>Ga0181588_10004305_pt1 | contig 11715 bp, 10 predicted proteins | sample 071ome_26_FD_148607 | JGI IMG/M metagenome (GOLD analysis project Ga0181588, IMG submission 148607) | Coastal salt marsh microbial communities from the Groves Creek Marsh, Skidaway Island, Georgia - 071409BT metaG (spades assembly) | ecosystem: Environmental > Aquatic > Marine > Intertidal zone...
TCGACTTCAATTACGCCCAATTGCGCCAGCTGGGCGTACCGTTCTCTCGCATTGTCGAGGCAATCAACAGCGCCTCGGGCCTTTTCTCCGCTTCCATGATGGAGTCGGGCCCCCATCGGCTGCGGATTGATGTCCCGCTGCGGCGGAGCGAGGCAGTACTGGAGAATCTCCTAATTGCCCTCCCCGGCGAGACCTCGATGATTCGGCTTGGTGATATCGCCACTATCTCCCGAACGGAAACTCGCATCCCTTCCCTAATCGTCAGGCATGAAGGGCAGCGCATTTTTGCGCTGGGCATCGCTATCGACGAAACCCAGAATGTGGTTCGAGTGGGTAAGGTGGTCGAAGAGCGTCTGTCAGAGCTACAGCAACTACTGCCCGTCGGAATAGAAATGATCCCGCTGTTCGAGCAGCATCAGCTTGTCGACCAGACAATCAGCCAATTTCTCGTCAATCTCATCGCATCGGTCACCACCGTCATTCTGGCGCTATGCCTCTTCATGGGTTGGCGAGCCGGTGCCATGGTTGGCGCGGTGCTGATGCTGACTGTGAGCGGCACTATCGGCATCATGGCTGCCCTTGGGATCGAACTGCAGCGTATTTCGCTGGGTGCATTGATGATTGCAATGGGTATGTTGGTGGACAACGCCATTGTGGTCACAGAGGGCATGATCACCCGCATTAAACAAGGGGCAACCCCGAGGGAATCGGCCGTGTCGGCGGTTGCCAACACTCGCTTCCCACTACTCGCCGCCACCATCATTGGTGTTGCAGCCTTTGCGCCCATTGGTCTATCAGCAGATTCAACCGGCGAATACCTCGGCTCTCTATTTAAGGTTTGCGGCATATCGCTACTGTTGAGCTGGGCGCTGGCGATCACACTGGCACCCTCGATTGGCGTCGGCCTGCTGAAACCTGAGGCTACGGCGAAAGACGAGGCGCAAGTCTACTCCGGCCCAGTTTTTGTCGCCTATCGAAAGATCTTGAATCAGGGCATTTCACGGCGCGGCTGGACAACCATTTCACTGATTGGCGTCATGCTATTGAGCATGGTTGGGTTTACTCAACTCCGGCAGGGCTTTTTCCCCACGACCAGCACACCGCTATTTTTTGTCGATCTGTACCAAACTCAGGGTACGGATATTCGCACAAGCGATAAGCTCGCTGATCAAGTGCGGGAGCGTTTACGCTCTCTAGAGGGGGTCACTGAAATTTCCAGCTGGGCTGGCCGAGGCCCAATCCGCTTCACTATGATTTTACTGCCTGAACGACCTGATCCGGCCTACGCGCAACTGGTAGTGAATGTCGATAACACGAGCGCAGTGCAGGGCCTCATGGAGGCGACCAGCCAGCTGATCGAGACGGAATTCCCTGAAACTCACCACATGGTCAGACGCCTGGAATTCACCGAAGGTACTGCCAGCAAAATAGAGGCGCGCTTCTATGGCCCCGACCGCGCCGTGCTGCGAAGCCTCGCTGACCGAGCGATGCAACTCTACGTCGATTATGGTCTCGTTGATCGCAAGATCGATTGGCGCGAGCAGAGACTGTCTCTTCGGTTTGTCCCGGATGAATCTCGCGCACGCCGCGCTGGAATTCAGTTACCGGACGTTGCCCGGGCGGTGGCATCGAGCACAATAGGCACTAACGTGGGCGTGCTGCGAGATGCCGACAAGCCGGTCCCCATCGTCGCAAGGATCATGCCGCTGGCAGAGACAGCAGAGACGCTGCTTGAACGCGACTTGTGGAGCGAGAGCACCCAATCCTTCGTCTCCGCCCGACAGATCGTGTCGAGCGCAGCACTGCATGCCGAAGACAGTTTCATCATGCGCCACAATCGGGTTCGCCGGATCACCGTTCAGGGCAATGCACCACCGGGTCAGACCGCTAACGGTGCCTTTAACGCCATCAGAGCAGACATTGAGGCCATTGAGCTTCCGCCGGGCTACGAGATGAACTGGGGCGGCGAGTATGAAGCGATGACGCAAGCAAACGAATCCGTGATCAGTCGCTTTCCCATCGCTCTACTGGCGATGGTCATTGCGACACTGATGTTGTTTGGCAGCGTGCGGCAAATGCTGGTGATCTGGATGACCGTGCCGCTCATCATGGTGGGTGTTTTTCTGGGACTCTTTGTCACCAACCTCTCCTTCACCTTCCCTGCGATGCTGGGCCTGCTGAGCCTGGTCGGGATCTTGATCAAGAACTGCGTGATCATGGTCGAAGAAATCAATCTGCGCTCTGCTGATGACGGCCTGAGCCAACACGCGTTGGTGTCTGCCTGTGTAAGCCGCCTGCGCCCGGTGCTGCTGGCAGCAGGTACCACTATCATCGGCATGGCGCCGCTTCTGAGAGATGACTTCTTCCGCGAGATGGCGGTGTCGATCATGGGCGGGTTGGCCTTCGGATCGGTGTTGGCCCTCCTCGCCGTGCCGGTTTTCTACGCGCTACTGTTTTCGATCGGAAACAGCCGCAACGCTGCCTAAAGAGCTGGCTAGGATTGCCACGGCACCGCGTCGCTTAACGCTCCACAGTCACCATCGCGGAAGGAGAGACTGCTGGCTCGACGATGGTTAAAAAATCATTTCTGCTAATGACCCGCTCAGTGCAAGCACCGTATACCTAGCAGGAACCGAGTCCTATACTCGCGCCCTGACACGAGAAACAACCTGATCAAGAGGAGGGCTACTCATGACTCACGGTGTATTACTGCTGGACGGCGGCATGGGGCAGGAACTGATTCGACGTAGCCCCTCCCCTGCACATCATCACTGGTCACTTCAGGTCATGCTGGAGCAGCCCGAACTCGTCGCCGAGGTACACCGCGATTTCTGCGAAGCGGGCGCCAACGTCGCGTGCCTGAACACCTACGCAATTACCCACACCCGGCTGGCACGGGGCACGGGCCTGCCGCCGATCGGTAGTTTGTTGAATGATGCTCGAGATCTTGCGCAACAGGGCGTGGAGGCGAGCGGTCGGCCAGACACTGCCTTGGTGACCTCACTGCCTCCGCTGGTCGCCAGCTACCGCCCCGATACCCAGCTCCCCCTCGAGCAGGCCGTTCAAGAGTATCGGGAGTTGATTGAGCTGCAGGTGGAGAATGTTGACGGTTTTATCGCCGAGACAATCCCTTCCATCGCCGAGGCAACTGCGGTACTGACCGCAGCCGATCAAGCGGGTGTCAGGATTATGCTTGGGCTCACCGTTGCCGATGACGACGGCCAGCTTCTGCGCTCCGGAGAGCCACTTTTTGATGCGCTGGAGGCGATCGACGCCTTCGAGCCGCTTGCGGTGGTCATTAATTGCTCCAAGCCGGAGGCCGTCTCCCAAGCGATCCCTATCTTGAAGGAATCGCGCTTTGCCTTTGGCGCTTACGCAAATGGCTTTACGGCCATCGATGCACTGGAACCGGGGGGTGTGGTCGACGTGTTGGAAGCCCGACATGACCTCGATCCAGAGCAGTACGCAAAGTTCGCCGCCGAGTGGCTGGATGCAGGCGCCAGCGTCATTGGTGGCTGCTGCGAGGTCGGCCCGGACCACATCAAAACGCTCAGCACCCTGCTGCAAAGTCGGGGGCACGAACAGCTCACGTGGCACGATTTGGCCGCCTGATCAGGCCCCAACCCCCTCCGTTTTCTGGGCAAAAGTGAGACGCCTTTAGGGGCGCTGGGCTGCCGCCAAAAATTCACGAATTTGCTACTTGCGAGGTATAAATTTAAGCGCAAAATGCGCGCCTCTTTGATTCACATGTAATAGCGGTGAGCGCAGATTATGAGCACCCTCCGGCCCGTATCTTCATTGCTCTTTACGACAGCATTTCTGCTGGCCGGCCATGGCCTGCACATGACCTTTTTGCCGCTGCGCGCCAGCGAGCTCGGCCTGTCACAAACACTGATCGGCCTCAGTGGTTCGGCTTATTTTGCGGGCTTTCTGACCGGTGCGCTGATGATTCCCCCGATCATCGCCCGGGTCGGTCACATTCGCAGCTTCACGGCGTTGCTGGCCATCTTCCTGTCGAGCTTCCTGTTCCTCAGCCTTGTTGATGAAGGCATCTTCTGGGTGCTGGTGCGCTTTGTGCTCGGTGCCGTGATGTGCGGCTCCTACACTGTGATTGAAAGCTGGCTTGCCGAGCAGAGCGACAGTAGCCGCCACGGACGGGTTTTGTCGGTATACACCGCGATCGTTCTGATCTCCATGGCGGTGGGCCAGTATCTATTGGGCCTCACCGAAGCCAATCCGCTGTACCCCTTCATATTAGTGTCGTTGCTGGTGGGATTGGCAATCGTACCGGTCAGCCTCACGCGTTCGCTCGCTCCCGCCCCAGTACCGGCAACACGCTTTGACTTCTTCAAGCTGTACCGCCGCTCCCACACTGCGTTTGCCGGCGCGCTGGGATCGGGCGTGGTCATGGGCAGTTTCTGGGGTTTGGGCGCCATTTATGCGCTCGCGCAGACGAAGGACCCAAGCTTTGTTCCTGCTTTCATTGCCGCCAACATTATCGGCGGCGCTTTGGCTCAGTACCCAATAGGCATGGCCTCGGATCGTGTCGACCGGCGCTATGTGCTGGCAGCACTATGTGCCGCCAGTGGCGCGTCAGCGTTTGGTTTGACGCTGGCAACGTCTCCGGAATCACTGCTACTAGGATCATTCGCTTTCGGCGCTTTTGCCAACTCTCTCTACGCTGTGTCACTGGCCAAAGCAGCTGATAATTCAAAACGCGAAGAATTTGTCACGATTGGTTCCTCTGTCTTACTGCTGAACGCCCTCGGATCCGCGAGCGCTGCCCTGGTCGTAGGATGGGCAATGCGCACCTTGGGTGACGGCGCGTTGTTTGCGTTTGTTGGGGTCGCGAGCCTCGTGACTGGCGTATTCATCATTCTCCAGCCGCCGGGCCGCACCGCTGTCACCATCGACGAGCAAGGTGCGTTTATACCCGCAACATCGGCCATGGCGCCCGCTGCTTTCGATCAAGATCCGCGTTCTGACGAGGAGGTCGAATACGAGCCGGTTGCGCCCGTCGATGGCGAACTCGACGCGCCGCGAGAATTTACCGAGACAGAGTTTCCCAAGGCAGCAGCCTGATCAGTAGGTGCTCTTTGCCCACAGACGATGGGAACTCGCCGGCAGGTTAAGGCGCCTTGCGATCGTGACAAAAAGATTCCGTGGCACAGGTTTCAGCGCCATGCTTCGAGCCGCCATAATATCGATTGCGCCCCCGACCGAGTGACGCCATGACATCGCCTGCGATTACGATCGGGCCCCGAGTCCGGAAATCCCCCTTCTATGACGCGACCATAGAGGCCGGCGCTCAGGCTTTTACCATCTACAACCACATGTTTATGCCCACAAGCTACGGCGACACAACCGCCGAGTACTGGTCGATCGTCGAGGGTGTCTCGCTTTGGGACGTCGCCGCGGAGCGCCAGGTGGAAATCATTGGCCCCGACGCCCTGACTCTGACGCAGCTACTGACACCTCGGGACATCGACAAGTGCCCGATCAACCGGGCACGTTACGTGGTATTTGTCGATGAGAACGGCGGCATCATCAACGATGCCGTCATGTACCGACATGCCGAAAATCATTTCTGGCTGTCACCGGGTGACGGCGATGTGCTGCTGTGGGCCAAAGGCGTCGCCGCACAAAGTGGGCTCGATGTCACCGTCCGCGAACCCGACGCATCACCGCTGCAATTGCAGGGCCCGCTGGCACCGCGGGTGGCACACAAGCTGTTCGGCGACCTGGCTATTGAGCTTGGCTACTACCACTTTTGCCACACCGCGCTGGACGGTATACCCGTGGTGCTAAGTCGCACCGGATGGAGCGGCGAGTTGGGCTACGAAATTATTTTGAAAGACAGTAGCAAAGGTACCGCGCTGTGGGATCTCTGCATGCAAGCCGGAGCCGAGTTCAACATTCAGGCCGCCTGCCCCTCCTTGGCACGCAGCATGGAAGGTGCACTGCTCTCTTATTGCAGTGATATCACCCTGAACGACAGCCCCTTCACCATCGGTATGGATCGACTCTTGGATATCGACAAGCCTCATGATTATGTCGGTAAGGCTGCGCTGCAGGCCATTGCCAAGACAGGGCCGGGGCGGCGACTGGTCGGCGCCAACTTTGGCGGCGACCCCGTAGTGCCCAACCAGCACTTCATGGACGTCAAATCGGGCGACGAGGTGGTTGGCCACGTGACGCGCTACTGCTGGTCGCCGCGGTTGAAGCACAACATTGCACTGCTCAACGTACCCAGCGCTATGGCCGTGGCCGGCACAGCACTCTTGCTCGATGCCGGCGATAGCTGGCGGGATGCCGAGGTCGTTGACATCCCGTGGATACCATCAGAGAAGATCATCCCTGCTTTTTGAATGAGTTCCAGCGCAGCGATGATCTGGGCGCTTGGCGTCAAAGCATCAGAACCCGATAAGCCGACCCTCTATTTGTGGCAACCGACTGCCACAACTGGGCACGTGAACGACTTGCTGAAACGGCGCGTATAGATAACGTATGGGCCCTGATATCAAGGCGGGAAGCAGAGATGTCTAAACAGCAACTTGGTAATGACTACCCCGACGCAACAGAGAAACTTGATCGGGGTGTACTGGGACTTTTCAGCGCAGCAGAGCGGATCCTGCTCGTGATTATCAGCCTGCTGACCATGGTGGCGGTCGCACTGGAGTTATCCACCTTTTTTGACGCAGGTCGCATCAGACTTGCGGACTTGTTGCTGCTGTTTATCTATCTTGAGGTGATTGGCATGGCCTACGCCTACTACGCCACCCATAGCGTCCCCGTGACGTTGCCTGTCCTCATCGCCATCACCGGTATCACCCGGTTGATCATCCTGCAAGGAAAAGAGGCCGAGCCCAGCAAATTATTGTTTGAGGCGGGGGCGGTTCTGCTACTCGCAATAGCACTGGCCATCCTGACATGGGCATCCCAACGCTCTCCATCCATCAACTCCAGTGACAACCCAGGTCATTAATCCTCCCCGGTGCGCTCATGCCCAAAGACCTGAAGCGCCGGTGCTAATATGGCGAGATGCCCTACCAGCCACTCTTCCCCGAACTGAACACCCCAGGTTTCGCCGCGGGATGGGCGCCACTAGGCGAATTACAGGGCGATCTTGATCCAGCAGAATGGCAAGACATCTCAGCCGCAAGCACGGCGCGGCAGCGGGATTTCATCGCCGGACGGCGGTTAGCAAGGGCCATCTCGTCAACGCTTGAATTACCCCCTTACCCGCTGCGTCGCGGGGAGGATCGATCGCCGGTTTGGCCCGACGATCGCGCAGGCAGCCTCTCCCATGGCAAAACGCTCTGCGCTGCCGCCATCGGCAAACGAGACGAAGTACGATCAGTGGGGATCGACATCGAGTCAGTCGGACGTGTGGAGCCCAAACTTTGGCCAACGCTTTTTACTGAGCGGGAGGTCACCCACTTTGCTTCCCTTGAATCGGATCAAGTGGCTAAGGAGACCACGCTATTTTTCAGCGCGAAGGAAACCTTCTACAAATGCCAGTACCCGGTCACCCATGGCTGGGTCGGGTTTCAGGATGTCGAGATCCAGCGCAGGGATGACAGCACACTCTTGGCGAGGCCCACCTGCGGATCTGTGCAGATCTGGCATCAGTCGCCCATTCACCTACTACAACTCGATGCGTCGCATGTCGTCACTCTCATGGTACTCAAGGCGTAAAGCACCGACCTACTCTCAAAACAGGCTGTGCTCGCCGCGCTCGGGGGGCGAAATGTCTCCTGAAGCCAACTTTGCATAAAAATCGGCCAGCGTGTCTTCACCGAACTCGGGGGTGGCATCAGCGTCGTACCGCTTGGCGCTCTCGTCCCAGTGCAGCATGGACTCCGTCGCATAAAATTTGGCAATGCGAAGAAATTCCATGCGATCCCGAACTCGCTGTGACACCAGCGCCAACGGGCTGATCACCCAGCGGATCCAATCGAACATCTCAGGCGGAATCGACGTACTGCGAAAAGGTCGCTCCAAGCCCTCGCACAGCATCCGCCCCTGATCCTGGGGCGTGAGCGCCGGTCCGGGCCCACCAACGGGGAGTGTCACAGTACCCTGCCTCTCCTCTGCCAGTTGCATGACGATAAAGCGCGCCAGATCCCGGTCTGAAATGGGCTTACAGGCGGTCAGGTTACCGCTACTGAAAAGTAAAAAGGGCTTGCCATTGCGAACCCGCTCAAACTGACCCACCAGCGAGCGAAAAAACGCCGTCGCCCGGATAATCGTGCCGGGCACGGGTGAGCGATGCAGCAGCGCCTCAAACCTCAGCTTTTCCCGTTGAAATGCCAAGCGCGGTCGCTGCACGCAGATGGCCGACAGCAACACAAAATGGTGCGCAGCGGTCCGCTCGGCGTATTCAAGTAACCTCCGGTTGGCCTCGTACTCGACTTCTCGGGCATCAATTGGCGCGCCGCTGCGACTGGCTAAACAGGAAATCACCGCGTCGACTGTGGGGATCGATTGATCCCAATGTGGATCGGCAGTGATCGCGGCCTCGGCCACTGTGACAGCCTCTGCCGAGCCAATTGACAACCGGCGGCCGGGCCGCACTAACGCGACAACGTCGTGGCCCTCTGCGATGAGTTGCTGAAGCACCGCCCGACCGATGTAACCCGTTGCACCTGCCAACAGTACCCGCATGACCCGCACCGATAACTCGATCACACCACCCTAGGTGGGCCGCTCCCGAGCGTCAATGGCTGCAGGGTGACGGCAACTGCAACGGACTTTCGCTAAAGTGCTCGCTCTTAAATTGCGCTGACAAGCCATGGCGACCAAGACACCACTTAAAACGGCTGTAGGGACACATTCCCCGGGCAACAGCGCGTTACAACAAATGGCTCAGCCGGTCATCGATGCGGCGAATCATTCGCGGATTATCGAGATGGCATGGGAGGATCGCACGCCCTTTGAGGCGATCCAGCACCTATACGGGCTATCCGAGGCAGAGGTTATTCGACTCATGCGCCGCTCGCTCAAAGCCAAAGCGTTCAAGAATTGGCGTCAACGGGTGTCGGGGCGATCCACGAAGCACCTGTTTCGGCGCGACCCCTCGGTGTCGCGTGGGTACTGCGCGACGCAGTACAAGTTACCCTCGAAATAAGACGCCGTCGTGGAAGTCGTAGCCCTTTACGTGATTGCCGGTACCCTCGGGGCGATGCTTTTCTTTGCTATCGGTGTCGCGCCCACCGTTTTCCAGGCACTACCTGCTGAGCAAGCGGGTCTTTTTTTGCGAAAGCTCTTCCCACGTTACTACCTCAGCCTAATTATCGGCTCCACGGCAGGAGGCGTTCTGTGGCTGGGCGCTCAACCGCTGGCCTCCGGGGTTTGCCTACTGATTGCGGTATCGACACTTTGGATACGGCAATGGCTGGTGCCGCGCATCAATGCGCTCAGGGACAGGGAGCTCTCGGGTGATGCCAGCGCAGGTGAAGAGTTCGCCCGGCTTCATCGGCTCTCAGTTGCCATCAACATGCTGCAACTGCTGGCGCTGTTGGGCATTCTTATCATGGCGTAACGCTGGGGACTGAACCCTCACCCCAAAACAGTGGGCTAGCCTCCCTAATAGCGATTAAGCTGTCATCGAGGGAAGATGCTGATCAAAACACTGCGAGTACCAAACGCATGACCATATCAGTGCTGGGTTCAGGAGATGCAACGGTGGTAACACCGGACGCCGCGCTTCCGGAGCCCCTCCGCGATACAGCGATCTCCTGCAGACTTGTGGCGGTCCCCGACGCGGTGTTTCCGGGATCAACAGAAGCAAGACTGATCTGTGAGCAGGCCTATTTCGATGCCGGCATGGCGGCAGCCGCCGACGGTGCCGAAGCGCTGTACATCAACACGGTCGGGGACTACGGCGTCACCAAACTGCAGACCGCGCTCGACATACCGGTCAGCGGAGCGGGCGCCGGCGCGCTGCGGCAGGCGCTACGGCAGGCGCTACGGCACGCCGAACGTTTCAGTATTCTCACCCTGTGGCCACCCCGGATGCGCTTTATTTACGACATGATGATGAACGAGTCGGGGCTTTCTGATTTCTGCAGCGAGATCCTGCATCTCTCCAGCGATAATATTCTGGCGTCAGAGAGCGGGCCTGCAGAGGCAATGAAAACGTTTCAGGCCTGCGGTTTCGCGACGATTGAAAAGGTGGTCCAGTCGATTACGGCGCTATCCACCCGTCACCCCCACGATGCGATCGTTCTGGGGTGCACCTGCATGTATCCGCTGGCTCGCGTATTAGAGAGCCGTGGCCTCGACGTGGTCGAACCGATGTTCGCTGGATATCGCCGACTCTCCGATTCAATGCCCTCGGCATAACCGCGTACCCGGATCGACGTGAACCCCGAACTACTGTGGGTATTTATTCCCACGATTGCCGCCATCTCGCTTACGCCGGGCATGTGTATGACCCTTGCCTTCACGCTGGGCCTGTCACAGGGCTACCGGCGCACGCTGTGGATGATGTGGGGCGAACTGGCCGGCGTCGCGACGGTGGTATCGACCTGCGTCGTGCTGCTCGCCTGGATCCAGGCATTATCAGAGGTGTATTTCGCCGTGCTGGCGCTAGTGGGTGGCAGCTACTTACTGTGGATTGCTTATCGTTTGTGGACTCAACCGGCCCGTTTCACGAGCGGTGAAAACCAACCCCATTTGTCAGCCGGTGCTTTACTCATTTTGGGGTACGTGACGGCGGTGGTGAACCCGAAAGGTTGGGGGTTCATGATCGCGCTATTACCAGGATTCATGTCCGTGGATTACTCCACCCCTCAGCAACTGTTGGCGTTTCTGGGGGTTATGGTTCCCTCGGAGTTCCTCTCGATGACGCTCTATGCCACCGGCGGAAGTGGTCTTCGGCGGTTCCTCACCACTGACGCGCATCTCGCCAAGCTCAACAAGTTGGCGGCAGGGTTGATGGTGTTGGTTGCCGCGCTGATGCTCGTAAGGATCTGAGCATCATCGGCGCGACTGATCAGATGCCGGGCGCCCAGCTGGCATGAAAGCCAAACGGTACCCGCTGGGGTAGCGTGACGCGAGCCATTGGCCCTGCTGCTACGTCGGTCGCATCGAAGACCAGGCAGTGGGATGACCAATCGCGGCTGTTGGTGACCAATGTCACGACGTAACCATCGTCCTCGGCATCCTCTCGAGTCGCACCGGCCTTAGGCGCATACACCGCCTCGCTCCCGAAGACGCACTCACCGTAATCCCACTGCTGCCGACAACCGGTTTCATTGTCGTACTTCACCAGCCCGGTGAAGCGCAGTGTGTGGCCACCCTCTTCAAGCAGCGGAATACGCTGGTGATAAGCAAAACGGCTTTTTACCCCGGCATAGAGCGGATTGGTTTTGTTGAACTCGGTGTTGAGATCGTCGATGTCGCCCTCGCGCACCTCTCCTGTGCGCAGGTTGAAGCGCCAGCGGTAATTGTTCGCCTCCAACCGCATGTAGGCCAGCATGTGCGAGAGCTCCCCCTCCTCGCCCGAGGCAGAGGGCATCGGGTTGGTAGATCGGCAGCCGTCCATCACTACCCATTCACCCTCCTCCCAGCAGTTACTGACGTGCAGGATGTAGCACGGCTCACATTCGAACCAGCGGATCTCATCGCCCCGGCCATAGCGCGGTATCAAGCCAAAGCGGGTCGGGATGTCCCGATGGAAAGTCAGCACCCTCAGTCGACGACGCTCGA
>Ga0181588_10004314_pt1 | contig 11705 bp, 10 predicted proteins | sample 071ome_26_FD_148607 | JGI IMG/M metagenome (GOLD analysis project Ga0181588, IMG submission 148607) | Coastal salt marsh microbial communities from the Groves Creek Marsh, Skidaway Island, Georgia - 071409BT metaG (spades assembly) | ecosystem: Environmental > Aquatic > Marine > Intertidal zone...
TCGTCCGTTGTCGTCGTCCTTCCCGCACCGGCCGGCGAAGCCAAGGCGATCATCGAGCGCGCCGAAACTGTCGGTGAAGCCGTCTGCCTCACCCGCGATCTGGTGAACACGCCCCCGAATGCACTCGCCCCCGCAGATCTCGCCCAGGCGGCCAAGGATTCGGTCAAGGGTCTGCCGGTCACCGTCAAGGTGTGGGACGAGAAGGCCCTGGAGCGCGACGGCTGCGGCGGCATCCTCGGTGTGGGCAAGGGCTCCTCACGACCACCACGACTGGTGCGCATGACATACGCACCCCGCGGAGCCTCGGCGCACATCGCTCTGGTCGGCAAGGGCATTACGTTCGATACCGGCGGCATCTCGATCAAGCCAGCGGCCAACATGGACGAGATGAAGGCGGACATGTCCGGTGCGGCAGCCGTCATCGGGGCGGTGCGCGCAATCGCTTCCCTCGGTCTTCCGATCAAGGTGACCGGATGGGTTCCGACCGCGGAGAACATGCCGAGCGGCACCGCCCAGCGCCCGGGTGACGTACTTACCACCTACAGCGGCAAGACGGTGGAGGTGCTGAACACCGACGCAGAAGGTCGACTCGTCCTGGCCGATGCCCTGGGAATGGCTGTCGAGGAAACCCCCGATCTGATCGTCGACGTCGCCACCCTTACCGGCGCCCAGCGCATTGCCCTGGGCTCAAGGACCGCGGGGGTTATGGCCAACAACGACGATGCTCGCTCCCAGGTGATCGACGCAGCCGACGCTGCAGGCGAGGCGATGTGGCCGATGCCGCTGCCCGAGGATCTGCGCCCCTCGCTGGACTCCGCCACCGCTGACATCGCGAATATCGGCGATCGACTCGGGGGCATGCTCTCCGCGGGCGTCTTCCTTCAGGAGTTCGTACCCTCCGATCAACCCTGGGTGCACATCGACATCGCCGGTCCTGCCTACAACGAGAAAGCCCCCTACGGCTACACGCCTAAGGGCGGCACCGGGTCGGCTGTGCGAACGTTCGTCGAACTCGCGGAGAACTTCTCCCGGGACTGATGTTCACCGCCGGTAGCGGCGGTGGAAGGATAGGCGCACCGCACATCGAACAGGAGTGAGACCGGTGCCCCAGGCAGATATCGTCATTCTCGGAGGGGGCAGTGGCGGCTACGCCTGTGCCCTTCGGTCAGCTGAACTCGGTAAGTCCGTCATCCTCATCGATGCCGACAAACTCGGTGGAACCTGCCTGCATCGGGGGTGTATTCCCACCAAGGCCCTGTTACACGCCGCAGAAGTCGCAGACTCGGCTCGCGAGTCCGAGGAGTTCGGTGTCAAGGCGACCTTTGAAGGCATCGATATGCCGCAGGTGAACAAGTACCGCGATGGGGTGGTCGGTCGCCTCTACAAGGGCCTGCAGGGTCTGATCAAATCGCGCGGGGTGACGCTGGTCGAGGGCTACGGGAAGATGATCGGTCCCAAGACCGTCGAGGTAAACGGCGAGCAGTACACCGGCGAGAACCTCGTGCTGGCCACTGGTTCCTACGCCAAGTCCCTGCCTGGACTGGAGATCGGCGGTCGCATCATGACCTCCGATCAGGCCCTCAACCTCGACTACGTCCCCGACAAGGTGGTTGTTCTCGGTGGCGGCGTGATCGGCGTGGAATTCGCCAGCGTCTGGAAGTCCTTCGGATCCGACGTCACGATCGTCGAAGGTCTCCCCCATCTGGTGCCTAACGAGGACGAGGCCTGCTCCAAGGCACTCGAACGGGCGTTCCGTAAGCGCGGCATCAACTTCTCCCTCGGTGTCCGCTTCGCCTCAGCGACCCAGAACGACTCCGCCGTTCAGGTGACACTCGAGGACGGCACCACCTTCGACGCCGACCTCCTGCTGGTGGCCGTGGGCCGCGGCCCCAAGACGGAGGGCATGGGATACGAGGAACAAGGCATCGCCATGGAGCGCGGTTGGGTCCTCGTTGACGAGCGTCTGCGCACCAACCTCCCCGGCGTCTACGCCGTCGGGGACATCACTCCCGGTCTGCAACTCGCGCACCGCGGCTTCCAGCACGGAATCTTCGTCGCCGAGGAAATCGCCGGTGAGGCCCCGATGCCGATTCCCGATGTGAACATCCCCCGCGTCACCTACTGCGAGCCCGAGGTCGCCAGCGTTGGACTCACCGAGGCCGAGGCCATCGAGCAGCACGGCAAGGACAACATCACGGCCTACGAATACAACCTCGGTGGAAACGGCAAGAGCCAGATCCTCGCCACGGCCGGCTTCATCAAGCTCGTGCAGTTGACCGACGGGCCCGTCATCGGCGTCCACATGGTTGGCTCGCGACTCGGTGAGCAGATCGGTGAGGCCCAGTTGATCGTGAACTGGGAAGCGCACCCGACCGACGTCGCATCCCTGATCCACGCTCACCCCACCCAGAACGAGGCCATGGGCGAAGCCCACCTGGCTCTCGCGGGCAAACCCCTGCACGCACATTCCTGAACCCGCTTTACTACGGATCAAACCGCACCCACAAGGAGCACACATGCCGGTCACCGTGACCATGCCGCAACTCGGCGAAAGCGTCACCGAAGGCACCATCACCCGCTGGCTCAAGAACGTCGGTGACACCGTCAACGCCGACGAGCCCCTCCTCGAAGTCTCCACCGACAAGGTCGACACCGAGATCCCCGCGCCCGCATCCGGTGTCCTGCTCAGCATCGCTGCGGACGAAGACCAGGTGGTCGAGGTGGGTGGCGTCCTCGGTGTGATCGGTGAGCCCGACGAGGCCCCGGCCGCCGCCGCACCTGCCGAACCCGCGGCCCCCGCAGCGGAGACAACTCCCGAAGCAACACCCGAGTCCGCGCCCGAGCCAGCGCCGGCAGCCGCACCTGCTCCGGCTTCCGGCGGCGAGGACGTCGTCGTCGTTCTTCCAGCCCTGGGCGAGAGCGTCACCGAAGGTGTCATCACGCGCTGGCTGAAGAACGTTGGAGACACGGTCAATGCTGATGAACCACTGGTGGAGATCTCCACCGACAAGGTCGACACCGAGATTCCGGCGCCAGCCTCGGGCACTCTCGCGTCGATCGCCGTAGAAGCGGACGGCACCGCCGAGGTCGGCGCGGAGATCGCCCGGATCTCCACCGGTGCTGCCGCTCCCGCCCCAACTGCTGCTCCGACTCCCGCTCCTGCGGTCCCAGAGCCAACCCCCCAGCCCGCTGCCGCGCCGGCTCCAGCCGCGACACCGGCGCCTGCTGCTGCAGCCAGCGCAGCGACCTCCGATGCAAACGCCGGCGCGTACGTCACACCACTGGTGCGGCGTCTTGCCGCCCAGAACGACATCGATCTGTCGACCATCACGGGCACCGGAGTCGGTGGACGGATCCGCAAGGCCGATGTCATGGCCGCCGTCGAGGCTCGAGGCGCCGCGCAGCAAGCACCGGCCGCGACAACGAGTGTCGCGCCGGCTCCACCCGCACCGGAAGCTTCGGCCCTGCGCGGACGCACCGAGAAGATGAGCCGCCTGCGTCGGGTTATTGCCGAGCGCATGGTGGAGTCCCTACAGACCTCCGCCCAACTCACCACCGTGGTCGAAGTCGATGTCACCCGAATCGCCGCGCTCCGCAATCGAGTCAAGGGTGACTTCGAGGCCCGCGAAGGTGTGAAACTTTCGTTCCTGCCGTTCTTCTGCAAAGCGGCCGTGGAAGCCCTGAAGGTCTACCCGCAAATCAACAGCTCTATCGACTTGCAGGCCGGCACCATCACCTACCACGAAGCAGAGAACCTCGGCATCGCCGTCGACACCGACCGCGGCCTGCTCGTTCCGGTCATCCGCGATGCAGGTGATCTCAACATCGCCGGGATCGCCCGACGTATCGCCGACCTTGCCGAGCGCACCCGCACCAACAAGGTCGCACCGGATGAACTCTCCGGCGGGACATTCACCGTCACCAATACCGGCAGCCGTGGGGCCCTGTTCGACACCCCGATCATCAACATGCCGCAGGTGGCGATCCTGGGCACCGGTTCGGTCGTGAAGAGGCCAGTTGTGATCAGCGATGGCGGTCAGGACGTGATCGCCATCCGTTCGATGGTCTACCTCGCACTGTCCTACGACCACCGCATCGTCGACGGCGCCGATGCCGCTCGGTTCTTGAGCGCGGTTAAGGCACGGCTCGAAGAGGGAGCCTTCGACGCCGAACTCGGCGTGTAGTTCCCACGATGCTCACCAGCAGCCTGTGGTTCGCAGGCTCGATGGTGGGAATCATCGTGGTTGCACGTTTCGCGCTATACGAACCTGCGCAAAAACTGGCGCGGGCTGGTGGACTCTCGAGGTCAGCCACCGGTCAGATGCTGGGTTACCTGACGAGCGCACCCGAACTCGTCGCCACGGTCTTCGTCGCGACCACCGGGCTGTTCACCGTGGTCAGCACGAACATCCTCGGCAGCAACATCGTCAACACGATGCTCGCCGTTGTCGCGGCGCTGTGGTTCGCGCAGATCCGGCGACTAGCGGGATCTAAGTTCCGCCTTGAACAGGGGATCCTCGTCGCAACACTCGTCATCCCGGTTCTCCTGCTGTTCACCGGCCAGGACACCGCGCTGTGGAGCGGTATCGCGCTCTTCGCGGGTTACATCGCCTATCTGCGGGTCATGCGCGCCCGAAGTGAGGCCGGCGGCCCCGTCGAGGAAGCCGATGCGAGACGACCGTGGCGCACCAACCGCTCCTCCATCATCCTTCAGGTCGCCATCTTGCTCGCTGGACTCATCGGTCTCTACTTCCTCGGCGACGTCCTGGGCGACTCGGTATACGAACTCGGCACGGCCTTCGCTGTGCCCGCCGTCGTCCTCGGTGGTCTGACCGCCATCGCCACCAGCCTGCCCGAGCTCACCACGTTCTTCTCGTCCTTCGCAGCGCACCGCAAGGCCGGCACCGACGGAAACTCCGAAGTCATGCACAACCTGATGGCGAGCAACGTGGTGAACCTATTCCTGGTTCAGGCAATAGGCGTTGCCGCCTACACAGCCTTCGCCTAACGCGGGCTGTGGTCCGCACCACTCCGGCAAGCCGGGCAGAGTCCAATGCGACATGCTTAGCGCATGAAGGTTGCGGTTACCGGCGCGTCCGGACTCATCGGATCAGCACTTGTCCCCCATCTGCGTGCACGAGGAGACGAAGTCCTGCGGCTGGTCCGCCGACCTGCGGTCGCACCCGACGAGGTGTCCTGGGATCCCACCGCTGGAACCGTGGACCTCGAAGCACTCGCGGGCATCGACGCGGTAGTCCACCTCGCAGGGGCGGGCGTGGGCGACCACCGATGGACCGATGAATACAAAAAGACGATCCTGGACAGCCGCGTTGACGGCACCCACACCATCGTTCATGCGATGACCGCGCTCAACCCCAAACCGCGCACGCTTGTCGCTGGTTCAGCCATCGGCTGGTACGGCGAGACAGGTGATCGTGCCGTCGACGAGCAGGCCCCTGCGGGTACTGGCTTCCTCGCTGACGTGGTGCGGGCGTGGGAAGCCGCGGCCGACCCCGCGGCCGAGGCAGGTATTCGCGTCACGCATGCCCGCACCGGCTTGGTCGTTAGCGCACCGGACAGCACCGTGGGACCTCTCCTGTCGATTCTGAAAGTGAGTCTCGGCGGAACGTCCGGAGGCGCTGGCGGGGCATTCGGCCCACTCATCCCATCGGTTCGACTCAATCTTGCGGGGCGCCTCGGCTCCGGCAAGCAGTATTGGTCCTGGATTTCGCTGCGCGACGAGATCGCCGCCCTGACCTACCTGCTCGACAACGATGAGGTGCGCGGTCCAGTCAATCTCACGGGACCAAACCCGGTGACCAATGCAACCGTCGCCCACACCCTCGGCAGGCTGATCGGTCGCCCGGTGCTACCGCCGATTCCCGCCTTCGCAATCCGCGCATTGCTCGGCGAGTTCTCCATCGAGGTGCTCGGATCGACGCGAGTCGTTCCCTCCGCCCTGGAAGCCTCCGGCTTCAACTTCCAGGACACCACCATCGAATCCGCTATTCGCACGGCTCTTGAAGGCTCCTAGGCGATGTCGCGGCATGACGTCGTCATCGTCGGCGCTGGACTCGCCGGGCTGGCAGCAGCCCGGGAGCTGTCTATCCACGGTGTCGATGTCTGCGTCCTCGAGGCCGCTGACGCCGTTGGAGGACGGGTTCGCAGCGACTACGTCGACGGATTCACCCTCGACCGCGGTTTCCAGCTCTATAACCCCGCTTACCCCGAGGCTGCCCGTGTGCTGGACCACGAAGCCCTCGACCTGCACGGGTTGGTCCGCGGCATGGACATCGTGCACCTGGGCGACCGCGGGCGTCGCGTGCTGCACGTCGGTGATCCACGCTCCCTGGGCAACTGGCATCCTTCGGCGCTGTCCGGCAAAGCTGGCAGCCTGTTGGCCAAGGCGCGATTCGCGGCCTACGCCCGCTCAGCATCACGGCTCAAGGGCCGCAGTTTCGATCAACGTCCCGACGAGCCCGCCCAGGTAGCTCTCGCCCGAGCCGGCATCGACGCCACGATGATCGACCACGTCATTAAGCCATTCCTCACCGGCGTATTCCTCGAACCCCATCTGATGACGTCCCGTCGCTTCATGGACGCAGTGCTGGCGAGCTTCGTCAAAGGAACGCCGTCTCTCCCAGCACGGGGTATGCAGGCGATTCCCGAGCAACTGCACGATGCTCTCCCGCCGGGAACGGTTCGCTTGGGAACACGCGTTGCATCCGTGGGAGCCGATCGCGTGCGGACCGAGGCGGGAACGATTGATGCATCCGTGGTGATCGTGGCCACCGAAGCTCCGCAGGCGGCAGCCCTCCTGGACGCAGCCGGCATAAGCGAGAACATCCGACTCGAATCCAATTCCGTCACCACCTGGTATCACGCGGTCCCCGCGAGTTCGCTGCCGGAACCGCTGGCTCAAGGCCGCAGCGTGCTGACAGTGCCGGCCGATAAGAGCGGACCGGTCATCAACACCGTGCCGCTGACCTACGCGGTGCCGAGTTACTCCCCGTCCGGCTCGGTACTGGTGTCCTCCTCCACCCTGGGCATCGATGATTCGACAGCCGCCGAGCAAGCGGTGCGAACCCAGCTATCCGAGCTCTACGGAACGAGCACTTCCACCTGGGATGTGATCGGTACGTACGCCATCGAGTACGCCCTGCCTTCGATGCGGGGTCCGCTCTCGGTGTCCGATGTCCCGGAGCAGGGGTCGGTGGTTCTCGCCGGTGATCATTGGGCAACCGCAAGCATCCAGGGGGCGATGGTGAGCGGGCGACGCGCGGCAGACGAGGCGTTCAGACGTCTGGGGGTCACGCTGCCTGAGGCCCGTAGGGTTGTCGCATGACCCTCGCTGAATCGACCCTGGTTGTTGAACGGGTGGGATTCGGACCCGATGCCGTCGAGTACCAGGCCGGCTGGGATCTACAGCGGCGGGCACACGCCGCGGTAGTCGATGGTGGACCCGACACCGCGCTGCTTCTTGAGCATCAGGCCGTCTACACGGCGGGCCGACGTACCGAGGCATTCGAGCGCCCAGCGGACGGCACCCCGGTCGTGGACGTGGACCGCGGAGGCAAGATCACCTGGCACGGCCCCGGTCAACTTGTCGGCTACCCGATCCTTCGGCTACCCGATCCGATCGACGTTGTCGCCTACGTTCGCAGGATCGAAACGATGCTCATCGAGGTGTGCGCTGAATTCGGAGTCACGGGAACTCAGGTCGAGGGTCGCAGCGGGGTGTGGGTCGCCGCCGATGAACGCGGCCCGGACAGGAAGATCGCAGCGATCGGGATACGAGTGGCACAGGGCGTGACCATGCACGGATTCGCGCTCAATTGCGACTGCGATCTCTCAGCATTCGATCGAATCGTGCCGTGCGGCATCTCCGATGCCAGCGTCACGTCCCTGAGCAAGGAAGTCGGCACGGATATCACCGTGGCTGATGTCCTGCCGCAAGTCGCACCCCGACTCGGGGCTTTGGCAGACGGCGCAACGCAAGGAGGTGTCGGGTGAGCGTCTACTCAGGAACCAACGCCGAGGGCCGCAAGATGTTGCGCATCGAGGCGCGCAACGCCGAGGTCCCCATCGAGCGCAAGCCGCCGTGGATCAAGACCCGGATGCGCACCGGTCCGGAGTACCAACGCATCAAGGAGCTCGTCGGCAACGAGGGTCTGCACACGGTCTGTCAGGAGGCCGGCTGCCCGAACATCTTCGAATGCTGGGAAGACCGCGAGGCGACTTTCCTGATCGGCGGTGAGCAGTGCACGCGCCGATGTGACTTCTGCCAGATCGACACCGGCAAGCCGGCGCCTTTGGATACCGACGAGCCACGTCGGGTTGCCGAGTCGGTCGAGAAGATGGGTCTGCGCTACGCAACGGTCACCGGAGTGGCTCGCGATGATCTCGATGACGAGGGCGCGTGGCTGTATGCCGAAACGGTCAGACAGATCCACGGCCTGGACATCGGCACCAAGGTCGAGCTGCTCATCCCGGACTTCTCCGGTAACCCAGAACTCCTCGGGCAGGTCTTCGACGCTGCACCCGAGGTCCTCGCCCACAATGTTGAAACCGTTCCGCGGATTTTCAAGCGCATCCGCCCGGCGTTCCGGTACGAGCGCAGTCTGGACGTCATCACCCAGGCCCGCGCAGTGGGACTGGTGACCAAGAGCAACCTGATCCTGGGCATGGGTGAGACCCGCGAGGAAATCGAGCAGGCTCTCACGGACCTATACGAAGCCGGTTGTGAGTTGATCACCATCACCCAGTACCTGCGCCCCACATCTCGGCACCATCCGGTTGAGCGCTGGGTGCACCCGGACGAATTCGTCGAACTGGCCGAGGTCGCCACGAGCATGGGTTTTGCCGGAGTGATGAGCGGACCATTGGTGCGCTCGAGCTACCGAGCCGGCCGCTTGTACGAGCAGGCATTGGCCGCTCGTGAGACCGGCGACGCAGCCAGCATCACCGTCACATGAGCACACGGGTCATCGCCACCCACGTGTGGCCGAAGGACGCAACCGATCCGATCTCGGTCGATGTCCTGGAGTTGGACTGGGGCGGCCCGGTGGGGGATCGTCACCACGGAGAACTCATGGCCTCGGACACCCGTCAGTCGCGGGTCTTCACAAAAGGAACCACGATCCGTAACCACCGCCAGGTGTCCATCGTCGATGCCGGTGAGCTTGCCCAGATCGCCGACGCACTTGGCATCCCTCGAATCGATCCGGGCGTCATCGCCGACAACATCTGCACCGAAGGCATCGATGCACTCACCTCGCTGCCCCGCATGACCCGCATGGTCTTCCCGTCCGGCGCCGTCATCATGCTCGGCGGCCCCAACGCGCCGTGCACCATCGCCGGTGCAATGGTCGAACGCTCCTACGGCTCGCGACCCGAGGCGTTTCCGAAGGCGGCGATCGGGCTACGCGGAGTGACCGGTTGGATCGAGCACCCCGGCACCGTCCGACCCGGGGACGCCATCACCCTTCTCCCGCCGGACTAGGCTTCCCCATCATGGGCAAGATCAAATCCAGCCTGGCGGCAATCGGCCAAAACTGGTCGATGACCCAGCGCGTCTACAAGTTCCTGTGGGCCGAAGTCCTCGGAATCGTGCTGGCGACGATCGTCGTCATCGCGGTTCCTGTCTCCATCTTCATCAACTGGCTCACCGCCCTGCTAGTAGCGCTCCCCCTCGGTCTGCTGGCCGGCACCTTCTGGTTCAGCCGGCGCGCAATGAAGGCCGCCTACGCCCGTATCGAAGGCCAACCCGGTGCTGCGGCAGCAGTCATCGAGTCCCTGCGCGGGAAGTGGGCCGTCACGCCCGCCGTCGCCGTCAGTCGAAACGAAGACATGGTTTCCCGCGTGGTCGGCAAGCCTGGTGTGATCCTGGTGTCCGAGGGAGCCTCGTCACGCGTAGGCCACATGCTGGCCAACGAGCGCAAGAAAACAGCCCGATGGGTGCCGGACATTCCGATCTACGAGATCCAGATTGGTGACGAAGACGGTCAGATCTCGTTGGGCAAGATCCAAAAGACCCTGGGCAAACTCCCCAAGAACCTGCGCGGCAGCGAGGTGACCGAAGTCCGTCGCCGGCTTGAGGCTCTGGGTAACGCCCAGCAGTCCATGCCGGTGCCGAAGGGCCCGATGCCCACGAGCCCGCGCCAGGTTCGGCGGCAGCGCCGCTAGGCAAAGGGGAACGCCGCTAGGCAAAGCGGAAAGCCGCTAGCGCACCCGCAGCACTCGGGTGTTGGCGATCCGGTCGTGCACGCCCCGTCCGTCGTCGTCGTACACCACAGCCGGAATGACCAGACAGATCAGCGCCGTGCGGATCAGCACTCGCCACAGCGGTAGCCGACCCTCATTGATCGACACCACCCGCAGGCCCACGATCCGCTGACCGAAGGATGCCCCGGTGAGCCATGTCAGGATGCTGACCTCGAAGAAGAAGACCCCGAGCGTGGCCGCCATGGAGCCGTTGGAGCCGTAGGGGAACTGCGGGAAGGCGAAGACCGCGACCAGAATGCTGGCGAACCAATCGATCAGGAAGGCGACGACCCGTCGCCCGAACCACGCCCGCTGCTCGGTCACATCCCCAGCGTAGGGGGCCGATCGGTTAACACTCCTGAAACAGATGGGACACGGGACAGACACGGCCGTTTCCTAGTTTTCTCCTATATCCGGCGGCACAGGGCCGTCGAGCGAGGCGATGCACGCGAGTGCAGGAGGTAGAAATGTTCAGTAACGCTGACGAGGTCCTGAAGTACATCAAGGACAACGATGTCGAATTCGTAGACGTTCGATTCATCGACCTTCCCGGCATCATGCAGCACTTCAACGTCCCGGCCAGTTCCTTCGGAATGGCGGCGTTTGAAGACGGATTGATGTTCGACGGATCATCGATCCGCGGCTTCCAGTCCATCCACGAATCGGACATGAAGCTGATCCCGGACCCGGCTACCGCCTACATCGACCCGTTCCGCGCGGCGAAGACGCTGGTCATGAACTTCTCCATCAGGGATCCATTCACCAACGAGCCTTACAGCCGCGATCCGCGCAACGTCGCGGCCAAGGCCGAGGCATACATCGCTTCGACCGGCATCGCCGACACCGCGTTCTTCGGCCCCGAGGCTGAGTTCTACGTCTTCGACGACGTCCGCTTCGAGACCAACCAGCACTCCGGCTACTACTTCATCGATTCCATCGAGGGAGCCTGGAACACAGGACGCCAGGAAGAGGGCGGCAACCGCGGCTACAAGACCCGCTATAAGGGCGGCTACTTCCCGGTACCCCCGGTCGACCACTATGCCGATCTGCGCGACGAGATGGTCTCGAAGCTGCTTCAGGTCGGACTCGAGGTCGAGCGCTCCCACCACGAGGTCGGCACTGCCGGCCAGGGCGAGATCAACTACAAGTTCAACACTTTGCAGCACGCTGCTGACGAGGTAATGCTGTTCAAGTACGTCATCAAGAACGTCGCCTGGGCCAACGGCAAGACCGCTACCTTCATGCCCAAGCCCCTGTTCGGTGACAACGGTTCGGGCATGCACTGCCACCAGTCGCTGTGGAAGGACGGCGAGCCGCTGTTCTACGACGAAATGGGCTACGGCGGACTCTCGGACACTGCACGCTGGTACATCGGCGGCCTGCTCGCCCACGCACCGGCTGTGTTGGCGTTCACCAACCCGACCGTGAACAGCTTCCACCGC
>Ga0181588_10004321_pt1 | contig 11694 bp, 8 predicted proteins | sample 071ome_26_FD_148607 | JGI IMG/M metagenome (GOLD analysis project Ga0181588, IMG submission 148607) | Coastal salt marsh microbial communities from the Groves Creek Marsh, Skidaway Island, Georgia - 071409BT metaG (spades assembly) | ecosystem: Environmental > Aquatic > Marine > Intertidal zone...
TCCCAGAGCCTGATCTTGGCCTCAGGGCTCACCTCTGCCTGCTCATCAGTATAGAGCGTCCGATCATAGAGCTTGAGCCCTTCAACATCGACGGAGCCAAAGTTAACCCCCTTCACCGCGCTCGCCTGAGCCGCCTTGGGCATCGCCACCGAGGGCAACGAGGGCTCAGCCGTTTGCGCTTCAGCCTCAAGCGTGGGCAGAGACGGGAGCGCGCTTAACGTCACTTTCTCGAATACAAAGCCACGCTTAAGGCGCTCCGCTACGCGCCTAAGAGAAGGGTCGATCGCCGCGAAAAGCCCCACTGCTGTCCCTTGGAGCGGCCCCTCAAGCTCCTTCACGTCTCGCCCCTTCACCACATCAGAGCCCCGAAGCTCCCCCGAGCTGCTGTGATGAAGGCTCAAGCTCACCCGAAGCTCACCCCCGAACTTCACTACCTCCCCTGTCACAACCCAATGCGCGCCGATCTCACGACCTGTTTGTACGGCGCACTCCATTGTGCAGTCTTCAAGCGTCTTACCTTCAGGGAGCATCACCTGGATGTTGTCCTTGGTGATGACCCCATATGTAGACTGAGGGAGCCGCCCCGCCGCCTGTCTCACGAGGTTGCTCAGATAGCTTACCTCTGCGCTAGGGAGTCCTGCCTTGTTGATCAGCTCAAGCGTAGCGATGCGCTCTTTGTTGATCGCGATCTCCTCTGAAGGCTGATCTGTTCTTTGGCCCGCAAAGCCTCCACATCCAAGCAACATCAAGGCGATTAGGTACTCAAATCTAAGGTTCATCTCACATCACTCCACCTGAAGGGTCCTTCATCTCTGTACATCATCTGTGAAGTAGAGGCGAGTGGTGAAGTGCGGGCTAAAGATGCACCTACCATTACTTAAAGTTGGGCCTAAACTTAAGAAACAAGCTCACGAAGTGGGATAAAGAACAGAGTAGTCTTGAGCGACCTGCCAAGCGGTGGCGAAAGAGCAACCGACACGCCGAGCGAGCTCCGAGACGCTCACGTTGGGATTCTGCTCTAAAGCGACCCACACATCAGCGCGCCAGCTTGGCCCCATTAGGACACGCCCGCGATACACAGGGTGCCTTTGAGCGAGCGTGACGGGCGTCAGGACATCAACGACACGATCACGGAGCGCCCCTTTGGGGACCAAGAGCGCTGAGCCCTTAAAGCGCTCATCCTCTCCATGACGTGTGATCTGGAACGCGCTCCCCACCTGCAACAGCTCAACAGGCGCCCCCTCATGTAGAGACAGCAAGCGATGAAAGCGTCGATCCTGAGTCAGCCAAGTCGCGACCGCCGCCCAATACCCACGCGCTCGCTGAGAGGTGAGCTCACGAGCGCCTCGAATCAAACGGTCAACGTTAAGGTGCCTGTGATGGACACCAAGCCAAGTGCTTAAGACTGACAAGACGCGCAGGTCATGCTCCTCCATACCAAGCAGAGAGGCATGAAGGAGCGTCACCTCAATATCAGCGCTATAGTCAGCCTCCGAAGCGAAATTCATCCCAACACCCGCCATCGCTCGAGTGAAGTTGATGTCATCAGGTCGAGCAGAGAGCAGCGCGGGGCGTTTATAGCTCATGACAGAGCCTCTCTGCTAAGTCTTGGAGTGTGCTCCGCAAAGCCCTGTGCTGCGCTGAGCTGCGCTTCGGTGAGCTGAGGCTGTAAGATATCAAAGTCCCTCGTTTGACGATCAATCACCCCTAAGAGCGCGAGCGCCGCTCCACCGATCACGACCGCCTCTAATGTAAGCGAGCGCTCGGTGAGCCAGCGGTCAAAAGCCTCAATGGTTGGCTTGGGTTCATCTCAACGCTCCTCATTTTCTGTATTGGTTATTATGATACCATCCTCATTGGTGGCCAAACAAGGTCGCCTAGGACGCGCTCTAAACAATCAAACAATAGAAACAAATAATAGGGCCAAATAATAGGGCCAAATAATAGGGCAGCCGTTTATTAAATGAACACTCTGAACAGTTGCTGTTCATGATTTGACCAGTGCGGTAACGGTAGGTGTCCCTTGACTTTGTGCATCAGCTTAAGGCTGACTCAACGTATATTCTTCAGGCTACTCAGTTGCCGTTTTAAGCGCTTAAGGGAAGCTCAATGTACCCTTCCCTGAGATCAAGAGAGCAAGATACGCAACATAAGTACTCAACAGGGCACACAGAGGTTAATCGCCTCAGTACACACATGAGAGAGGGATCAGATGCGCGCTTTGATGAAGGTAAGAGATGTCTTGGGTGGCTATGTGGGCGGTCTCTTGACGGGGGCCCTGCTGATGGGTGGGGTGAGCTGGGCCACGGCGGAGGCCTCGCCGGAGCTCAAGGGCTCAGTTATCGGCGCGGAGGGGCTTGAGCGCCGGCAGCTTGGAGGTGGTAAAGCGGAGATCGTTCACCTCGTGCGTGGACAAGAGGCGTACCTCGGTCGGCTCTCGCTCAAGGGGGGCGTCAACGTCCCAACGCACCGCGACCCGACCGAGGAGTACCTGATCATTGAGCGTGGGCGGGGGGTGATTAAGATCGATGGGGTAGAGCACACCCTTCAGCCCGGCTCGGTGGTGTACATGCCTGCAAACGCTGAGGTCTCCTTCACCAACAGCGATCAGCCCCTCGTGGCGCTCCAGGTCTTTGCGGGCCCTAAGTCTGCAGATAAGTATCGGAAGTGGAGCCTGGTTCAGGCCCCCTGACAAGCGGTTGATCAGCGCTGAGTTACGCTTGTTTTGGACGTTGGTTTTATATAAAGCTCTCCCATCGTAGTGATCTCGGAGCGCCTATGCCTCGCAAACCAACTTACCTCGTGCTCTTCATGGCGCTGTGTTGCTCAGGCTGTCAGCTCCTCCTCGACACAGGGTTTGAGGGAGGTGAGGGGGGCGTAGGTCCTGTCGCGGGCGTGATGCGTCAGGACGTAGGCCCTGGTGGGTTAGACGCGGAGCTCGACGCGGAGCTCGACGCGGAGCTCGACGCGGAGCTGGACGCGGAGCTCGACGCGGAGCTCGACGCGGAGCTGGACGCGGAGCTGGACGCGGAGCTCGACGCAGAGCTGGACGCTGAGCTCGATATGGCTCCAGCCTGTGTACCGGGGCTCTGTGAGGAGTGTGACGCGGAGGGGAACCTCCAGCCCGCTGTAGATGATGACGCCTGCCCGAACATCCGCTGTCAAACTCGGTACATTAAAGAGGTGAACAGGCAGCTCAATGAGGTTTGGTGTCTCTATGAGTCGCCTCAACCCCAAGCGGGGCGCTGCGCCGCGCCAGGGGTCTGCTTTACGGAGGAGGAGTACTGTCAACCCAGCCTAGAGGTGGTCGAGGTCGCTCACCCTAGCTGTGCGGAGCTGCTCGGCTGTGTAGGGACGACGCCTCCAGAGCTCGTGCCCTTTGAGGGGGAGCTCTGTGACACGCTGAGCGGGGTGCAGGGCTGTGACGCGTCAGGCAGGTGTACGATCGAGAACACCTGTGTGGAGCTCGTCGCTCAAGGCGCAAATAACCAGCTCTGCTCCCTGTTTGAGGACCGCTGTGGGTTCTATTTTAGGAGCTCTGGCTACCCCGGTGATGGGAGCCCACGGAGCTGTGATCAGCTCTGCTCTGCCCAAGGCAGGAGCTGTCTCGCTGTCTATGAGGATGGGGGTGAGGGCTGTACGGGGAGCACCCAACCACACGGCTGTGGTGAAGCGCTCGGGGACTCGATGTGTTTTTGTAATCGATGAGCCTGAGCAGGCGCGTGCAGGCTTAGAGCCCCTCGACCTCGACCTCGACCTTGCCCTCGATGATCTTGACCTCGAGCACCTTGACCTTGACCACGCTCCCAAGGGCGAGGACGCGACGCGAGCGTGTGTCAAACCAGGTGTAGCGCTCCTCATCATACTCGAAGCTCTGAGGCAGGCGCTCCTCGTCCACCGAGCACCAGATCGGGTAGTCGTTGAGCTCGACGAGGCAACCTCGGCCTGAGGTGTTGCAGACGAAGCCCTCAAAGGTCTCCCCGATGTGCTCGCTCATAAAGAGCGCCTTGTAGGCGTCTAAGACCCTGCGCTCCGCGTCGATGATCAGGCGCTCACGTCGGCTCGCGTAGGCCGCGACCTCCCACGGGTCGTCCGCGCTCGGGAGCGGGGCGTCCTCTGAGCGCTTTCGTTGAACGGTTGGCGCCTTCAAGATCCCCTCTGCGCCCTTCGCGTGAGGGCGCTGGGCCTGGAGCCACAGCTTCAGCTGGCGGTGCACCCACAGGTCAGGGTACCGGCGGATGGGGCTCGTGAAGTGCAGGTAGGTCTTCGTCCCTAGCCCAAAGTGGAGGCCCGGCTCCGCCTCATACATCGCCTTAGACATCGACCGGAGCAGGAGGCTGCTCAGTAAGGTGAGGCGTGGGTGGTCTTCATGCTTCTTTAGGTACTTAGAGAGCTGGTGTGCCTTGAGGGGCTTCACCTTCCCCTCCGCGCGCCCCCCCTTCTTGCCCGGCTTGATCGCGCCTAATGGGGCGCCGAGCAGGGCAGACTGCGCCTCAAAGCGCTCGATCCCGTAGTCCGGTGGCGGGGCGTGGATGCGGTACAGCGCAGGGAGCCCAATGGCGATGCAGTGCGCCGCGACGCTCTCGTTCGCCGCGAGCATCGCCTCCTCGACCATCTCGTGCGCCTCGTGCCGTGGCGCGACCTTAAAGCCCTCGACCATCCCCCGCTCATTAAAGTTAATCCTTGGCTCCGCGAGCTCTAGGTTCAAGAAGCCTCGGCGCAGGCGTCGGCGCTGGAGCGCGCGGGCGCAGTCACGGAGCTCCATCACCTGAGGGGCGAGGCGGGTGAGGTGCTTGGGGAGCGCTTGGGGGGGGAGCGCCCCGATCAGCGAGGCGGCCTGGTCATAGGTGAAGCGCGCCTGGCTGTGGATGATCGCCTCATGGAAGCGGGCGCCCTCGAGCTCCCCCTGCGGGCTCACCTCGAGCTCCGCGACCATCGCCAAGCGGTCCACCTTGGGCTTTAAGCTACAGAGGTCGTTCGAGAGCCGGTGCGGGAGCATCGGGAAGGCCTGCGCCGGCAGGTACAGGGTCGCGCTCCGCTCCGAGGCCTCCTTGTCGAGCGGGCTCCCCTCGGTCACGAAGTGCGCGACGTCCGCGATCGCCACCCAGAGCGTCCAGCCTCCCGCGCGCTGTTCACTACGGCGTGGCTGGACATAGATCGCGTCATCAAAGTCCTTCGCGCTCGCCGGGTCGATCGTCACAAAGGGGAGGTGGCGCAGGTCTAGGCGCCGTTTCTGCTCTGCGTCTGATGGGGACGCAGGGAGGCTGTCAGCGAGCTGCTCAACCGTTGTAGAGAGCTGTAAGGTGATGCCTTGGTCGTAGATGACCGCCTCGAGCGCCCCTTGCGCGGTGTCGGGCTGGATGACGTGCAGGACACGGGCGGTGGCCCCTACCGATTCAATGGAGGGGCCACGCCCCCCCTCAAGGAGCTGGTCGCGCTGGGCGCGCTGGGTGAGCGCCTCGCTCGCGCCCCCTTCAGGCGGGATGAGGAGCGCCGCGACGAGGTCACCATCCTCAGCGCGCTCAGAGCGCTCGAGCTCCACTGGGACCTGTGCAGGGAGGCGATCGTTTTGCGGATGGATATAAGTGAGCCGCTCTTCGCCCTCTCCTCGTGAGGCCCCTTGTCGGTAGACGCCCACGAAGGTGACCGTCCCGCGCTCAAGGACCTGAGCGACGCGCCCTCGAACTCGCCCGTCTCGGCCTGTGTAGAGGCTCAGCGCGACTCGGTCGCGATGTAAGGCGCCGCCGAGGTCGTCATGGTCGACGAAGAGGTTCGCCTCGTCGCTGTTCTCTGGGGTCACGAAGCCAAAGCCCTTTGGGTGCATTGTGAGCGTCCCTTGGACGTGCTCTTTGATGCGCAGGTAGCCTCGCGGGCGGTCTTGGGTGACTAGCCCATAGCCCACGAGCGACTGAAGCGCTCGCTCGAGCTCAGGTTGGTCGTGTGGAGTGAGGTTAAGCTCAGAGAGCAGGGCGCTGACCTGCGTCGGCTGGGCGCGTGAGATGTTTGATAATACGTCTTGTATTTGAATGCTCAAAAGTGCGTGTTTTCCTTGGTCAACTGTGACCATGTAGCATGACTTTAAGGTGTCTTATATTTTTGGGTGACTCTTATCCTAAGCGGTTAAAATCGACAAGGAAATCTCTCGCTGAGGGGTGAATTGACCGCCATCAAACAGCGTGAGCGCTGACCTCTCGAGAGCGCTGAAGCGCACATAAGGCTTGCCCTGAGCGCTGGACATGTGTTGTCTTTCAAGGGGCTCAAGCTCGTGGAGGTGGCGTGATCAAGCGCCTCCACATGGCGCGACGCTCTCCCTTGTCACTTCACAGAAGGCCACCAGCTCAATGCACGCACAAAATGGGCGTTACATGATCCTCAAGAAGATCGCCGTCGGAGGGATGGCGGAGATCTTCCTCGCGCGACGCGTCAGCCTTGGCGACTTCTCTAAGTTTGTGGTCATCAAGCGCCTCGCCCCTGAGTACCAAGGGAAGCGCTCTTTTGAGCAGCTTTTCTTGAACGAGGCGCGCCTCACCGCGCGACTGTCGCACCCCAACATCGTTCAGGTGCATGACATCGGGCTCAATGATGGCGCCTATTATATGTCGATGGAGTATATCCACGGCATCACAGCGGCGGAGCTGATGTCTCGCGCCGCTCAACAACGCCGGCCTGTGCCCTTGGGCGTCGCCTTAGGGGTCGCGCTCGCGACGACTCGGGCCCTCGAGTACTGTAGCCAAGCGCTGAACTATGAAGGGGAGTCGCTCGACATCCTCCACCATGACGTCAGCCCTCACAACATCCAGATCCGCTATGACGGTGAGGTGAAGCTCCTCGACTTTGGGGTCGCGACCCAAGCGAAGCGTGAGTCGACCGCGAGCCGGCGAGGTAAGTTCGCGTATATGTCCCCTGAGGCGTATCACCGTATGCCTCTCGACTCACGGAGTGACATGTTCTCCCTTGGCGTCGTCCTCTATGAGCTGACGATGGGCCGGAGGCTCTTTAAGGGCAAGAGCCAAGAGGAGACCCGCCAGCGCGCGGAGCAGTGCCTAGTCCCTAAGCCCACCGACATCCACGCGCGCTTCCCAGAGCGCCTCGAGGCGATCGTCTTAAAGGCGCTCTCGAGGGACAGAGATGATCGCTTCACCGACTTTACAGAGCTCCGCCTTGAGATGGAGCGCGCCGCTCGCCACTTGAAGCTTGACGTGAGCGCTCAGCGCGTCGCGCGCTATATTCAAGAGCTCTATGGTGAGGTGATCGAGGAGCGCACCGCTCGTCTACAAGGGCTCTCAGCCCGCGCCGAGGCGATGCGTGATCAGACCTTAGATGAGATCTCCGTGATCCGCGCTCGCGAGAAGGAGCCTGCGGTCCTTGAGGAGCTTGAACGCGCGCAGAATGATGAGGCTGAGCAGGGCCCCATCTCGCTCTCGATCACCCCCCCTCCGAGCGGGGTCGCTGAGCCGATGTTTGGCGCAGAGGCGATCGAGGAGGACCTCGCAGAGGAGCTTGAGGCGGATGAGGAGCTGAACGCGGTGCCCCCCCCCCCCCCCCCTGGCCAGCCCCCTCGACTCCCCCCTGACTTCACCGCGGTCGCTCAACGTGAGCAGGACTGGGACGCCCCTGCCCCCGCTCCCCAGCGCGAAGGGCCCTCCTTGGTGACGTTGCTCGTGGTCGCGCTCCTCGCCTCTGGCGTCGCCTTTGTCGCAGGTCAAGCCTTGGGCGACCGCGCGCCTTGGGTGAAGCCTAAGCCCGCGACCTTTGAGGTCAACACCACGCCAGCCAACGTCAAGGTGCTCCTCAACGGGCTCTCGATCGGCGTGACCCCAATTCGGGGGTACACCCTACCGGTTGAGGCTCCAGAGGTTGAGCTTCAGGTGCTTGACCCTCGCTTCGAGACCGTTAAGCGGGTCCTCTCGGTTGAGCCAGGTCAGTCGATTCAGCTCGACCTCCAGCTGACGCCTCACTGAGCGACGCGCGCCTCTCAGAGGTTAGGCGCTCAGAGGTTAGGCTCTTTGAGCTCAACCTCCTCTTGCTGACCTTGAGGAGCTTGAATGAGGAGCCTCGGGCTGAGCTCTTCCCAGCTCTGCTCAATGATCAAGCGCAGGTTGGTCTCCGCTGTGCGCTCCTCGATGTACAGCTTCACAAGCTCAGCCCTCGCCTGCTCAAAGGTGATGGGCTGGCGCGCGCTCAAGTGTACGAGCCAGAGGGTGTCTGCGGACTCCGCTTGTCTCCACGTCATGGGCTCGCTCGGCGCTGGGAGCTGGGCGCTCGCGAGCGTGCGCAGGAGCGCTGGAGGCCACTCCTCAGGCTTGAGAGGCTCAGCGCGCAGGCCAAAGGCGTCTAAGGTGCTCTGGTTGAGCGCGCCAAGCGCTCTGAGAGACGTGACCTGCGCCCGAAGCCACTGATCAAAGCTCCGCCCTGACGGCCCCTTTAAGCCCGCTAGGCTGATGTCGAGGCACAGGCCCATCAGCGCGCCTTGTCTCGTTAGGGCCTTAAAGGGCGCGACGGGGGCGCTGTCTGCCTGACTGAGCTGGTGTTTAAGCTTGCCTGTGAGCCCGCTGACGGCGTGGGGGAGCGCTCGCTTGAGCGCCTCGGGGCTCGCCTCTACCTGGTACAGACAGGCGCCCCCTTCATGCTCCATCACCGTTGACACCTCCCCCGCTCTGAGGCGCTTAATAGAGCCTTGGAGGTGCGCGGGGAGCGCTCTGATGTGTGTGTTGAGCGCGTCTCCCTGCAAGAGCGTGAGGCGCTGAGCGCCCACGACGGTCTTCGTCTCTGCGCCCTGCAAGCGCTCTTGACGCGCCCGAGCGAGGGTCGTGCGGGCCCAATATCTCAGGCTCGCCTCAAAGCGCGCCCGAGCTCGCCTGCTCCACTGGTTTGAGGCGCTTAAGGTGAGCTGGACCCCCTTGAGCGCTTGCCCTTGTGGGTAGCGTCGCTGATAGAGCCTCTGGAGCTGATCTTCGGTGGGTGTACTCTTGAGGGAGGCGCTCGCTTGCATCAGCGCTCCCCAGCTCGGGATCTCACTCAGCTGACCCTCCTGAAGGCCTTGGTTTTCTAAGTATAGCCTTATGAGGGTCCGCTGAAGGAGAGCTTGGCCCTCAGGGGAGCTGAAGACGGTCTTCATGAGCGCTTTACTTAGGTTCTGCTGTGCCTTGAGCGGAGGGCTCTCTATCGTCACGGTGACGCTTGTCCGACCAGGGCGCTCATGATCACGGCGCGGAGGTTGGCAGCTGAGGAGGCTACATCCAACCAAGGTCGTGCTCAGGATCAGTGAGTAGGTCAAGCACATCTGTAAGGTGAAACGCATAGGGCTCGATTCTTTCGGGGCGCTGTAAAATCTGCTTGTCGATCGCTCCAAGCACCTTTATGCTCGCTCGGCAGACCGCCCCACCTATATGATCGCTTGGAGTTGTGCTTTCAAGTCGGTATAAGGGCGCAGGACCATGATTCTACAGAGAGACACAGCATGAGCGAGAAGAAAAACGATCAGCCTGATGAGGCTGAGGTTCAGGTCACTGAGGAGGCTGAGGCCTCCGAGTCAAACGAGGCTGAGGCTGCAGAGTCAAGTGAGGCTGAGGCTGCAGAGTCAAGTGAGGCGTCAGAGTCCAACGAGGCTGAGGCGTCTGACTCAAGCGAGGCTGAGGCGTCAGACTCAAGTGAAGCTGAGGCGTCAGAGTCCAACGAGGCTGAGGCGTCTGACTCAAGTGAGGCTGAGGCGTCTGACTCAAGTGAGGCTGAGGCGTCTGACTCAAGTGAAGCTGAGGCCTCAGACTCAAACGAGGCTGAGGCGTCTGACTCAAGTGAGGCTGAGGCGTCTGCCTCAGGTGAGGCTGTAAGCGCGGAGCCTGAGGAGTTCGTTTGGCCCTCTGACCCCGAGCACGCGAACGCTGCTCAGCTCCTCTCTGAGCCGGTAGAGGGGGTCGACATGATCCTGAGCGACGAAGCGCTCACTCGCCCTAGCTACGCGCTGAATCTTGTCCTCCTCGTTCTCGTGCTAGGCGTGGGTGGCGTCGGTGTAGATATGCTCCGTGAGTACAGCTCTGCCGACCGCGACGCGCGCATGAAAGAGCAGGCGCTCTGTCGTGTCGAGCACAATGACATGCAACAGCTCCTCGCTGAGAAGCAGTACGGCGCGCTGAGGCTCGAGTCTGAGCCTAAGGGCGCGAAGATTGAGCGCTCGGTGAACGGCGCGCCTTATGAGGTCGTGCGAGGGAAGACCGCGAGCGGTGAAGAGATCGACGCGCTCACCCCAACCACCGTGTCTAACCTCGACATCAACAACACCTACAAGTTCCGCCTGACCTTCACCGACACCTTAAAGCGCTTTAAGGAAGAGGAGGAGGACAAGAAGGGTAAGAAGGCCAAAGGTAAGAAGGCTAAGGAGGAGGCGAAGGCTGAGGGCGAGAAGAAGGAGCGTGAGGTTGAGGAGCTTAAGGTCGCGTACCGCACCGAGGAGTTCTATGTCGCGCGCTACCAGTGGATCCAAGACGGCGCGACCGGCGCCTTCAGGACCCAAAAGGTGTCTCAGCTCGTCCCTCAAGACATCGCGCACTACTACACCTTCGACTGGAAGTCTGGCAAAGACCTGACCTTCGAGACGCTCGCGGAGTGTGAGGCTCACGTCAACGACAGCGACGCGACGATCTGCCGGGCGATCCCTGCGGTGAAGAACTGGGACACCGAGGACGCGCGCCGTGAGGAGGAGGCGAAGAAGAGCAAGAAGCGTGGCCGTCGCCGCCGTCGCTGAGCTCACCCCCGCTGAGGGGCGCCCGACGCCACAGCGCGCCGTGACGCCCCGCCAGCTCATCTGCCTCGCGCGCACCTTCGGTCGGCACGCGCTTGAGCTTGGGAACCCGATCCCAGAGCACCCGCTCTACTTTCTCAAGTCCATCAGCGCCCTGATCGGGCCCGAGGAGGCGATCGAGCTCCCCCCAGAGAGCGCAGAGGTGCACTATGAGGCCGAGGTCGCGGTGTGGATTAAGGCGCCACTTAAGCGCGCGACGCCAGAGGAGGCCGAGGCCGCGATCCACTCGTGGACGGTGCTCAATGACGTGACCGCGCGTGACCTTCAGCGAGCTGATCAAGGGCGCTTCACCCGCGCGAAGTGCTTTCACACCTTCTGTCCGCTCTCGCCAGATCGGGTCGAGCTCCCTCGCTGGCCAGAGGCTCGTATTCAAGGGCTCTTAAATGGAGCACTGGTGCAGGACGCGCCCCTCTCGGACATGATTTTCTCACCCGGAGAGGCGCTCGCGGCGGTCTCTGAGGTGATCAGCCTGGCGGAGGGAGACCTCGTGTCGCTCGGGACCCCCGCAGGGGTAGGCGCGCTCAAGGCGGGCGACCGCTTCGAGGTCCGGCTCCTCGATGAGACGGGCGCGGTGAAGGTGAGCCTCAGCAACCCTGTCACTGAGGTCCCCCGCTGAGCTGAGGGCTAGGGTTTCAGTTGAATCAGCGCCTCGCTTGCTCTCTACTTAGGGCGACGACTCTCTGTGCGCTGAAAGGAGCCACCTGTGTTCATTCAATCTGACCCACCTCACCGTGTACCACCACGCGCTTTAAGGCTCATCTTGTGCTGTGTCGCGCTGGCTGTCTGCCTCGCTGGCTGTGATGACGATGGACCCGTGAGCGTGGACGCGGGCGCCGGCCTGTCTGGTGGGGCCTCAGGGGGGGCTGGAGGTGAAGGGGGAGCCGGAGGGGCTGGAG
>Ga0181588_10004326_pt1 | contig 11681 bp, 9 predicted proteins | sample 071ome_26_FD_148607 | JGI IMG/M metagenome (GOLD analysis project Ga0181588, IMG submission 148607) | Coastal salt marsh microbial communities from the Groves Creek Marsh, Skidaway Island, Georgia - 071409BT metaG (spades assembly) | ecosystem: Environmental > Aquatic > Marine > Intertidal zone...
TCTCCCACGCCTCGGGGATCATCATCAGTACGGCATGATGCAACGGACGCCCACCGAGATGCAGCAACTCGAGAACTTCATCGAACCGAGCGGTGTCCGACCCGCCTTCGGTGCAGATCGGGAACGCCGCGGACAGTCCCGGAATCAGCTCAGATTCCAAAAGAGCTTCACGCGCACGCATCCAGTTCTGGTTTCCCTGCACCGTGTTGATCTCGCCGTTGTGGGCCACGTACCGATATGGATGCGCGAGCGGCCACGACGGGAATGTGTTGGTTGAAAAGCGCGAATGCACCAGCAGCAGGGCGCTCTCGATTCGCTCGTCGGTGAGGTCTCCGAAGAACAACTCAAGCTGCGGTGTCGTGAGCATGCCTTTGTAAACGATGGTGCGAGACGACAGTGATGGCAGGTACACCCCGTCGGCTGCGAGTTCGTGCTCGCATCGTTTCCTGGCGACATACACCGCACGGTCGAGCTCAATACCGGCACGGCGATCTGCCGTGGCAACGAAGATCTGCTGGATAGATGGCTGAGCATCACGGGCCGTTGCTCCAAGACACGACGGATCGACGGGGATCTCGCGCCATCCGAGCACCTCGACCATGTGCTCCGCAAAGATGGCCTCCATCGATGCCTGCACGCGAGACCGCTCCCCGAGGTCGGTCGGGCAAAAGACCAAACCGGTCGCGTATTCACGAGCTCCTGGTAACTCGAAATCGACCACAGACCGATACAACCGGTCGGGTACTTGAATCAAGATTCCCGCCCCATCTCCGGTATCAGGTTCGGCGCCGGTGGCGCCACGGTGCTCGAGATTGGTGAGCGCAGTGAGACCAGTGCGGACTAGATCATGGCTCGCGACGCCGCGAAGGTGCGCCACGAACGACACGCCACACGCATCATGTTCAAAGGCGGGGTCATAGAGCCCGGTGCGGGACGGAGTACTGGTCATCGTGGGTCCTCAATCGCTCGACATTGGACTGGGACGACACTGGCCCAGGGCTCACATGTTACGGGTAAACGCCTCCGGCGCCCATGTTGTTCACTTGTGCATTGGTGCTCTTCGTCACGTTGGATCGGCGAATACCGGGGGCCGCTCCTCGAGGTTCGCCCGTATCGCTTCGGTTTGATTCGGCGTACCGATGAGGCCATGCACCTCCGTGCGTTCCATGGCGAACTGCTCGGCATGTGATCGGTTCAGAGCACCACTCAACAGTCGCTTAGCGGCTCGCAGCGCATCGGGGTTTCGTTCCGCGATCGACGAGGCGATCTCCCGAGCCGCATTGAGTGGCTCGTTATCCAGTCGCGTTACCAACCCGAGAGCGGAACCTTCTCGAGCGTCGAACACCCGTCCCGTAAACGTCAACTCACGTGCAACATCATCGCCGACTAGGCGGGGCAGAAAATATGTCCCCGTCATATCGGGGATGATTCCCCAGTGGATTTCTCTGACGGACATCTTGGTGTCGGGGTGCGCCACGCGGATATCCGCCCCAAGGGCAATCTGCAGTCCGCCGCCCAACGCATGACCGTGCATCGCTGCAATCACCGGTACCTGTACTTCTTGCCAGACCCAACACACCTGCTGGCCTAGATGGGTCAGTCCGCTGTCGGTGAGCCGACCGGGGTTACCGGTGCCTCCACCGTCACCGTCCCCCATCATCGCGGCGAAGCCACTGAAATCGAGCCCCGCGCAGAACGAAGCACCTTCACCGGTCAAGATCACCGCGCGGATGGACGGGTCGGCCGCGACCTGTGCACCAGCGGCCGCTATCGCGCTGAACTGCTCGCCATCGAGTGCATTGCGTTTCTCTGGCCGATTGAACACCACTGTTGCAATGTGGTCTTCGACGGTGACGACAACACGTTGTTCGCTCATGTGACGAGTCTCCCATGCACCGCACGGCAGAGACGACCCGCAGTTGTGATGCTGTCGCATGCCCCGACTCGTGTTGAGCGGGCAGCACCCGTGACACTTTGAAAATGGCCGACCAACTGAACCTCTCCGCCGATGACGTTTTGACCACTACCCGGAGCGTGCGCAAGCGCCTTGACTTCAACCGCCCGGTTCCAGACGAGGTCATCATGGAGGCGCTCGACATTGCGCTTCAGTCACCGACGGGATCCAATCGCCAGGGCTGGCAATGGGTATTCATCGACGATCAGGACACAAAGAACCAGATCTGTGAGGTGTACGCCCGTAACTTCGCCACCTACCGATCCATGCCCCGAGCCACCTACGCCGCGGATGATCCGCGCACCCTCGCCGCTGACCGAGTTGTCGATTCCGCGCAGTATTTGGCCGACAACTTTTCCAAGTCACCGGTGGTGCTCATTCCCTGCCTAGAGGGCAAGCCAGATCCCGCAACATCGGGAGCTTTCTGGGGTTCGCTCCTTCCAGCGGTATGGAGTTTCATGTTGGCGCTCCGGCCGCGTGGTCTCGGTTCGGCGTGGACGACGCTGCACCTCATCAATGGAGGTGAGCAAGAGGTTGCCGAGATTGTCGGCATCCCGTATGACACATATAGCCAGGGCGGCCTGTTCCCGATCGCTTACACCATCGGCACCGACTTCAAACCAGCGACTCGTCTACCAGCACGTGATGTGAGCCACTGGAACCGCTGGGGAGAGCGCTCGCGCTAGACCGACGTCGATTCGGCCGACTCCCAACGATCGCTCGTCGCTAGTGTTGAGCGCATGACAGTCGGTTCCCGCACCCCTCTCGACCTCGTCCGCGGCGTCTACGCCACACTTCCCGAAAGGGTTGCCATTGGACGGCGACGCCTCGAGCGTCCTCTGACGTTGGCCGAAAAGATCCTCATCAACCACCTCGACGATCCCGAAGGTCAGGATCTCGGGCGGGGTGAGAGCTACGCCGACCTGCGCCCCGACCGCGTCGCCATGCAGGACGCCACTGCACAGATGGCGCTTCTTCAATTCATGACCGCTGGGTTGGACGAAGCCGCCGTGCCCTCCACCGTCCACTGTGATCACCTCATCCAGGCGAAGGTCGGTGCGGCTATCGATCTCGGTGTCGCCGTCGACACGAACCGAGAGGTCTACGACTTCTTGCGCAGCGTGTCCGCACGGTACCGCATCGGATTCTGGGGGCCGGGCTCGGGCATCATCCACCAGGTCGTATTGGAGAACTACGCCTTCCCTGGCGGAATGATGATCGGCACCGATTCGCATACTCCGAATGCCGGCGGGCTCGGCATGATCGCGATTGGCGTTGGTGGCGCCGATGCGGTCGACGTTATGACCGGCTTCGCATGGAATGTTCGCTGGCCGAAGGTGATCGGCGTTCGCCTGACCGGATCACTGAGTGGATGGGCATCGCCCAAAGACGTCATTTTGGAAGTCGCACGTCGACTCACGGTGGAGGGCGGCACCGGTGCGATCGTTGAGTATCACGGGCCCGGAGCAGACTCGATCTCGGCCACGGGCAAGGCGACGATCTGCAACATGGGCGCAGAGATCGGTGCCACCACATCAATTTTCGGCTACGACGCCGAAATGTCGGCTTACCTCGTCGCCACGGGTCGTGCCGATCTCGCGGAAGCTGCCGATGCGGTCGCCGACGATCTCCGCCCGGACGAGGGCGCGCTCTACGACGAACTCATCGAGATTGACTTGGATTCACTCACCCCGCTGATCAACGGCCCGCACTCGCCTGACCGCGCGCACCGGGCTGGGAGCGACATTGCCACGGCTGCCCGAGACAACAACTGGCCAACTCAGGTGTCAGCCGCTCTCATCGGTTCGTGCACGAATTCTTCGTATGAAGACATCACTCGGGCTGCATCGATCGCCCGTCAAGCCGCCGCCGCGGGTATCACGGCATCGTGTGAACTGCTCATCACACCCGGCTCGGAGCAGACCCGCGCAACGATTGAACGCGACGGACTCCTGGCTGACCTCGAAGCGGTCGGTGCCACTGTGTTGGCCAACGCCTGCGGCCCGTGCATCGGCCAATGGTCGCGTCCGGAGTCGGTCACTGGCATCCCCAACACCATCGTTAATTCGTTCAACCGCAACTTCCCGAAGCGCAACGACGGATCACCCAACACGCTGTCATTCGTCACGTCTCCTGACACCGTGATGGCGATCGCCTTGTCGGGTCGACTCGACTTTGACCCAACATCGGAACCGCTCATCGCTCCTGATGGAACCGAGGTATGGCTCGACGCGCCACATGGAACGGTGCTGCCCGATAACGGCTTCGACCCGGGCGAAGACACCTTCACCGCGCCACCGGAAGATTCCTCCGGAGTCGACGTTGCCGTGAGTCCGACGAGTGATCGACTCCAACTGCTGTCGCCCTTTGTCCCGTGGGACGGTCAGGACATGGTTGACCTGCCGATTCTGATGAAAGCCGCTGGGAAGTGCACCACCGATCACATCTCGGCGGCGGGTCCGTGGCTGAAGTATCGCGGACATCTCGAGAACATCTCGGGCAACCTCTTCGCCGGAGCGGTGAATGCGTTCGACTCCGAGGTTGGTGTGGGGCTCGATATCACCGACGGCGAGCGTCGCACCTATCCGGAGATCGCACGTCGCTACCACGAGGCCAATATCCGTTGGGTGGCGATTGGGGATCGTAACTACGGAGAGGGATCCTCGCGCGAACACGCTGCGATGGAGCCACGGTTCCGCAACGGTGTCGCTGTCCTCGCGCGGTCCTTTGCTCGGATTCACGAAACCAACCTCAAGAAGCAGGGCATGCTGCCCCTGACCTTCGCGAATCCCGATGACTACGACAGCATTGGCGAACACGACCGCATCAGCATCGTGAATCTGCCACCGGTCCCAGGTCAGCCCGTGACCGTCGTCGTCACATCACCCGATGGGAACCAGCGCGAGATCACCACGCTGCACACCTTCAGCGAGGATCAGGTTGAGTGGTTCACGGCCGGCTCGGCTCTGAACATCGTGCGAGAACGAGTATCGCAGGCCTGATGGACATCAGCGAAGCGCTCCGCACAACCGCGGCTGTCCGCGATTTCACGGGTGAACCCGTCGATGATGCCACCATTGCGGCGATCCTTGATGATGCTCGCTTCGCGCCATCTGGCGGCAACCGACAGCCCTGGCGCGTCGCTGTGGTGCGCTCGCACGCCACCATGCAGCGTTTCGCTGAGGTCACTCGTCCAATCTGGGACGCCTACATGGCCACAGGCGAGCAGGGCCGCGTTCCATTCAATGTGATCGATGGGGCCCCTCCAGAAGATCACGCCACCGGGTACCCCAATCCTCTGCTCGATGCACCTGAACGGACCGGAGTTGTCTTAGCCATCGCGGCCGATCTTCGCCGGGTCGCGGCGGTCGACGCCAACGCCGATCGCCTGCCGATGGCGGGAGGGGGTTCGGTGTTTCCATTCTGTTGGTCCATCTTGCTGAGCGCCCGATCGCGCGGCGTGGGTGGAGTTCTCACCACCTTCATGTCTCGAGCCGAACAGGATGTGGCTGATGAAATGGGACTGCCCCCCGAACATGCGCTCTGCGCATTGATCTACCTAGGGGTGCCCACCCGCCTTGTCACGCGACTTCGCCGCGAACCAGTCTCGGCGTTCGCATCACACGAAAGATTCGACGGTCCGACATTCGGTGACTGATGCGCAGGAGTGTCGCTGAGACTCCGATCAGCAGTACAGCCGAAACCGCATCGAGCCACCAGTGATTAGCTGTGGCCAGAATCGACAGCAGCATGGCCACGGGATGAAGGGCAAGTAACCAGCGTCCTCGCCACTGAACGCTTGAGATCACCGCACCTGCACACAGAACCGCCCATCCAAAGTGGAGTGACGGCATCGCGGCGATCTGGTTTGCCGCGCCCTGAAGCACGTCACTCGGATAGATATTGGGACCGTGGCTATGCATGGTGTCCACAAACCCGGGAAGCAATCGGGGTGGAGCCAGTGGGTACAGAACATGGACGACGAGGGCCGTTCCGGTTGTGAGCGCCATGAGATTACGAAATGGCCGGTAGCGATCGGGACGCCACACCAACAGCCACAGAAGCGTGCCGACCGCGACCGGGAAGTGGAACCAGATGTAGTAGTGGTTGAGCATCGTGACCAAGGCATCGTGGGAGAGAATCCATCGCTGAAGGTCGTCTTCCACCAACAGACCGAGCATTGACTCCACGCCGATCACATCCGCTGCGTTCTGGAATGCGACGGCGAGGTCATCGCGCCGGAAGCCTCTGACAATGCGGTAAACGCCGAAGAGAACCGCGACGACGGCGAGTTCGACGACGAGGCGGTACCCCAGCGTCCGGGCCGTCCAGGCCACACCCGTTCGAGACGGCGTCGACATTGTGACATCGGTCATGAGAGCCGAAATCGTACAGAGTGTCGACGGTGAGCGCCAGTGGTTCAAAGGGAAACGCCCCGATTGCTCGGGGCGTCTCGACCTGGGATACCGGAGGGGGGATCCGGTTCCCGCAGGCCTCACACTTGGGGGGACGTGACGCCTGCTGTGTTTGTGAAAGTATGCACGTTCTGTCGTGCATCTCGCAAGCCGAAGTTATCGATAGTAGATATCGTTTCTAGAGATGGATCTTCGACAACTAACGACCCTCGTTGCAATCGCCGAACACGGAAGCTTCTCGTCAGCTGCGCGAGCGCTGTACACCGTGCAGTCAAATGTCTCTGCTCATATCGCGAAGCTTGAACGTACTCTCGGTGTCAGCCTTGTTGAACGGACGACCGGGAGGCTTACCGAAGAAGGGCAACGCGTCGTCGACGGTGCCCGTAGAATTTTGAACGAATTGGACGACATCCGTTCGGACATCACAAGCGCCGACACCGATGTTGCCGGTGATGCCCGCATCGGTGTGATCGGGACCGTTGCAAGGTGGTTAATGGCTCCATTGCTGAACCGTGTCGCGGCCGAGCACCCGCGGGTTCATCCGATCATCAGCGAGGGAAGCACGTCCGCGCTCATCCCTAATGTTGTCAGCGGTCATCTCCATGCCGCACTCGTTCACCTCCCACTCGACGAAGCCGACCTCGATGTCCGACCGCTATTTGAAGAAGAGCTGGTTCTGCTGATACCCCCAACGCACCATCTCGCAGATCGTCCACCAATGCAACTCTCGGACCTCGATGGCGTTCCCTTGCTACTCCCCCCGCGCGGTTCGGCCTTGCGGCGTGTTCTCGAACGAGCAGCTGCCGATGCCGATATCGGGTTGGTTGCCATGAGCGAGATCGACGGCGTCCGATTGCTCGCGGCTCTCGCGCTTGATGGTCACGGAGCCGCAATCGTGCCCGCGCCCGGAATTGCTGCCGAACCCGACAGCGCAGCAATCATCGCCCGGCCTGATGGTCTTCCCCGACGCACCGTCGGACTCGCCACGCGACGACGTCCGCGACCGAGCGCCGCGACACGGGTTGTCATCGACGCGCTCGAGGAAACAGTGAGCGAAATGCTGAACCCCGATACCGGCGTTCACCGGCTACAGCACTGATCGACTGTCACCGAGTTCTGGGAGCGAACGTCTAAGTTTGGCGCCGATGTCCATCAGCGCCGATCCAATCGTGCCCACCTCCAGTGGTGACACCGATCGCCTCAGTGTCCTCGCGCGTGTCCCCGGCAGCGTTCGCGCCGATGTATGTGCCATCGCCGGCCGGAAGGTCGTTCTTGTTGAGTTTGATGAGAGCGACCCCGCACCACCTCTGACGTCGGAGATGACCATGGTGATGAGTGCGGGGATTACCCACGCGATCAATGAGGCCATTCCCTTCGTGCTCGTCGTCAACTCCGCCGGTGCTGACGTCCGAGAGGGAATTGCTCCTCTTGCCGGCTGGGGTGCGGTTGCGGCCCACATGACGCGCGCCAGCGGCTTGATTCCCATGTTCGCGATCGTCGACGGGCCGGCTGTGTCCGGTCCAGCACTGCTTCTCGGGCTCGCCGATGTTGTGGTGATGACCGAGGAGGCGTACGCATTCGTCAATGGGCCGATGATGGTGGAGCAGTTCACAGGGGTTGCTATCGACAAGGCCGAGCTTGGCTCGGCCGCGATGATGTCCTCCCATGCAGGCGTCGGGGCAGTCGTCGTGCGGCATCGCCACGACGCCATTGACGCGGTTGGTGAACTGCTGGCGTATCTCCCTGATAACGCCAATGTTGAGCCGCCGCGACACGATCGCCACGACCCCGCCGATCGGCTGTGTCCAGAACTTGCCGATGTCCTACCCGAGTCGTCGTCGGGCGGGTACGACGTGCGCCGAGTGGCGGAGTCGATCGTCGACGACGGGTCTCTTTTCGAGGTGCGCAGCGGATGGGCAACGAATGTTGTCACCGCATTCGCAACCATTGACGGTCGACCGATCGGAGTCATCGCCAATCAACCCATCGCGTTAGCCGGAACGTTGGACATCTTGGCATCGCAGAAGGCCGCTCGGTTCGTGAACACCTGCGATGCATTCGGGCTCGGGTTGCTCACACTCGTGGACACTCCAGGCTTCTATCCGGGCAAAGATCTCGAATGGCGAGGGATGATTCGCCACGGTGCCCAGTTGGTGTACGCATACGGCCAGGCAACCGTTCCCCGTGTCTGCGTGGTCATTCGCAAGTCCTATGGAGGCGCGTACATCGTGATGGATTCAAAGACCATGGGCAACGACGTGTGCCTGGCGTGGCCCTGGTCGGAACTTGCGGTGATGGGCGCGGGTCAAGCGGCTGCAATTCTGCGACGGGGCGCAGATGCTGATGAGACCGCCGCATTCATCGATGACTACACCGAGCGCCTGCTCAACCCTTATGTCGCAGCAGAGCGAGGCTTCGTCGATGACGTCATTGAGCCACATGAGACACGCCAACGCGTAGCGGCTGCATTTGAGATGCTCGCAACCAAGCGCGAAGCACTTCCCCGACGCCGACATGGAAATAGCCCCCTGTGACCGTGATTGCATGAGTCCCATTGGTCGCTGATCGGCGTCAGGGGGTACATTGCCCCGGTACACCCCGCGAACACAACGGAGGACCCCCGTGCCCGAGACGATCACCATCACCGATGACCGCACCGGCAAGACAGTGACCGTACCGATCGAGGGAGGCGTGTTCCCCGCCTCGGCGATTCGCGAACTTGATGCGTCTTTGTACGTCTACGACCCCGCGTACATGCAGACTGCCTCCTGCAAGTCGGCAATCACCTATCTCGACGGTGGCAATGGCATCCTCCGGTACCGCGGCTACCCCATCGAGCAGCTTGCCGAGAAATCGACGTTCCTCGAGGTTGCGTACCTATTGCTCAACGGGGAGCTACCAACACAGGCCGAGCTCGATGTGTGGACCCATGACGTCACGCACCACACGTTCATTCACGAGAACATGCGCAAGCGATTCGTCGATGGGTTCCACTACGACGCCCACCCAATGGGCATGTTCGTATCGGCTCTTGCCGCTCTCGGCACGTTCTATGACGGCGCCAAAGACATCGACAGTGCCGATAGCCGCCACAAGCAAGTCCTCCGGCTGATCGCGAAAACTCCCACAATCGCTGCGATGTGCCACCGTTTCTCCGTAGGCCTCCCCTTCAACTACCCGGATAATGGTCTGAGTTTCCCGGGCAACTTCTTGTCGATGATGTGGAAGGTGGGCGATGAATACACCGTCGATCCCGTGCTCGAACGCGCGATGGACGTTCTTTTCATCCTCCATGCTGACCACGAACAGAACTGCGGCACAACCGCGATGAGGGTCGTCGGATCCTCTAACACCGACCCGTACTCGTCGGCGGCCGCGGCCGCAAGCGCGCTCTACGGTCCCTTGCATGGCGGGGCCAACGAAGCAGTGGTGCGAATGCTCACCGAGATCGGATCGGTCGACAACGTGCCGGCATTCATCGACTCGGTCAAAGAAGGCAAAGGCCGCCTCATGGGCTTCGGCCACCGGGTGTACAAGAACTACGACCCTCGCGCACGCATCATCAAAGACACCGCCTACGAGGTGTTTGAGGTCACCGGCAAAAATCCACTTCTCGACATTGCTCTCAAGCTCGAAGAGGCCGCGTTGCAGGACCCCTATTTCGTGGATCGTAAGCTGTACCCGAACGTCGACTTCTACTCCGGCTTGATCTACCAGGCGATGGGCTTCCCGGTTGAGATGTTCACAGTTCTGTTCGCAATTCCTCGGACCGCCGGGTGGCTGGCGCACTGGCAAGAATTGCTGGCCGACGGCGATCAGAAGATTTCGCGGCCACGACAGTGGTACACCGGGCCAAATGAGCGCGATTACATCGCGATGTCCAATCGCTGATCGTGGACTTCTCTTGGACCCCGCAGCAGCAACAGTTGCGCCAGGAGGCGCGAGACTTCGCTGCTGATGCGGTCGCGCGCTACGGGCGCCACAACGACTCGTGGATCAACGGCTACTCGGCGGACTTCGCACGAGAATTGGGAGAGCGCGGCTGGATTGGCCTCACCTGGCCCACTGAACACGGCGGTGGCGGGCGACCCGCTATCGATCGTCTGATCATCGGCGAGGAACTCATTGCCGCCGGCGCGCCGATTGCGGCAATGTGGTTCGCCGACCGTCAGATGGGGCCGGCACTGATCGGGTTTGGCACGCAGGACCAACGCGATGCCTACATTCCCGGAATCTTGGCTGGGAACACCACATGGTGCATCGGTATGAGCGAGCCGAACTCCGGCAGCGACCTTGCATCTCTCACCACATCTGCCGTTCGCGACGGGGATGACTTCGTGATTAATGGTCAGAAGATCTGGACCAGCTTCGGCGCCGTAGCGGACTATTGCTACCTGATCTGCCGCACGTCCTCGGACGGCCCACCGCATCAGGGCATCAGCGAGATCATCGTCCCGATGGACACCCCCGGCATTGAGGTACGTCCTATCAAGGACATGACCACAAACCACCACTTCACAGAGGTCTTCTACACCGATGTCCGGGTGCCTGCACACAATCTGGTGGGGGTCGAAGGCAATGCCTTTCGCCAGACAATGAAGCAGCTCGAACACGAACGGGGTGGCATCGACCGCCTGGTATCCAACCGGGCACTTTTCGAGATTGCCCGAGAACGAGCCGATACGTCACACCCACTGGTTCGTCAGGAGCTCGCAGCTCTCGAAACCGGCTACCGCTTGGGGCGGGCACTGGTCGTCCGAGAGGTTCTCGGACAAGCGCCGGCGGGTTTCTCGGCCGCGACAAAGTGCTTCTGCACCGAGCACGAATGGCGCGTGGCCCAGTTCACCGCACGTGTCCTCGGAGCAGATGCGATGGTGTGGGACGACATCACGCGCGGCCTTGTGTACGCGCCCGGTTACACCATCATGGGCGGCACATCAGACATCATGCGCAACATCTTGGGTGAACGGGTGTTGGGCCTTCCTCGCGAACCTCGCTGAGGCCGACCAACGCGCTGCAACTTGCTCAGTCGAGTAGGTTGCGCAGGCGCTCCACAACGCGAACCGGGTCATCACCAACCGGAGTAATGGAGAGGTGCGAGACGCCGGCCTCCCGGTACGCCGCCAAGCGCTCGCGTACCTCACCCGGAGTCCCGACAAGATTCGTGCGTTCCAGCATCTCGGCAGGCACGGCTTGGGCGGCGCCAGCCTTGTCGCCGGACAGGTACAGATCTTGAATGCGGATGGCTTCGTCGACGTACCCATATTTCTGGCAGATCGTGTTGTAGAAGTTCTTGTCGCGCGCTCCCATGC
>Ga0181588_10004327_pt1 | contig 11681 bp, 4 predicted proteins | sample 071ome_26_FD_148607 | JGI IMG/M metagenome (GOLD analysis project Ga0181588, IMG submission 148607) | Coastal salt marsh microbial communities from the Groves Creek Marsh, Skidaway Island, Georgia - 071409BT metaG (spades assembly) | ecosystem: Environmental > Aquatic > Marine > Intertidal zone...
ACATCTCTCTCTTTTTATGTTGTAATAAAGCAGAGAGGGAGAGAGAGAGAGAAGCGCGTTCTTTATGTAGGGGAATTCTCGGGAAATGGATAGAGAAAAAGGAGCAAATTCTTCACTTCCATCGCGCGCGCAAAAGAAGAGAGAGAGAGAGAGAAACGAGGGAATACCACGCTCTTATATACATATACACACATGATGATGACGATGACGATGACGACGATGACGATGATGACGCACCAAAGCTGCTCTTTTGCGACGAGCAGCGCGAGGAATAATAGTTCTTCGTTATTAAAAACGCGTCACCCAAAATCGTTGAAAGTATCTTCTTCTTCGTGGGGGAAGAAGAGAACGGCGCGGGGGAACGTTTTCGTCGTCGAGGCGAAAAGTGGAGACAACGAGGACAACGCGTGGTTTGTATCGGAGGAGGATGACATCGTCGCGAGCAGCAGCAGGAGCAGCGGCAGCAATAATAACAACAGCCGACGGAAGATGATGATGATGACTGCCACGACGATGACTTTAGGGAGGAGTTTGTTCGAAAGCGATGGAGAGGCCAGAGCCGACGAGGAAGAGATGATGGCGAATACTGCTGCCACTGCGTCTGGTTCTCCTCCGAACAGTTGCAACGGTTTCTCGAAAGACGTCGCGCAGGCGTTTCCGAACCTTTGCGAATACAAAGTTACCGATAAAGTGTACTTTGACGTCTCCATCGGCGGCGAAAACGCGGGTAGAATCGTCATCGGGTTATTCGGCGAAGAGGTTCCGCGCACAGTGGCAAACTTTCGCGAGTTGTGCGCCAACTCGAAAGGTTTCGGCTACCAAAACTCGATTTTCCACCGCGTGATACCGAACTTTATGCTCCAAGGCGGCGACTTTGAACGCGCCAACGGTACGGGAGGATACAGCATTTACGGAAGAAACTTCCCGGACGAAAACTTCAAAATCCCATTCACGGGCCCCGGCGTCTTAGCCATGGCAAACGCCGGGCCAAACACGAACGGTTCGCAGTTCTTCCTCACCACCGCGGCGACGCCCTGGCTGACGGGCAGACACGTCGTCTTCGGAAACGTCTTGGAAGGTTTCGACGTCGTCAAAAAAGTCGAAAGTAATCCGACGGGAAGAGGCGACCGGCCTAAAAAAGAAGTCGTCATCACCCAATCCGGCGTTCTTTGATTTGACACGATGTGCGATTTTGACGACGACGACGACGACGACGACGACGAGAGAGAGAGATCAGAGAGAGAGAGAGAGATATTGATGTAATAAAACGAAGAAAAAGAAAGTCAGAAGTGCCCACTTTTCACCTCGCTCTCAATTTTTTTTTCAAACCCTAAACGTGCGTCAGCACGAGGAAAAACGGCCACGAGTTTCCCACACATTTTCGCGAAAGCGCGCGCGCACACACGCAACACATCTGTCTCTCTCTCTCTCTTAATCTCTCTCTCGCGGAAGAAGAAGAGTGAGAAGAGAAGGATGTCCCCTTCGGCTGCCGCGACCGCTACCGCGCAAAGGAAGACGACGACGTCGACGAGAGAAACAAAAACGAAGAAGACGAGAGAAGAAGTCGTCGTCGTCGCGGAAACGAAGAAGAAGAGATCTTCTTCGTCCAAGACGACGACGACGACGACGACGACGCCGACAAAGAAGACGTCTTCTTCCTCGTCTCCTTCGATGTCCGCCGTCGCGAAAAAGAGAGCGTCGTCGATGAAAACGAGCGACAAGAAGAAGAAGACGGCGACTCTGTCGTCGTCGCCGTCGTCTTCGTCGAGGAAAGAGAAGAAGTTGACGAGCGCCGCTGTCGCCGGGGAAACGGGAGCGGTAAACAACAGACACCAAAAACGCGCTTCGAAGATGGGTGTCGTCTCGAAGCGTCGGAAACAACAACAACAACAACAACAACAACAACAACTGGCCGCAAAAGCAGCGGCGATGATGATGGAGAAGAAGAAGAAGAAGAAGAAGAAGATGTCTTCTTCTTCTGCTGCTGCGTCCTCTTCGCGGAAGAGACGCGAGGAGGAAAAGGAGGAAGAAGAAGAAGAAGAAGAAGACGAAGAGGTGAAGGGTAAAAATGCTACGAAAAAAGCTGTATTAAGCGCGAAAAGAAGGAACGAAGATATTCCGTCCTCTGCTTTGGAGAAGACGAAAAAGGCAAAGAAGATGAAGCGCGCGCCCGAGACGCTCGAGACGAAGACGAAAGGGAAGGATAAAACGGCGGCTGCGGCTGCGGCTGCGGCTGCGGCTTCTGGGTTGGCGGCGGCGATGACGGCCGCGTTGGACGCCTCGAAAAAGGATAAGACGCGTCGAATGAGACGAGCGCGAGAGAAGGAGAAAAGCCCGAGGAAAAAACCGTCGTCGTCTTCGATGGAAGGGAACGAGAAGAAGGGAAGACAAGGCGAAGTGAACGACAACGAAGAAAACGGAAACGACGATGCCGCCGCGAACGGCGGAGGCCAGTCTGGTGGAAGAGGTGAAGACGAGCCGTCGGCGCAAGACGTATCGATGATGCGCGATGAAGACGTCGAAGATGTTGACAGAGGAGAAGACTTTGGCGACGACGACGATGACGACGACTTTGACGACGACGAGGATGGTAGCGACGACTATCACGACGACGACGACGACAACGAGGATGAGGATGACGAAGACATCTTTGACGACGAGGACGAAGAAGAAGACTACTCGGACGATGAGGACGACTCGGAAGGCGAAGGACGTCGAGGCGGTGGCGACCGTCACGACGGAGGTCTTCACGCGTTGCTCTCTCGCCTTGGCGGTGCCATGGAGGGAATGGGTGGTGGTTCACGAAGTGGTCTTTCCGCGCGCCTCAGAGACGTTTTGAAAGCGTTGACGTTTGATAGAGAAGCTGAGAACGGAGGCATCGATGATACGGCCATTGTCATCGCTTTGAACGAATTGTGCGAAATAGTCGTCACTTCTTCGGAAGAACTGTTAGCGACGAGTTTATCGCCGGAGCCGTTTGCGCAAGCGTTATTGAATTGCTGCAACTTGGAGCATAACCCAGAGTTGATGCTCCTGGCAGTGCGCGCGATGACGTCCATGGCAGACATTTTGCCAAACACGCGAGGCGCGTTCGTGCGCGCGGGTGCTCTGCCCACGTTGTGTCAAAAACTCTTCGCCATAGAATACATAGACGTCGCGGAACAATCGCTCTCCGCGCTTGAAAAACTTACTCGAGGATACTACGGATCAAAAGCCGCCGAAGCTGGCGCTCTAACGGCGGCTCTGGCGCACTTGGATTTCTTCGGCGTTGGGATGCAAGGCGTATCGATGCAAATGGCTTCGAACGTGTGCGCAGAGTTTCCAACAAAGTCCTTATCACCTGGCGCCGTCGAAGCTATTCCCACGCTCCTCTCCTTGCTCCTTCGTGATGACCAAAAAGTTGCCACATTAGCGTGCAACTGCTTGGTCTCCTTGTCGTTGAAGGCTAAGAAATTAGCCGATCGAAGAGTTTCGTTTTTGCTTCAAAAGGAAAAAGAACAAAAAGAGCAGCAGTTGTCAGAGGAGCAACAGGGCGAAAAAGCAACAACAACAACAACGACGACGACGACGAAAACGGACACGACTAGCAGCGATACACAGAAGAAGAAGAAGGATAAATCCTCCTCCTCGGAGATGGACCCGGTGGCGGTGAACGGAACCATCTCGCTCATTTTATCAGATGCGCTCTGCGAACGGTGCTTAGAAATCGTGCGCGAAGCAGCTGGCAATACGAACAGCACGAATAACGTGACGCATAGCCGCCTGCTTTACAGAGGTTGCGTGAAAATTCTCGCGACAATTTTAGAAGCGCGACCAGAGATGTCCATTTTCCTGTTGAAAAATGGCGTCGCACAGATTTTGGCTGAACATTTGGAGAGATGCAAAATTGTTCGAGCGAACGTCGGCGCTTCCGAGTATAGTCCGGTACAATCGATGGACGATTTGCACGACGCTATGCATTTACTTGGGTTGTTACTGCCATCCCAAGTGAAAAATAGTGGCGACAGTAAGAAAACCTCCGTCGTCATTGTTGGCGCAGAGGAGTTGCAGAAGCTGTTTACGAAACCAGAAAACAGTTCGCTTATTTCAATTTTTGGCGAGTATCTCGCACCGACGCTTTGTCACGTCGCGGAGTCTCCATCAAATGTAATCATCAAGCGTAAGGCACTGTCGACATTAACGGCATGGACGCAACTGGTTGACATCGCAACGTTTGAGGACGTGTCAAAAGATGTAGCGCCCATCGCCGCGGTAGTCGCTCGCGCGTTGATAGATCCGCAATGCGAGTTACTGAAGGAAGCTGCAAAATTGTGCGCGATGGCGTTGGAGAAATCTAACGAAACTAATCAAGACGAAAAAGAAGGCGAGTTCATCAAGAGGTTTGCAAAAGAAGGAGGAGCACACGCCTTGGAAGTTCGCTCGAAAGAGTACAATTTCTTGATTGCAGAAGCCGCCGAAAAGAGCGCCGTGTCGGAAGAAAAGACGCTTTTGAATCCCCCGACGTCGACGCCGCAGTTTCAAATGTCCACGAATCCAAAAGAAGAAGGTTTGCGAATCTGCTCGGAAGTTCGAAATTTATACTTTGGTCCGGGAAAAGCGCATTTAATCGCCTCAGAAGGTCTCGATCGACTTCGCAAGGCGTGCGCGAAACTGAAATCTGCACCTCTTTCGGATTCGAGCTCAGGAAAGTCGGCCAAGAATCCGCGGGACAGCAAAGAATTTTCGTCCGCGTTCTCCAAAATATTCGAGGCGCTGGCAATGAGCGACATCTCGGCGTTCGAACTCTCCGAATGCGGTGCTGCTTCGACCTTGCGTAAGTTTCTCTGCGCATCAGATGTGCCCTCTTCTCCGTCTTCTTCGAAGTCCATTAATATCGACTGTGAAGAAGCGACAGAGCGCCTCGCCATCTTCACGCGAGCTGCCGGTGATGCACCGACAGGCGCATTCGAAACTCTCGTCCGTCTTCTCGTGGAGACCTTACAGACGCGAGAACGCTTACCGATTTCTGTTTCGGAACACGCCGTGGCAAACTCTAATTCTTCCTACGCGCGATTCCGCGCCTCGAGTGGTGCACCATCAGCGCTCGCGCCGTCGACTACCGCAGGTGACCCCGGCTTGAATTTACTCGCGAGACCGCTTAAGGTTCGCTTAAAACGCTCCTCGAAGTGCGACGCGACCAAAGTGGAAGATTACGGCAATAGCGTGGTTATGATTGAACCGCTGGCGCAATTAAGCGCAGTGGAAGCGTTCTTGTACTCCCGCGTAAAAAAGAAACCGGCTGCGCCAGCACCGGCGCAGCAACCGCCAAGCACTTCTGCTCCTTCTACCGCTACTGCGACCAACGCTGAAGCGAACCAAGCTGGGATCGCGGCAGATCGGGAAATGGATCACGATGAAGATGACTTCAACGAAGAAGACTACGACGATATGGACGAGGAAGACTTCCATGATGACGAAGACGACGACGACATGGACGACATGGATCATGGGGAGGACTACATGGACGATGAAGACGACGAAGAGAATTTATTAGGTCCAGAAGGCGAGGATATGGCGCATCCGCCTGCATCCGCGGAAGAGATTGCGGCACCTCCTGCGAATGCGGCTTCGCCAGCGCCCCTTTCGCAACAAGAGCAAGGTGCTGCTACTGCTTCTACCGCCAGTGCGGGCGAAGCACCACAACCACATGCACAAACTAATCCTGGTGCGTCTGGAAGAAGTTTTGCCTCCGTGGCTGCGGGTAGCGACAGCAAACGCCCTCGACTCGCCTTTTCTGTCAACGACGGGGACACGTACATTCAAGATACCAAGAACGTTTTAGCCGCGGTCACGCAAGTCTCCATCGGTGATTCTGTAAAACCAATGAGCGGTCGATTGTGGGACCAACCGTGCGTGTTATACTACGACATCGTGGATAATAATGACCCGAAGTTTAAAGGTATCATCAGCGAAGGCGGCGAAGATTCCGCCGCGAATGACTCGTTTAAACCGTTGCTCGTGGAGACTGTGGTGGAGGAAAACCTCTTTTCGAATCCATCGGTAAAAAGTGATGTCAAAGCGGTTTTAGGCCCGGTAGCTTCAACGGTTTTCAACGCACAGTTTGGGTATCCAGACGTAGTGGAAGGTTTGGAGGACGACTCTGTTCGCGACGCATTAGCGACGTTGACTTTGTGCCATCTGGTGACAGAAGATGCGAAAAAGATTTTGCGCACCGCGGGACCAGAGAAAACATCGTCTGGTGCTCATCCTCCAACTTCTGATAACATGATGGAAAACGATGATGGCGATACCGATGACGTGTTACTCACCGCAGACAGAATGCGCATCGCCAACCTTTCCTCGGCGAAAGTGCACGCCGAAAACTTGTTCCTGGCGCCAAAACTGTCCGGAAAGCTTCGCGCGCAGCTGCGCGATACGCTTTCCGTGTGCGCCCGAAGGGTTCCAGAGTGGACTTCTGCGCTTGCGAAAACGTGTCCATGGTTATTTACGCTCGATGAGCGCGTTTTGTTGTTCCATTGCGCCTCTTTCTCAGTCGCTCGTGCGTTACATCAGCTCCACGGCGACGGCAAGGCAAGCAATGGGGCCAACGGCAACGCGGCGAATTCGGGGGCTGGAAATGCCGGCGGTGATCCGCGCGGAGGTGCTCGCGTAGGACGATTACAACGCCAAAAGGTTCGTATTCGAAGAGAACACGTGCTATCTTCCGCCATCAAAGTATTTTCTTCGCCGCAAACGCGAAAGCACGTGTTAGAGGTTGAGTTTTACGACGAGGTTGGGACGGGCATTGGTCCCACGAATGAATTTTACGCGTTGGTTTCGAAAGATTTGCAGCGAGCTTCGCACGGGATATTTCGAGGCGAGCATAGCGCATCACCGGCAACGTCAGATAATACTGAAGATCTCGTGAATGCACCGCATGGGTTGTTCCCTAAACCGCTCCGAGCGATGCCAAACGCCCCGAAAGCGATTGAGATTTTCAGATGCGTCGGACGAGCCATCGGCAAAGTCTTACAAGACGGTCGATTATTGGATGTGAAGTTTAACCCGAACTTTTTCAAGAAACTTTACAGATTACCGCTAGGTTTAGACGACCTCGAACTGCTCGAACCAGAGCTGTTTTCGACCTTGAAGAAACTCGAAGCGGCGGTTCGAGACGGGACCGGGAGACTGGACGGCGCGAAGATTGAAGATTTGTGTCTCGAATTCGCATTGCCGGATGGTGCTCCAATCGAAGGCACTACCGATGCCGATGAAATCGTGACGGCAGAAAACGCGTTGCGCTACATTGGCGCGGTTGTCGACGATGTCTTAGGCGCCGGCGTCGAACCACTCTTCCAAGCTTGCCGCGAGGGGTTTGCCGACATCGTTTCTGACCCTTCGCAACTTGCCATGTTTTCCTTGTCTGAAATCGACGCACTCACGTGCGGCGCAGACGAGCAAACGAAGTGGACCGAGCGCGATTTACGCGAGCACATCTTGTGCGATCACGGCTACCAAGTCAACTCGAAACCAGTGGCAAATTTGCGTGAGATTCTGACGAACATGTCCGACGTAGAGCGCCGGTCGTTTTTAAAATTCACGACCGGGTCCCCTCGCTTACCGATTGGCGGTTTAGCCTCGTTGAATCCAAAACTAAAAGTTGTCTGCAAGCAACCGACCGTTTTGAGCGAAGTTGGCGGTGGCATGGATACCGCAGAGATGATCAGCGAAGGCACGGAGCTGGCCGATGCTGATTTGCCGAGTGCGATGACGTGCGCGAACTATTTGAAGCTTCCGCCGTACTCGAGCAAAGAAGCTCTGGAATTGAAATTGAAACTTGCAATTTCCGAAGGCGTTGGCAGCTTCGATTTGAGTTGAAGTGTAAAAGAAAAAGAAGTAAAAATAATAGCATTTAGAAGCTTTTAGAATAAATACTGCGCGCGTCGAGAGATGCGGCGATTGTTTGATATACATTGTTGTAATTTTCAGTTGAACATGGAAGAACCTAAATCTAAAGTGGATGAATACCTAACCTAACTCGCAAAACGCTTTTCATCTATTTCCTCGAGGTGCGGATGGCAAATCGTACACGGAGAAATTCCCTCCCTCGTCTCCACCTGGATTATAATACCCATCGTCCGCAGGCGGAGGTGGGTGGTAATGTTGTTGTTGTTGTTGTTGTTGATGATGTGGAGGAGGAGGATAATAGGGCGACTGGGCCGGCTGATAGTGTTGTTGGTGTTGTTGAGGCGGCGGCGGTAGCGGGTAATAGCTCGACGGCTGCTGCTGCTGATGTGAGGGATAATCCGACCCAGGGTAGTAGCTGCTCGCCGCTGTTGCATGCGATACATTTCTTTCGTTCTGCACGCGCATTTGCTCAGTCTTCAATCTAATCTCTTCGGCCATTCTCGCTCGTTCTGCATCTTCTTCTTCTTCTCTTCGTAACCGTTCGACGATGCGTTTCCGTTCGTTTTCGCGATTTTCACACCAAGATTTGACTTCGTTTTTCAGACTTTCGATGGCATCTGAAAACCCGCCATAAAAGCGAACTCCCTGTTGTATCCCTCTGGACAATTCTGCGGCAATTCGTAACGCTTCGCGCAACGTGTTGTCCCTCTTTATTTCCTTCTCACGGAGAGAGGAGACATTGTACATGTCGCTGAATTTGGCGTAATTCTTCCTCAATTCCGCCAACGCGTCAGCTTGCGCGAACGTATTATTCTGCGCTGCGGCAATTAATTCGTCGTACTTTCCTAGTTCTTCGCTGAATATCTTTGTTCGCTCGGCCTCTGAATCGCCAGATGATTTCATTTTACCAACCAGCGTCGGTAAAATATCATCACTTGCCTTCACCGCTTTCATGGCGTCTTCAATTTCCTCTCGTTCACATCCTATTCGTTCGATTTTTTCTAATCCTAATCTGACTTCTTTAGCTAAACTTTCCGCATCTTCGACTAAAAGCATCGGCGGCTCTAATTTCGGAGCGTTTTGTGCGATGCTTTCCGAAGTAGTCATTTGTAACATCGGTTCGCATCGAGCGAATTCCAATCGTAACTTCTCGTCTGATTCGGCTGCAAGTTTGGAGTTGTTCACAAAAGTTTCTAAATCACGCCGCCATCGAGCGGTTTCTGCATCAGATGGTATCGCGCGGTATTTGTGCGGCCCGTACGCGTTTCGCGCGGCACTGTCCGCTTTCATTTCGATATCTAAAAGAGAAGTGATTTCCTCCAGTTCCGTTTCGCAATGTTTTGAGACGTCTCGGGAAAAGGATAAAGTCTCGCGCATGGCGTCGATACCACCATCTCGGTCGCGAAAAAGCTTCACTTCTGAGTCTAATTCCTCAGAAAGTTGAATCGGTCGATTTAACGCGTTGTATGTTTCGGGAAGTTCCATTTCTCGCAGCGCGACTCTGGCTTCGTCCGAGGCAAACGCCAGTTGTTCGAGCTGTTCCCGAACGAGTCGGTCAACCTTATCCGCGTATAATGACGCCGAACTTGCGCAATCCTCCGGTACTATTCGTGCAAATAGCGCGCTTACATCGTCTTTATTGCATGGGTCGAGGAAAACTTCGATATCGGCACCGGATGTCGGCTTGACCATCTTCGCCCCGAACTTTGAATGTAACGGATTCGTCATTTTCTCGCTCGCGTCGTCGTGCAGGCGCTGCAACGCTTCGTACGACGGAACCTTGGCCATGTACACACACTCATTATCTCTCACCGCTTTTCCGAGTTCAACTTTAATCGAATCTCTTAAAATATTTTCGGCAGCCTCTACGACCAGCTTGGGCGGTTTCGGCGCGGTGGGGATCTGCGCTCGTTTCAACGCCGATTCCAAACGCTCTTTCGAGCGCGTCAACAAAGTAATCGCCGAACCAATCGTTTCTTCATCGTTTACGAGAGTTTCACAAACTCTTACAGTCGCTTCGGCGTTGAATATAGCCGCTTTGATAAACGTCGTCGTCGCCCACATTTTGGGCACGTACCTTTCTTGAGTCAACGGCGCATTCGGATTGCCTCGCAAAGACGACGACAGCTTCTCGTGCACTTCCTCGTACAAATCCGCGCACGCAATGGCTAGTTTCGCAAGCACTCCGGTAGATTTATCGCTCAATTTTGCAGCCTCGAAAACGCTCTCTTGAGCTTGCGCTAAACACAAAGCGACTAGAATCGCAGACATCTTGCCGCTCAAATCGGCTTCAATCCGGTCAATTCCAGTCGTCGCCGTCGCCGTCCCAGCCGTCGGTTCTCCACTGCCCGCACTCATGGTTTCGTTGACTTTCTTCCCATCTTCGCACTGGCCTAAATACTGAAAATACCCCGCCGCTCTTTGAAACGCCGCCGAAGCAACTTTCAACCCGTCCAACGTCGAGCGATCGCTTTTAGCCGCCAACGCGGATTCGCACGCGCCTAAATTGAACAGCATCGCTAATTTCTCCTTTGCAATGGACGAATGCGGGGCTATTTTCCTCTCGCCACCTGGCGCGAACGCGTCTCTCCACTCGAACGGTAAATGTAATCCCGTCCTCGTCCCTTCGTCCTCGTAGTCTCCGCTCTCCTCGTTCTTCGAAGTCGTCGCTTTACTTCCACCACCATTCAATCCAAAATCATCTCTCACTTGAAACCTACTTCCAAACACCGTCACCGCGGCATAATATCGACAGTAATTCTCCATGTGTTCCGCGTGCCTCTGCGAAATGTTCTCGTCCGTCACGTTCACCGCGTTGGTAGAAGCCATCGAAGCGTCTCGGATTTGGGCAAATTTTGAGACGGATTCCGCCGCGTGCGCGCACTCTTCCTGGCCGAACGTTTCCGCGATGTACTTTTCCAAAGGCGTGGTGATGTCCACAAACTCACCCTGCGCGTCCGCGCGATAAAAATAGAGAGAAATGGAAAGGTTAGAAAACCGCGCGGGAAGTGTCAGAACAGAACATTCGTTTGTAGGGGTGCCCTTTGGTTGCAAATCCGCGCGCGCGCAGAGAGAGAAATAAGAGAGATCGGGAAGAAAGAGAAGAACGTACTTTTTTACTGGGGACGGCGAGCATGACCGTGCCTAACCCGCCAGTTCCCGAGGAAGAAAGCGCGGAATCGCTCATTCTTTTTCAAAGAGAGAGAGAGAGAAAGCGCGTTTGGGGAAACTCTTTTTTTGAAGTAAATTGTGCGCTTTTGAAGCACAACTAGCGAAAAAAAAATGGTGTGAGACGAAAGGTTTCGCGTGCGCGTGTTTGCGTTTGTCTCTCTCTGTGTGTATGTGTATGTGTTACAAGCTTTTTTGTGTGTCTTTAAAAAAGCGTGTGGAGGATTCCATGTTCGTATCGCCAACCGTCTGGTAACGGACAGTCGTTGTCGAGGAGGTATTGTAAACATTCGGTGTGGTTGTTCCCGTGAGCAGCTGGTGCAGCCCACCGGTCCCACGGCGCTTTGGCGGTTTCGTGTAAGAACTTTAAACAGTCTAAGTGACCATTCTCGGCCGCATTTTCACACGCCCATGCGTTGAATTTGTCATATTCACGCTCAACGAGATATTCGAGTATATGGAGATGACCATTTGTAGCTGCCCATGCGGCAGTCGACGAATCCCATGGCGCTTTGACTTCTTCGTGTAAGTATTTGAGGCACTCAAGTTGACCGTGTGCGGCAGCAAGTGCACACGCATACTCTCTCATAGGACACTTATTTGCGCCGCAATATTTCATCATTTCT
>Ga0181588_10004329_pt1 | contig 11680 bp, 9 predicted proteins | sample 071ome_26_FD_148607 | JGI IMG/M metagenome (GOLD analysis project Ga0181588, IMG submission 148607) | Coastal salt marsh microbial communities from the Groves Creek Marsh, Skidaway Island, Georgia - 071409BT metaG (spades assembly) | ecosystem: Environmental > Aquatic > Marine > Intertidal zone...
ACGCCACCACGAAGACGATCGCGCTCGCGGCGCCGAAACCGTACAAGTGCCGCCGCCGACGCGCGTTCGTCTCGAGCGGAGACGCGCGCGCGCTCGGGAGCAACGGCGTGCGATCTTCCATTTCGACTCCGTGCATCTCGTTCAGCGACGCCGTCGTTCGACCCGATCGGCGTCGGACAGTGACGCGTCGGAGGGTGTTGGACCAGCTCTCGGGTGTTGGACCAGCTCCCGGGTGTTGGACGACCGTTCTGAGCACGCCGGGTAAACCTACATCCTGTATCAGGCTGTACAATACGTGTATCAGCTTCGTATCAGCGTATCAGCTCGTATCAGACGTTCCGTATGAGCAAACAGTTTGAAAATCACCGATTTTGTCTCGTATCAGCTCGTATCAGCTCGTATCAGACTCGTATCAGCTTTTTAAACTGTTTACGCATACAATCGGACATTCGGCTGATACGAGCTGATACGAGCTGATACACGTATTGTACATCCTGATACAGGATGTAGGTGCACCCGGCGTGCTCAGAACGGTCGTCCAACACCCGGGAGCTGAGTCGGCCTCTGAGTGATGGAAGAAGAGCAGCGATCGGTGCGCCCGGCGTCTCGGGCATCATCAATCGGAGTGTCCGTCGGTCGCGCTCGCGGCACACTCGCGCCCGCGCGAACGCCCCGTCGGTCTTAGAGCGCGGGTCATGCTCGCGTCGTCGTCCTCCGCCGCGGCGTCCTTCGCCAGAAGCGCTCTGGCGAAGACGCCCACCGCGTCGTCGTCCTCGTCATCCTCGTTGCGTGGTGTCGAAAAAGCGACGACGACGATCAAGGCGCGCGCAAATGTCGTCGTCGTTCGCGCCCGTGCCCGCGCGGGCGCCGCCGCGTTCGCGTCCGGGGCGACGCCGCAACCGGGTGAACGCGTCTCGCTGCACTACACGATGACGCTCGCGGACGGCACGGTGGTGGACGACACGCGCTCGAACCCGGCGCGAGGGGGCTCGCCGGTCACGGTGACGCTCGGCGACGAGTCGTTGTTTCCCAAAATCGCGAGCGAGCTGCAAACGATGTCGGTCGGGGACAGCCGCGAGGTGGCGCTCCCGGCGAAGGAAGCTTTTGGGGAGCGTTCGGATGAAAAAGTGCAATCGTTCCCGTTGACGCCCGAGGAGCGGGAGTCGATGAGCGCGCAGGTGTCGCCCGGGCAGCTGGTACAACTTCCCGACGGCTCTCGCGCGCTCTGCCTCGAGCTTCGCGACGACGCCATCGTTTTGGATCTTAACCACCCGCTCGCGGGGCAGGATTTAACGTTTCAGCTCGAGCTCGTGGAAATCATGGAGGGATTGAACATTTTCGGCGTTCCCATGGTGAATCTCAAGCTTTAAAACGCTCGTTCGACGCGCGCGTAGCGACGCATGCATCATGTCGTCGACAATTTTTGCCCCGCCCTTTCATCCGTGTTGTGATAAAACTAATCGTCTTCGTCCTTTTCGTCGGCATCCACCGCGGTGCTCAATCGCGAGCGCGCCGGCGCGCACTCGCGAGCGCAAAGCCGCCGAGTGGAATTGGATTTCCTCACCCATCTCATCGTCACTCTCGCGCGCGTCGTGCGTGGTAATCGTCACCACAATCATGTCGTCGACGACGACGACGACGACGCACCGAGGAGGATGGACGCGAAACGCGATGACGACGATGCATCGACGCGTCGTCGGGTCTCGTTCGCGTCGACCGTCGTCGAGGTTCGGCGGGACGGGACGAAGCGGAACGACGACGATTCGGTGCGAAGAGAGAAGAGGGGAATCGGCGAGTCGCTTTAACGCGGTGAGCGACGGCGGGTTGGACGCGGCGGCGGAAGCGGCGGCACAGAGGGAACGCGACGTCGCGGCAAAGTGGGCCGGATCGTCCGTGGTTCGGGAAGCGAGACAAAAAGGGCGCGCGAGGAGCGGAAGAGGCGCTTCTTCTTCGACGTCGACGCGGGCGAGCGACGAGGTCTTCAGAGCGGACGAGTCTTCGGGGACCCGCGGCGTGAAGGGTTCATCGGCGATCGAGAGCGACGACGACGAAGACGTCGACGATATGGATTTCGCGTCGATCGGGGAGTCGTGCTTACTGGCGGATGGGATTTGGGAAAAGCTTCGCGAGGAGGCTAAGGAGGACCTCGAACGCGAGCCGTCGCTGGCGAGTTACTTGTACTCGACGATTTTGGCGCACAAGAGTATCGAGGACGTCTTGGCGTTTGTGCTCGCGAACAAGCTGCGAAACAACGTTTTGTTAGACTCTCAACTCCTCGAGCTCTTTAGTTCGCAGTATAAGAAACACCCAGACTTGTCCAGGATGTGTTTGGCGGATATGCAGGCGGTGTACGAGCGAGACCCCGCGTGCGATCGATACCTCGCCATCGTCTTGTTCTTTAAAGGATTTCAAGCGATTCAGGCGCAGCGCGTCGCGCACTCGCTCTGGCTCGAGGACCGCAGGGCACTGAGTTTTCTCTTGCAAAACCGCATCTCCGAGGTTTTTCACGTCGACATTCACCCGGGGGCGGTGCTCGGACAAGGCATGATGATGGACCACGCCACGGGCGTCGTCATCGGCGAAACCGCGGTGGTGGGAGAAAACGTATCCATCTTACACGGCGTCACATTGGGCGGTACGGGAACTTCCAAGGGAGATCGACACCCTAAGATTGGCGATGGCGTCGTGATTGGCGCCAACGTGACGATTTTGGGTAACATCGAGGTCGGCGCCGACACGAAGATTGGCGCCGGTTCCGTCGTCCTCGATGAAATACCGCCCGGATCAACCGCCGTCGGCATTCCGGCCAAGGTGATCAACCGCGCGGGTCCCGCGCCGCAACAACCCTCGCTTTCGATGGATCAAACGTCTTACATCGAGGACTACTTCATTTAATCAAATCGAATCGTTACGACGACCAAAAGCGATAAACAGCGAAGACGCAACCAACTACACTACGCACCTCCTCACTTTGTGGCGCCGCGTGCGTATTCGCCGGGCTCGTTCGCAAAGTCACCGCAAAGTCGTCGAGACGTGACGCAAAGCGAGACGCCGTTGGCTTTCTTCTTCCCGCCCATCGACGACGTCTATCGAGTCGTTCAGGAAAGGAAAGAAACGACGTTTCGTCGCGCGTTCGTTGGACAAAAATAGTTTTGTAGAGAAGGCTGTCGCCGCCGCCGCCGCATCAGACGACGACGAAAAGCGCGTTCATCGCGCGTTCGATCGATGATTCTTGTGGATGTGTTTCTCACAGTCTTAGTCGTCTCGTTGTTTTTGGTCGTCGCGGTGTCGACGTTCATTCATAAAAGATGCGAGGACGACAAGGACGCGTCGACGACGTCGCGTGTCGGGCGCACGTCGGGCGATGAGACGCAGCGAGCGAAACCCGAGGATAGGGTTGTACGCGCGAGTGCGCCGGCGCGCATGACGTCAAGATGCGTCGAGGATTCGATCGCGTTGGCATACGGACCTCCGCCCGCGGACGTCGGCTCGTGGCCGCAGAGGCCGTTGTACCTCAACGCGCCGACGTACGCGGGATGCGAGGTGAACGAACCGATTCCGTTCAACTCGGAGCTCCCTATAGAGTTCGAAACGTCTGCATTCGTAGGCAAGTGCGTGCTGCGATTTAGAGGTTTGCCGCCGCCGTCGACGGGTCCGCAAAGGGACGACGCGGCCGAGCGACTGGAGGCGTATTTTGGAAGACGCAAGAGACGGTTTCAGGTTGTCGTGCAAGGTAGGTTCAAGCGCGAGTATCGCGCCGATAGGCTCATCACGGGTCACGAGTTTTTCAAGCCGGTGGTGAACCTTCCAGCGAAATACGTCGTCAAGACGGTGCTCAAATTGCTTCGCGCGATGAATCCATCCATCAATTTCAACCTCTTTGGCGCCAGGCCGCACGCGTACGTGTCCCTCGGCGCGAGCGCGCAGACGCTTCGCGTCGACGTCCCGGGTCAAGAGCCTGACATTTCCACCGCGCAGACGTTTGAGGAGCACACGGACCTCTTCGGCGGCGCTTTCGCAAAGAAACGCATCGCGCCAAAGAAGCGCCGCAAACTCTTCGCGTCGGCCAAATCCGCCGCGCTCTACTTCTTTCGTCCTGGTCCAGTGTACACGTTTGATTTCTACCAGCACGTCTTCGACCCGAAAGACTACGCACTCATCTTTGGCGTCGATGCGCTTCGAGTCGAGCTCGCTCGGCATCTCTCCCACCAACCGGCGCAAATCATGGCTCGAGCGCTCGACACGGGCGATTACCTCTGGTGCTTTGCTCTTTGGCACGAGAGAATTTTCGCGTCGAACGACGTCGCTTCGCGAGCGAACACCGTCGGGGTCGTCGACTAGCATTCTTTTGATTCGCATTGTATCGCATTGTACCATCGCGTTGTACCACCGTCAACGTCGCGTTCGGTTCTTCCTCGGTGTGTTTTCACATTTTTCCCGCCAAAGTGCACGACTGTCACTCGCTCGCTCACTCACTCACTCACCGCGGGGCGAAAACACTTTGTGATTCGTTCGCCACAACCCGACGACGACGACGACGACGACGACGGTCGATCTCGCGCGGGAAACGAAACGTAAACGATTCACTCCTCGCTCACTGCCCGCGACGGATACGCACGCAGATGGCGCACCTCGTCGACGGTGCGAACAAATCCGCGGTGCCGCCGCCGCCGCAGGGAGCGCACGCATCGACGAACGATGCGGGCGACGGTGGCGACGGTGCGACGACGTCGACGGGTGGGAAGAAGGGACGGTACAGACGGGATAAACCCTGGGATCACGATGGGATCGATCACTGGTCGGTGACGCCGTTCACGGCGGACGACAACCCGCACGGCGTGCTCGAGGAGAGCTCGTTCGCGGTGCTCTTTCCAAAGTATCGAGAAAAGTACCTTCGAGAGACGTGGCCGAGCATCACCAAGGCGCTGAAAGAACAAGGGGTGGCGTGCGAACTCAACCTCGTCGAAGGTTCGATGACGGTGCGGACGACGCGGAAAACCTTTGATCCGTACATGATCATCAAGGCGAGAGATTTGATAAAGCTGCTGAGCAGAAGCGTGCCGGCGCCTCAGGCGCTGAAAGTCCTCGAGGACGACACGAATTGCGACGTGATTAAGATCGGAGGCATGGTGAGAAATAAAGAACGTTTCGTAAAGCGCCGTCAACGTTTGATTGGACCTAATGGCTCGACGCTCAAGGCTATCGAGATGCTCACGGGTTGTTACGTCTTGGTGCAAGGGAACACGGTGAGCGTCATGGGCGGTTGGAAGGGACTCAAGACGGTTCGAAAAATTATCGAGGATGCGATGAAGAATACGCACCCGATTTATCACATCAAGGAATTGATGATAAAGCGCGAGCTCGAGAAGGACCCGGAGCTCGCGACGCAGAGCTGGGATCGGTTTTTGCCCAAGTTTAAGAAGAAGAATGTGCAACGTAAAAAGCCGGCGAAGATTGGCAAGAAGGAACGCGCCGTGTTCCCGCCGGCGCCGACGATGAGCAAGGTGGACATGCAAATCGAATCTGGGGAGTACTTCCTCTCCAAGGAAGCCAAGGAGAGAAAGGCGGCTTACGAAAAGTTGCAAAAGCAAAAGTCAACCATTTCCGACAACCAAAAGAAGCGCCAGGAAGCGTTTGTCGCGCCAAAGGAGGAGGAGCGCCCGACTCGGTCCAAGTCTTCCAAGTCAAAGGACGAGGACATCGGGGACATTGCGGCGTCTCTCAAGGCGAAGAACAAGACGAAAAAAGAGGAAGAAAAGCGTTCCAAGACTTCAGCCTCTTCGTTCATCATGGGCGGCGGCGGCGGCGGCGAAGACGAGAAGAAGGCCAAATCCAAAAAGCGGGACAGAGAAGACAAGGAGAAGAAGTCTTCGAAAAAAGCAAAGAAATCAGACAAAAAGTGATTAGGGTGCCTCGAATTCGAACGAAAACCGCTACTACTACTAGGATGACACACAAACAAAACACTGTAATTTACCGACTCTCAACCTTCGTATTCACTTTTTCACACCCTTGATCATGCCGTAACGCATGAGCTTTTCGCCAAAGGCGCGGCGCATGCGCTCGAGACAAATGATATCTCGCAACGTCTTGTACCAAATGTGAGGACGGGTAAAGACGGGCATCGGGTCGTACACACCCGCCCAGATGGAGTGCCTCCAGCTCACGATTGTTTGCTTGGTCCAATCGTCGCTCTCGACACTCTTCATGACGCCCGTGTTTTCAGCGAGAGCGCAGTAGTCTTCAATGGAAATAAAGTAAGGATGCGCCCACTCGTCGTAGAGAAACTGAAGCTTTGACTTTTCCTCAGCCGTCAGCTCGGGCGGAGTGTGTCGCTGACACCAGGTGGCGATGACGAGCGTCCCGCCTGGCTTCAACACGCGCACCATTTCCTCGACGTACGCCTTCTTATCCGGCATGTGCTCGCCGCTCTCGCACGCCCACACCATGTCAAAGGTGTCGTCCTCAAACGTCATCGCGAGCGCATCCATGACGTGAAATTTGGCATTCTTGACGTTTTGTGCCTCGGCCAAAGCTGTCGCTCGCGCCGCCTGCTTGGGCGAAAGCGTGATGCCCGTCACTTCGGACTCTGGACCGACGCATTTGGACGCCAGTCTGCGCGTCGCGCCGCCGATGCCGCAGCCGACGTCTAAAATTTTGATCGGTTTCTTCCCGGCATTATTCTTCTCCACCCCGCTCCATGCATACATTTCATCCACGAAATCTTCCTTAGCCTCGATGAAATCCTTCACCCGGTGTCCGAAGAGCGTGCCCGCGCCCTTGGCCAAGTCTTCGTCGTTGTAGTAGCCGAGGTGGATGTGTTCGCCCCAGTAGTACTCTAAAATCTTCTCCTCGGTCCACGCGTCGTACTCGTTCCCCACCGTGTTCGCCCCGGCGACGTACGTCCTGCTCGGCGTGTCCAAAGCGAGTTTAACCTTGCTCACGCCGTAGGCTAAACCCAAACCCGCACACGCCGCCAACAACTGCGCCCCGTAGTCGATTGCGCTCCTCTGCATACCCGGCGGTCGTCGCGTTCCCGCGTTCGCGCTCGTTCCGATAAACGACGTCGTCCGCGCCGCAAGCTGTGGCACGGCTTGGTTTTCATTTCGACGAACGTCCCGCGGCGCCAATTCCTCAATCGTCAGCGTTTGCAAACCGGCGGTACCCTTTGAGTCGTTTCCAAATTTGGATGCCGAATCGCTGCTCTCGGCAACGTCATCGCGACTACCGCGACGTTTGGTAGCCATCGCGTCGACGCGTCGCATCGATCGTCGTCGTCCATTCGCAGACTTGACTCCCCGTGACGTCGGTATCTTCGCGTGCGTCTTCCACGTCGTCGTCGAGCCCGACATGAGTATGAATCGGGAGACGGTTACAGACAGTTGAGTCGTCTCAGAGTGAGGTTCAAAGGACTCGAGACGACACAACGTCACCCCGCGGGGACCCGGGGCTAACACCGACGACCTCGGGTGTTTGTGAATCGAACTCGCATCGATGCGCGCTCACGCGCAAACGCAGCGCGCGTCGGTCGCGACGACGCCGCGCGTTCGTCGTCGTCGTCGTCGTCTTCGTTCGCAACCGCTGGCTGCTTTTGCTGAAAAAAACGGAATCGAGTCGTCGACGAGTGCGGACGACGCGAAGAGCGCCGTGCTTCGAGCGATCGCGGAGAGTCGACGAGTTAGAGGTGGTGATTCAAACGGAGTCGCCGCCGCGAGAGCGGTGGAGACGGCGGTGGGTGCGCTCGAGAGGATGTCGTCAGAGGCGAGCGCGAGCGGTTCGTGGACGCTCGCGTACAGCGCGAAAACGTCAAACTCTGAGTCGTCACCTCTCGAAGCGCTGGGGGTGAGCGATGAGATTGTTCAGAGCATCACGAGCAGTCTCTACGGCGTGTTTTTTAAGTTTGCACCCTGGCTCGCCGGGAGCCAGGAGACGGGAAAGCGCGGGGTGCGAAACGAACAGCGCGTAGATTTGGACGCGAAACGAGCTCGCAACGACGTGTACGTAGAACTTCCACCCTCACCCTTTGGTGGCGATGCCGCCGTCTTACACATTGGCGTCGATGGAGAAGTCGTCGCTAAAGATGCTCTCGGCTGGGACGCCGAGGTGACGTTTACGTCGTTTGACATTGCGCTCAGCGAGTTGCCGAGGGCGTCGTTTCCTCTGCCTCGGCCGCGCGGGGCGCTGCGAACGACGTATTGCGACGACACGATGCGCATCAGCAGAGGGAGCAGAGGAGGCATGTTTGTCCTCACGCGCCTGCGCCCGCGAGACGATCGGTAGCTAGACACAAGCAGTATCAATATTACACGATTTGTTCATTTGTCCGCGCAGTCAAAATCCGACAGACCAAAAGTCGTCGCTCCCCTTTGCGTTCATGAGTTTCGCGGCGCGCGGATCATCCAGAAACGAAGGCCCCGTGATCGGAGGCAGGATGCGTTCGCCATCCTCGTCGTACCGCACGTCTCCTTCTGAAAAGTAGTCCACGTCTTCGACCCAAACGCGCGGGTCCGCCTTCATAGCTTTTCGCCGCGCCTCCTTCGCGCTCTTCATCGGAGTACGCTTGGACGCGTGCGCCGCCGCCACCGTCCACGGCCGCTTGACTCGGTTCGCCTCCTTTCGCGCCTTACGCTTCGCCTCGAATCGCTCTCGACGCGCATCCTTGCGTCGGCGTTTCGCCATCTCTTCGTCCTCCTCGTCGTCGTCGCGACCCGCCGCCAAAGCTTTACTCTTTTTGTATTCGGCGAGCAGGCGATCCTTCGCTTCCCTCTTGCGTTTCCTCGCCGCCGCTCGTTTCGATTCTTCGTCTTCGTCGACGGCGTCTGGGTCCGGCTCGTCATCGTGCGCGCCATCTTTTAAGAAGGCTGGCTCTTCCGAGCCGCCGGAATCGTCGCTATCTTCGCCGTCGTCGCCGTCGCCGGATTCGTCGTCGTCGCTCCCGGAACCCGAATCGGCCGCGTTCGCGGTGGACGGTTCCGCCGCGCTCTCACGCGCAAAGGCCGAACCTCGCCGCAAGCTTTCAGCGCGCGCGTCGTCACCGATACTCTCCGCCGCCGCTATCGCCGTGTTCACCGACACCGCGTCGAGCTCCATACCCTTTGCCACCATTTCCTCGTACAGTCGCAACGCCTCGGCGCCGTCGCCGAGCCTCGCGCGCGCGCCCATGACGACGTTATAAGAGATGACGCTCGGCTCGTGTCCGACGCGCTTCAACTCTTCGAACACTTTAACCGCATCTTCCGGCGCCCCGCGCTTGACGTGCGCCACCATGGCTTGATTATAACTCACCACGTTCCGTTCCACCCCGAGCTCGCGTTGCGCCTCAAACACCTCGAGCGCGCGCTCGAACAGTTTCGCCCGCACCAACCGCGACGCGAACGTCGTGAACGCCCGAGGGTCCGCGCGCAACGGTTTATCTTCTCTCGACAGCGCCTCCCCGAGCGTCGCTCGCACGTCCACGTCCTCGTCTTCCGCGAGCAAACGCTGCGTCAGCTCGTACACCACCGAACCCGCGGGTTCGTGTCCAGCTCTCTTCCCGCTCTTCCGTCGCGGCGCGGGCTCGCCCCCGCGCACCCGGTCCGCAGACCCGTCACCGGCGCCGCGGTGGGGCTTCCCCGACCGACCGCGTCCGCGTCCGCGTCCGCCCTTGGACATGGTTCCCGTCGTCGTCGTCGGTCTGCGCGTCTCTCTGTGTCGTCAGAGGCGCGCGCACTACCCGAGTCGGCGTCGACGACGTCACTCGGCTCGACGTCAGTCGGAGCGACGACAGTCAACGCCGGTCGCTCGAACGTCTGGAGCGTCGATTCGCGCGATGGACGTTTTCGGGAGCCGGCTTCGGGCGAGCGAAGGGGCGTACTTTAAGAGCGAGGCTGAGCGAGCGCTGGAAGAGTTGAGACGGAAGCGACTGGAAGACGACGACGGCGATGACGACGAGGACGTTCGAGAGATTAGCGGAGCGGTGGACGAGCGCGCCGACGCGTCGACGTCGGCGCGGACGTACGCGGCGATGGGGAGCGCGACGCGGGGAGGGGTGGATAAACTCGCGTCGGTGTACGCCGAAGAGCTGCGCGTGGGAAGACGCGTTCGGGAAACAAAGTTGCGTCGGACCGTCGGGACGGACGTCGACGCGGCGTTCGGACGCGATGGGTTCGTTGTCGTCGACCACAGGTACCGCGGAGAATCGGTCGGGGGCGTGCCGTCGGTGTCGCGATCGATTTTTGAAGCGCACGCCGGGGGCAAGCTCAACCGGAGAGACTGGCTGCGCGAAGTGAGCGCGGATTTGGAGCGCGCGGCGGCGGCTCGACGCGCGATGAGTCCGATGGAGCGGCGGGCGTTGGAATCTACGCACTTGGCGCAGCGACACGCGTTCGTCAGTGGGATCCGCGCCCTGGGGTACGGTTCCGTGCTCGCGCTCGCGGGCGTCGCCGGGGGAAGCGCGTGCGCGAGCGCGTACCTGGAAATCGACACGCGCGCGGATTTCGCGAGACTGTTCAAAGAGACGTTTGAGCCGTACGTCGTGCGGGCGAGAGAAGCCGCGGCGCCGTATAAGATTGTCGCCGCGTCCGATGGTGATCACGGGCGTTACTTGAGCGAACGCGTGGCGTCTGTCGAATCGAGTCCCTTTGTGAAGAGTTTGCGAAAAAAACTCGGAACGAAGAGCGACGGTTCGAGCGGACCGTTTTAGAGTCACCATCCGACGGCTCTCGGATGATTAGCACGCGTTATAGCCATAGCCGCCGCCGCCGCGTTAGACGAAACACACGATGCAAAACAACTACCTCTGTACTTTATATTCGAGACATGGACTACTACAACACAGAGTGAAGAGCGCGCCTTCACTTCTTCTTCGCCGCTCCCGCGTCGTCGCTCGACGACAAAGACGCCGTCGTCTTATCCTCCGCCTTGGTCGTCGCGTCATCCCCCCCGATAATTTGATGCGTAAAGTTATGGTTGGTGTACACGCACGTGTCCGCCGCGATCGTCATCGCCTTTTTCGCGACGTCGTACGCCGACACGCCCGGAACGTCCACGAGCGCTCTCGCCGCGGCCAACGCGTACGACCCCCCGGACCCGATCCCGATCACCCCATCGTGCGGTTCCAACACGTCCCCAGATCCGGTGATTTGAAAACTAGAATCCTTATCCGCCACGATCATCGTCGCTTCGAGTTTCCGTAAAAATTTATCCGTCCTCCACGCCTTGGCCAGCTCCACGCACGCCCTCGTCAGCTGCCCCGGGTGTTCCTCCAGCTTGGCCTCCAAGCGCTCGAACAGCGTGAACGCGTCCGCGGTGGCCCCGGCGAAACCACCGACGACGCCCGGTTGGATCACTCGAACCTTTTTCACGTTGGGTTTAACAATCTCGCTCCCCATGGTGACCTGTCCGTCAGCCATGACCACGGTCGTTCCATCCTTTCGCACGCACAGCACAGTCGTCGCCTTGACTTCAGCCGACGACGACGCCGACGACGAGAGCGCGGCGACCGCACCGCGGTGTCGTGCGAGAAGAGACGCGGCGCGTCCGCGCGTGGACGACAACATCCGTACGGGAAGAAGGACGGAAGGGCGATCGAAATCGAAATCGAAATCGAAATCGAAATCGAAATCGCGCGTCAGCGTCTGACGTCGTCGTCACACCCAGGAGGACGTCATGGACCCCCCGATGGGGCTGGTGCGAGGGATAC
>Ga0181588_10004332_pt1 | contig 11671 bp, 9 predicted proteins | sample 071ome_26_FD_148607 | JGI IMG/M metagenome (GOLD analysis project Ga0181588, IMG submission 148607) | Coastal salt marsh microbial communities from the Groves Creek Marsh, Skidaway Island, Georgia - 071409BT metaG (spades assembly) | ecosystem: Environmental > Aquatic > Marine > Intertidal zone...
CGTGTTGAACCAGCGCTACGGCCTGGCCTTCAACAAGGACGAGGACGAACTGCGCATCGCCATGAATACCGCGCTGCGGAAGATGCAGCGCAATGGCCAGTACCGGCGCCTGCTGCAGCGCTGGGACCTGGACACCGTGCGCACGCCCTGATTCCGGAGCGGGCGCGCAAGGCGAGGTAGTCAGCGTCCGGGTCCTGGGATCGCCGTCTGATGGGCCGCCGATCACCGGCACGGGCCTATGGCCCGGGGCACGCGGCTACGTCGTCAACCGTCGGTATCTGAGACCGTCGGCTGACGACCTCCGATCACGCCCTGCGAACCTGTGGTTCGCGGGTCGAGGCTAGGTGGTCAGCCTCCGGTAGAGCTGCGGGAGCTTCTGGGGCAGCGTGCGGACGTCGTCAATCACCACGAAGTTCGCGTCCGAGTACATGGTGGGCAGGTAGTCGGCGCCCTCCTGATCCACCGTCACGCAGAACAGGTGGATCTTCTCGCGACGGGCCTCACGCAGCGCCATCTGGGTGTCCGCCTGCGCGTAGGCGTTGTCCTGATAGGTGTCGCTGTCATACGGACGGCCGTCGGTGAGCAGGATCATCAACTTCACGTTGCTGTCCACGCTCATCAGGCGCTTCGTGGCGTGGCGGATGGCCGGACCCATGCGGGTCTTGCTGCGACCGTAGATGCCGCCGATGCGCGACCGCACTCGGTCGTCGTAGCGCTCGCCCAGTTCCTTCACGGTGTAGAACTCGGCGTCATCGCGGCCGTTGCCCGAGAACCCGTAGATGGCGTACTCGTCGCGGATTGCCTCGAGGGCCTCGCACATCAGGATGAGGCCCTCCTTCTCGATGTCGATGATGCGCTTGCGGCCGTCGATCTTGCGGTCGGTGGACGACGACATGTCCACCAGGAACGCCGTGGTGACGTCGCGGTCCTTCTTGTCGCGCTTGATGTACACGCGGTCGGTGGGCGTGAGGCGGGCCTTGCGGTCCACCACGTGCTCCACCAGGCCGTCCAGGTCGAGGTCGTCGCCCTCGCTCTGGTAGCGCATCTTCCGCATGCGCTCGGGGCGCATCAGCTGGAAGTTGCGGCGGATCTGGGTGACCACGCCGCCGTACTCGTGGAAGGTGGCGGCCACGAACGCGGGCACCTCACGGGTGGACCGCGACTCGCGCAGGGTGCACCACGACGGCCGGTAGTCCTCGATGCGGTGGTCCCACTCGTCGTACATGAAGACCTGCTCGCCAAGGTCCTCCTGGGCCTCGTCCTCGCCCTGCGCCACGTCCGGGCCCGCGCCCTCGGGGGTCATTCCGCCCGCGGAGTCGATCTCGTCCTCGCCCTCGGCGTCGCTGGCGCGGCCGCTCTCCTCCATGTCGGCGTCGCTCTCGCCCTTCTGGGCGGCGGCGTCCTCATCCATCTGGCCCTCGGACACCTGCTGGGCCTGCATCACCTTGTCGGCCGACTCCATCGACTCGGCCTCGGTGTCGTCGCCCTTGTTGCCCTCCTTCTCGGCGTCGCCCTCCACATCCTGGGCCTCGATCTGGTTCTGGGCCTGGCTCTCGGGCTGGACCAGCTCCTCCATGACCGGCGGCACGAAGGGCGGCATCTCCATGGGCTCGTACTCATCCAGCGGGTTGAAATCCACCTCGCCGGTGTCCTGCTCGCCCTCGGGCGACTCCTCGGGCTTTCGGGCCTGCTGCTGCATGGCCTCGTCGGAGAACGGCTCGGTGATGCCCCGGCGCCCGGCCTGCATCACCTCGTCGATCATCGCGTAGATGCGCGCCGTCACGCGCGCGGTGTCGGCAACGGTGGCGCCCTCCTCCTCCACGTCCACCAGCAGGGCGATCGCGCCCTCGCTGGCCTCGCGCACGTGGGCGGCCATGTCGTCGAACGGCGGGTCGCCCGCCATGGTCGACACCATCATGGCGTCGATCACCTGACCGACCTCGGGCAGGTCGGCGGGAGAGCTACCCATCTCCTCGCGGCGCTCCAGCGTCTGCGCCTGGATCACGTCCATGTCGCGACGGATGCCGGGGTACGCGCGCCGGATGAGCGCCTCGATGCGCTGGCCCTCGACGATGTTGAAGATGTCGCGCGCCAGCGCCGGCGACGGGAACATGCCGTAGAACTTCGTCAGGTCGCTCTCGCGACGCCACTCGGCCTCGGTGGTGGCCGTGGGAAACGGAGACTCGCGGGTGCTCATCGGGTCCCCATTCCGTAGCGGGCGTCCAGGTCGGCCACGGTTTCGGGAATCTCATCGAGGCTGAACCGGTACGTGCCGAACTCAATGCGCGCGGCGCCGTGGGCCGCCGCCACCTTGTAGGCCACGAAGTTCCGGTCGTCGTCGTCGAAGAACCGCATGTCGGCGGGCAGGATGATGTGGTCGGGCCCGAACCGGTCCACGGCCTCCATCTCGTCCACGCCGCGCACAGCCACGTCGCGGCCCGACAGCGCCGTGGCGTAGAGCTTGAGCACGCGGGCCACCTGGCGAAGGGCAAGGCCCTCGCGCAGCTCCTCCAGCACCTCGAGGGAGTACTTCGAGCCCATGCGGAAGTACCCGCGGCCGACTTCCTTGTTCTTCTCCAGCACGTCCAGCCCGCGACGGGTCCACTCGGCCGCGCCGTCGTGCGACACGCGCTCGCCGTTCAGCAGGTCCAGCAGCGTGTTGGCGGCCTCCAGCGCCGCCTCTGGATCGGCGGCCGCGACCAGGCGCACCTCGCGCATGTAGCAGTCGCGGTGCTTGGGCCGCAGGCGGGCGAGGATCGGCGGCAGGGCGGCCGCCAGCTCCTGCGCATGCTTGCGACGCCGCTCGTCACGCCGGTCGCGCGCCGCCAGGAGCGACTTCAGCTCGGCGGCGCGCTGCTGCTTCGGCTCGATCTCGCGGAGCTCGCGCTCCAGGTCCTCCAACTCGCCCGCGAACGCCCGGGTCTCGTCGTCATCCGGCGGGCCCACAGTGGCCTCGGTGACGATCTCCACGTAGGAGTCGGCGATCGTGGGATCGGGCGCGTGGTAGAGGTCGGGAAGTTGCTTGGCCACCTCCACGCCCGACTTCCAGCCGACGTCGGCGATAGCGCGCACCTGGTCCAGGTAGCGCTCGATGGCCTCGTCGTCCTGCTCCTCGAACAGTCGCGGCAGCTGGCGCGCGACCTCCACTCCCAGCTGATACTTCAGATCGGAGATCTCCTGAACCAACTGCAGGTAGTCGTCGCGGCGCTCCTCGGGCACGGCCGCGAGCATGTCGCGGCCCACGTACATGCCGACGTTCCCTGCGCTGCCTCCGCCCTGGGTGGACACCGGCGCGGTCCTAGAACTGGGTGTTGACGAGCTCGAGGATCGAGCGCTGCATCTCGAGGTCATCGGTGATCGGCCGGCAGATGGTGGCCTCGCAGGCCGCCACCGGCTCGACGCCGCCCTCGATCATCTGGCCGGCGTACACCAGCAGGCGCGTGGACACGCCCTCCTCCAGCCCGTGGGTGCGCAGGTTGCGCACCTTCTCCGCCACCTTCACCAGGCGCTCGGCCACGTCGCCGTCCACCCCGGACTCCTGGCGCACGATCTCCTCCTCGAGATCCGCCTTGGGGTAGTCGAACTCCAGGGCCACGAAGCGCTGCTTGGTGGAGTGCTTCAGGTCCTTCAGTACCGACTGGTAGCCCGGGTTGTACGAGATGACCAGCTGGAAGTCGAGCGGCGCCTGCACGACCTCGCCCTTCTTCTCCAGCGGCAGGATGCGGCGATCGTCGGTAAGCGGGTGGATCACCACAGTGGTGTCCTTGCGGGCCTCCACGATCTCGTCGAGGTAGGCGATGCCGCCGGCCTTGACGGCGGTGGTGAGCGGGCCGTCCTGCCACACGGTCTCATCGCCGCGCAGGGTGTACTTGCCCACCAGGTCGGAGGCCGTGAGGTCCTCGTGGCAACCCACGGTCACCAGGGTGCGGCCCAGCTTCCAGCTCATGTGCTCGACGAAGCGCGTCTTGCCGCAGCCGGTGGGGCCCTTCAGCATCACCGGCAGGTGTGCCTCGTACGCCGCCTCGAACAGTTCCACCTCGTTGCCGACGGGGAGGTAGTACGGCTCCTCCTCGAGGCGGAAGTCCTCCATCTTCTGGGTCTCAACCGCCATGTGGTCGGTACTCCTTGTTCGAGGTGATCGTCGCGAAGTGGCCGAAGATCCTACAGCGCCACGGGAGTCCGGCCCACCCCGTGCGGCGCGGGGTCACTCCCCGGCCGCGGCCTCATCAATGCCGCCGGGCCACACCTGGGGCAGGTCGAGCTCCCACTCCCCGCCGTCCGGGTAGTTCTCGGCGTACCACGACTTGAAGTTCGGGATGGTGAAGCCCACCACGGCGCGGCTCTGCGGCTCCACGCGCACCAGGATGCCGCGCTCCTCATCCAGCACGGTCGCGGCCGGCACCGGTGAGCCAAAGGTGGCGGTGAAGGTATCGGCAGCCGGGTCGTAGTGGTGAAGCGATTCCGACGCGTTGCGGACCGCGTTCTCCTCGGCGTAGTTCGGGCCGTCGTCCTGCGTTTCATCGGCCATCTGTGCGACCTCCATGCGGTCGGGAACCCACCCGGCGAATGCGGGCCATTTGGCTAATGTACCCCCTTCACCGAGGTTCGATGCCGCACTGCGGCGGGAGGTCACCACCCCATGCGAGGAGTCGACGCGACCCTCGAGGTCCTGAAGCGCAACGGCGTGGACGCCATCTTCGGCATCCCCGGCGGGCCGCTCATCCCGCTGTTCGACGCGCTGTTCGACGACTCGGACATCCGCCTTTTCCTCACCCGTCACGAGCAGGGCGCGGGCCACATGGCCGAGGGATACGCGAAGGCATCCGGGAACCTCGCGGTCTGCACCGGTACGTCCGGCCCGGGCGCCACGAACCTGGTCACGCCCATCGCCGATGCGTACATGGACAGCGTCCCCATGCTGGCGCTCACTGGCCAGGTGGGGTCGGCACGCGTGGGCACCGACGCCTTCCAGGAGGCCGACATCGTCGGCATCACCCTGCCGGTGGTGAAGCACTCGTGGCTGGTGAAGGACGCCCATGAGCTCCCCACCGTGCTGGAGGAGGCGATCCACGTGGCCACCACCGGCCGACCGGGCCCCGTGCTGGTGGATGTGTGCGTGGACCAGTGGGCCGTGGAGGTGGAGGACTACACCGGGCCGTTCCCGCCCGAGATGCCGGGGTACGCTCCGCCGTCATCGCCGGGTCACCCGCGACAGCTGCAGGCGGCCGCACGGGCGATCGCCGAGTCCCAGCGACCCGTCTTCTACGCCGGGGGCGGCGTCATCGCCAGCGGCGCTGCTGACGAGTTGCTGCGCATGGCCGAGGTTGCACAGATTCCCGTTGCCACCACCCTCATGGGCCTTGGCGGCTTCCCGGCGTCCAACCCGCTGTACATCGGCATGCCCGGCATGCATGGCATCGCCGCCGGCACCTTCGCGTTCCAGGAGAGCGACCTGGTGCTTGCAGTGGGCGTGCGCTTCGACGAGCGCGTGCTCTCCACGGTCATGAATGAGTGGGCGCCCAACGCCAAGATCATCCACATCGACGTCGACCCGGCGGAGATCAGCAAGAACCGCGCGGCGCACATCGGCGTTGCCGGCGAAGCCAAGGCGGTGCTCGACGCCCTCGCCGACACCTACGTTCAGCAGGAGGCCCGCCACGACGATGCCTCGCGCTCCCAGTGGATGGGTCGCATCAACGGCTGGCTCGAGGAGTTCCCGTACCAGGTGGACGACGACGAGCCCGGGGTCATCGCCCCGCAGAACGTCATCAAGTCGGTCTACGACATCACCGGCGGCGACGCCATCGTGGCCACCGAGGTGGGCCAGCACCAGATGTGGGCGGCGCAGTTCTACCGCTTCGAGCAGCCGCGGAAGTGGATCACCTCCGGCGGCCTGGGCACCATGGGCTTCGGCCTGCCGGCCGCCCTCGGCGCGCAGGTGGCCTTCCCCGACCAGTTGGTGGTGGACATCGCGGGTGACGGCTCGTTCGAGATGACCCTGCAGGAGCTCTCCACGGCCCAGACCTACGGCCTCCCCGTCAAGATCGTCATCCTGAACAACGGGTTCCTCGGCATGGTGCGCCAGTGGCAGGAACTCTTCTGGGACAAGCGGTACTCCAACACCTCGTTCGCCGAGTTCCAGCCCGACTTCTCGGCGCTGGCCGGGGCCTACGGAATTCCCGGCATGCGCGTGGAGGACCCCGCGGACCTCGATGATGCCCTGCGCGAGACGCTGTCCACCGACGGCCCGGCGCTCATCGACATCCAGGTGAACCGCGACGCCAAGGTGTTCCCCATGGTGCCGCAAGGCAAGGGCCCCGACGCCATGCTGGTCAAGGACCCGTCGAAGTAGCAGCGCCCGACGTGCTGGGGGCGGACGCACCGCTCTCGGCATGGGCCATTAATTCCGGCGTCGACCCGCCTGCGTGCGGGCGCGGGTACCCCGGGCTCGCACAAATCGCAGTGCGGCAAATGCGGCATGCGCGGCGTGTGCGACGGCATACCCCGCGGCGGGATACGCCAGCGCATGACCGTACTCCGTTGACGCGAGGCGTTTGAGGAGGATGATCATGCTTTAGCCAACCGGCTGCCTACCGGGAGGTTCACGCCAGATGAGCACCGCGTCAAAACGCACGACCGGGATGGCCATCGGGTCACTCGCGCAACGCACAGGAGTTCCCGTCGACACGCTTCGTGCATGGGAGCGGCGATACGGCGTGCTCCGCCCCACCCGTACCGAGGGCGGCCAGCGGCGCTATGGCAATGAGGACGTGGAGCGTGTGCTGTGGCTGGCCGCGCGGGTGGCGGAGGGGCAGCGCATCTCCGACGCCGTGGCCGCACTGCAGGCGTTCGAGACCGAAGACAACGCGCCGGGTGCCGCTGCCCCCGGGCCCACCGTGGCGCTGGCGTCGCGCCTGGCCGCCGCTGCCCGGCAGGGAGACGGACCCCGGGTGGAGAACGAACTCGACCGCGCATTCGCGGCCCTGCCCCTCGTGCAGGCCATGGAACTCGTGGTGTTCCCCGCACTCGCCGAACTGGGCCGACGGTGGGCCGACGGCGAGGAGGTCGTGGTGGCCGAGCACCTGCTGAGCGCCGCCACCGAGCGCCGCCTCGCCGCCCGGCTGTCCGCGGCACGACGGCCGCGTGGACCCATCGGCATCGTGGCGTGCCCCGCGGGCGAGCGGCACTCGGTGGGCGCGCTGTGCCTCAGCGTGCTCATGGCGCAGGATGGCTGGCGCATCAGCTTCCTGGGCGCAGACACCCCGCTGGCCGAAGCCGACACGGTGGCCCAGGCCCGACGGGCCCGTGCCTGCGTGGCGGTGTGCACCTACCCCGGCTCGGCGGCAGCCGCCGCAGCGGCGATCGCCGAGCTGCCCAACGCCCGCCTGTGGGCGCTGGCAGGCCCCGACGCCCCCGACCCCGGAGTGCACCAGATGCCCGTATGGGGTCCCTCACTGGAGGACGCGCGCGCTGCGGCAACTGTGCGGGCCGCCGAGTAGTTGGAGCGCACCGCAACTCCCGGGACATTCCGGTGATTCTCGCGCTCCGTCCACGTGGCTTCGTCAGAGGACAACGGCTGTATCTCCTCGAGCGGCTAGGGCCCGACGTGCTGGTGCACCCCCTAGGGCGGGGAATCGTGAACGACCCCTTCCTCGCCCATCCGCTGCCGCCCGCGCTGGATGCGCCCGGCCTCGCCGGGGCCGCGAGCGACCTGCAGGACGAGCTGGCCGACGAAGCCGATCGGCGCCACCGCGTGCTCGGAAACGACGACCGCGTCGACATGGTGGCGGACGAGTTCGCGGAGTGGGCTGCAGGGCTGGGCGTTCAGCTGGTCGCCAAACGGGGCTCCGCCAAGACCGCGGCGGCGCTGTCGGCAGTCCTAAAGATGAGCTCCGATCAGCGCCCGGCAGCAGCGAACGCACGACTGCGCCCGTCGGATGTCGTGGTGACCGACGCCGACCTGCCCGAGGGCCGCACAGGTGCGGCGTGGCACGTGGCGCTCCCCGGTCAACACCTGAACGTGGTGGTACGGGCCCACGATGGCGATGAGGCGGCGCGCCGCCTCATCGCCATCGTGGGACCCTAGGACGAGCGGCTACCTGCCCCGCACGGTGAGCCGGATGCCGCGCCATGGGTTGACCGCGTAGCCCGGCACCGTCTGCGGCGTCACTCCCACCGCGGACAACCACATCTGGTACGCCGTGGCCGTCACCACGCCGCCATGCCAGCGGCGCCAGACGATCTTCGGGTTCTCATCCGGCGGCGGCGGCGCGATGGTGTCCGTGATCTCCACGACATTGCCGCCCTGGTCCAGCGTGCCCCATGGCGAACGCGTTCGTGCCTGGCCCACCGAGCTCATGTTGCCCACATAGATGCCGGACAGCGCCGGGAAGGGCGTGTAGGTGCACTGCGCCGCGGTGAACTGCGAGGGGCACCAGTCGGGCGCGACGCCCGGGGTGGCCTCGAAGCTCGCGAGCGGCTGGGTGGCGGCGTTGGTCACGTCGCCGTTGGCGTCAAGCTGCGTGGCGGCAGGCTGCCCGCCCTGTGCGCACCCCGAGGTGTCCACCGGGCAGTTCACGTACGTGCCGGGGTTGGTCGGGTAGTCCCACCACGAGTACTTGCCACCGCCGTTGGGGTCGAAGTAGGCGGCCTTGATCCACTCATCCTGGCTCGACACCGCGAATCCCGAGGTGGAATTGCGCGTCGCAGCCCGCTCGTTCATGGTGTACATGCCCGTCTCGGTCTCCGGCGAGAGGCGCACCGTGTAGGTGGTGCGCACCAGACGCGCGCCCGTGGGAGTCGTGATGACCCGCGCGCGCTTCCGCAGCATCTTCCCGTTGTCGAGAGAGTTCGCAAGGCGCGCGGCACGGGTGAAGTCCGCGACGTTGTACGGCTTGTTCGCCCACTCCGGCGATGCCACGTAGTACCGCTGGCCCCGGGGCGCTCGCATGTTCCGGTTGATGTTCCCGTACTTGGGCCACACGCGAGAGCTCTGGGCGGCGTCCCACAGCCGGTGGCGGTTGCGCCCCAGGGGGTCAACCGTGTTGAGGAAGGTCACCCACTGCGACACCGTGAGCTCGGTCTCGGCGATGCGGTAGGCGTAGGAGACGCTGCCCACCTGCATGCAGTTGGTGGCCGACACCTTCTGCACCGCGGGGTCGGCATTCTGGTCGATGGTGGCGCGCACGCCGGGGAATGCCGCCCGGCACGACGCCTCGTCCTGGTAGACGTCGTTCCAGAACGGGATGATCCACGCGGCGCGGTTTCGCGGCGACGCCACCGTGACGGTGTTGAGCGAAATGACATCGGGCGAGCCCTTCGCGCCCGGGAACACCTCGGTCACGGTGCCCGACAGGAAATTGGCGGTGTAGAGGAATCCCGCGGCATCGGAAGCGATGCCGATGGGGCGGCGACCGGTCCGCGCGATCACCTTCGACATCCCGCCCGGGGTGATGCGCGACACAGTGCTCGAGCCGTCGTTGGTGGTGTACACGTTGCCCGACGGGTCGAGCGCGATCCCGATGGGCCGGCGCGAGGTGCGGCCGAGGATCGTCGAGGCGCCTGCCGGGGTGATCTTCGAGACGTTCCGGGAGTTCCAGTTGGCCGTGTAGACGTTGCCGGCCCCGTCGATGGCGATGGCCTGGGGCCACCCGCCCGTGGTGCCGAACACCGACGACGCCCCCGCGGGCGTGATCTTCGTGACCGTGTTCGCGCCCTCGTTGGCGGTGTACACGTTGCCCGCGGGATCGAGGGTGATGCCAAGCGGACGCGAGCCGGTGGTGCCGAACACCGACGAGGCCCCTGACGGCGTGATCCTCGTGACGGTGCTGTCGAGGTAGTTGGTCGTGTAGACATTGCCCGCGGCGTCCAGGGCGATGTCGATGGGCTGGCGTCCCGTGGCGCCGAGCACCGTGGACACGCCACCGGCCGTGATCTTCGTGACCGTGTTGGCGCCGAGGTTGCTCGTGTAGACGGTGCCCGCGCTGTCGACCGCGATGCCGCGCGGCGTCTGGCCGGTGGTGCCGAGCACCGACGCCCGTCCACCGGGGGTGATCTTGGTGACGGTGTTGGCGCGCGAGTTGGCGGTGTAGACGTTGCCCAGCGCGTCCACGGCGATGCCGTCCGGGCCGGCCCCGGTCTTCGCCAGCACCGCGGATGCCCGGGGCGTGGGCCCAACGGGGGCTGGGGAACTGAACTGGGTGATCCCCACCACCTGCGCCGAGGCCGTACCTGCGAGGCCGAGCGAGGCGGCGGCGGCCGCGGAGGCGACGATCGCGACGACCGCCGTGCGGCGGACGTTCAGGCGGACCGGGGATTTCATCACGTGCACCTGGATCTGTTGCGTTGCGGAAAAGGCTCCGGGAACGCTAGGCCACGCCCCGGCTCACCCGAGTAGGGGAAACCCCCTACTCGTCGTCGACGACGAACTTGTACGAGTAGTAGATGTCGCCCTCGTGGCCCAGCTTCATGCGCCGCAGGGTGGCGTCCACGCGGGTCCCCACCTCGACGGCATCGGGGTCGACGCCCATGACCGGCGCGGGCATGTTGACGCCCTCGTCCATCTGGATGTGCCCCACCACGTACGGCTCCTGCCCCAGGAACTCGCGGGGCGGGTAGTACACCACCGTGTAGTTGGTCAGCTCGCCGGTGCCCTTCAGCTCGAACTCGGTCAGCGAGTCATTGCCGCAGTGGTAGCAGTGGTTGCGCTCCCACCACGGACTGAGCTCGCCGCACTTGTCGCACTTCATGGCGTACAGGTGCAGCTTGGGCGGGCCAAGCCGGGAGAACTCGATCGCGGAGACGGTCACCGGCTAGTCCTCCATGCGCTGGTAGATGTGGATGGCGCCCACCGAACCGGGGCCGCCACGGCACGCGGAGATGCCGATCTCGGCATCGTCGCGCAGCATGCCCTCGGGGGCGGTGCCGCGCAGCTGCTCCACCACGTCGACGGCCTGCGTGGATCCCGTGGCGCCGAGTGGGTGCCCCTTGCACAGCAGGCCACCGGAGGGGTTGATGGCCACCTTGCCGTCCAGCCACGTGGAGCCATCGGCGGCACCCTTCCAGCCCTCGCCGCGCTCGGCGAAGCCCAGGCCCTCGATGCCCAGCGGCTCCTGGATGGCGAACGAGTTGTAGATCTCGGCCACGTCGACGTCGTCGGCGGTGATGCCCGCCATCTCGTACGCGCGCTCCACCGGCCGGGCGAACAGGTTGTAGGCGTCGTCCAGCGTGTCGCTGGCCTGATACCAGGTGCCCGAGCCCATTGAGGTGGCCGTGATGTACACCTGCGGGCGGTTGGGCTGCGACTCGAGGATCTCGGGGCGGCACAGCACCAGGGCCGACGCGGCGTCGGTCATGGGGCACACCTCGTAGAGCTTGAGCGGGTCGGCCACCTTCGCGCTCTTCATCACCTCATCCACGGTGCACTCGAAGCGCAGGTGGGCCGAGGGGTTGCGGGCGCCGTAGTAGTGGTTCTTGACCGACGTGTGCGCGAGGTCCTCCTCGGTCACGCCGTAGGTCTGCATGTACTTGCGGGCCGTGAGGGCGGTGCCCGACGGGAAGGTCAGCCCGGAGAAGTACTCCTCCTTGCTGTCGGCGGCCTGGGCGATGATGGACGTGCCCTCGACGGTGGCGAGGTCGTTCATCTTCTCCACGCCCAGCACCATGACCGTGT
>Ga0181588_10004334_pt1 | contig 11668 bp, 11 predicted proteins | sample 071ome_26_FD_148607 | JGI IMG/M metagenome (GOLD analysis project Ga0181588, IMG submission 148607) | Coastal salt marsh microbial communities from the Groves Creek Marsh, Skidaway Island, Georgia - 071409BT metaG (spades assembly) | ecosystem: Environmental > Aquatic > Marine > Intertidal zone...
ACGGGAATGCCATCACGGCGGGCACGGGTCATGGGCTCACTCATTGGCCACTGATCTACGAGGATGGACCTTGGAACAACCGAGAGGCAGGCGCAGATGAAACCGCTCGCACTGATCGACTTCGACGGGATGCTCAGCGAAGAAGAGCGTTCCATCCGCGATGTTGCGTGCAACATCGTTGATGACCTTATTCGGCCGAAGGTCGCCCACTGGTGGGAAGAAGGCGACCTCCCCGCTAGGGAACTGATGCAGTCTTTGGGGCAAGCGGGTCTGCTGGGTATGCACCTCGATGACTACGGATGCGCAGGGACCTCGGCAACCGCCTACGGGCTAGCGGCAATGGAACTCGAAGCCGGGGATTCCGGTATCCGATCCATGGTGACCGTTCAGGGCTCCCTCGCAATGTTCGCAATCCACCGGTTCGGTAGCGACGAGCAGCGCGAGCGCTACCTCCCGCTGATGGCCACGGGGGAAGTCGTGGGCTGCTTCGGCCTAACCGAAGCCGACGTCGGATCCGACCCGAGTGCCATGCGCACCTATGCGACAAAGGACGGCGACGACTGGATCCTCAACGGCAGCAAGATGTGGATTACCAACGGGTCCATCGCCGACGTTGCGATCGTCTGGGCGCAAACCGACGACGGAATTAGAGGTTTCGTGGTACCCACCGACACCCCGGGATTCACCGCGACCACCGTGCACCACAAGGTGTCCCTGCGGGCGTCGATCACCGGCGAGTTGTCCTTCCAGGATCTCCGACTGCCGCACGACGCGGTGCTGCCCGACGTTGTCGGGCTCAAAGGACCACTGAGCTGCCTCAACGAAGCCCGCTTCGGAATCGCCTTCGGGACGATGGGTGCAGCGCGCGATTGCCTGGAGACGGCATTGGAGTACGCCGGTACTCGCGAACAGTTCGGCCAACCCATTGCCGCCTATCAATTGACCCAGCGAAAGTTGGTCGACATGACCGCCGAACTGGACAAGGGCGTGCTCCTGGCAATGCATCTCGGCAGACTCAAGGACGCCGGCACCATCACACCCCAGCAGATCAGCCTGGGCAAGATGAACAACGCTCGAGAGGCGCTGACCATCGCACGGGAGTGCCGATCCATTCTGGGCGGCAGTGGCATCACCCTCGAGTACCCGATCATCCGCCACATGAACAACCTCGAGTCGGTGTACACCTATGAGGGAACCAACGAGATGCATACCCTCGTCATCGGGGCGGCACTGACCGGCATCCAAGCGTTCCGCTAACTATCCACGCAGGGTCTACCCCTGCAGGATGTCGCGCAGGGCGTCAAGTACCGCGGGATCCTCGATGGTGCTCGGTATCGGTTCGTCGCGGCCAGCGGCGATTCCACGCATGGTTCGCCGCAGGATCTTCCCCGAACGGGTCTTGGGAAGAGCCGGGACCACGACGGCCTCCTTGAACGCAGCCACCGGCCCGATTTCCTCGCGGACCATGGCGACGACCTGCCTCTGCAGATCATCCGCATCGATCACCGAACCCGCCTTCAGAACCACGAAAGCTCGGGGAATCTGCCCCTTGAGGTCATCGTGCACCCCGATGACCGCGCACTCGGCGACGTCGGGGTGAGAAGCAACCACCGCCTCCATCGAGCCGGTCGACAGGCGGTGCCCGGCGACGTTGATGACGTCGTCGGTGCGCCCCATGACGTAGACGTAGCCATCTTCGTCGATGAATCCTCCGTCACCGCTGGTGTAGTAGCCGGGATGGTCGCTGAGGTAGGACGCTATGTAGCGATCATCGTCTCCCCACAGTGTTGGCAGCGTTCCCGGAGGTAGCGGAAGCTTGATCGCGATATCACCCTCGCTTCCCGCCGGCACCGGTTGGTGATCGTGATCCAGGATCTGAATGTCATAGCCCGGAACCGGAACCGAGGGCGAGCCCGGTTTGATCGGCATCGGCTCCAGGCCCCGCAGATTCGCTGCTATGGGCCAGCCGGTCTCGGTCTGCCACCAGTTGTCGATGATCGGAACATCGAGATGGCCGCCGGCCCATTCGTAGGTGTCCGGATCAAGCCGTTCGCCGGCGAAGAAGAACGAGTGCAGAGAGTCGGTGTTGTAGTCCCTCAGCAGGACTCCCTCAGGATCCTCCTTCTTGATCGCCCGAATCGCCGTCGGCGCCGTGAAGACCGCCTGCACCCCGTATTGCTCGATGACCCGCCAGAAGGCTCCGGCATCGGGTGTACCCACCGGCTTGCCTTCGTACAGCACTGTGGTTGCACCGCTGATCAGTGGCGCGTAAACGATGTAGGAATGCCCGACCACCCAGCCGACGTCGGATGCCGACCACCAGACGTCACCGGGACCCATGCCGTAGACGTTCGCGAACGACCACGCCATGGCAACCGCGTGTCCACCGTTGTCTCGAACAATCCCCTTGGGCTTCCCGGTAGTTCCCGAGGTGTAGAGAATGTAAAGCGGGTCCGTCGCCGAAACCTCCACCGGCTCCACCGGCGGAGCGCTAGCCAATACGTGGTCCCACTCCACATCGCGAGGCCCCATATCTGCGGTTACCTGGGGGCGTTGGAAAACCACGACGCGCTCGACACTGTGCTCGCTCATCTCGATTGCCGCATCGACCAACGGCTTGTATTCCACTGTGCGCGACGGCTCGATCCCGCAAGAGGCCGTGACGATCACTTTTGGTTTCGCATCATCGATTCGTGAGCTCAATTCCGCCGGAGCAAAACCACCGAAAACGACGGAGTGAATTGCTCCGATTCGAGCACACGCGAGCATCGCCACCACGGTCTGAGGAATCATCGGCATGTAGATCACGACGCGATCGCCCTTGTCCACGCCGAGATTGCGCAGTCCTCCGGCGAAACGAGCAACCGCCTCCAACAGGAATGAGTAGGTCCACTTCTCCTGGGTTCCGGTCACAGGACTGTCATAAATGATGGCGGTCTGGTCGGCGCGACCGGCAATCACGTGTCGATCCAGAGCGTTGTAGGCAGTATTCAAGGTCGCCTCAGGGAACCACCTGTAAAGAGGTGCAGCTCGTGCATCCAGTGCAACCCGGGGCTGCTTGATCCAATCGATCCCCTGAGCTGCAGCAAGCCAGAACTCATCGGGGTGCTGGAGGCTGGCCTCATAGCTGGCCTGGTAACTCATTGATCCTCTTTCGGTGACTCGCCATCCTGCGAACGCGACTGTTGCGCACGTGAAGCAGCCCTTGCAAAAACGCGAATCGTGACGGCCAGAAAGCCCAAAGTGAGAATCATCTGAATCATGACGACTGCTCGGGCTGCATCGGTTACAGCGGTAACGTCCCCGAATCCAACGGTCGACAAAATCGTCACAGACAAATACAAGGCCGTAAAATGAGTCAACGGCTCCGTGAAGGACTGCGGATTTCCTGAGTTGATCACCATATAGACAACGCCGAATATCGTTAAAAAGATCGCAGCGCTGAGGATGAGTGCCTCCCCCGCCAAAATGCCAGGAAACTGCGAGCGCAGTATTCGCGACACCTGCCAGCGCAGGACCAGGAGGTACACGATGGCGCCGATAACGAGTAGCGAAGCGGGAAGCAACATTGAAGGACGCACATCCTCAGGAGTGAGGCTGTAGAGCCAACCAATAAACAGCAGACCAACGGAGGTTCGCACAATAGCCAGCCCGTATGCGCGCAGTTGGGATCGCCGCAGGCCCGCAGGCTCGTGCCCTTCATCCATAGTGCACGCAGTCTTTCACGTTCACCTCACACGTGAGGGCCGATTACGCCTCAAGTGCCGCCAATTGCCCGCAGGCTCCGTCGATCTCACGGCCGCGGGTGTCGCGAACGGTGACCCGCACACCCGCCTCCTTCAGCGCTTGGACGAATTCGCGCTCTGCCTGCGGTGTCGATGCCGTCCACTTAGAGCCGGGAGTGGGGTTCAACGGGATCAAATTCACGTGGACGAGATGCCCGGCGAGCATCTCTCCGAGGAGTTCGGCGCGCCACCGCTGATCGTTGACGTCCTTGATCAGCGCGTACTCGATGCTCACGCGTCGGCCGGTTTGCTCGGCGTAGAACCAGGCCGCGTCCAAGACTTCCGCGACCTTCCAACGGTTGTTGATCGGCACCAGGGTGTCGCGCAGGTGGTCATCGGGAGCGTGCAGGGAGACCGCCAGCGTCACCGGCATGCCTTCCTCGGCAAGCTGCCGAATCCGGGGCACGAGACCGACGGTCGAGACGGTGATCCCCCGCGCGCTCATCCCCAGACCCTCCGGTGCTGGATCGATAAGTCGATGCAGCGCGGCCACGACCGTCTTGTAGTTGGCCAGGGGTTCCCCCATGCCCATGAAGACCACATTGCTGACGCGTCCAGGGCCGCCGGGGACGTCACCGTGCGCCAACGCGCGTGCGCCGGCGAGAACCTGCTCGACGATCTCCGCGGTCGACAGATTTCGGGTGAGTCCGGCCTGGCCCGTGGCACAGAACGGGCAGTTCATGCCACAGCCGGCCTGCGAGGAGATGCACATCGTCACCCGATCGGGGTACCGCATCAAAACCGACTCCACGAGTGAACCATCGTGCAGCCGGAAGAGGGTCTTCACCGTGGTGCCGTCATCACAGGTAAGCGAACGCAGCGGTTCCATCAGCTGTGGAAGGAGCGGCTGCAGCTTTTCCCGATCCAACGCCGAGATATCGGTCCACTTCTCGGGGTCGTCTTGGAGATGGGTGAACAGGTGTGTGGAAACCTGATCGGCTCGAAAGGCCGGAAGACCCAGGTCCTTCATGGCTTCCCGACGCTCAGATCGCGAAAGGTCCAGCAGGTGCGTCGGTGGCTTACCGCGAGCCGGTGCCTCGAGAACGAGATCGACCATCACAGCCCCGCACCGGTGAAGCTGGCACCAAGGAACACCGTGAAGATCGCCCAAGAAGCGAAGGCGTTCGGAATGAGCGAATCGAGCCGATCCATCATGCCGCCGTGGCCCGGCAGGAAAGAGCCCATGTCCTTGATGCCTAGGTCGCGCTTGATGGCGCTCTCGGCGAAGTCACCACCTGTTGCTGTCACCGAGAGCACGAGACCGGCGATGACTCCCTGCCACCAGGGCGCACCGAGAAGGAACATGAAGGACAACGCACCCACAACGCCCTGCATCAACACCGAGCCGGCAAAACCCTCCCAGGACTTCTTGGGGCTGATGGAAGCGGCGATGGGGTGCTTGCCGTAGAAGATCCCCGCGAAATATCCACCGATGTCGTTCGAGATCGTCAGCAGGATGAAGACGACTACTCGCCATGGCCCGTCGTCGGCGGCGAGGGTGAGCATCAAGAATCCCGCCATGAACGGCAGGTAGGCGATCACGAAGAACGACGCAGTGATGTCCCTGACGTAACCATCCACTCCCCGTCGGATCCGCCACAGCATGGCGAGAAGTAGAACGGCTCCCGTAGCAACGAGTTGCCAGATGGGACCGGCGAGGTAGGCAACCGTCGGAAGAAGTACCACCGCTAGGTACGCAGGAACCCGGGCGATCTTGATATCGCGGGACGCGAACGCCTGCACCATTTCGCGCATGGCGACGCCCAGGGCGATGATGACGACAACGCCGAAGAGCCACTTATAGGTGAAGAGGCTTGCAATGACGATCGCGGCGAGGACAACGCCCGATGCGACAGCGGCCGGAAGATTACGGCCCGTTCGCGACGAGCGCTTACCGTTCGAATCCTCGGCGCGGCCGCCCCCGGATCGTTTGCCGGGATTGTCGGTCACGTCAGACCTCGAGCAGTTCGGCCTCTTTGTGCTTGAGGACCTCGTCGATGTGTTCGACGTGCTTGTGGGTGAGGTCGTCGAGCTGCTTCTCTGCGCGGCGAACGTCGTCTTCCCCGGCGTCGCCGTCCTTTTGCAGCTTGTCGAGCGCCTCCTTGGCGTGACGGCGAATGTTGCGAACCGCAATCCGGCTGTCTTCAGCCTTGGACCGCGCCATCTTGATGTATTCCTTGCGTCGTTCCTCGGTGAGCTCGGGGAGCACTACGCGGATGATTGCACCATCGGTGTTGGGATTGATGCCTAGATCGCTGTCCCGCAGAGCCTTTTCGATCTCGGCAGTCGCGCCCTTGTCGTAGGGACTGATGACGATCATCCGAGCTTCGGGAACTTGGAACGATGCGAGTTGGTTGAGCGGAGTGGCGGTGCCGTAGTAATCGACCACGATCTTGTTGAACATCGCCGCGTTCGCACGACCCGTTCGGATCGTCGCGAAGTCCTCTCGCGCGACCTCGATGGCCTTATCCATCTTCTCGGTGGCCTCGAGAAGGATCATGTCGATCTCTTCACTCACGGGTGCTCCTTAGGTTTCCGATGAGACTAACGTGCCGATGCGCTCGCCGCGGGCTGCGCGGGCGATATTGCCTTCAACAAGCAGGTTGAACACCACAATCGGAAGATCGTTGTCTCGACACAGGCTGATCGCCGTCGCATCCGCAACCTTCAAGCCCTGGGCGAGGACGTCGTCGTAGGTCAATTGTTCGTACCGAGTTGCTTCGGGATTGGTCCGCGGATCGTCGTTGTAGACACCGTCGACACCCTTGGCCATCAAGACGACCTCGGCACCGATCTCTAGGGCTCGCTGCGCGGCGGTGGTATCGGTCGAGAAGTAGGGCTGCCCGAGGCCGGCTCCAAAGATGACCACGCGCCCCTTGTCGAGGTGACGCATCGCCCGACGTGGAATGTAGGGCTCGGCTACCTGACCCATCGCGATCGCCGTCTGCACCCGGGTGTCGATACCGGCCTTCTCGCAGAAGTCCTGCAGGGCCAGGCAGTTCATGACCGTACCGAGCATGCCCATGTAGTCCGCGCGGGCACGTTCCATGCCGCGCTCGGACAGTTGGGCGCCACGGAAGTAGTTGCCACCACCGATGACAACCGCGACCTCGGTTCCGGAGTGGACGACGTCAGCGATCTGACGCGCGATCGAGGCGACCACATCCGGATCGACACCGAGTCCGCCGCCACCGGCGAAGGCTTCACCGCTGAGCTTGAGCAGTACGCGCTTCCAGCCGCCCTCCGGGGCTGCGGGCCACGTCTCGATGGTGCCCTCCAGGGAAGGCTGGATCGGCGCCGATGCTTTGGACCGATCCATCTGCCTATCCCTTCGTTCGACGGACGTAGCGCTGTCGCGATTGACGCCTAGGCCTGCCCCGGCTCGAACCTAGCGAATGCTCGGATCGTGGTGCCCGATTCGGCCAAGACATCGGTGACGGACTTCTTGTTGTCCACCACGCTGGGCTGCTCGAGAAGGACGTTGTCCTTGAAGAACGCGTTCACGCGCCCCTCGACGATCTTGGGGATCGCCTGCTCGGGCTTGCCCTCTTCCTTGGCTGCGGTTTCGGCGATGCGACGCTCGTTCTCGACCGTCTCGGCCGGCACCTCATCCCGGGTGAGGAACTGCGGGCGCATAGCGGCGACCTGCATAGCGACACCCTTGGCCGCTTCTTCGCTGCCGTCATAGGCCACGAGAACGCCCACCTGGGGGGGAAGGTCCGAGGCGCGACGGTGGAGGTACGTGGTTGCGGGAGCCTGCACCGTGGCGACACGACCGAGTTCGATCTTCTCGCCGATGACGCCGGCCATTTCCGCCACGGTGTCTTCGACGGTCTTACCGGTGTCGAGGGTGGCAGCCAGCAGAGCGTCGCGATCGGCAATCTGACCGTCGAACGCGGCCTGCGCCAGGGTCCCGGCAAGCGCCTGGAAGTCCTCGCCCTTGGCCACGAAGTCGGTCTCGCAGAGCAACTCGATCATCGAGTTGTCCACCGCGGCGACCACACCGTTAGACGCTGTCCGCTCGGCCCCACGCTTGGCCGCCTTCGCCGCGCCGGAGATGCGCAGCGCCTCGACAGCCTTGTCGAAGTCGCCCCCGCTCTCCTCGAGTGCCTTCTTGCACTCCATCATCCCTGCGGAGGTCATCTCGCGGAGCCGCTTGACGTCTGCGGCGCTAATCGTTGCCATCGGTTTCCTTCTGCTCTCAGTTCGTATCGTTGCTGGATCGTTGTTGGGTGGTTCGAGCGACCGAATTAGGCCTGCTCGGGTGCAGCCTCTGCAGGAGCGGCGGCTTCGGTCGTCACCTCGGCGGCAGCAACCTCATCGGCCGCTCCCTCACCGGCGAGCAGTTCGCGCTCCCATTCGGCGAGCGGCTCTTCGGTTGCACCTTCGCTGCTCGAGGCTCCGGAGCGAGCCATCAGACCCTCGGCGACGGCATCGGCGATCACGCGGGTCAGCAGCGCAACCGAACGAATGGCGTCGTCGTTGCCCGGAATCGGGAAGTCGACCTCGTCGGGATCACAGTTGGTATCGAGCACGGCGATGACCGGGATACCGAGCTTGCGGGCTTCGCCGACCGCGATGTGCTCCTTCTTGGTGTCCACAACCCAGATGGCACTGGGGATCTTGGCCATGTCGCGGATACCGCCGAGGGTGCGCTCGAGCTTGTCCTTCTCGCGGCGCATCATGAGAAGTTCCTTCTTGGTGAGTCCGGAACCTGCGACGTCGTCGAAGTCGATCTCCTCAAGCTCCTTCAAACGCTGAAGGCGCTTGTGCACGGTGTTGAAGTTGGTGAGCATGCCACCGAGCCAACGCTCGTTCACGTACGGCATGCCAACGCGGTTGGCCTGCTCGGCGATGGCCTCCTGGCCCTGCTTCTTGGTGCCGACGAACATGATCGAACCGCCGTGCGCGACGGTCTCCTTCACGTACTCGTAGGCGCGATCGATGTAGGACAGCGATTGCTGCAGATCGATGATGTAGATGCCATTGCGCTCGGTGAAGATGAAGCGCTTCATCTTGGGGTTCCAGCGGCGAGTCTGGTGTCCGAAGTGGACACCGCTTTCCAGCAGCTGGCGCATCGTGACGACGGCCATGGTCGTTCTCCTTCTCAAGGGCGCGCGCGCCCGTTGGCGGTGGCGTGCCACCGCTCGCGGTTGTCGGTTCACCCGGCGGGTGGACCCCTGGCGACCTCGGCCTGCTCGCCCGCCGGAGCGGGACCGTCGAGCCGACCGGCTGTGCTGGGCACAGCGGAAGATCGCGCGAAATGTGTCTCCCCGAGGGGAGCCCGCCAAGTGTACGGGTCCGGGCTCGGCGCCCCACTGCGAGGCCGCCCGAAAGCCCCCGGTCGCCGTCCACACCGTGCGTGCGCCCGTTCCCCAGCTTCGCTTTCAGCGTTGGCGGGGGTGGATTCGGCTCCGACGATAGCTCCATGTGGACCACCGCCCTCACCACCGTCATCGCCGCCGCCCTTGCCTCCGGGACGCCCGGCTGGGTGGCGCCCCTGGAGTCAGGGCTGTCCACCCTGCTGCGACCGTTCGAGCGCCCAGCCGACCGCTTCGCGCCGGGCCATCGAGGCATCGACCTCGCTGTTTCGCCCGCTACGCCCGTGCAGGCCATCGGATCGGGGCGTGTCTCGTTCGTGGGGGATGTCGCGGGAACACCCACCGTGAGCGTCGAGCACCCGCAGTCACTTCTGCTGTCCACCTACCAGCCGGTGATCGGCTCGCTCGAGGTTGGCGATCAGGTCACCGCGGGCGGCGTCATCGGGCAGCTGACATCAGGCGTGAGCGGAACCGTTGGACACTGCTCCTCCTCGTGCCTGCACCTGGGCCTTCGTCGGCAGCTGTGGCAAGCCCTGGACGCGACAAGCGACCCCTACCTCGACCCGCGTGCGTGGATCCTTCGAGAACCGGTGCTGAAGCCGCTAGTTCCCTGAGCGCGGATGCGCCTGCTCGAACGTGCTGCGCAATCGCTCGACCGAGACGTGGGTGTAGCGCTGGGTGGTAGCCAGATTCGCGTGGCCCAGAAGCTCTTGGACGGACCTCAGGTCCGCACCTCCCTCGAGCACGTGGGTTGCAGCGCTGTGGCGCATGGCGTGCGGGGCAACTGCCGGCACACCCGCCGCATCAGTAACCCGCCTGACCACCGAACGGACCACGCGCGGGTCGATGCGCGCGCCACGCTCGCCCACGAACAGCGCGGGCTCGCTCCCCGTCGCCAATTCGCCGCGGGCACCTAGCCACGCTTCCAGTGCCCGCCCCGCTGGGACGCCATAGGGCACCGTTCGTTCTTTGTCTCCCTTACCTAAAACCCGCAGGGTCCGATTCGCGTCATTGACATCGTCCACGTCGAGTCCGCAGATTTCGGAGACTCGAATCGCGGTTCCGTAGAGAACTTCCAGCACCGCATGGTCACGCACGGCAAGCGGTGATCCGTCATGCCGTGCCGCGAATTCAAGGACCTGGTGAGCCTGACCCTGGTCGAGCACGGTGGGCATTCGATTTCCTACTCGGGGACTCACCAGCCGATGTCCCGGATCCACCGAACACAACCCTCGACGCGTGCACCACGCAGTGAAGGCACGGGCCGAGGCAGCGCGTCGAGCGATCGTCGCTCTTGATCGCCCATCCATGGTTGCCGCGGCCAGCCACGCGCGCAGGGCCGCCAAGTCGAGGCCATCGAGTGAATCGATTCCGCGGCCCGAGCAGAAAACGGCGAGGTCATGGATGTCGGAAATGTAGGCGCGAACGGTGTGCGCGCTTCGCGAGCGCTCATCACGAAGGTGGCGTTCGAAGCCGTCGATCGCTTCACGCCACCGCGCTGTGACCTGCTCGTCTCCCACCTACGAATACTGACAAGTGCGAGCGCGCCGGTGCACGAGCCACGCCGCCAGGAGTCACTCACTGAAGGTCCACAGCCCTTCGCGACCCTCCCGGGCGAGACCTTTGCCTTGGGCAACCGCGAGGAGTTCCATCACGATCCCAAGACTGTGTCCGCTGCGAACGGCGATCTCCTGCTTCGTCAACCCACGATGATGGGACCGCCCGGTTGGAAGTACGTCGAGTACCTCACGCACGAGGTTCGACACGTCATCTTTCGCATCACGTTGGGACGGCATGACGCCGATCGGATCGATCGCGAGACGGACGTCCTCAACGTCCGCTGCAAGGGAGGCCACCTGATCGCAAATGAGCCGATGGGTTCCGCGTGATGTTTCGGAGGTAACCGGTCCCGGGACTGCCAACACGGGACGATTCATGTCGCGCGCGTGGTAGGCGGTACTGACCGATCCGGAACGATGAGCTGCTTCCACGACGCACGTCGCACTCGCGAGCGCGGCGATCAATCGATTTCGAGTCAGAAAACGTCGACGCCGCACCACTTCACCCACAGGGACTTCGCTAAGAATCAGACCACGATCGACGATGTCTGCGAACAGGCCCTCGTGTCCGCGGGGATACGGGATGTCCAGCCCTCCGGCCACCACACAGATCGTGATGCCGTCCACGGCGAGTGCTCCTCGATGCGCTGAGGCATCGATGCCGTAGGCACCTCCGGAGATCACCGCTACGCGGTCCTGGGCCAGCTGGGCCGCCCACTCGCGCGCAACCTGGTCTCCGTATCGCGTGCAGGCACGGGCTCCCACGATCGCAACTGACCGAACCGAGGCGAGCCGCGGGTTGACCTGGCCCCACGCCCACAGCGCCAGTGGTCTTCGAGGACCCAAGTCATCCATCCGGACCGGCCAGGTCGGATCACCCGGGAGTAGCACGTCAACGCCGAGGGTTTCCGTCCGATCGATCAACGCATCAAGGTCGAGTTCGGCCAGCCTGGCGCCGATAGCCCGAGCCCGCGGGATCGGAACCTTCGGTGGACGACCGGAG
>Ga0181588_10004340_pt1 | contig 11662 bp, 10 predicted proteins | sample 071ome_26_FD_148607 | JGI IMG/M metagenome (GOLD analysis project Ga0181588, IMG submission 148607) | Coastal salt marsh microbial communities from the Groves Creek Marsh, Skidaway Island, Georgia - 071409BT metaG (spades assembly) | ecosystem: Environmental > Aquatic > Marine > Intertidal zone...
CGCATATTGATACTCCTGTGTCCGTGACTATGGGCCGTGGGTGGTCGCGGCCGGACTCATTTCCGAAAGCTCCATCATTTCGCGGACCATCAGTTCCAGAAGTTCCGCGCGCTGGCCCGCATAACCCGGATCGTCCCACAGATTGTCGAACTCATTGGGATCATCCTTCAGGTTATAAATCTCACCCCAGCCCGTATCGCTGTAGAGGGTCAGCCGCCAATCACCATGCAGCAGGGTCCGGGCCTTGAAGTTGGGTTCGAACCCCATATAGCCGCGGCGCTGGCTTTCCTCGACAATGATGCCGTCGCGCCCGTCCCGGCCATGCGCGATATCGGCCAGTGATTTGCTCTGCATGCCGTTAAAGAGCTGGATGCCGGCGCGGTCGAGTATGGTGCCGGCCAGGTCGATGGTGCCGGAAAAACCGTCGGAGGTCTCGGGCGCGCCCCGGTCCGCCGGATCGGCAAGGATGCCGGGTACGCGGATAAGCCCCTGATAATGCAGTGCGGCTTTCAGTAAAAGCTGATGATCGCCCATGAAATCGCCGTGGTCGGTGGTGAAAATCACCACCGTGTTTTCGGCAAGCCCGGTCTCCGACAATGTCGTCAGCACCCGTCCGATGGCGTCATCGATCATGGTGATCGATCCGTAATTCAGCGCGATGGCTTCGCGGACCTCTTCCTCCGTAACGCCGAAGGCGCGCTGCCCGGTCTTGTTGGCGCGCCCGGCATCGCGTTCGGCCAGCATGGCGGCGAGCTGCGGCGGCCATTTGTCCCGCGGGTGGTTATAGGCGTCGGGCAGCGGGACGTCCGCCGGGTCGTACATGTCGAAATACTTGCCGGGCGGGGTAAAGGGGTGATGCGGATCGCCAAAGGAGCATTGCAGCATAAACGGTTTGTCCGAATGCGAGTTTGCGTGGCCCTTCAGGTAATTGATGGTTTCCTCGGCGATAAAGCTGGTCGGGTAAAGTTCTTCGGGAATGGCGGTACGCCATGCCTGTGGGGCCTTGATATCGCGGTTGGACGGTAAGGCGTTATCCGGTCCGCGCAGGGAATCCGGGTCGGGGTGCCGCTCCGCCAGCCAGCGCGAATAATGACCCCACACTCGGTCCGCGTGACCGATGGCGAGCGCCAGATGCTCAAAACCGTAAAACGGCGTCGCCGGTTCGTAACCGGGGTCCCTGTTCCAGGTGGGTTTGAGTTCCTGTTCATAGGGCCCGTCGGACCATCGCCGGCGCTGCGCCTCCGCCAGATCGGGCGGCGGTTGAACCTTGTTGGGGTCGGGTTCGGGCAGCCCGACCTCGACCGGGTTTGCCGACATACCCTGGAGATGGCTTTTCCCGACCAGCGCGGTCCTGTATCCGGCATTCAGCATCAGCTCGGTAAAGGCGACTTCCTGGAATGACAGCGATATGCCGTTCTGCCGCACACCGTGCAGGGACGGCATGCGGCCGGTCATCAGCGTCGCCCGGTTCGGCATGCAGATGGGGCAGGCGACATAGAATTTTTCAAACCGTGTGCCCGCTGACGCGATGCCATCGATGTTCGGCGTTTGCACGATATCGTTGCCGTAACACCCCAGATGATCGGCGCGGTGCTGATCGGTGATGAAGACGAGAAAGTTGGGTCGGGTCGATGTTTCAGGCATCTTTCAGGATATATTCCCCTTCGGTAAGCCGGGAAAGCCGGCCCGCCTCACGTAGTTCATTCAACTCCAGCGCGACCTCCCGCCCGTCGAGGCTTTTCCGCGCGGCCATCAGCGCCTCGAACGTCTTGGGCCCGTCAAGAAGCGCGGCTTCGACTGACTCGAATTCATCACCCTTATATGTCGGAGCGGCGGGAATGCTGAATTCGATGGCGTTCTTGCGGTCGAGCGCGATGGTGAGGTCGAACCCGGCCTTGCCGCCGACGCGCCCGCCATAGAGCGACGGGTCGAGGGGCAAAGTCCGCATGCCGCCCTCGACGATCAGATCCCGGTCGGGCTGAAACCGTGTCGCCAGCGCCCATTCCATGCGTGCGTCGTTGAAAATATCGATGTCGTCATCGACCACAAACACGCTCTTGATATTGGCGAGACAGCCGATACAGGCGGCGATGGCGTTGCGCGCCTCGCCCGGCACGCGCTGGCGCATAGATACCCGCAGATTAAACATACCCGCCCCGGCATTGGGGGCATATACCGCCACCGGTTCGCGGATCGCGGTCTGCAGGGCGCGCCAGACGACGGTTTCCGTCTTGATCGCGTTCAGCGACACCGTATCGGTGCATTCCAGAGCCTGTCCGCCGATGGTGGATATCTGAAACAGCGGGTCTTTTCGCATGGTGATGGCGGTCACGTGGAAAACCGGGTTCTGCTTCATGACACCGTAATAGCCGGCGAATTCTCCGAACGGGCCTTCGTCTTCCACATGGCCGCGCGAATCCAGATACCCCTCGATCACGCATTCCGCGTCCGCCGGCACCGGAATGTCATTGGTGACGGATTTGACCAGGGGCAGGGGCGCGCCCCGCAGATTGGCGACCAGCCCGGTTTCATTCACCGGAATACGCATGGTGGCCGCGACATGATCGATCGGGTGCGATCCGAACACAAAGCTGACCGGCAGGTTTTCGCCGCGCCGCGCCGCGGCCTCGTAAATCGCCTTCAGATCGCTCGGCGCGTTGAGATCGACCCCGGCCTCCGTCCGGCTACGCAGCATCATCCGGCGGCAGCCCACATTGGTCAGACTGGTCTCAGGATTGACGACGTAATCGATCGTCGAGGAGAAATAGGGCCCGCCATCCCGCCCATGCTGGAACACGGCGGGCAGTCTGGTGAGGTCCGCGTCTGCACCCGTCCAGACGATTTCCCGGCAGGGTGCGTCCTCATGGGCAACTGTCACGGTGGGCTGCGGCGTGGCCAGACGTTTCATGACCTCCGCCAGCAGATCAGCCGGCGCGACGCCAAAGGCCGCCGCCAGCCGCGCGCGGTCGGCCATCAGATTGCCGACGATCCGGAATTCCTCTGGCCCCGCCTTTTCGAACAGAACCGCTTTCGGATTGGCTTCCAGCCGCTCCGCCAGCCAGCCGAGCGGTATCGCTTCACCGATGATTTCAAGCGCATCGGTGCCCGATAATCCGTCGACAAAATTGCGGAGGCGGAATGTCTCCGTATCCGCCTCCCTGCCTGTCAGGTTTGCGCCTTCAGGCATGATCAGCCCTATTTCTTCTTGTCTTTGGATATTTTCCTGGCGTTGTTCTGCCGGTCGTCACCGCGATATCCGGCGATGGTGTCGGCCTGCGCCGCCATCGCCGCGGCGGCTCCGGGTATGCCGGTCACTGCGACGGACAGAATACGCGAGTTTTCCATGTGAACCTTCCTGAAATTTATCAAACAATTTTTTATGCTGCGAAAGAGTATCATCTATCGGGCCGGTTAAAAGCCTTGTCTCGGTCTTTCCGGGCGCTCGGTTCCCATTATGCTAGGCGGTCACATCAAACAGGCGGGAACAGAAAAAAATGGCGGACAGCAAACCGCATGTCGCAATCGCCGGGGCGGGGATCGGTGGCCTGACAGCCACGCTCGCCCTGCTCAAGCGCGGGATAGATGTCGATATCTATGAACAGGCGCCGGCGCTGGGGGAGATCGGCGCCGGGTTTCAGGTCAGCGCCAACGGCACGCGGGTTCTTTATCATCTGGATCTCGGGGAAGAGATCGAAAAAATCTGCTGGACGCCCAACGGCAAGGAAATCCGTATCTGGAATACCGGGCAGACCTGGCCGCTCTTCGATCTCGGTACTGAATCCGTCGCGCGGTACGGCTTTCCCTACATGATGTTTCACCGCGCCGATCTGCATGAAATTCTGGTCAATGCGGTCAGGGCGCTCAAACCGGATGCCATTCATCTTAACGCCTGTTGCGCCGGGGCGGAAACCCGCGACGGAAAGGCGGTGCTGAAATTTGAGGATGGGGCGGAGGTCGCCGCCGATGCGGTGATCGGCGCTGACGGCATTCATTCCAACATCCGGCAGTCGCTTTTCGGCCCCGACAAGCCGCGCTTTACCGGCATCATGGCGTGGCGCGGGGTGATTGATGTCAATGACCTGCCGGACGGGTTGCTGCGGCCGGTCGGCACGAACTGGGTCGGACCGGGCGGGCATGTGGTTCATTATTATTTGCGCGGCGGCAAGCTGGTGAATTTCTTCGGTGCGCAGGAACGCGATGACTGGCAGGTCGAAAGCTGGGTCGCCGAAGGGTCGCGAGAGGAATGCGTCGCCGATTTCGCCGAATGGCACGAGGTCGTCCGCACACTGGCCGCGCATATCGAACGGCCACTGAAATGGGCCCTGATGGATCGTGACCCGATGGAAAACTGGACAGAGGGACGGGTGTCGCTGCTCGGCGATGCGTGCCATCCGATGTTGCCCTTTCTCGCGCAGGGCGCGGTGATGGCGATGGAAGATGGGTTGATGCTGGCGCGCGCGCTGGACGAGATACCGGATGTAGCGGAGGCCCTTCAGCGATACCAGGCGGCCCGGCTGGAGCGGACCGCCCGCGCGGTAAAGGGATCATCCGACAACGCGACCCGATTCCATAATTCGCAACTTGCCGACTCGGCGGTCGCGCAAAAATATGTCGATGAACAATGGGATACGGACGAAATCGCCGCGCGCTATGAATGGCTGTTCACCTTTGACGCGACGTCGGCGCCGATATGATTAATTCGAGCCAATAAACAGAATTATCAGGGCATCGTCGGGCTGAATTTCCTGCCGCGCCGCGACCGTTACGGGGGCGGGATCAATCATCATATTTCAGCATATTTCAGACGAATAGAGGTGTCAGCTTTTCAGACCGGCTTCCGACAGGAATTCCTTGACGATCCGGGCGCAGGCTTCCGGCTCTTCTAGCTGCAGCATATGGGTGGTGCCGGGAACCGCTTCCCAAGGATGTCCGTATAGCTGGTGCAGCGCGCGGTTCACCAGACCGGGAGACCGCGCGTTGGGATCGTCCGGGTCGCTCGCGATGATTTTCAACGGGCCTTTGAGGTCCGGGAAATAGGGCGTCAGATTCATTGAGCCGTTGGTCGCGTAGACCCGCGATTCGCCCGCCGGCGGACAGCACAGTTTCCAGTCCCCGCTTTCCTTGTCTTCGCGCAGGATCGCGCGCGCCATCAAGGCGTGCGACCCCTCGACCCAGCGGCTCAGGCTCTTCGAGGCCTGGAACTGTTCGGCGAGCGTGTCGGGTGAGGGGAAACTTTCGGGCCGGGTCATCGACCAACCCGCCAGCATCAGCTCAAACCCCTGCGAGATTTCATGTAGCTCATGCATCGGCGGCATGACAAAGGGCGGATCGAACAGCACCAGCGCGTCCCAGCGCCAGCCGCATTCGAGCGCATGCCGGACAGAGGTCACGGCCGAGATGGAATGAAAGACGCCCGCGGTCGGCTTTTTCCCGAAATGCGTCTCTATCCCGTCGAGCACCGTGTCCATGTCGGTAGCGAACCAGGGGACGTCGTGATGCACGATATCGCCATGGCGCGGGTTCCAGCCGTGATTCCGCTGGTCATAGAGGCACAGATCGTAATCCGCCAGCAGATGCCGCCAGAACGGAAAATAGGCATCGGTCGCGAAACCGTTGCCATGGGCGAGAACAAGACGCGGGCCGTTTGCGTTGCCGTGGCGGCGGACGATGATTTCGGCCTCGTCGGCCATTGTCAGCGTCAGAGTTTCAGCGGGTTCGGGAAGAGAAAAATTTCCGGACATCGTGCTTTGCATTTATTGAACGCCTTCTCATACGTGAATTCGCAGGGAACCGAAAGCGGTCAGCCCGTTAACCATGGAGTCTCAGCCTGAGACCCGCCAATCACTGATTTCCCCCCGGGTCTCAAAGTGGACCACCAAAATCAGCAGTTTTTCGGGATTTTCGTGGCACCGGAATTGCATGTAACCGGGCGGTTTGCAGAGGATTAGAGTGTGTCGGTGTTTAAAGTTCGGGATGATTCCACCCTTGGTGGCGGAAATGACCAGTCAGGTCCAGCGCCGTTTGGCGCCGCAGCCAATTGTTATCAATTTTCCGGTGTGATCGTCTCCTCGGAACTTGATGGCGCGGAATCGGGTCAGCGTTTTCACGGCGGGTTTTCCGGCTGTGGGTCTATTCCGGTGACGGATCGATATGTCACGGGCGACGGATCAATAACCGTGAATATAGGCGGAGAGGTTATCGTTTCCCACGATCCCGCTATCGTCGCCCGCCAACCGCTAAACGCCTTTGACCGCGTCAAGTTTTCGGGACGGGTGGATCATCCCTGGGTGGAGCAGATCATTCTCAATTTTTTTCTCCCGCATGGCGCGGGTATTGAGGCGGCGCTGATGATCGAGCCCGCGCGGCGCTGCACCCTGCCGCCGGCCGGGCTATATTTGCTGGGTGCCGGGGGTGATACGCTGGCGACCGGCCGCATACAAAATTTCCGGGAGGAATTGACGGCTGCCGCGTCCTAAAGGGGGGGGCACGAACGCAGCTATTCGTTCGCCGCGCCGTCTTCTTCTGATTTCCAGGCGTTGATTTTTGCGGTAAAGGGTCGCGTGGGATATGCCCAGCAGCCCGGCTGCGACGCGTACCTTTCCGTCGCATAGCTCGATGGCCTTTTCGATCGCGACCCGTTCCACGTCAGCCAGCGGTTTGATGATCTGGGCCGTTTTTCCATATCGTCCGGGTCGATTTCTTCATTGTCCGGTTCCCCGGATTTCGCCGCCGCCGACGGGGCGGCCTGGGCCACGGGTTCGGGCGCTGTTTCCGGAACCGGTGCCGGCGCGCCGCCGCTTTTGCGCGATAACAGCTTTGGCAGCATCTCGGCGGTCACTTCGCCGCCTTCATTCAGCACGACGATCTGCATCATGACATTTTGAAGCTCCCGCACATTTCCCGGCCAGTCATGCGCCGCCAACATGCCCCTGGCGGATTGGCTGAGACCTGAAAATTCCTTCTCTTCCTGTTTGGCGTATCTCTTCAGGAATTCCTCGGCCAGCAGGATGATGTCTTCCTCCCGTTCGCGCAGCGGCGGAACATCCAGCGGAATTACATGGAGGCGGTAATACAGGTCTTCCCGGAATTTGCCTTTTTCGACCTCCTTCCATGGGTCCCTGTTGGTCGCGCAGACAAAGCGGATATCGACCTGTTCGGTCTGGGAGCTGCCGACTTTCTGGAATGTTTCGGATTGCAGGAAGCGCAGCAGCTTCGATTGCAGATCCAAATCCATTTCGCAGATTTCGTCCATAAACAGCGTGCCGCCATTCGCCATCGCCGCCGCGCCGTCGCGGTTCGCGTGCGCGCCCGAAAATGCGCCTTTGACGTGGCCGAAGATCTCGCTTTCCATCAATTCTCGCGGAATCGCGGCGCAATTTAACGCGATAAAGGGCTTGTCCCGCCGGGGGCTGTTCTTGTGGATTGCCTCGGCGCAGAGTTCCTTGCCCGTGCCGCTTTCGCCCTTGATGAAAATCGTCGCCTTGGACCGCGATGCGCTTTCGATGGTGCGATAGACACCCTGCATGACCAAAGACGTACCGCGCAGCTCTCCCAGCCCGTCGACATCGATTTTTCACGATAGGTCTCAACGATGTTGGTCAGCTTCTGACGGTCCATCGCGTTGCGTAACGTGACGATCAGCCGGTCCGCATTAAAAGGTTTGACGATGAAGTCGAAGGCGCCCAGACGCATCGCCTCGACGGCGATGTTGATCGAACCATGCGCGGTAATCATGATGATGGGGCAGGGCAGGTTTTGCGCGCCGCCGATTTTTTCGAGGATGTCGATTCCCGTCATGTCGGGAAGCTCGAGATCAAGCAGGATCGCTTCTGGTGTCTCGGACCCTATGACCGACAGCGCTTCGACGCCGGTTTCGACATGGGTGACCTCATACGGTTCATTCCGGAGAAACTGGATATAGCTTTTTGCCAGCAGCGCGGTGTCTTCCACGAGCAGAATATCGCGCTTCTTTTGCGTCGCCATGTGCCGGTATCCCCTCCTGAACCGATACGCCTTGCCCGTCCGTGATTTTCGCGGGCGGAAATCTGGTTAACGCCGAAACGGATCGCATCGAATGCGGCGTTAATTTCGCGCAATTACGTCGAATTTTTGTAACAAACGCAACAGGATTACGTGTTTTCCCGGACTTGGCATCCAAATACCAAACGTGTACAGTGCGCGACGCTAACGGGCGCGGGGGGCGCAACCGTTCATTAGAGCCTGAATTGCAACACGGGAGAATATAATGCAATCGATCTGGAAAATTATGGCCGTGCTGACGCTGGCGGGTTTTACCGCTGCCGGCTGCACAAGCATTGATGAAGTATCGCAGATGAAGCCCAAGGGCGGAGCCTATGAAAAGGGTCTCTATTCCGGTTACATGAAGCTGGCCAAGGGCGAATATGACGAAGATGATATCGCGGATGCCGAATGGTTCGCGCAGCGCGCCAAGGCCGCCGCTTCCGGCAAGCCGACCGGACCGCAGGAACTTTCCGAACGCCGTCTGAAATCCACCCATGCCAAGGAACTTGGCCCGGCGCGCGCCCGTCTGTGGAGCGCCCTGGACAAGGGTGCCGCGAAGAAGGCCGGCAAGCACGCCGCCGCCGCGCAGGTCGCTTTCGATTGCTGGATCCAGGAAGCGGAAGAAGACATCAAGGCGCAGAGCAAGGAAGTCGCCAAGTGCAAGAGCGATTTCTACGGCGCCATGGCGCTGGTCGAAGGCGCTCTGTGGAAGCCGGCGAAAGCCAAGGCCAAGAAGAAGATGGGCCCGCCGCGGACCAAGCACTTCATTGCTTTCTTCGGTCTCAACAGCGCTGATCTGAAGGGCAAATCGAAGAAAGTCGTTTCTGACGCGGTCGCTTTTGCCAAGAAGAACAAGAGCACCGAGATCTCCGTGACGGGCCATACCGACAAATCCGGTTCCCAGGCCTATAACAAGAAGCTGGCCAAGAAGCGGGTCGGTGAAGTCACCAAGATGTTCAACGCGGCTGGTTTCGATCTCAAGAAGCATGTCGTCGACGTCGCCCTGGGCGAGGTCGATCCCGCCGTCAACACCAAGGACGGGATGAAGGAAGCGCGGAACCGCCGCGTCGTGATTTCGATCACCTATCGCTGATAGTTCCTGAACCGGAATTTTCCGGAACAGGGCGGCGCGAGAAATCGCGCCGCCCTGTTTTTTTTGGAATCAATTTACCGGAATTGGCATAGACTACCGCCATTAACTGTCGGAATTGGTTGGGAAACCGTTTGTTCGGATGCTGTCATTCCTCAGAGATATCGCGGACCGGTATAATGTTTCGGCGGTCAAGATCCAGTTCATGCTTGTCGGGGCGGGGGTGCTTCTGCTCGCGGTCAGCACGACGCTCTCCATTCTGAAAGTCCGTGACGAATACCGGGAGACGCTCAGCGATTATTCGACCGCCCTCCTGTTCGCGACCCAGATCGATTTCGAGGTTTCGAAATTTATGAACGCGTGGGACCGGTGGGAAGATGTCGCCGCTACCGATCCGAGACACAAGGAACGGCAAAAGATGCTCCTTGAGCAGCACAAGCTGCTCTCCGACCGCTTTCCGGCATTACGCCACGGGATGGAGACGACCTGGTCGGACTCTTACGGTGTCGTCGGATTGGCCCTTGAAAATCTGGAAAAGCAAATCGCGGAATTCGGCGCTGTCTACCGTGGAAACGATCACGCCGTTCATGGTGTTTTCAAGAAAATTCGCACCGAAATAGTTTCGTCCCTGGCGCCTTCGCCGGTGGAATATTTTTGATATTTATTCTTGTCCGTCAGATCAAGCTTACGCACCGGTCGGCCGCGGCATTGGACAGCGCGCGCCGTGAAATAGACGTCGCCATGCGCGAGGCGGAGGACGCGAACCGGGCCAAGTCCTATTTCCTTGCGGTTATGAGCCATGAAATCCGGACACCGATGAATGGCGTTTTGAGAACGGCGAGTCTTTTGTCCGACGGCACGTTGAGCGACCAGCAACGTGAATATGTCCAGACGATTCAGCGCAGCGGTGAATCTCTCCTGACGATTCTCAATGACATATTGGACTTCTCCAAATTGGAGGCCGGGCATATCGATCTTGAAACCGTGTCCTACAACCCGTCCGAAGTGTCGGAAGAGGTCGCGATGCTTTTCGCGCGGCAGGCCAATGAAAAAGGAATCGAACTTGCCGTCGAGATTGATCCCGAGGTTCCGGCGGCGATACTCGGTGATTCCGGCAGGGTGCGCCAGATATTGCTGAATCTGGTCGGCAACGCCGTTAAATTCACCGAAGCGGGCGGGGTCACCGTGCGTTTGACCGCGGATCGCAATTTTTTGAAATTCTCGGTTCGGGATACCGGCGTCGGCGTGCCGGAAGAAAACCGCGATTCCCTGTTCCGGGAATTCGCGCAAGGCGATGCGTCCGTCACCCGAAAATATGGCGGCACGGGGCTTGGGCTCGCAATATGCCGGCGTCTTGTAGAATTCATGAATGGCCAGATCGGGTATGTACCCAAGGCGGATGACGGCGGCGGCAGCGAGTTCTGGTTCCAGCTCAGATCAGTGCCCGATCCCGGGGCGAGAACCGGGCGCATGGAAATAGAGAGTTACCCGGGAAAGAAGGCGGTGCTGCTGGCCGACAACCCTGTTTTAGCCGCCAATCTGCGCCATCACATGGAATTGGCAGGGCTGACAGTACTCTGTGAGAAAGACCCCGGCTGGTTTATTGATCTCTGCACGGGAGAAAACCCCGATGTGCTGATTGTCGATTCGCAGATCGCCGGATTGTCGCTGCGCGATATTTCTCGAAAACTGAAGCAAGCGAGCGAAACCTATTTGCCGCGGACGGTTATTGCGCTGGGCGCGGTCAGCAAGACAAACAGTGCCGATATTGCCCCTCTGGGATTTGAATGTTCGATCCGCAAACCTTTTCGGCGGCGTGAGATCGCGGCCGCTTTGCGTCAGGTGATCCTCGGGGAAAAGGTTGAACCGACAATCGACGCGCCGGCATCCCGTTTTCGGGATCCCGAATGGGGCCCGGGCGCCCGTATTCTTCTGGCGGAAGACGGCGCGATCAATCGCAAGGTGGCAACCGTGATGTTGGAACGCGCCGGGTACACGGTGGAAGGCGTCGAAGACGGCGCCGCCGCGCTGATCGCGGTTGAGGCCAACGATTTCGACCTCGTCCTGATGGATTTGCACATGCCCGATGTCGATGGTTTCGCGGCGACCGCAGCGATACGGGCCATGGAGGGCGCAAAGGGGAAAATTCCCATTGTCGCCCTTACCGCGAACGCGTTGCTCGACAGCCGGCAGGCCTGCCTGGAAGCCGGTATGGACGAGTTCATCACCAAGCCCATCGACCGGGAAAGCATATTGAGGACCATTGCCGCAGTACTCCGCAAGAGCGGCGTCAGCGCTGGTGCGCTACCTTCGGCTGAAGATGTTGCCGAGGCGGGGGCCGCCACGGGAGAGACCGCCGTGCCGTCCCGGGTTATCGACCAAACCATACTCGAACAATTCCGGCTCGATGTGAGCGACGATAATCTCATCATGCTGCTTGATGAATTCCGGGCGGAAGCCGTCAAACTTATCGGTCAGGTCAACGCCGCGATCGAAGGTAAGGCTTTCAACAGCGCCGGGCGGTTTTCGCACAGTCTGAAAAGTAGCGCG
>Ga0181588_10004341_pt1 | contig 11661 bp, 10 predicted proteins | sample 071ome_26_FD_148607 | JGI IMG/M metagenome (GOLD analysis project Ga0181588, IMG submission 148607) | Coastal salt marsh microbial communities from the Groves Creek Marsh, Skidaway Island, Georgia - 071409BT metaG (spades assembly) | ecosystem: Environmental > Aquatic > Marine > Intertidal zone...
CATTGAGCGCGCTTTGCGTCGAGAATGGCTATGACCTCAAGCATCACCACCGAAGAGGTCTCGCGTGTAGACCTTCTCGTCCACATCGAGCAGTTCATCGCTCTTCCGGTTGGCAACGATCACGTCGCTGATGCGCTTGAATTCTTGAAGATCTTTGACCACCCGCGATCGAAAGAATTCGGATTCTTCTAATTCAGGTTCATAGACCACGATCTCAATGCCTTTCGCTTTAATGCGCTTCATCACCCCTTGAATCGCCGACGCCCTAAAGTTGTCTGACCCTGACTTCATGATGAGTCGGTAGACACCGACGACTTTTGGATCGCGAGACACGATGCTCTCGGCAATAAAATCCTTCCGGGTGGTGTTCGCATCTACAATCGCCTGAATCAAGTTCTGAGGCACCTCGCTATAATTAGCTCGCAATTGCTTCGTGTCCTTGGGAAGGCAATAGCCTCCATAACCAAAACTAGGATTGTTGTAGTAGGTGCCGATTCGGGGATCCAGACCAACGCCCTCGATGATTTGCTGGCTGTCTAATCCCCTAGCCTGAGCATAAGTGTCCAACTCGTTGAAATAGGCTACCCGCATCGCAAGATAGGTATTCGCAAAGAGCTTGATAGCCTCTGCTTCAGTGGAATCGGTGAGCAGGATATCAATGTCCTCCTTCACAGCCCCCTCTGCTAGCAGGTCAGCAAACCGCTTCGCTCGGTCTGACCGTTCACCTACAATGATTCTCGAAGGGTGCAGGTTATCGAATAACGCTTTCCCCTCTCTCAAAAACTCGGGCGAAAACAGCAAATTCTTGTAACCATGGTCACGAATAAGTTCAGCCGTAAACCCAACCGGAATGGTTGACTTGATGACACTCACCGCGTCCGGATTTAACGCCGTCACGTCGGCAACCACCTGATTGACCGAACCCGTGTTGAATGCATTGGTGTCGGGATCGTAATCGGTGGGTGTTGCCACAATGACAAATTCAGCCCCTGAGTAGGCATCTCTCTTATCGGTTGTCGCGCGCAGGTTGAGCGCTCGGTTGGCCAAAAAATCCTCTAGCTCAGCATCAGCAATGGGCGACACGCGGTTATTCACCATCGCTACTCGCGATTCATCGATATCTAGCGCAACGACTTCATTGTGCTGCGAGAGGAGCACAGCATTTGAGAGTCCAACGTAACCTGTTCCAACAACGGCAATTTTTGTCATATTGACCGAGATACCAACATTTTTGGGACAAGTGTATGCGCTCTCGAGAACAAGCGCTATGCAAGGGCCTCTCGAACGCAGCGCAGCCGCTTTTATTCAGTCAGAAAAAAGCAGTTACCCACGATACTTTTCAGTTATGGAAATTAGGGACGAGCGTGTTCAACGCTTGGCACAAAGGCAAAGCGGATGGACTGCCTTCTTCTTTAGGGAAGTTGGGAGCAACTAAACCAACCTCTTGTTCAGCGATTTACGTCCCTAATCTACTCGACGATTAAATTAGGGACGTGATAAAACGCGCCGCAGAATGCGGCGAGAGGCGTCTAGGACGCCTTAGCCATATTGATGATCTTCAGCTGGGTGAACTCTTCGAGCCCCTCTTCTCCAAGCTCATTGCCGAGACCAGATTGCTTCGCGCCACCGAATGGAATCGCAGGATCTAGCTCCGCGTGCTTATTGATCCAGATCGTGCCTGCGTCCATTTTCTCAGCCAGCGCGTACGCTTTATCTAAGTCCGATGACCACACAGAACCTCCAAGCCCCCAAGCACTCGCATTGGCGCGCGCGACTGCATCATCTTCTTCATTGAATTTAAGGACAGGTAAAACCGGGCCAAACTGCTCCTCGTCAACCAACCGCGACCCTTCCTCAATATCCCGCACGATAGTGGGTTTGATGAAATAGCCAGGCGCGTCTGGGACCTCGCCGCCAGCAATGACGTTGCCGTCTTTTTTAGCTTCTTCGATGAGTTCCTTCACCCGCTCGTACTGCATCTTGTTATTGAGTGGCCCAAGCTTCGTGCCCTGTTCGAGCCCGTTACCAATGACCGTCTCATTGGCAAGGGTCGCTAACTCATCGCACATCTCATCGTAGATGTCTTCATGGACATAGAGACGCTTCATTGCAATACAGACCTGACCGCTATTTTGGAAGGCGCTATCAAACACTTTTGGCGCCGTTTCCTTTGGGTCTACGTCATTCAACACGATGCCGGCATCGTTGCCGCCGAGCTCCAACGTAATCCGCTTAAGTAAGCCAGCCGCGCCCGCCATCACCTTCGCGCCTGTTGCCGTCGAGCCAGTGAACGAGATTTTTCTTATGTCCGGATGCGCAGTCAGCGCTGCTCCAAGGTCGTTCTCGTCGGTAATGAAGTTGACGACGCCCGCCGGGACGATGTCTTTAATCAGGGCGCCGATGCGCAGTGTGCTGAGCGGCGTGGTAGGCGCAGGTTTAATCACGATCGTGTTGCCAGCAATCAGCGCTGGCGGCAATTTGAATGCCATCAGGATGAGCGGAAAGTTCCATGGGACAATCGCGCCAACCACGCCAAGCGGGCGCCGGTGTGCTTCAACTTTTCGGCCTTCACTGTCATCGATCACTTTCACGGGGAGATCGAGCGACGTGAAGTAACGGCAAAACGCCGCCATGCCGTAGACCTCGCCAGTCGCGTCACCCAGAGGCTTACCTTGTTCTTCAGTCAGCAGTTGTGCGAGTTCGGTCGCATTGGCTTCAATCGCATCCGCGATCTTTAGAACGACGGCTTTTCGCTCCTCAATAGCGGTTTCACTCCACGCCGGGAACGCAGCCTTCGCAGCGGCAACCGCGTCATTTAACTGCGCCTCTGACGCTTTCGGGCAGTCCGCTAATTTTTCTTCGTTAGCGGGGTTAACGACCGCCATCGTGTGGTCACCATCCACCAACTGACCGTTGATTAATAATTGATAGTCCGACATGTGTTTCTCATCCTTCCTGTTGTCATTCATCGATGCTGTGTGGGTTCCTCGCAGCAGAGACCGGATAGCCTGGCTATCCGACTTAGCGCATCACCTTGGCATAACTTCTATTTCCGCTCGCGCACCCCACGAATCTACCATTTTTACTGACCCGCGCGGAAACTGGCTCAATCACTGGGGAGCGCTAAGCCCCGCGCTGTTGCAAAGACTTCAATTGGCGCACTCGCTAGTGCTTTAAATGGAGCGTTTTAGATGGAGCATTGGGCATTGACCTGCTCGCCGTTGAGGGACCAGCTAACCAAAAGAGAGTCGCTGCGCCTCTTATGCACTGCCTCTAGCCGCAATTGCAGATCATTCGCACCAATAACGGCTGGCATTGAACCGTCAGAACACCACTTGCCACGTACTCCTGACCGACGCGCTTCGACAGCGAGCCATCACTTAATCTAGCGCGAAACGGTTTATCTGACCCGCACACCATCAGAAATGACAGCCTGAATGGTGCGAGTATGCTTGATGTCTTCAAGCGGGTTATCGGCTAGCACTATCAAATCGGCTTCCATCCCGGGCTTCACCTGCCCCATGACCCCTTCCAACTTCAGGAACATGGCCGGCACAACCGTCGCCGCAAAGAGGGCTTGGCGCTCACTCAGGCCCGCATCGACTAGCCGTTCTAACTCGGTGTGAAGGCTATAGCCGGGAATGGCCTGCCCGATAGGCGTATCAGTGCCCGCACCGATGGGTACGCCAGCCCGTTGCATGGCGTCTACTAGCTCAAGAGACCAGCTCGAGAGCTGCTCGCTCACATTGTTCTCCTGCCCCGCGAAGAACGTTGCCGTTTCGATCCACTGATTCGCTAAAGCCTCGGGCACATCGCTCAGCGCATCGCGCCAATCTGAGCGACGAATCGGGGAATACTGCGGTAGCGTGTTTAAGCGCAGGGTCGGGACTTGGATGGTACTCTTCAGCGATTCAATCACGCGCTGACAGCGAGCGGATTCCGGATCCGAAGTTGCTAGCGCGATCGCCCGCTGACTTTGATGCAAATCACGACGTAATTCATACCCCGAACGATCTCCAGGGGATTCGATCATGGCCTCCCGAGCATCAAACAGAGACTCCGCGTCATCAGCACACGCAATCTCGATATTGCGAAGGTGTTCCATCGATTGAACGCGGGGCCCAGCAGTATCAGCCGCCATCGACAGCGGCACATGCGCGGCAATGGGTATGTTCGCGGCTCCTGCGCTCTCGACTAAGGCAGCAAACACGTCGGGACTCACTAACTCATAGATCTTGATAAAGTCGACGCCTGCGGCCACGAGGTCAGCTACCTGGTCTCTCGCCGCCTGAGCAGTTGCGTTCGGCCGGCCGATCTCAGTTCGACCATTGCCGTCGTAGACCACCAATCGACCATCCAGCAACGGACCGCTAAAAAAGATATCAGGAGCGGCCGCGCCAAGCGCTCGCCAACGGGCAAGTTCCGGTTGGATGTTGGCTAGTAATGCTCCCGTGTCTCGAACGCTCGTCACTCCGTAGTCCAGAAACAGATCCGGCATCTGCTGAATCAATTGAGCCTCGTAAACGATGTGCACGTGCATATCCCAAAGCCCTGGCAGCAAAAACTGACCCGTACCGTCGATTACTTCAAGCGACTGGCCAACCGATTCACTGGGGTCAAGCACACGCGCAATTTTCCCGTCGTTCACCAACACCGATTGCTTGGATACCCCCCCGGTCACCACATCAATGACCGACACATTGGTAATCGCAAGATCCATGACTTCGTTGTCTTCCGAGTAGGACGAAGGGGCTAATGCGCACAGCAAAAAGGCCAGCGCCATCAATCGGTTATGCATAACGTTCATCTCAGTAGTCCGGTTTCACATTCTGTCACAGTCCTACGCAACAAGGGACGAAGGTTCGTTACACTCGGGGTGTAGATCTCGCGAAAGGCATTTCAATGTTTCACTCAATCTCGACGCTCATTGGCGACCAACTCAGTCGTAATGGGGCCACTGTCTCGGTCGCCGAATCCTCAACCGGCGGCCTCATTTCTGCCAATCTACTGTCAGTGCCAGGCGCATCCCGGTTTTATGTGGGCGGGAGCGTTGTCTATACCCGCGAATCGCGGCGAGCATTCCTAACGCTCGATAAGGAGAAACTCACGGGCCTTCAGCCGCTTACCCCCGAAATCGTGCAGGTCTTCGCCGATGGCGCAAGAGAGACGCTGGGCACAACCTGGGGAATTGCAGAGCTCGGGGCAGCAGGTCCAGCCGGATCACCCTATGGAGGCGGTGCGGGCATCAGCGTAATCGGGATTAGCGGTCCGATCAGCCGCGCGATTAAAGTTGAGACGGGCTCCGATGACCGAGCAGAAAACATGCTCGCTTTCACTGAGGCCGCGCTCGAGCTGTTCCATACGGTGCTCACCGAATCCTAATGGGTGACGCAGGCCTGTCGTTTTCACCGTCATCGATTCGAGCTGCCTTTCAAAGCACGCACTAAGTGATCCGCTAAACCACTCCAGACGCTGATTAGCACGAGCGCGCGGCACCTTTCGCCCAACAATGGTGCTGACTTACCCTGCGGGGTACCAGGCATTGGCCGCTTCAAGTTCCCCACCGAGCCGCAGAATCTGCGCCACGCGCATAGACAGTCTTGGATAATCGGCATCTCGTCCGCGCTGTATTAACGCCTGCGCATAATCGAGCGTTTCCTCAATGTATCGAGCGACCGCCTTTTCATCATTTGCCTGCCCGGCAGCGCGCACGAGGGTTGCATACGCGAGCAGCACTTGATGAATCTGGTCTTGGTATTGATCGATCACTTGCTTAAGCAGAGCTTGCCCCTCAGCCGTCTCACCCAGTTGCAAATGCACCGAACCTAGCCAACCTAGCGTCTCTGCGATCTGGGAACGATCCTCTCTCGTGTAATGGAGCGAGCGCTCTAAATACGATTTAGCCTTCGCCCACTCGGCTTCAGCACTCAGCAGCCGCGCGAGGTTCATCTGGGTCTCGCGATTGTGAGGGTGCCGCTCAAACGCCTGCTCAAAAAACCGCCTCGCCACTTTCGCGTTTCCCTGACGCTCCGCCAAGACCGCGACCTCAAAAAAGAACCGCCAGTCAGTCGCTTGCGAATTCAATACGGTGCGCCGCTTTTGAATGACCGTTTTCAGCGTTCCGAGTTCAGTTTCTAGTTCGCCCGTGCGAGACACCAAAAACTGCTTCAACGCTTCATAGTTGCTCTGCCCGGTGAAGGGTGGCTTGTCCGCAAGTGCGGACACCATTTTTAAATTCTCAAGCGTCTCGTAGTTCGGGAACCCCACTAGCCTGGCGAGCTGCTCAGGATCCAGTGGGTCCGAACTCACATCCAAATCCAATCGATCTAATATTGCCTTGCCAAACGCATTCGCAAGCACCGCATTCCCTGAGAAGTCATAGTGAACGTGTTCGAGCAACAAGTTCCAACCCGGCTGATAGGGCAAACTTTCCGATTCAAATGCCCCTGCTGCATCAATCAACGTAACACCATCTTGGCTGAATTGACCGGCCACCTCTCGAATCACCTGATTAGTGGTCGAATCAGCCCGGAATCGCAACGCGTCCAGGTCGCGGGCCAGTCGGTAATGACTTTTCGCTTCGTCAAAACGGTCTTGCGCTTCTAACACCCGAGCAAGCTGGAAATGGGTTTCGGCATAGTCCGGACTCAGTGCGAGTGCTTCGCTATACGCAATCTCGGCCAACTGCCAGTCACTCTCGGCCTGAGCCTCCGCCCCGTGCTGCATAGCGGCTTGCCATTCCGCTTGGACCCCACGCTCGAGCGTGCGACGGTGAGTTGATGCAAACGGCGCTTGGTCGCGAAGGTTGACGGGAACGGTGGCCAATAACACGCGGATACCCTTGGACCGCAAAAGGCCAATCGTATCAATCAAATTCATTTCAAAATGGTCGTACACTGCTTGCAGCCTGGGATCATCGCGCTGAACAAGTTGCTCAGTGAACATCGCCATACCTTGCCACTCGAGCGCTTCGCGGGCCTGCGGCGCTGAAAGGCGAGCGACAGCATTCGCAATCAACTGCCAAATCCGAGTGCGCTTCATCGCCTGCACCATCCGAATGCTGGTCAGACTCGCCAACGCGGTTTGGTTAAATGTCCCAGGCCCATAAGGACCAACGACTTCATTGTTACCCAACAAAATCACCGCGAACTGACCCGGAGACTCCGGAATGGCCTTTGCCACTTCGTAAATCACATGAGAGTTCACTGCCGTCATCGCCGTGTTGATGACTTCGATCTGTTTGTTCGGTAAACCCACCTTCAGTCGGGTCGCTAGCAGACGATCCAATCCATGATTACGATGCGGAAACCCCATCGCAGCTGATCCACCCAGCAAATAGACGCGGAGATTATCGGCATCGGGATTCGCCGCAAATGTGTTGTAGAGCGGCCCGATGTTAAGCTCAGGCGCGTAGAATTGGTGCGCAAATACGGGGTTTTCCTGTAAGAACGGTTCACCTTCGATTTCAATGGGGCGAAAATAGCCGAAGTCTTGGCCAATATTCAGCCATCGGAGTGATGCCTCGAGGAGCAAAAAGAACGCGAGCGGCACAACCAGCACCGCAATCAACGTGTAAGCGGCCTCTTTGATCGAGAATGACCGCAGGCTCACAAGCACCACCCGCTACTGTAGTCCGGGTAGTAGGAAGCGAATACCAATGGTCGTAACCCTATATGACTAAACCATCGATAGTTTTGGGAGTGTCCGCGTTTTATCACGATAGCGCAGCAACCATTGTCCGAGACGGCCACATTATAGCCGCTGCCCAAGAGGAGCGATTTTCGCGCATCAAACACGATGCCAGCTTCCCCACTCAGGCCATCATATCTTGTTTAGACGCGGCCGGGGTAACGCTAGCCGATGTGATTCACGTGACCTTTTATGACAAACCGTTCATTAAATTTGAGCGCTTACTTGAAACTTACTTCAGTTATGCACCTCGGGGGTTCCAATCCTTCTTGGCGGCGATGCCCATCTGGCTGAAAGAAAAGCTTTTTCTAAAAACGGTGATTCGGCGAGAACTCTCTGCTCTCAGCCAACTACCTCAGAAAGCGCTGCCACCTTTACTTTTTGGTGAGCACCATCACTCCCATGCGGCGTCGGCCTTTTACCCGAGCCCTTTTGAAGAGGCGGCGGTACTTTGCATGGATGGCGTGGGGGAATGGGCCACCACCAGTGTGTGGGTGGGCAAAGGCAATACACTCGTGCCACAGTGGGAAATCCACTTCCCTCACTCGCTAGGATTACTATATTCCGCGTTTACCCAATACGCCGGCTTCAAAGTGAATTCTGGCGAATATAAGTTGATGGGCCTTGCCCCCTATGGCTCGCCTCGCTATGTGTCGCAGATTTATGAGGAGTTGATTGATGTCAAACCAGATGGGACCTTTCGCTTAAACCTCGACTACTTTGATTTCCCGGCCGGGCTGAGAATGATCAATCAGCGCTTCTGCAAGCTGTTCGGTGGTCCGGCCAGGGAACCAGAATCGGAAATTACGCAAAAAGAAATGGATATTGCGGCATCGATTCAGGTGGTCACGGAAGAGATTGTCCTACAGCTTGCGCGAACGATCGCGAGCGAGCTTGGGCAATCGCATCTCTGCTTGGCCGGAGGCGTTGCGCTGAATTGTGTAGCCAATGGTCGACTGCTACGAGAGGGGCCGTTTGACGACATCTGGATTCAACCGGCATCAGGCGATGCCGGCGGCGCACTCGGCGCCGCACTTGCGACGCATTACGAATATCTGGGTAATGACCGAGCACCAAGCGAGCAGGACCCAATGCGAGGCGCTTATCTGGGCCCCAGTTTTTCGAATGACGCCATTGGAACCGCGCTGGATGATTTAGAGGCTGTCTATACAAAACACGATGACGATACTTTGCTGCCACTCGTTGCGAAAGAGATCAGCGAGGGTCAGGTGATCGGCTGGTTTAGCGACGCGATGGAATTTGGCCCGAGGGCGCTGGGCGCACGATCCATCCTAGCGGACCCTCGTAGCCCTCATATGCAGACCACGTTAAACCTCAAAGTGAAGCAGCGTGAATCCTTCCGACCGTTTGCGCCAGCGGTGCTAAAAGAGCGCGCGGCAGACTGGTTTGAGCTTGAAAGCGAGAGCCCCTACATGATGCTCGTCGCGACGGTAGCCAACCACCAGCGGACAACCACGCCCGCCGATCAAGCGGCGTTTGGTATCGAACAATTGAAGCAGACTCGCTCTACTATTCCTGCCGTTACCCATGTCGACTATTCGGCCAGGGTGCAGACCGTCGACGCAGATACGAACCCACGTTTTCATCATTTGCTATCAGAGTTCGAAGCCATCACAGGCTGCCCGGTACTCATCAACACGTCATTTAATGTTCGGGGCGAGCCGATTGTTTACCGCCCGGAGGACGCGTATCACTGCTTTATGAATACCGGGATCGATCGGCTAGTCATTGGCAGTTACCTACTGAAGAAAGAGGACCAACCATCAACCAACTTGCCAGCTCGCCAGTTCGAGCTCGATTAGGCGCCATTGATGAACACACCTACCCGACCTGTCGCAACGCTGAAAGAAATCCGTTCTTTTGGATTGATCTTTTCATTGCTGGTTGTCTTGATCTTTGCTGGCCTCATGCCCTGGCTTTTTAATCAATCGATGTCCGTCTGGCCCTTTGGAGTCAGCGCTATCACTGTGCTGCTTGCTTTGCTCGCGCCCTCCGCACTGCGCCCCCTTCACAGTCTATTTATCAAGCTGGGCACGGTACTCGGTTTCATCAACACTCGAATCCTTCTGTTTATTATCTTCTTCGGCCTTTTTTTACCGGTGAGCATCATCATGTGGCTCGTTAGACGAGATATTCTTGGGAGGAGGCCATCCACCGTTGATAGCTATCGCAAGCCGAGTCAGCCAAGGCCCCGTGACCACTTTGAGAGACCGTACTGATGATGGAATTGATTAAAGACCTACTTGGGTTTCTCGTAGAGAGAAAAAAGCTCTGGATGGCGCCCATTATTCTGGTGCTGTTGTTGTTTGGATCCTTGATCGTGTTGACTGAGGGCTCAGCCATAGCGCCCTTTATTTACACGTTATTTTAAGACCAGCACTCATACCCCGTACTAGAGACGCACCCGGAGATCTGGAGCTCCTAGGGCGAAAAGGTTCGCACTCTATGATTGGCCGATCGGACCGTAAGGTCCTTTAGTCATCAACTGGTTCGAGCTCAAAGTTACCCGTTAGACAACGGCTAAATCCTTTGGATATTCTGCTACGCCCGCAAGCAGGAAAAACGCCTTGGACGACACCACTCGCATCAGTCGGCTGCAATCTCCAATTGGCACCGTTCGTGTGGTGCTTGATACGGACACAGCCAATGAAATCGATGATCAATTTGCACTCGTCTGGGCGCTTTTGTCCCCCGAGCAATTGAGTCTAGAAGCCATTTACGCGGCACCCTTTTGGGCTGACTGGCATCCCGGATCCACCTCCCCGAAGGATGGAATGGAAAAAAGTTACGCTGAAATTCATAGAGTGTTGAGTCTGATGGATACGCCAGTAACCACCCCTGTCTTCAAGGGATCAGCCGACTTCTTACCTGGTCATGGGCAGCCTGCGGCGGACAGTGATGCGATTCGAGACTTGATTGAGCGGGCGCGTCAGCCAGGCTTGTTATATGTGGTTTGCATTGGCGCGATCACCAACGTTGCATCGGCGATTTTGCAAGCACCCGACATCATCGACGAGATCGTGGTAGTTTGGCTCGGCAGCCATGCCAGCTGGTGGCCAGACACGGCTGAATTCAACCACATGCAGGATATACCGGCAGCGAGGGTTATTTTTGACTCAGGTGTGCCGCTTATCCACATCCCATGCATGGGGGTTTCATCTCACTTGATCACATCGCCGGAGGAGCTCGAGGTCAGTGCGAGGGGCAGTCGCATTGGCGACTTTCTGCACGAGATAGTGCGCGATTACCCGGGGCGTCGCGGTGCCGGCTGGTCAAAAGTGATCTGGGACATATCGACAGTTGCCTGGCTGATCAACGAGAAGTGGGTGCCCTCGCAACTCGTGCATTCTCCGATCGCTCAGGATGACCGCACCTTCAGCTATAACAAGGATCGACATCTCATTCGCCAGGCCTACTACATTCATCGCGACGTTGTGTTTCACGACCTCTTTAAGAAGCTCGCGCAGCATGCTCGTCAAGGCAACGGTTAGCCACTCGCTGGGACCACTGATGACCAAGCAAATCTTGCGCAAACGTGAATCAAGCATTCGGTGAGATGCTTCAAATAGTATGACCGTTGAGCGTGAGCTGGGAATGGTTTGGGCACAAAACGTCGCGTTGGTGAAGACCGGCTTTCGGCATTTCGCCTCGCGAATTGCCTTTCGCCCTTCATGTTTGCGCTTCGCGCACAACCGATTGTCAGGGAATCGCCTCTCGCGATTTTCACCTTCGGCGAAAACGCTGTCAGCCTCCACTTTCTCCGCTCTGCGAAGAAAGTGGGTTGGTAGCTACGGGTGGGCTTGAACCACCGACCTCAGCATTATGAATGCTGCGCTCTAACCAGCTGAGCTACGTAGCCACATTTTTGGATCGCGAATTGTCGGGTCTACCCTTCTACTTGTCAACTTGGGATAGTGTTTAATGAGCGAGGCTTGGCTGTTTCTCCGGCGA
>Ga0181588_10004343_pt1 | contig 11659 bp, 10 predicted proteins | sample 071ome_26_FD_148607 | JGI IMG/M metagenome (GOLD analysis project Ga0181588, IMG submission 148607) | Coastal salt marsh microbial communities from the Groves Creek Marsh, Skidaway Island, Georgia - 071409BT metaG (spades assembly) | ecosystem: Environmental > Aquatic > Marine > Intertidal zone...
GGGATTCAACATGGTGAGCGTCTTCTTCGCCGAGTCGACCTTGCGGTCACCGACCCGATCGATGTTGTGCAGGATCTGGCGTTGCAGGTTCGACGCGTCCACATCGTCCATGTCGACGATGCCGATCATGCCCACACCGGCGGCCGCGAGATACAGCGCGGCCGGTGACCCCAGACCACCTGCACCGAGCATCAACACCTTTGCTTCCAGCAGTTTCTTCTGACCCTCGGTGCCGACTTCGGGCAGCAGCAGATGGCGCTTATAGCGATTCTGCTGCTCGGCGCTCAGCGATGCGGGAGTCGTCCACGACCGGCCCTCGTCTTTCCACCGGCCGAATCCGCCGTCCATCGAGGTGACCGTCGTGTAGCCAAGTTCACCCATGGTGCGCGCCGCAAATGCCGAGCGCACGCCACCCGCGCAATACACGACGACCGGGGTGGTCTTGTCGGGGATTCGCGTTTCGATCTGAGCCTCGAGGTGGCCGCGCGGCAGGTGGATGGCACCGGCGAGCGCCCCTTCGGCGTATTCATCGGGTTCGCGCACGTCGAGCACGACGTGACCAGCGGCAATCAGATCGGCAGCGGTATCGGTCGAGATCTCGGTGATCTCGGCCTTGGCGGCGGTGAGTAAGTCGCGGAACGTGGCCATACGTTCCTAAACCCTACTAGATGGGTCAGGTATTCCCACCTGCGAGGATCGCGGGAAGGATCGAACCGATGTCGCCGAGCAGGACCTTGTCGGCATACCGATCCATCGCCGTGCTCTCACCGTTCACGATCACCACTTTCGCGCCCGCGGCACGAGCCCGCGGCACACAGTTGGCCGCAGGAAACACGCTGAGGGTCGACCCGACCGCCAGCATCAGATCGGCCTCCGAACTCACCCGCAGGGCACGATCGATCACCTCGGGCACCAAGGCCTGACCGAAGCTGATCGTGTCGCTCTTCAAGATGCCCCCGCACAGATCACAGGAAGGATCTGGGTCACCCGCCCGCACACGCTCGAGCGTGTCGGCCATATCGCAGCGATCACCGCAATCCCAGCAACGCGAGAACCAGATGGTGCCGTGCACCTCGATCACCCGATCTGGGTCATTGCCGGCGCGCTGATGCAACCCATCGATGTTTTGAGTGACCAGGCCATGTAACCGACCGTCACGCTCCAGTGCAGCGATCGCCAAGTGACCGTGGTTCGGCTCGGCATGCCACGCCGGGTTGTTCAATCGGCTCTGCCAGGCGGCCCGGCGCACCTCAGGATCGTTCAAGTAGTACGAGATATCCGATGCCTTCTCCGCTGCGGGATTCTTCGTCCACACCCCATTCGGGCCACGAAAGTCCGGAATGCCGGAATCGGTCGAGATTCCTGCACCGGTCAGCACCACGATGCGCTGGGCTTCGCCAACCCACTGGGAGACGATGTCGATCTGGTGGCGGAGACCGGCGGCGAATCGATCCTCGTTCTGATCGCCCACAGTCGCGTCCACGCCGGACAGTCTGGCGGTCGCTACCGCGAATGCCCGCACCGTGACGACATCGGGCCATGTTGATGCACCAGCACTCCACCATGCGGATCGAACGATGGGTCGACCCCGTCGTCGACCGCCGCGGTCATGACCCACGATCGATGTACGTCGAGCGCTACTGGCTGGGGGCGATCGGTCCGTCGGCAACCTGGATCATCCGGCGCTTTGCCGATCGCTTCGACGACGCACCCCAGGGTTTCGACATGAACCCTCACGACCTCGCCGGTGAACTCGGCATGTCATATGCACGCGGCGACCAATCACCTTTTGGACGAGCGCTGCAGCGATGCGTCATGTTCGGTCTCGCCCGACCCACACCTGATGGCTTGGCCGTGCGCCGGCGCGTGCCCAACATCACCCGGCGCCAACTGGAGCGACTTCCTGCCCAGCTAGTGCTCGACCACGACGAACACGCACAACGCAACTGTTCGAGCGACGCGGCACGGGTTCTCGATGCTCTACTCGCCGCCGGCGTGGCACCGCGCCTCGCCGCCATGGCCACTGAACGGGCAGTCGTCGACGCGTAGCCCGCGACGGCGTACAGATCGAATTGGTGCAAGAAGCAGCGTCGCGTCGCGCCCACCGAGTTCACCAGTTGGTGACCGTGTCGATCAGCAACCGCGTACCGAACCCGGTCGCTCCTCGCGACCGCCACGACTCATCTGCGTCGACCTTCATCGGGCCAGCGATGTCGAGATGAGCCCACGGGGTGTCGCCCACGAACTCCGACAGGAAGATCGCCGCCGTGATGCACCCCGCATACGGTCCCCCGATATTGCGCATATCGGCCACATTCGAATCGAGGAGACGCCGGTACCGGCCGCGTTCCAGGGGCATCTGCCACACCGGTTCACCCGTGGCGTCTGCGGCACCGCGCAGCCGTTCAACCAGGGCATCGTCGGTGCCGAGAACCGCGGCAATATCGGTGCCGAGTGCAGCCATCGCCGCGCCGGTGAGTGTGGCGATGTCGATCACCGCGTCGGGCGTCTCCTCAACGGCGAGCGATAGCCCATCGGCGAGGATGAGTCGTCCTTCGGCGTCGGTGTTGTGCACCTCGACCGTGCGACCGTTGCGCATCGTGAGCACGTCACCGAGTTTCATCGCCGAACCTGACGGCATGTTGTCGGTGCACACCAACCAGCCGGTCACCGCAGTACGGCATCGCAGATCGCTCAACGCGGTCATCGTCGAGAGCACCGCCGCGGCACCCGACATGTCCATCTTCATCACCACGTGGAACGCATCGGACGGCTTCAAACTGATACCACCGGAGTCATACATGACGCCTTTGCCCACGAGGGCGACATGGCCGCGAGGAGTGCGCGGCTGCCAGGTCAACTTGACCAGCCGTGGCTCCACAACGCTGCCTCGGTTCACACCGAGCAGCCCGCCGCATCCCATCTCGGCAAGTTCATGCGGGCCGAATACCTCCACACCGAATCCGTACTGCTCGCCTAGTTCCACCGCGAGATCGGCGATATCCGGAGCGTTCAAATAGGTGGGAGGGGTGTTCGCGAGATCACGCGCCAGCACCGCTGCGCGTGCCGTGGCCACACCCCGTCGCACACCGGTGTCGACACCGCGGCCCTCGCCGACGATGACCACCCGCGATACACGACCGCGATCGCCGGGTTCGCCGAGCCCTGGGTATCGGTAGGCGGCCAGCACTGCACCCTCGGTCACCGCTTGGGCGTCGGCGGTGGAACGTGACCCCGCCGCAACCAGATCGAGAGCTACCTCGCTGTGCCGGCCGGCAGCGCGCACACATGCGGCGGCAGCATCGCGGAGGTCACCCGCATCGGGCCGATCGCCCACTCCGACGGCGGCGACGGCGCGGCCACGACTCGGCACGACGAGCACCTGGCCGACCTTGCCGGTGAAACCCTGACGTTCGAGGTCGCGGCGAGCCAAACCCACCGCACGCGGCACCGCACCCGATGGGCCCACGGCCACACCGACGAAGGTGGCATCCGCAGGAGCGCTGCGGTCCGTGCTGATCTCGGGAAGGTCGGACAGGGGGAAATCACGGGAAGCCATGGCCGCCATCATGGCCCATGCACACGATGTTGTGCACGAACGGACACCGAACAGATCCGCTGGCATGCTGATGTCATGAATCGTCGCCGTCTTACGATCATCGCGGCCGTGCTCGTGGGCTGTGTGGGTGTGCTCTATGGCGCGGTGTGGTTCTACGCCACGGTCATCAACAATGCGCCTGATGCTCTCGATGCCGACGACCTCGATGCAGCACTCGCCGCAACCACTGTGGCCACAACCACGGCACCGGTGCCGTCGACCACCGCCGCTCCCAGCGCCCCAACTGAGGCCTCCACAACGACCACCGCAGACAACGCCACAACAGGTATCTCCCAATGGCAGATCACCGAGGGCTCGGAACTGGGCTACCGCGTCGCCGAAGTGCTCTTCGGCGTCGACACCGAAGGTGTGGGCCGCACGGGCGAGGTCACTGGCGGCATCACCATCGACTCCACCACGATGACCGCGGCCAGCTTCGAGGTGGACGTCGCATCGATCACCAGCGATGACGGCCGTCGCGATGGACAGTTCCGCGGACGAATCATGGAAACCGACCGTTTCCCCACCGCGTCATTCGAACTGAGCGAGTCGGTCGAACTGGGAACGGAGGCCACCGAGGGCGCCGAGGTCACAGTGGAGATCACCGGTGACCTCACCATGCACGGCGTGACCCGACCCGTGACATTCGACGTGACCGCCCGCATCACCGGCGGACGCCTCGGCGTCCTCGGCTCCATCCCGGTCGTCTTCACCGATTTCGACATCGCCGACCCGTCGCTGCCAGCCATCCGCGTGGAGCCCGACGGCTTGATCGAATTCGTACTCGTGCTCACCCCGGCCTGATTAGCGGCCGCGGGTCACCCGGCGCTGGTGTTGGTATTGGCCTCCCAGGCCTGCGCCAAACGGGCATAGCGCCCATCGATACGGCCAACGAGGTCGTCGTGTGAACCCACCTCCACGATGCGGCCCCCCTCGCAGACCACGATCCGGTCTGCCCGGCGCACCGTCGACAGCCGGTGCGCCACCACGACCACGGTGCGGGCCTCCATGAGCCGCTCGAGTGCTCGTTCCACCTCGGCTTCGGTGCCCGGATCCAGATTCGATGTGGCCTCGTCCAGGACCAGAACTGCCGGGTCCACGAGTGCGGCTCGAGCGAGTGAGACGAGTTGGCGTTCGCCGGCCGACAGGCGCGACCCGCGCTCACGCACCTCGGTGTGAATTCCCTCGGGCATCGCAGCAAAGCGTTCGGCCACGCCGATGCTGCGCAGTGCTGCCCAGACGTCGTCGTCGGTGGCCGATGGACGGGCCAACCGCAAGTTGTCGGCAACGGTGCCGTTGAACAAGAAACCCTCCTGCGGCACGACAACGATGCGTTCGCGCAACGACGCCAAGGTGGCGCGCCGCAGATCGACACCGCCGAAGCAGATCGACCCAGTGTCGGGATCGGGGTCGTAGAGCCGCGCCACCAGTTTTGCCAGGGTCGACTTGCCCGCACCGGTGGCACCGACGAGTGCGATGCGCTCCCCATCGATGATGTGCAGGTCGGCATCGTGCAGCACCCGCGCGGTGGTCTGGGGGTAGGTGAACCCCACACCGTCAACGACGAGGTCGCCGCTGCGCGGGAGGTCGACCGCGCCCGGGATCTCGTCGATCTCCGGTTCGGTGTCCAAGATGTCGAACATCTTGCGGAGCGACGCCGTGGCGGACTGCACCGTGTTGTACAGCTGGGAGAGTTGCTGCACCGGCTCGAACAGGCTGGCCAGCAGCAGGATTGCGGCCACCACGGTGCCCACCGATACGCGCCCTGTCTGCACCAGCCAACCGCCCGCAGCAAGCCCAAGCGCTGTGGCCAACACCCCGCAGAACTCGACCACGCCGAAGTACCAGGTGGAGATGCGCACCGTCGTCATGTGCGCATCGAGAAGTTCATCGTTGTTGTCGGCGAAACGACGCCGCTGCTCAGCGGTGCGGACCGATGCCTGAATGACACGGACCCCAGCAAGATGTTCCTGGATCATCGATAGGTTCCGCCCGACCCGGTCACGCACTCGCAGATACGCACGGTTCGAATCGCGTTGGAACCGCACCGACGCAGCGATCACCACCGGCAGGACACACAGCGCCACCAGTGTGAGCTGCCAGCTCATCACCGTGAGCACCACAACCGCGACACTCAACAAGATGCCGGCCGATACGAACTGCAAGAGCCCCCACTGCACGAGTTCCGACATCGACTCGATATCGGCGGTCATCCGTGAAATCAGCACACCGGCCTGATGACGATCGAAGAAACCCAGCGATTGGCGCTGGATATGAGCGAACAACCGCAACCGCAGCGACCGCAGGAACCCCTCACCGGCGATGTTCACCATCACGTACTGGCGACGAGCGCCGAACCAGGCGATGAGCACCACGGCCACGTACCCCACAACCGCAACGCCGAGCGCGCCACGGTCATTGGCCCGAATGCCGGCATCGATGCCGTGGCGCACGAGGAGCGGCCCGGTCACCGTGGTCGCTGTCGCCATGGCGATGAACCCAACGGTGGCGAGCATGGTCGAGCGTTGATCGCGCGCCAGACGAGCCGCGCGACGCAACACATGACGGGTCTCGGCCGCATCAAGGCGATCTTCAGCGGCGACGCCGGCTCCACCCCACATCAGCGCGCACCGTCGTCGTCGGCGAGCACCGCGCGATAGCGGGGTTCGGTGCGAAGTAACTCGTCATGGGTGCCAACCGCGGCGATGCAGCCGCCATCGAGCAGCACCACACGATCGGCCATGGCGATCGTGCCGGGCCGATGAGCGATCACGATCGTGGTACGCCCCACCATGGCGGTGGCCATCGCCGAACGAATCTCGTGTTCTTTGGCCGGATCGACCGCGCTGGTTGCATCGTCGAGAATCAGCACCGCTGGGTCGGCGAGCAGCACCCGCGCGATGGCGATGCGCTGGCGTTGGCCCCCCGATAGCGAGTAGCCGCGTTCGCCGAGCACGGTGTCGAATCCGTCGGGCAGACCATCGATGAAATCCGCTCCCGCGGCCGCAGCTGCAGCAGTGATGTCGGCCGGGCTGGCATCGGGTCGAGCGAACGCGATATTGGCCGCCACCGTGTCGTGGAACAACAAGGTGTCTTCAAACATCATCTGCACATTCCGACGCACATCATCGGGGTCGAGATCGCGCAGATCGATACCACCAAGGCATACCGACCCGGCTGTGGGGTCGTAGAACCGCAGCAGCAGTCGCGCCACCGTGCTCTTACCGGCGGCCGTACCGCCGACGAGGGCCACCGAGGTTCCCGCCTCGATGGTGAGGTCGATGCCGTGCAACACGGTGGCATCGCCGTAGGCAAAGTGCACATCGGCCAGTTCAACCTTGAGACCGCCACCCGATGCCTGCAGTTGTGCGGGCTCTGACGGAGCAACGATGGCCGGCGCCACCGACAGGACCTCATCGATACGTTCGAGTGCGGCCGCCGCACGTTGACCAAAGGCCAAGGTCATCGAAATCGACCGCAGTGGCCACACGAGCAGTGTCACGTAGAAGTTGTAGGCGACGAGTTCACCCACGCTCATCGCCCCGTCGAGCACCCGAAGACCACCGATACCGAGCACACCGATCAGGCCGAGACCCGGCAGAAGTTCCATCAGGGGGAGGAAACGGGCACGCACCCGGGCGGCGTCGAGCGACACCCGCTGGATGTCGTCCGCCTCGACCGCTACGGCGTCGAGGCGCACCTGCTCGGCACCGAAGCCCTTGACGACACGCACCCCCGAGATGCTCTCTTCGACCACCGACGACAGTTGCGCCTGTTCGGACTGCACAGCCAGCACCGCCGGATGGATGGCATCGGAGAATCGCTTGGCCACCATCGTGATCAACGGCAACGGGATCAACGCCACCAGAGCGAGGAGTGGATCGGTGACGAGGAGCACCACGGTGACGCCGGCGATCAGCGCCACATGCGACACGGTGAGTGGCACCATCACCACGAACATCTGCACCTGGTTGAGGTCGGCCGACATTCGGCTCATCAACTGGCCGGTCTGCGACCGGTCGTGGAAGCCCATGTGCAGACCGAGCACATGGTCGTGGATACGACGGCGTAGCCGCGCTTCCACCGTGCGACTCTCGCGGAAGGCCAGGTAACGCCGGCCGGCGGTCAACAGGCCGGTGACCACCCCGGCGGCAACGATCCACAACGCCCATCCCACGGCCGTGGAGCCCGTCTCGAGCGACCGATCGATCGCCACCCGGGTCAATGACGGCACCGCGATCTTGCCGCCGGTCCACACCACGCCGAGTACGACCGCAGCGGCAATTCCGCGACGACGCTCGCGCAACACATCAAGCAGATGCGACCAGTCGGTCGATCGCACACCGCGCACCGTGCCGCGCGGTGGCGCCGCTCGCGGGGGGCGTTCGGTCATCGTCACCGCAGGTGACCGTACCGGCTGTGTCGCACCGTGCCCCGACCCACCGCTGCAACACCCCGGGCCTACGGTGCGCCAATCGCCGCTGCTGCGGCCCTTCGCGAGCCTCGAGGAGAGGTCCGATGCATTCCCCACACCCACCGGAGCGGTCATCGCAACCCGCATGTTCCGGCCGTCGCTCTCGCCGCCCCCGTCAGCAGATTCCAGCCGTGGTCGGCACGGTCGACCCGCGATGCGTCCACCACATCATCAACACACCCGATGGCATCCCCCTCGCAGGTATCGACGCGATCACCGATCGAGGCCGTGCCCTTGCCGCGGCTGCACTGGCTCTGGACTACCCACTGAGCGATCAGTGTGTGCTCGTCATCGTCGATGAGCACCGCGTGGGCCTCGGCATGATCGTGGTCGACGGTGCCAATAACCCCGACGACATCATCGACGTGGCCACAGCGACGACGGTGTCGATATGACGCACCGGCGGCCGTGGTGTGATCGCCATTTCGGTGCGCCCACGCACCCCACCCGATACCGGTGACCTCGATCGCTGGAAGGAGATCGATGCGATCTTGGCCGATGCCAATCTCGATCTCATCGACTGGCTGATCGTTGCCGATGATCTCAGGTGGATGTGCCCGAACGCCGAGGAAAATCGGCGGTGGCTGCTCGCCGACGAGCTGGGCTGAGCCGCAGACCAGCCGCACGGAGCCGACGCACGATCTCACGGCTGTCGACCTCGGTCGCACCAGCGGCGAGGACCGCGTCGCGGAGTTCTTCGGGTATGTCGTAGTGGTCGCCTTGGAACAACCGCTGGTCGAGTCCAGCGGCATCAGCAAACGACTGAAGTTCGTCGACTGATTGGTCACTCACCAGATGGCACCATCGCCGACCCCTATGCCACCACAGGGGTCGGTCGATGAGAATCACCGGGTGCCCACTCAGACCATGGGGCGATCGAGACCTTCGGCCACCGCTGCCTGCGAGACAGCGAAGGACACCACCTCGGCCACGCCGGGGTCGAAGGCGCCGGGGATAATACGATCCGCGGTCGGCTCGGGCACCATCTCGGCGAGCGCACGGGCAGCCGCCAACTTCACGCCATCGGTGGCCCGTGTGGCACGCACATCCAACAGCCCACGGAACACCCCGGGGAACGCCAGAACATTATTGATCTGGTTGGGGTAATCGCTGCGGCCAGTGGCCACCACCGCCACCGACGAGGGCAGCAACTCAGGCATGATCTCAGGCACCGGGTTCGCCAGCGCGAACACGATCGAGTCGGGGGCCATATCGGCGATCCACTCCGGTTCGATGATGCCGGGCCCGGACAGGCCGATCAGCACGTCGGCATCGGCGATGGCTTCACGAGCCCCACCGGTGACCCCACGCCGGTTGCCGTGGTCGACGAACCACTGTTTGAACTCCCCCAGACCGTCGCGCCCCGCATGCAGCACACCCTTGGAGTCCACGCCGATGATGTCGCCGATGCCGATCTCGTCGAGTAGCAACGCACATGCCACACCCGCAGCACCGGTCCCGACGATGGTCACGGTCATATCCGACAACGCCTTGCCCACCACACGCGCGGCGTTGATGATCGCAGCGACAACCACGATGGCGGTGCCGTGCTGATCGTCGTGAAAGATCGGAATGTCCAGTTCGGCCTGCAGACGGCGCTCGATCTCGAAACATGCGGGCGCGGCGATGTCTTCGAGGTTGATCCCGCCGAATGTCGGGGCGATCGCACGACCGATGGCCACCATCTCATCCACCGTGCGACCCGTGACACACACGGGATAGGCGTCAACATCGGCGAACTGCTTGAACAGCACCGCCTTGCCTTCCATCACCGGCATTGCGGCCTCGGGGCCGATATCACCGAGGCCCAGCACCGCGGTGCCATTCGACAACACCGCCACCGCATTGGAGCGACCTGTGTACCGCCACACCGATTCGGGCTCGTCCGCGATGCGACTCGACACCCGGCCCACGCCCGGTGTGTACGCCATGGCGAGGTCGTCCGGGCCCGACAGGTCTGCGGTTGGCGCAACCTTCAGCTTTCCTCCCTCGTGAAGGGCAAATGTGGCATCGACGATGGCCACGACCTCAACACCGGTGGTCGACTCGATTGCGGTACGCACCGCGAGTTGATGATCGGTGCCTGAGCACGCCACCAGTAGGCGGCGCACCGCTGTCCCGTCGGAGTCGACACGGCGCACATCGGCACCCATTCCGGCCACTGCGGCGAGGATGTGCCCCATCGCCTCGGTGTCGGCGCGCACCGTCACGTCGAGCGCATAACCCGTGGACGGGCGCGTCGGTGACGGCGTCGGATTCGACGTCATGTCGGGGGAACTGTCGGTGGTGGTCATCTCTGATCCTGTCGTGAGGCCCACGACCGACAGACCCGCTGCCGGTCGGCGGCGGGCGGAGTTGTGTGGACTATCGATCCACTCGGACTCCCCGCCGGTGCCGCACCCGTACCGGTACGGCGGCGGGAATGCGTGCTGCAGCGCGCGCGATCGCCACGATGCCTGCGAGGGCACCGGCAATAGCGATCGGAAGTGCGGTCTGCATCACGGGTCAAAGCATATCTGCACAGCGCCGGCGATGCGCGATCGTCCGCGCACTTATGGGATCTCACATAAGGTGGGGCAGGTCAAGGACATCACGATGAGCGACCTCGAGACCCTTCCCACAACCGCACTCCCCGATACCGAGGAGTCGACCGATACCGATCCCGGCAATGTGGCCCACATTGTGAAGACCGAACCGGGTGAGTCCGCTGCCGCCAAGGTGCTGGAGGCGCGCATCACCGGCACCCCGCTCGAGGCGCTGTGCGGGCACGTGTGGGTTCCCTCCCGCGACCCCCAGCAGCTGCCTGTGTGCGAGGGCTGCAAGGAGGTCTACGAAATGTTCCGCATCTTCAACGACGATCTCCGCGACACCCCAGGCGAGTAGCCCCGTACGACGGGGCTACGTCACCGACCGCGCATGCGCTGGCCGAGGCGTGAATATCGGACGATGCAGATGATGGCCCGGACGCCATCGCGCCAGCCGATCTTCTTGCCCTCGTCATAGGTGCGGCCGTTGTACGAGATTCCCACCTCGTACACGCGCCACCCCGCAGCAGCCACCTTCGCCGTCACCTCCGGTTCGACACCGAAGCGGTCCTCTTCGATCTCTATCGACTGAATGACCTCACGTCGGAATACCTTGTAACAGGTCTCCATATCGGTCAGGTTCAAATCGGTGAAGGCATTTGAGGCCAAGGTGAGTACCCGGTTGCCGAGTGAATGCCAGAAAAACAGCACGCGGTGTGCCTCACCACCGGCGAAACGGCTGCCATAGACCACATCGGCGCGCCCTGCAAGAAGCGGGCCGAGCACGCGCGGGTACTCCGCGGGGTCGTATTCGAGGTCGGCGTCTTGGACGATGACGAAGTCGGCGGTGGCCTCAGCGAAACCTCGCCGCAACGCTGCTCTCTTGCCCTGATTGTGCCCCTGATGGAACACCCGCACCCGAGGATCATCCACCGTGGCCAAAATGTCGCGGGTGCCATCGGTGGAGGCGTCATCGACGATCACCACCTCGGCAACCTCGGGCCGTGCCAGCACCGCCGCCAAGCAGTCGCGCACCGTGGCTTCCTCGTTGAACACCGGCAT
>Ga0181588_10004344_pt1 | contig 11659 bp, 8 predicted proteins | sample 071ome_26_FD_148607 | JGI IMG/M metagenome (GOLD analysis project Ga0181588, IMG submission 148607) | Coastal salt marsh microbial communities from the Groves Creek Marsh, Skidaway Island, Georgia - 071409BT metaG (spades assembly) | ecosystem: Environmental > Aquatic > Marine > Intertidal zone...
AATGCGCATGTTCGCCATCATAGATAACGTTTGAGAAGACATACTGAGAGATGTTCTTATATGTGCTCTTTTCACTTCGAATTGAATGAACAATGAAGTTTACAATCTAAATGAATTCTTTTCAATGAGACGCGTAGGTCGCAACAGGTCAAAGAAGTGACGATAGATTTTATCCTATCTGACGTTTTTTGTGTTTTTTGGCTTGGGCTGGGGGTTCTTTTTCTTTTCGGGCGGAAAAAAAAAACAGGTTTTCATCAAAAGAGCACGTCGCGTGTCGTCATCTCCTCCTTTTTCCGCTTTTCCTTCTTACGTATTTATTTGGCCGGCCTCCTCAAAGAAGACCAAAAAAAAGCCTCGCCTCGCCCGCACAAAAAAGAGGAGGAAGAAGAAGAAGAAGAAGAAAGACAAAAAAAGAGAGAGAGAGAGATGCGCTGCGCCTCTCCCGCAGCTGCCATCGGCAATCGCAACGGCAGCGCGGCGTCGTTGAGACAAGCGGCAGCGGGAAAAAAACGCGAGCAAAGGAGAAAAGAGAGAGCGCATAGTTTGCGCACGTTTTCTGCCGCCGAAGACAGACGGTATTCTTCCAGGCTGTCTTCTTCTTCCTCGCGCGATAATCACGATAACAAAAACAATAACGAACGAGGAGGAGAAAGAGAAAGAGGCGGCGGAGGAAAAAATAACAGACGACGAGGATGGGACACCGCGGATAAAGCGTACGCTAAATTTGGAACGGCGAAGAGAAGAGAAGAGAATGAATACGACGAAAACTCGAGTCACAGAGGGAGACAACAACAACAGCAACGAGAAAGAGCGATACCTTTGGACGAATTGGAGAGGAAGCAAATCGCTTTGGAGAGACAAAAAATGCTAGGAGGAAGAAAATACGCCGATGACTTTGAGGAGTACGAATACGAGGATGACGTAGCCGACGTGGATGATTTAGCTGGATGGTCTCGGTTTGCTGACGAGAGCGGGATTACGGAAGATGTATCCTCTTCTTCTAGCACTGGCAGGGTCAAAAAAGTTATATCGTCGTCGTCGTCACAGCGACAAGTCAAGGTTCAATCCAAGTACAAAAGGGGAGGTTTACGGCCGTGGGAAACGCAAAGAATGGAAAGAGAGAAGAAGAAGAAAGCCGAGCAGCAGCGGCAAGAATCACAGAGAAGAGGTTATCATCACAACGAGAGCAACAATTATGATGATGATGATGATGAAGGTTACAATAACAAACCGATATCGGACAACGCCTTTGTCAACGCCGGTTTAGAAGCCATCACAGCGGAAAATTTAAACAAAGCTGGTTTGAAAAGACCGACAGAGATTCAAAAATTAGCTACTCCAGAACTTATTGAAGGTAACTCTGCGGTGATATTAGCTGAAACTGGTTCTGGGAAGACGTTCGCGTATACTTTACCGCTCATGTCCCAGGTGGCAGCGCCGGGACGAGGAGGCACGAAAGTCAGCGGGCGATGTTGTCCTGCGATGGTTATTCTCGTCCCGAACGTCGAGTTGGCGCGCCAAGTCTCGAAAATGGCCGAGTTATGTTCAATTTGGTGCCAACGAACGGACTTAGAGCTACCGGCGCCGGCCGTGTTTTCCATTTTCGGCAAGGAGAAAAAATTGTTGAAACCAACGAGTTTGAAACAAAGAAAAAACACAAACAATCGAAATCGAAAATACGTTGCGAGTAAATCTTCGACGCCAACGAAAGCTGGAAAGAAAGGGAACAAAATTATTGGGGACTTAGAAGAAGCCATACCAGAATTTCGACGGGCTGACGTTTTGATTTGCACGCCAGCTCGCTTATTAGCGTTGGCGAAAGACGAATGGGTGTTGTTTGGTCGTCTCAAACATTTCGTCGTGGACGAGTGCGACGAGATGCTCTCACGAGGATTCGCGGACGATGTTAAACATTTAATCGATTTAACGTACGGAGAAAACGCGGATGGCATCAATAAATTTGGCGCAAAAGTACAGTACGTGTTTGCAGCGGCAACTTTGAAAGATTCCGAACCGATTTTCCAATCGTTTCAAGGTGACCTATCTTGGATTTCCACCGGGTATTTCGGAAAGTTGCACCCACAGCTGGAACAAGAAGTTGTGATGATAGAAAAGAAAGAAGAAGAAGGGGAAGAAGGAGAAGAAATAGATGATGATGATGATGATATTGAGAAGATTCAGCAGCAAAAGAGAAGAAGAGAAAAAAGTATACGAGTGAGAAAGAACAAAGCGTTGATGGAAGCGTTGCAAAAACGTGAAGAGTACAAGTCCTTGGTCTTTGCAAACTCGCCGGAAGAAGCGGACGAAATCGTCGAATACTTGAACACTAACAACACCAACAACAGTGGCGATGGAATGTATTCCATGGCATTTCACGGGAAAGCAAAGGAGAGAGGCGTGGTATTGGACGATTTCATCTCTGGAGAGTTACAAGTGTGCGTCTGTACGGATTTAGCCGCTCGAGGCATCGACTTCCCGGAGCTCCATCACGTGGTGCATTACTCTTTAGCCGAGTCTGCGGCTATGCACATACACAGAACGGGTAGAACTGCCAGAGCTGGTCAGCCTGGACCGTATTATTGCACCGTGTTGTACGACAAAGAGGAGATTGGTGAGGACATCGGAGATGATCTGAAAGAGTTGCTTTTCGAACTGAAATCATCGTCGTCGTCCAAATCGACACAACGCAAGCAATACCAACGAGGTAACAACAACAATTACTAGCGAACAGAAGACAAAATTGACATAACAAATAGGCGTGTTGTAATATCATAGAAATCCGACGACCAAAAAAAAAGTGTTGTTTATAAGCACGACGCTCTAACCAAGCTGAGCTAAAAGGGCTTTGCATAGATGCCCCATACGGGTCTCGATCCCGTGGCCTTCGCGTTTCTAAACTCTCTCAATTTGAGAGAGGCGAAATTTTGTGAAAGTGCCAACAGCTCGTGAAGAGCCACTGTATATTTGAGGGAAGAAGAGAAGAGACTCTTTTTCCATTTCGAACATCGCTTAGGGTTTAAGATTAAATATATACATTTTTTCCTTTTTTCTATACACACACCCCCTTATTTATTGGTAAGTGTGTGTTCCACTACCTTCACACATCAACAGTAAATAAAGATTTTCTTTCGTCCCGAAGAGAAGAAAGAAGAACACACACACACACACACACAAACCACAGTACAAAGAGAGAGAAAGAAAGAGAGAGAAGGAGAGTTTTAAACCTTGATTGTGTGCACACAAGAGTTAATTAACATATAAAAAAATGGTGTACCACTCCGCGTTTACGGAATTGCCCGATTCCATTCAGTCGTCCTGCGGTGTCCCTTTGCTTCCTTTGCGAACGCAAACGAGAGGTCCGGCGCCAAAAACGACCGATTTTGACATCGTCGATGAGGCTATTCAGTATTTCCGTCCGAACGTTTTGTTTCGGAAATACGCCATCCAATCCGACGCGGACAAGTTGTTGATTTATTTGACTCTCTACATCTCGCAGTGCTTGAAACGACTTCACCAAAGTCAAAAAGCGCCGTCTTCTTCTGCTTCTTCGCAAAACAATAACAATGGCAGTAAGAAAAATATGATGACGGAAGGGGCGAAACTTCTCTTCGCGTTAGCGCACGACCACTTTGACGTCACGACTGGGCTAGGAGGAATCATTAACGGCCCGAAAACGTTTCAAGAAGGCGAGACGTTGAAGTCGTATCTTGCGCAGTGTCGCGAAGAAATCGGTCTGCGACTGATTGACCACTTGTACGTGGATGAAGGCACGAAAATGAACAAGTTTTGGATGGCGTTCGCGAAGAAGAAGTTCATGAATAAGGAGTTACCGGATTATTGATCATAGAGCAGTAGGAATAGTGTATTTTTTAGATGCGTAGATATTAGTAGTAGTCTAGCGGCTGTATTGTATCTTATTAAAAAAACTTTTCGTATTTTCCTTCTCTCTTGTTCAAATTGAAGGATTGGAGTTATCGCTATCTTGCTGCATAGCTATATCCATCGCTAACGCTTCTTCTTCTCGAATCATGCGTATGCTTTCTAATCGTTGTTTTAAGCGGTTTTGTTTTTCTTCTAAAATTTCCTTCGGCATTTGCTCGGTAGGTTGCATGTTCATGCTCGAGGTCAACGAGCCACCATCTGTAAAGCCAGTCGAATTCGTCTCGCTCGTCATATTTGAACTAATATCATTATTATTGTTATTATGATAATTTTGACCATCCTGGTTATTATTATTCTGATGATAATGATGATGATGGTGTTTTTGTCGAATCCAAGGGTGCTGCAAAGCTTGCGTGGCAGTCATTCTATTCATCACATCCACCGTAAGCAACTGTCGGACGCAATCCTTTGCACCTTCCGAGATGTATCTCCAAATTCGATCGTCCATACAATACACGCCTTCTTTAATATTTTTAAACAACTGCTCTTCGTCGTCGTGATCGAACGGTGAATAGCCACTCAATAAAATAAACAAAATGACGCCGACGGACCACATGTCTACCGCCGGTGTATACGCGGTGTCAGATAAGTTCATGTCTAGTATTTCAGGCGCAACGTATAAAGGCGACCCACAAATTGTTCTCATCTCGCTTCCATCTTGAGGTAATCTAGATAATCCAAAATCAATCAACTTCACCGTCGCTTTCGGAGATCGATCGGACATCAAAATATTTTCTAACTTGATGTCACGGTGCACGACTTTCTTTGAGTGCAAATACTCCACCGCTCTTAAAATCTGAACGATTATCCGTCTCGCGTCCGCCTCGGAATAACTCCCTTCCTCGGTTATTCGTTCTAGCAATTCCCCTCCGTGAACAACTTCAGTCACCATAAAGACGTTCTTTTCCGTCACGTACGTGCACCGTAAGTTTATGATATTTTCGTGATAGAGCGTAGACAACACTTGAAACTCTCTCTCGTAACTCTTATCCGTCGGGGCGTACTTTTGCCGGTCCACGATTTTGATCGCGACTTCTACTCCGGTATCCTTCTCGATCGCTCGCATGACGGTTGCGAAACCTGTGTTGCGTGAAAGAGTAGAGAGGAGAAAAAATTTTTAGTTGCAGTATGATGAGTCCAAAAGGCGTATTCAAAAAAATAATATCGCAAAAAACGCAAACCAGAATTGTACAATCAAAGACGGACCTCCAGTTCCAATCTTTTCCTTGAAATCGTACTTGGAGAGTATCTCGGAAACATCTTGAATGGGAACGATCGCCCGCGGAAAATTTCCCGGGTTGTACTCGTCGTTGTTGTTGTCGTTATGGGCAGCTTCTCCTCCTCGATTTTCAGTTCCACTCATTTTTTTTTCTTGTTTTTTTTTCCCGCTTTTCTGCTCGGGTCTTGGATTCTCTCTCTCTAGAAGAAGAAGAAGAAGAAGAAGAAGAAGAAGAAGAAGAGGAACTTTTTATGCTACTATCAGTTCGAAAACACTGGACGGCTGGCGGTCACAAAAGAGTAGGAGATCGGGAGAAGGAGAAAAAGGAGGACGCGTTCGTTTCGCGGCGCGTTGTCGTCAAGTTTGTTTTGTGTGGTAATTTTCTTTCCTCTCTGTTTCTCACATACACACGTGCGAGGTGCAAAGTGGTGAACGGCACCGAAAAAGAAAGAAATATCTGCGAATTTCCGGCGTGCGAAAAAGGGCGAAAAGTTCCCATCGAAGGGCTCTGATATTTTTGCTTTTTCCAAGCCCCCCATAAGATTTTAGGAGGAGGGGAAGAGAGAGTGTGAGTTGAGTTGTTTCACAAACGAAACGCACACACTTACACACTTACACACACCTGCGCGCGCGCGCGCTCACCCAAAAAAAAGAGGAATAATAGCATCCAGAGAAAAAAAAAGATGATCGTATTCATCCTGGGATGGCTCTCCTTGTTCTTCTTTCTCGGCGCCGGGTTAGGAATGAACATGTACATATTAGTGTGCCTGACAGATTTACAGAATGACTTTATGAACCCTCACGATACGGCCAATCGAATAAACAAATTGGTGAAACCGGAAGTTTTATTCCACTTGGTGGTGGTGTTGATCACGTCCGCGATGAGACGATTTGGATTGTGTTTGATGCACTTACCAGTTTTGTTGTACTCGTTGAAGTTATATAGCAAGAAGGAGATTTACGTTGACGTGACGGAGATATTCAACGTGTTAGATCGAGAGAAGAAAATTCGAGGGTGGAAAGTGGTGTTCTTTTCCGTCGTGTTCATAATAACTACGTATCGATTAGTGGAAGAGGTAGTGCACACGATGATGACAGATTCGGGGAGAAAGATTGCGGCGCAAGTTTTACGGGACGCCGCGAATTCAAATTTGTACCACATTTAGATCGCGGAGAGAGATAGAGACAAAGAAGTCCGCCGTCGCGAGGTTGGTTAGTTGCGCCGAGGAGCTTTTCAGAATCAAGTATATAGTAAAACTGTATTTTTTAATATAGCAGAAATTAGCGAGTAATAAATATAATTAAAAACACGTGCGTGTATTCATTTCCTACATGATGATTCTTTCTCTTTTTAACCGGACTTTGAGTTCGGATCGCTTCGCGTTTTAATCAAACCGTAAATTGACGAAAACACCAAAAAGCCGCCGACGAATGGCGTGTACGCCGGATAGAGCGTGTCCGTGATGAATGCATCGACGCTGTCTGGCCAGATTTTAAACGCCGATAACGCGAGAACGACACCAAAAGCAAAAATAATTGCTATGTACAACCCGAGAAATTTCAAGAAAGCCTCCTCGGACTCCTCGACGACTGTTCTCTCCGCCTCACCTTTTGCCGCCGCGATGGCGGGCGAGTCCACCGCTACCGTCGCCCGTCTCGTAGATTTCCCGTCTCGTCGCCTTCTCTTCTTCGATTTGGAACCAAATTCGAATGGGTCATCATTTGATGCATCGGATGGTGATGATGATGATGACGACAACGAGTCATCATCCTCGTTCGCTTTCGTAATAGTCGCGTTTCTTCTTTGTTGCTCTCTCCTCGTTTTGTGAATGTTGTTGCTTTGGTTTTTCTTTATCATCATCAGCGTCGTCGTCTTCGTCGTCGTCTTCGTTTGCAAATGAGCACTGCTTCTCGCGATGCTCCCACCAAAAGAACTACGAGAAGATGTAAACGCAGCCATCCCGTTGCACTTAATCGCGGCCTTTCTAACGTTGCTCACTTTCATCGTATTGTTTACTTTCGCCATCATCGACGTCGTAGGAGATACGGTCCTCGTTGCTAACATCATCATCTTTTGCGTGTATTTTTACTCTCTGTCCGTGTTACGAGCGCGCGCGCGACTGAATAATCCGTTCTCTTCTTCTGTTTTTAGATATTTCGAGCGTTTCTATCTCTCTCTCTCTCTCTCTCTTCGTGTCTCTGTTTTGTGTGCGTGTATATATCAGATATATATTTTGTGCGCAAAATAGTAGTATAAGCGTGTGTAAGTGTGTTAGTGTGTAATTTGTTGCATTACAAAGACGTGTGAGTGTGGTGTTTTTTTCGTGAAAGGAGAAGGCGAGAAGACAGAGAGAGAGCTCTTTTTTTTTTTCTTCTTTTTTTCCAATTTGCGTCTTTTTTAACTCTTCATATTTAAATTCGCGCGAGAGGACAGACACGCGAGGGTCGCGCTTTAAAACTTTTACCGGAGGAAAAAAAAAGCGTTCCGACGTCGAAAGGACGCGTGGTTTTGCAGTTTGCGACCGTTTCTGCGGCAGATCTTGCGGTCGAATAAGGTTTAAAATCCATCGGTTGGTTGTTGGTTTTTTGTCTGTTTCTTCTGTATTTCGAGGAAAAAAAAAAGTTATCGCTTTTCTTGAGAGTACGAGTAGTGTGGGCCCCAGAAGAACAAACGCGTTTGAAAATATAACAATAACGAGTTAAAACATGGGCGGCGGTGGCGGCGGCGGCGGCGAAGAGAGGACGACGGAGGAAGAGATGACGCAACAACAGGAACAAAAATCACCGTCCTCGCCGGCGCAACCTTCGGCGGAGGATGAGCCGAGAACGCCTTCGCCTTCGAACGACGACGACGACGACGACAAAGACGATAATGCAAAAGCAAAAGAGGAGGAGGAAAAAAAACAGATGAGAAAAAAACAGTGCGAACAACTTTACGAGTGGCTCACGAGAGTAGCCACGAAGCCCGGGAGGATGCTCGTTAATCGAGACGCAATTATCGATGATCAGGTGAAAGTGCAAGAGGAAGAACTGGAACGGAGGAATCGGGCGATGTGTTTGCGATTCAAGTTGGTCACCGCGGAGGGCGAAGCGCACCGACCGCGAAGAGGCGCGAGGGGGAAGGAGAAGGCGTTTCGAGCGGCTGGTTTGCACGATTTTACGTTAGTGGAAGAGTCGGATAAGATGTTTTCGTCGCCAATGACGAGGGTGTGGCAACCAGCGAAACCGGCAATTATACGGGTTGGAAACGAGTACCAAGCAGAGGTGCCGGAATTCGACGAAGAGGTGAAAAAGGCCATCGTAGACAACTTGGAACATTTTACTGAAAAGGAGACGCAGATGCTCGGCGTTCGGTTTTGGCCGCCGAATGATGATAATAATAACAATAGTAATAGCAAGAAAAACAATAGTTCGAACTCGCCGACGAGGAAAAGCACGCGAAAGCGTTCGAAGAGTCGCGAACCTGCGGCGGAGGAGGAGGAAAATGCGGCTAAGCGATTGGCGCCGAGCGAAAATAATAATAGCAACGTCGAGCAAGCACAGAAGATAGAAGGAGGAGCATTAGAAGGATCAGCACCGGTAGCAACAACAACAGCGAAAGCTGAATTAGATACTAACAACGCCCTGGCGGCAGGAGCAGTAACGGTAAAAACAGAAACTCAAGGAGAAGAAGTCAAAGACCCAGACTTGGTTGCCTTCATCAACGCTCAGGGACAAGAAGAGGTTATCCGAATCGTCCGCGTTCCTCCTGAGGACATCGCCGAAGCGCGCGCGAAATTCAAACGCGAAGTTGGAGATTCTTTACACGTTCAAAACTCGTTCGGTTTACACGACATGGGCATCGTCGTCGCCAACTCTTGGAGCCAAGAAGAGCGGGACATCTTTGCGCAACACGTGACGAAAAATTGCGACAATTTGCGTCCGATGAAACCTTTGTTACCGAACAAAAGCATGTCCCAAATCATTTCATATTACTACAACGTCTGGCAGACCACGCGAGCGAATCCGAGACGGGTAGATATCTGGCATCCGCCGGAGGAGAAGCGTTCGCATAAGCGAGAACGCGAACGGGCTTTAGCGAAAGCCTTAGCGGTTGAAAAACGTCTCCGCAAGCGGCAACAAAAGGCGGAGCGAAAGTTAACTGTAGCGCCTGAAATCATCTTGAAACAGAGATGTAAGAAAGAGGTAGCCCATATGATTGAATGGATACGTTCTTCTTGCGCGACAAACCCGAGACACGCGGCGTATAACGCCAGTCGCGCCGAGACGGCGACGAAACTTCGCCAGCATATGATGGAGCGCGTGCACAGTTTACGTTTGTACTCGCAAAACGACAAGGACATCTTCGACGACTACAAGCAGTATTTTTTCCAAAGAATGACCAGCGTGAAGAGATGAAACGCGAGAGAGAGACAAAGAATTAAGTAGCTGAAGAAGAAGAAGGAGAAGAAGAAGAAGAAGAAGAATGTTTTTGATTGTTTGTATGTAATAATATACAGTAACTTTACTACAAATTCACGTGTTCACGTGTATTAAAGAGGGAGAAAGAGGGGAGGGACCGTTCGAATTCCTATACCCTAATTTTTCAAGACCAAAAAGAAAAACGCGTTCCTTCCTCTTCTTTTTTCAGAAGGTGCTTCTTTTGACTAAAAACGTCATTCTTCTCTCGAACGTTCGTTCTTACTCACAAAAGAACTGAAGGAGGAAATCACCCCCCAAGCGGCCTAACCGGTGTGCATTCGTTTGCCCCGTCGTCAGTTTTTCGGTCGCAGCGATTCAAAGAGAGTTTTCTTCTGTTTGAAAGAAATACTGAAATAAGAGAAGAGAATTACCTCTTCCTCTCGGACTTTGATACGTTTGAATTCAAAATGACGGCTTCGATTTTCGTCGGAGGTAAACCCATCGATGGGAAGTTGATTTTAAGCGACGATTGGCGCAAGGTACGCGATATGAAACTCTGTCTCTCTGTTTTGCCCTTCCCGGTAGTTTTCGTTCGTTCTTCGGAGGAAGCGAGACAACCGGGAAGGGCATTCGCAAACTCTTCCCGTAATTTTTTTCTTCTCTTCTTTTTTTTTGCCCTCGGTTTTCCCGCCGACAAGACAAGACCACGCGAGAGACCGGCGCGGGGACACCGCCACCCCCCCTCCCAACTGCTCTATAAAATTACTAAACTTCTGCTCTTATAACAGGCTGGAGAAAAACGCAGACGGCCCACCGAAGAAGACGTGGATACCAGCCAAGATCCTAAAACGCCCAGACATTCGTTCGCTCCGGTGTATACCATCGTCAACGGAGAGAAGAAGAGGCTTTAAGAAAAAAAAGTTTTACGTTTGTTGTGCAAGAGAGAGAGAGAGATTAATCTCTCTCTTTCTCTCTCCACGTTCTCTCCCGGCGAACAAAGCAAAAAAGGAAGGAGGGAGAGCGATGCGTTCATCGTCACAAAACAGAAAACATGTGAGAAAAGAAAAGAAAAAATTGAAACGAGTTGTGTAGCAAAAATATATTTAGAAGAGAAGGAAGAAAGTCGGTCGGAAACGTGCAGCCAGCGAACGCGACGCGCGCATTTTCCCCGTGTCTTTCTCTCGTTGTAACCATAGTAATGATAATAATAATAATAATATGCTAGAAATCTATACAATCAGCCTATTCTCTCGACCCACAAATCCAGAATTTTCTTCGTGCCGTACCACGGTCTATCTTCGTTGTTCGACCCTACTGGCGTGTGGAAGACACCCTCCAACACAATATTTTCAACACCTTCTAATTGTAGCTGCGCTGATTCTACCGGGGTGATTCCGTCTCCGCTCGCATCCGCAGCGCCGCAGACTTGTTTGTAGCCTTGGCCAACGATAAAATCGGAAAACCGCTCGCGAGAGAACTCTTTCACGCCTGTTTTATACGTTCCAGCTAAACAAATCCATTCTATGCCTAAGGCTTTCGGCGATAAACAGTTTGCTTCGACGTAGGTTAATATACCTCTGGTTTGGTCGACTACACCGGGCACGTCTAATGGTACTGCGTTCAGTGGACTTCCAAGCGAAACTACCTTTGATACGAGCTTTGCGTTCGCGTAGTCGTCTTTCGACTCTAGATATACTCGGGATAACCACCCACCGGCTGAATGCGCGAGCAAAACCACCTCACCGTTATTGTTGCTTGCGTTCCTCGCCTCTTCGATGGCGTTGTTAATTCTTTCTAAATACCAATCGACAGTTGGCCGAGGTTCGAGCGTTCCTTGCCAGTATGATGGTTTTACGATGCCTGCAGCATTTCGCAACCAATCTGGACGCGCGACACGAGCAATAGACGTGGCCATAAAGCCTCGAGAGGATAACTCTTCCTTGAACTCTTCGTAATCTTCGGTGGCGTTCCCTAAACCGGGGAGAATGACCACTGCTGGCTTGTCGCTCGATGATGCCGATGCGAACAACGCGTTTCTTCTTGAACTTCTTCGTCGCGAAGATGACGACGACGACGACGACGATATCTTTCTATTGG
>Ga0181588_10004353_pt1 | contig 11642 bp, 15 predicted proteins | sample 071ome_26_FD_148607 | JGI IMG/M metagenome (GOLD analysis project Ga0181588, IMG submission 148607) | Coastal salt marsh microbial communities from the Groves Creek Marsh, Skidaway Island, Georgia - 071409BT metaG (spades assembly) | ecosystem: Environmental > Aquatic > Marine > Intertidal zone...
GCTGGCGAGAGGAATCGAACCCCCGACCGGCTGATTACAAATCAGCTGCTCTACCTACTGAGCTACGCCAGCTTTTTGGGCAGTGTTTGGGGCATCCCCAAAACGCCTGCTTTTGAAGGGGCGGCATCATGGCCTCAGTGCGCCTCATCGTCAAGCTTTTGGGACAGCCACAACCTCAAACCCTCAAAAACCAAATCAGGGTTGGTCTCCGCCGCAAGCCCCAATTCAACGAGTGCGTCGGCGCCCCCGCCCGTCAGCAACGGGCGGTGATCCGGAAAATCTGCCAATACCGACTGCACTGCCCCCAGTGCGCTCCGCCACGCACCAGCACTGACACACTGCGCCGAACTAATACCCGGCGCCAATGTGGGCGGGTCTAACAAAGCTGCATTGATCCGCCCTGTCGCATGGGTCAGTGCACGACTCATCAGATCAGCGCCTGGCAAAATATAACCGCCCCGGTGCGCGCCATCAGCGGTGAGCAAGTCCAAGGTGATGGCGGTACCTGCATCGATCACGCAAACGGCACCCTCGTGCAAGCAGTGGGCGGCGAGCATCGCCAGCCATCGATCCACTCCCATCTCTCCAGGCACGGCATAACTGTTGCGTACCCCCATCGAGCTCGATTCAGAGACCGCCACCCGCAGGGGCGCTGCTTGCCGGAAACCCAGCGCGTCAACCACTGCCCGATGTGCCCGCTCCCCCACAACGCTCGAAATGCCCACGGCTGACCAGGGTTGATTTTCGACCACCGGAAGCAACGCCTCGACATCGGTCACGGCCCCGCCGGGTGTTAGCAAGCAGTCAGCTTGCGTCAATCGCCATTTGATTGCGGTGTTACCCACATCGAGTAACAACCAGGGCGGCGCCGGCGTCATACCGCGTCTCCAATTTGCAGCACGGATACCTCCCCGCCTGCCACCGTGCAGTGCCCCGTCTCAGTATGCAGCAGTAGCGCTCCGCTATCGTCGATCCCGGCTGCAATGCCCGAAACGGGCGGGGCCCCATCGACAACCACCGCACGGCCGAGGAGCATATCCCGGTGTCGCCATGCCTCCAGCCATTTGGGCATGCCCGACTGGTTGATCTCGGTGAGACCCAATACCAGCCGCCCAAGAATCGTTGCGGCAAGACGATTGCGGTCTACCTCTGATCCCGAGGCAGTCGCCAGATCAGTCCAGGGGCGCCCAATCATCCCGTTATCGTCGTTGCCCATGCTGACATTGAGGCCGAAGCCGATCACCGCGTGGTGCCCGCCGTCCTGCTCACCCAGCAATTCAACCAGCACGCCACCGAGTTTACGCTCCTGATAGAAGAGGTCGTTCGGCCATTTGAGCTGCAGTTGTATGCCGAGGTGCGCCGCAACACTCTCTGCCAGGATTGCACCAACAGCTAGACTGAGACCCGACAAAGACGCCAACACGCCCTGGCACTGCCAACCGACAGAACAGTAGATATTTGCTCCCGCCGGACTGTGCCAGGTCTTCCCCCGGCGCCCGCGGCCGGCGGTTTGCTGCTCTGCGAATGCCACCATCCCTCGACTTCCGCCTGCCGCGTAGCGTTCACGGACGAAGTCATTGGTTGAACCCACGATATCCAGCACGACGATATCGAGCTCATTAAGGATATGCGTTGGCAACATTTCAGAAATGACCATCGCATTTAATGGAGTGGCGTTCACGTGCAACATCATACCCCGTCTCAACGATCCGGGACGCGCCGTCATACACCGCGCAGGTCGAGCGACTTCTCATCGAGTAGCGCGGCTGTCATGATCACCACCTCGGCGCAGCCATCACCCCGACTCCCAAAATCCCAGTCTATGACACCAAGGCTTTCTCAACTCAAAGAACAGCTCCGCCTCGCCGCCATGCTGCTGGCGCTACTGACCGGAACGCTGCTGATAACGGGCCTATGGCAACAAAGCCTCGGTGAGGACAGTTTATTGTCAGCGGGCCGCGGTGCGATCTTCTTTTTGCTGGCGCTGGGCTTGATGGGCACACGCCGCCTGAGTTTAGTACTGACCGCACTGCTATGCAGTGCGGCGGCGACCAGACTGGTGAGCGTTGGCACCACCACCGGGCTCACTGACTGGCTCGAAATGTTGATGCTGGTGATCTGTGTCAGTGTATTGCTGTTACCGACAGACCCACGCGGACCAGAACAGCCGGAGACGTAATGCGCTATCTGGATACGCTGGACACCCCGCTGGGGACACTTCAGATCGAGGCCACTGAGCGCGGGCTATGCGGCATCTGGTTTCCCTCCCGCTCAATTAATCAAGGGCCGACCTCCGGGAAGAACAAGGTCATTTCCCTGGCCAAGCAGGAGCTCAACGCGTATTTCGCAGGCGAGCTGACAACATTTTCAGTGCCCCTCGATTGGCAAGGTACCCGATTTCAGGAATCAGTATGGCAGGCCCTTCTGGCAATACCCTACGGCAAGACGGTGACCTACGGCGATGTTGCCAGAGCTATCGGCAGACCGCGCTCGTCTCGGCCCGTCGGCGGTGCAGTGGGGAAAAACCCCCTTCCCATTATCGTACCCTGTCACCGCGTCATCGGCAGTGACGGCAGCCTCACGGGGTTTACGGGCGGACTCGATATCAAGATCCGGTTGCTGGAACTTGAAGGCCACAGCATCACTTAACGCTTACGCGTTCAAGTCAGGAATGATGGCGTCTTTAAGACGCTCAATAGACTCCTTCAAGCGCAGTTTCTCTTTCTTCAGTCGCTGCACCAGGAGCTGGTTTTGCCAGGGTCGCGACTGGAGCTCAATAATCTTTTGATCCAGCGTACGGTGCTGTATTTGCATCAGCGCCAGCCGCTCAGCGGGAGTGAGCTCCTCGTTGGCGGCTGATTGATCTGGTCCCAAGCGTTCCGTCATGACCTGCTCTGCACTTGCTCTATGGGAAATCTAACTGGGGCACTGTGACACTGACAAGCATCTCATGCATCACCGTCGCCACAACATCACTTAATTCGGCCCGACGGTGAGCACACTTTGATCGCTAATAGCGCGCCCCGACCCGAGCTCGTTCAGTTGAAATCCGGATCCGGTATGAGACCGACGTAGTCAATGTGAGCATCGCCCGCCGCAACAAATTTGGGTGCCTTCAGGCTGTCCCACTGGTTGTAACGGATTGGGGCGCCCTCCAGCGTCGTTACTTTACCCCCGGCCGCTCTGACCAGCGCGTCGCCGGCTGCCAAATCCCACTCGTAACAGGGCGAAGTCCGCGGATACACATCGGCAACCCCCGAGGCCAAATCACAAAATTTGAGCGCACTGCCCGAATTAGAGCGCTCAGCGCCCTCAGCAAGACCCGACAGTTTATTCAACATCATCTGCACCCGCTCTTCGCGATGCCTGGCGCTGGCGCACATAACCAGCGGTTGATGGGGATCCAGCGGGCGAGTAGCGAGCGTCTCGCTGGGCCCGTCTGAAAAAAGCGGGAAGCGACGAGCGCCCCAGCCCGGTACGCCAAGGTCCAGATAGCCCCGGTTGGGCGCGGCGATCAGGCCCAACACTGCCTCGGCATCAATAATCAGGGCGATGTTGACAGTGAATTCACCCGTTCCCTCCAGAAATTCACGGGTGCCATCGAGGGGGTCTATCATCCAGCAGCAAGGCCAGTCACGGCGGCCGATCAATTGCTCGAGTGTCGACTCCTCGGATAACACCGGTATTGCCGGAGTGAGGCTGGTGAGTGACTCACAGATCAACCGGTGCGATGCGTGGTCGGCGTCCGTGACCGGGCTCGCATCTGACTTTTGACTGACTGCGACCTCACCCGATTTTGCATAGAGATCGAGAATGTTCTGTGACGCGTCCCCCGCTAACACCCGGAGCGCCTCAAGCAAACCCTGAAAAGACAGAGCGGTGTCGCGCAACATTCCGTCGAGCGCAGGGTTGCCGCTATAGTGCGTATCATTCATCCACATAGGGTAGCACCCGATGCCACTGACTGTAGCCTCCTCCCTGTCGGTAAAGAGTGTCGATTGGTCTGGGCTGGACACCATTCTGTTGGATATGGACGGGACCATCCTCGATCTGGCTTTTGATAATCATTTTTGGGGCACCGTCATTCCCCGTGAATGGGGTTTAAAACGAGGTTTGGATGCCAACACCAGCCAGCAGAGGCTCGCACCCGTGTTCGCCAACGAGCAGGGCAAGTTAAACTGGTACTGTCTGGATTTTTGGGGCGACACACTGGACCTTGATATCCCGGCCATTAAGGCTCAGTACGCCGACGGCATCCGCTGGCGACCCCAGGCAGAAACTTTTTTACGGCAACTGCAGGCCAGTCATCTGGACGTGGTGTTGATCACCAACGCCCACCCCCTGACGCTTGAGATGAAAGCCGAGCGATTGCCGATTGCCCAGTGGTTCGACAAAATGATCAGCTCTCACGAATATGGCGCACCGAAAGAGACCCCCGCATTTTGGAACGCACTGATGGGCGAACGCCCTTTCAACCCTGAGCGAACGCTGTTCATGGACGATTCGGAACATGTTCTGGATTCGGCGAAGGCATTTGGTATCGCTGACCTCATCACGCTGCGACAGCCCGACTCGACAGTCCCGCTGCGAGCAGTGACGCGTTTTCCTGCGATCCATCATTTCGACGAGATATCAGACGGATTGCCCCGCATTGACTGACAGCATGCAAAGCGGCAAAAAAGTGCGAATCGACAAATGGCTATGGGCAGCCCGGTTTTACAAAACCCGCACGCTGGCCAAGACGGCCATCGAGGGCGGCAAAGTGCAACTGGCCGGTCAGCGCGTCAAGGTATCACGGGAGGTCTCGCCGGGCGATATCTTGCGTATCCGCCAAGGTTGGGATGAGCGTGAGGTGACAGTGCTCGCTACGAGTGAGCAGCGACGTGGCGCGCCCATTGCCCAGACGCTCTATGAAGAGACTCAGGACAGCCTAGATCGAAGGGAGCGGGCCGCCGAGGCGCGCAAGGCAGCGGGCGCCATGGCGCGCCCCACCCAAAAGCCCGGTAAGCATGAACGTAGAGCGCTTGAGCGATTGAGAAAGCAATTTGATGCGACCTGAGAGGCCGCCGATTTAGACGCCGCTGGCATGAGTAGTTGGGGTATGATCCTGTCCATGATTGAGGAACTACCGACAACCCGACCCGACACACCCCTCCTGGACACGGTCTCGAGCGACTTGGCCGCACTGAGTGACCTCAGCACCCAAGAGCTGGTCAAACTGGCCGAGGAACTCCGTCACGATTTGCTGTATTCGGTCGCGGGCACGGGGGGGCACTTCGGCGCCGGGCTGGGAGTGGTCGAGTTAACCGTCGCCCTGCATCACGTCTTTAATACGCCACATGATCGCATCGTCTGGGATGTCGGTCACCAGACGTATCCGCACAAAATCCTGACCGGTCGCCGCGAGCGCATGACAAGCATGCGTCAATTGGAGGGTCTGTCGGGATTCCCAAAAAGATCAGAGAGCCCCTTCGATACGTTTGGTGTCGGACACTCCTCAACCAGTATTTCTGCAGCGATGGGCATGGCGCTAGCCGCTCAACGTCAGGGCATTGATCGCAAGGTGATCGCCGTGATCGGAGACGGCGCAATCACTGGTGGCATGGCCTTTGAAGCGCTCGCCCACGCCGGGCACGAGCGCCCAAACATGCTGGTGATTCTGAATGATAATCAGATGTCCATCGGTCACAACACCGGTGGTCTGGCGACCTACTTTGCCAAGATATGGGCCAGCAAAACATACACCGCGCTACGCGAGGGCTCGAAAAAAATCCTTGGGCATGTTCGGGGCGCATGGGATCTGGCGAAGAAAACCGAAGAGCACATGAAGGGGATGGTCGCACCTGGCACCATGTTCGAGGAACTTGGCTGGCACTATATCGGCCCCCTCGACGGACACGATCTGCCGCAACTGGTCAGCACACTCAATGTAATGGCAGAACTCACGGGACCTCAATTCCTGCATATCCGTACTGTGAAGGGCAAGGGCTTCGCACCGGCAGAACGAGATCCGATCGGCTATCACGCGATCAACAAATTGGAACCGGCCAAACCCGCCGAGACCACCGCCCCTGCCAAACCCAAGCCACCCAAATATCAGGACGTGTTTGGACAATGGCTCTGTGATCTGGCGGGACAAGACGACCGCATGGTCGGCATCACGCCCGCGATGTGCGAAGGATCCGGGATGGTGCAATACGCCCAAAAATTTCCCGATCGCTTCTTCGATGTCGCCATCGCAGAACAGCACTCGGTCACCTTGGCGGCGGGAATGGCATGTGACGGGCTCAAACCCGTGCTCGCCATCTACTCGACCTTTCTCCAGCGGGGTTACGACCAGCTGATACACGACGTCGCGCTGCAGGGCCTGGACGTCACGTTGGCCATCGATCGCGCGGGCTTGGTGGGCCAGGACGGCCCGACTCATCATGGCACCTTTGACCTCTCGTATCTCAGGTGTATCCCGAACATGGTGATCGGAGCGCCCAGCGACGAAAACCAGTGCCGGAAGATGCTGCAGAGCGCCTGGGTGCACGATGGCCCGGCGGCCGTGCGTTATCCCCGCGGCGAAGGTGTTGGCGTCGCGATCGACAGTGAGTTATCGACCATCGAGATCGGCAAAGCAAATGTCGTCAGAGAAGGCGGCGGCGTGGCCATTCTGAACTTTGGGGTGCTACTTGATCAGGCATTGGCCGCAGGGGAAGCGCTGGACGCGACGGTTGTCGACATGCGTTGGGTGAAGCCCCTCGACGAGGCTGTGATTTTAAATTTGGCGGCGCAAAATCAATACCTGATTACCTTTGAGGAAAACGCCATTGCAGGCGGCGCGGGAAGCGGCGTGGCCGAGTTCCTGACGAGAGAAGGCGTCAATTGCGCCATCCGGCATATCGGCATCCCCGACGCTTTCATTGCTCACGCAGGTCAGGGCGAGTGCCGACAGTTGGCCGGGCTGACCGCCGACGCCATTATTGCGGCCGCCGGCGACGCTGGCATGACGGTTTTGGCGCCACCAAGCCAGCAGGCTGTATAACCCCGGGGCCCTGTGAGAAGTCAGCGTGAGTAAAACGTCCCAGAAAAAGGACTCGCCCAGCATCACCGAGCAAATGACTGCGCTGAGTGAGCTGGTGGAGCAACTCGAAGACCCCGAGATTGAGCTCGAAGCGGCTTTGGTGCTCTACGAAAAAGGGATGAAGCTTAGCGGCAGCATTCAGAAGACCCTTGAATCGGCTGAACAACGTGTCGCGCAGGTCGCGGCGGATGGGTCCTTATTGGAGGAGGACGGTCCGGCGGCAGAGCCCTGAACCCGATGGAACCGTTTGCCTGGCTAGACTGTCCCGACCCGCGGCTTGGCGAAGCGCTCGCTTACCTTGCTGAACGCCCCGGGAAGCAACTTCGAAGCCGCCTCACCGCCCTCTGCGCAGAGTTAATTGCCGGCAAGCCGCTCCTCTCTGCTGATGCTGCCGGGGAAGCCATTGAACTGCTGCATACCTACTCGCTGGTGCATGATGATTTGCCCGCCATGGATGACGATGATCTCAGGCGCGGCCAACCCACACTGCACCGTGCATTCGACGAAGCGACCGCCATACTTGCCGGGGACGGATTACAGGCTGCCGCTTTTCAGCGACTTGCTGAGATTGAAGAATTGAGTGCCGAGCAGCGACTCGACATCATTCAAGTCCTCAGCGCTGCGGTGGGATTTCACGGCATGGTCGGAGGACAGGCGCTGGACCTCGCCGCGGAACACCAATCTGTCTCAGTCGATGCTTTGCGAGGAATTCATCATCTGAAGACAGGTGCGCTGATCGCAGCGGCCGCAGAAGCCGGCGCGATTTGCGCCAATGCATCGACTGTGCAACGAGCCGCTCTTGTCGTCTTCGCCAAAGCCATTGGACTGGCGTTTCAGGTGACCGACGACGTTCTGGACGTCACGGGAGACAGCGCTTCGCTCGGCAAGACCGCAGGTAAAGACGCCCGGGCAGAGAAATCGACCTATGTCAGCACGCTGGGTCTGGCGGGTGCAAAAGAAGAAGCGGACCGGCTGCTCCATGAGGCACTTGAAGCCCTGTCGATATTCGGTAGCGAAGCCGATCCCCTGCGCGGTCTGGCACGGCAAATGGTGCACCGGAACACTTGACCGGGTGGCATCAGCTCAGATCGCAGCGAGCACAATAACTGACAGGGTCAGGCAGAGCCCGGCCATGACCCCCGCCATCAGATCGTCAGCCACCACGCCCCAACCGCCGGGTAATGAGCGTTCTAACAGGCTAACAGGCCAGGGCTTGGCAATATCAAAAACCCGGAACAGGGCGAACGCCCCTAACAACAGCCACCCCCTATGTTCGATGGGCAACGGGATCAGTGTCAGAGGAATTAACACGGCTAACCACAGGCCAACGACTTCATCCATCACAATCGCGGGATGATCCGCCACCCCCCAGCGCCGCCCCGCCTCTTCAGCAGACCAGATCGCCACACAGACGGCGCCGCTCCATGCCCACCAATGAATCGTTGCGGCAACGCCCAAGCTTGGCAACAGGCAGAGTGCGGTAAAGAGACTGCCGACAGTACCGGGAGCAAAAGGCGACAGCCCTGAGCCCAGCCCACTGGCGATCAATGTTGCCAGCCCGTCAATTTGCGCACGAGCGGCGTCTGGCGCGTCAGTCTGTGAAATGGTCGTATCCCGATTGCTGCGGCGTCACGGCACAGCTTACCCCGCTGCCAGCGACCACACGACCAATTTCCGTGCAGCCAGCGGGCACGCTTGCATCGGGCGGCAGCGTGAACAGCAACTCATAATCGTCTCCCCCGGAAAGGGCCCATCGAAGAATCTGGTCCTGATCGGGCAGGGCACGCAACGCATCCGAGAGCGGCAGTCGGTGACAATCGATATCGATCGCGACCTCACTGGCATCGGCGATGTGCGCTGCATCTGCCAATAACCCATCAGAGACATCAATCGCCGCCGATGCCACCGCGCGCAACGACTCTCCCAGCGCCAGCCTCGCGATGGGTCGCGCGAATCGCCCCACCAGGGCATTGGAAACCATAGCGTCGCTAATCGCTAGATCCCCGCGCAACGCCGCCAGACCAGCGGCCGCATCGCCGAGGGTGCCGCTTACACAGACGCGGTCTCCCTCTCGAGCCCCGCTGCGTTTCAGGTATGCGGCTGTTGGGGTCGAACCCATGACGGTCACCGTCACCGACAAGGGTCCCCGCGTAGTATCCCCGCCCACAAGAGGTAAACCGGTCTGCTCGCTGGCGTCTCTCAGCCCATCAACAAAGGCGGTCAACCAGCCTTGATCGACCGAAGGGATTGTCAGCGCCAATAGCATCCCTGCGGGTGCTGCACCCATCGCGGCCAAGTCGCTTGCCGCGGCCATCACACTTCGGAAGGCGATATCTGCGGGGGGCATGCCGGGCAGAAAATGAACACCTTCGACAGCTGTGTCGATAGAAGTATGGAGAACGTGGCCCTCTGGCACGCCGAGCACGGCGGCATCATCACCCATACCCAGCCTGACGGCGGCCCCGGCGTCCATACCCGAGAAAAATCGGTCTATTAACCCAAATTCTCCGACTGCCATCAGCCGCGTTGCGCGAGCTCGACCTGGCGTAATTCCCGCGCAACCTTGTCGAGCACGCCGTTGATATAACGATGCGAATCCGTTGCACCAAATTTTTTAGCGAGGGCGACGGCTTCGCTGATCACAACCTTGTAGGGCACGTCAATTCGATCCCGGAGTTCGAAGGTGCCGAGACGGAGCAGATTCCGCTCAATCGGGTCTAGCTCGTCGAGCTTCCGATCGAGAGCGGGCTCGAACAGTAATTCGAGACCCTCTACATCATGGACCACCCCTCTCAGTACGGCGCTAAAGTACTCCCCATCGGTGTGCCTGAAGTCATTATCCACGCGAAATTCAGCCTCTATGTCAGAAGGACTGGCACCAGATAGAGTCCATTGATAAAGCGCCTGCAGCCCATAATGCCGGGCCTTGCGTCGCTGAGCGGCGAGAGCATTGTGTTCCGCCATCAGCTACGCAGCGCCCTGATCAGATTGACCATTTCTACCGCACTCAAGGCAGCCTCAGCGCCCTTGTTTTCGTCATTCTCTGCTGACCGTTCCTCAGCTTGGGCCAAGGTGTCAACTGTCAGCACACCAAAGGCCACCGGCTTGCCCGAATTGAGGGCCACCTCGCCAATGCCGCGCGTGCACTCCCCCGCCACATATTCGAAATGAGGTGTACCGCCCCGGATGACAGCGCCCAATGCAATGACCGCATCACAATCACCGCGCGCTGCAGCAGCTTTGCAGGCCAGAGGAATCTCAAAAGCACCGGGCACAGTGACAACCCGGATCTGGTTATCGGTAATCCCCACACTGCGCAGTGCTTGCATCGCGCCACCGAGCAAGCCGTCTACGATTGCCGTGTTCCAGCGCGTCACCACAATGACATAGCCGCCATCGTTACCTGACAGCTGCTCAGCGGAGTTATCGATCCCTTTACCTGACATACCGCATCATTCCTCAAAGGCCTTCCGATTCGGGTGGCGCGACGAACTCGACAACCTCGAGTCCGAAGCCCGCGAGCGCATTGTACTTGAGGGGCGCGCCCATCAACTTGATTTGACCCACGCCCAGATCACGCAATATCTGCGCGCCCATACCGATCTGATTGTAGGCATCCGCACTGCCGGAGAGCTCGGCCTCCGGCGCCCCCAACAGCCTATCGATACCAGAAATCAAATCCTCGGCCGTCTCGGGTTTGCTGAGTAACACCAGCACTCCGGCATCAGCCTCAGCGATGGCGCGAAGGCTGGCATCAAACGACCAGGACGCGTGGCCCTCGATTGTCGTCCCTATGAGGTCGCGAAACACCGCCGTCACGTGGACCCGCACCAGCGTAGGGCGATCGGCGCGAATATCGCCAACGGTCAGGGCCAGGTGGACCCGCTGATGGATGGTGTCCTGATAAGCCGCCACCTTAAATTGACCGTAGCGACTTTGAAGCACCCCACTTCTAACGGTGCTCACTGTTTTCTGATTCGCCAATCGATACGTCACCAGATCTGACACCCGGCCAACCACCACATCATGCCGCTCGGCGAACTCGGCCAGATAGTCGCCGCTGGCAACAGCACCCTCTCCATCCAATACTTCTGTAAACACGGCAGCCGGCGTCAGGCCGGCAAGCGTTGTCAGGTCAACGGCCGCCTCGGCAGGCGCCGTGCGAGTCAATACACCCCCAGCCGCTGCCGCAATCGGGAAGATATGTCCAGGCTGAACCAGATCGGATGGCTGACTGAGTGCATCGACCGCCACCTGAACCGTTCTCGCCCGATCCGCTGCCGATATACCGGTATCAATGCCCGTAGCTGCCTCAATAGACAGTGTGAAGGGCGAAAGCGAGTCATCGCCCTCCACCATCAGAGGCAGCTCAAGCTCTTCGCAACGCTGGGGTGTCAGAGCCAGACACACCAAGCCACGTGCTTGACGCGCCATAAAAGCAATATGGTCTGCCTGACAATGCTCTGCTGCCGTCATCACAAAACCCGTCACGCCCCCCGCGCTGTTGTCGTTCAACAGGAGGCAGCTTTGCCCGTGCCGCAGCTCGCTGAGCAATTTGTCTATGTCTGCGAAA
>Ga0181588_10004365_pt1 | contig 11627 bp, 14 predicted proteins | sample 071ome_26_FD_148607 | JGI IMG/M metagenome (GOLD analysis project Ga0181588, IMG submission 148607) | Coastal salt marsh microbial communities from the Groves Creek Marsh, Skidaway Island, Georgia - 071409BT metaG (spades assembly) | ecosystem: Environmental > Aquatic > Marine > Intertidal zone...
GACCAGTCCATAAGGGCCCGTGGCCTGCAGCACCTCGGCAAAGGTCCCGAGTCCGCCTGGCTCCATCAAGCCACCTCCTCGGGGAGCAGGTCCGAGACGTCCACGCTCTTGCCGGCTCCGGTCGCTCGCTTGACGGCCTCCTCGTAGGCGGCGCAGGCGGGCAGCCGGGCCTCCAGCCGAAGCCAGGCGTAGAGGATCAGCCACGCTCCGTCGGCGTGTCCGAAGTAGTGGTGGGCATACACACCGGGCTGGCGCATGTCGCCGTCGGGGGTGCGGCCCATGGTGAGCTTGCCGTCGCGCAGCCCCAGCCAGTTGCGCGGGATCTTTAGCTGCCCGGCCTTGGGCGAGGTCAGCCACCCGATGAGGCTCGCGGTCGCCTCGGCCTGCTCGGGCGTGGGCAGCACGTAGCGTTCACGGTGCGCCCACGGAGCCTCGATGACCCGTCCCCAGGGAAGGCCCTCTTGCAGCACCGTCGGGTAGTAGGGGTTGACCACCTCCACGCCGACCGACGGCCCGTTGTGCCCACCCGCGTGGGCGAGGCGCTCGGTCGCCAGGTCGGCGTGTTGGTACACGGTGCCGTCGGCGGCCACGATGAGGTGGACGCCCAGCTTGCGGCGCTTGAGCACCGCCACGGTGCTCGCCGCGGAGCGGGTCACGGACTCGTGGATGATGAGCTCGTTGACCGCGACAGGGTCGCGGTCGCGGGCTTTGAAGGCATGGACGCCGTCCATGGCGTAGGTCTTGAGCCTCATGCCGTCTGGCGGCGCGAGGTGTTCGCCTGCGATGATGAATCGGGTGCAGCTCACTGGTCGTCCTCCGTGGCTCCCGCGAGGCGGCTTGGCAGCCCGGGTTGGTCGAGAACGAGAGTTGGCGTTCTCGCAGTGCCATCGGGCTCGTACTCGTTGGAACCTGGCGGTCGAGTCGTGTTCTCGCCTGGCTGGTTCGGGCCCTCGGTGCGGCTCTTGGCCGGCGGCTCGTCCTTGGGATCGAAGGCGTCCGGCGTGAAGTAGCGGAAGGCGCGCAGCTGGGAGATCCGCGCCTCCATCTGCTCACGCTCGCGGCAGCGCGCCACGGCGCCGGCCTCCCACAGCTGGCGGGCCGCCGGGTGCAGCCGCTTGGCCTCCTTGGTCAGCAGCTTGTCGGCCTCGTCGAGGCTCACCACGGCTCGCTGTAGTTCTGGCGCGAGCCGATGTGCGTCCGAGACGACCTTGGCGAGCACGTCGGGCTGGTTCCGGGCCTGTTCAATGAAGATGAGCAGCGACCGGCGGTCGCCGTTCTCCACCAGGACGTTCCACAGCTTGAGGCGATCAGCGTCTTCTTTGAACTCGGCGATGAAGCGTTCCTCGAGCGCGCCCCAGCAGGGCACGGGGCCGCCTTCGTCGCCGCTGCGGATGAAGCTGGCAAAGCTCTTTGCCTGGGGCAGCTCTATGGTCTCGATGCGCGTGGCGTGCACGTCGCGCGGGGTGTCTGCAGGTCGGGTCATGATCCCCTCCGATAGGCGGCGACGTTGACCCAGAGCTGGCTTGCCGACTGGTTGTGGACGCGGATCTCGTAGTCCTTGTCGCCCCCGCCGAGGTTGAGTTTGGTGATCCAGTACCGGAGGTCCGGGGTGAGGTTGCCGCGCACATAGGTCGTGGCCTGGGGCAGCCCGGTCGCGGATTCCGGGTAGTTGTAGGTGACCGTCACCAGGTCGGGCTGCTCTGAGAGCGTGGTGATGAGGGTGCTGACGCCTGGGTCCATCAACTCCTGCGTCGAGTAGATCCGGCGCAGGTAGCGGTCATCGTGATCGTGTCCGGCCGTCGCGAAGTCGCTGGCGTGGTTGCCGTCCACCGTGTCGGCATCGCCCACGGTCTCGCCAATGTTGTAGTAGCGGGCGTCGGCCTCGGCCTCGGTAAAGTAGCGGTCGTCGTGGTCTGAGCCGGTGGCGTGTGCGTTCAAGTGCCCAAGGAGCGCGACCAGATGCGCCCGGAGTGTGTCTGCTGCCAACGAGTACGGCGCGCCCCCGATGTCGTCGTTGCCCACATGGCTGGTGCCAGGTGTCGCCCCGGTGGACTCCAGGTCGCTGACGATCTCCTGAAGCTGGGACTGGACGTTGGTGGCGCCGATGTGGGCGTGGGGCAATGCCGAGATGGCGCTGGCGTCGTGGGCTCCGGCGGGTGCGCCGACGTGGCCGTTGAGCCAACCGAGCAGCTGTGAGAGGTGCGTGTCCACGTTGCCGGCCGCCAGCGAGTGCGGCACGCCGACGGCGGCGTCGGTCCCAACATGGGACGCGCCTGGGCTGCCGCCTGCGGTGGAGCTGAGGTCATCCACCAGCTCGTCGAGGGCGTCGCCCACGTTGGTCGAGCCGATGAAGCCGTGCGCAGGGTAGTCGATGTCGGTGGCCGGGTGCCGGCGCGCAGCCCCGGTGAAGTGGTCGCTTAGCTCCGCGTCCACCTCGTCGAAGCTGGCCTGGGCGTTGTCGAGTACGGGCTGCAGGATGCTCCACAGCCCGGTCGTCACCTCCACTGAGTCGCCGTTCGCGAAGATGAAGGCCTGGCGGCGAGAGGAGTCGATGTCGGCGACCTGGATCTGCAGCTGCCCGTGGCTGCGGAGCACATCGCAGATGAGCAGCTCGGACTCTTGCAGCGGCACCTTGGTGGACGCGCCAATGGGAGCTTGAGCCCCTTGCCGGACCACGATCTCGAAGGACTCGTCTCGCCGGAAGTAGACCTGCTGGGAGTTGCCGTCGGTGCGCGGATCGGAGAGCAGCCGGTCGAAGCGCAGGAACACTCCAAGCCACTTCTCTTCGCCTGCGACGGTCACCTCCGTGGGGATCCCGCTCAGGTCCACCGAGCAATCGACGGTCTGGTCGGTGCCGAAGAAGATCCGCTGGCCCAGGTGGTCGTAGCCGCGACCGGGCGCGGTTAGATCGATGGTTAGGTCGGGCACCGGCGCGTGGGGAGCGGGCTGCGCACCGCTGATGATGCCGTAGACGCCGATGTCTGCGGCCAGGTCACGGTCGGCTTGCTCGAGCAGCTCAAAGGCCAGATCAAGCTCGGCTTCGGTGACCTTCTGTCTGAAAAAAAAGTCTGTGCGATCGGCCATGCGGTGCTGCTCCTCGGGGTTCGCGCCTCCGAGGGAGCAAAGGGCTTTGGTGCGCCCGCGGGGACAGGCCTGTCAGTGCAGCAGCGTGTTCCAGCCGAGCTCGCTCTCGCCGATGACCCAGTGGTCGAAGCCTCCCTGCGGGATGGGCTCCACGAGATCCACGAAGTGGGTGTGGGCCGGCTTGAGGTACTCGACGATGGCGCGCAGCTGGCTGCGCTGGGTGTCGGTGAGCACCTGGTCGACGATCACGTCGAAAGCGTAGCGGGCGAAGCTGTCCGAGGGGCCAAGCTCCCAATCCACACCCAGCTCGGATTCACCCAAGACCAGCGTGGTGCCGGTAAACGGCGTGATGGCCTCCACATCGATGTCGAGGAAGAAGCGGATGGCGTTCTCGATACCCACCGCTGTGCCTTTCTGACGGTACATCTCCACCAGCACCGCGGCGAGTCGGCGCTTGGAGAGCGCGTCGAGGTCAAAGGGGAACGGGTTGCCGAGGTCCTGGAGGATGAGATCGAGGAAGGGCTCGGGGGCTCGCTCCAGGTCGAAGATGTCGGGGAAGCGGTCCACTTCGGCGACCATCAGGTCCAGCACCTCTTGCAGGCTGGCGATGAAGCGCCACAGGTCTCCGGTCTGGTCGTCGCGGCGGTTGTGGTGCGGCAGCATCGTCCACAGGTGGAAACGTCGGTCGCTCGGTCGCGCGGGTCGGAAGCCGGTGAACAGGACCCTGTCGTGGGGTGGCAGGATGAGGTTTCCGAAGGCGTCCAACACTCCGCTGACCGTGAGCAGATAGCCGACGTCCGGGCTCATCTCCTTGTCGAGCGTGAGGATCAGCATGGACGCGGCGCTCGTGGCCGACGCCACCTGTGACGTCACCGCGGGAGCAGATTGCGGGGCCAGTTGGAACACAGCCCCAGCAGGCGCGGTCACCGGCTCGTCAAAGGAGAGCCGAACCGTGAAGGCGTCCGTCGCCTGAGCCGCCAGCAGCTTAGGCGCGCTGCGATCTTCGACCTCGAAGCTGTAGTGGGTGTCGAGCGTGTTCGCCCCGCCCACCGTCTCGGACAGCACCCTCACAGTCACCGACTGCAGGCTCTGGAAGAACACGGTCGGGTGCAGGACGACGCGCAGGGTGTCGGCCGTCTCGGTGATAAGCGCTTCCGGCCCGTCGTAGCCAAGCTGGAGCTCGGGAGCGCCCCCACCCTCGAAGGCGAGCGCATCGTTCACCCACACACGGGTTGCCGAGCGGTCGATGCCGTCGGGGCCAGTGTCCAGGATCTCCAGCGCCACCCGGCTCTCAATGGGGACGCCGGACTCGTCGGGGCACGGGTCGCGGTTCAGCAGAGCCGGCGTGCCCACAGCCTCTTGGGTGACGGCGTTATCGATGTAGAGCGCGGGGAGTCGGAGCGTGGTCATCTACACCTCCACCAGCGCGAGCCGTACCCCCAGCGTGTGGACGCCCGCCAGCTTGGAGAGGTTGGCGGCCAGATCTGTGAGGTGTCGCTCACGGCCGGGCTTGCAGCGGGCGCTCGCCACGGTGGCGCCGTCCACGCGCAGTTGCGCCTCCCAGGCGAGCGTCTCTGGCAGGTCGCAGGGCACCCGCAGGCGCAGGTCGGCACGAAAGAGGTTGGCGTCGGTCACGTCCACGTCTTGGCTCAGCTCGGCGTGGTCGCCGGCGGCAAGCTCGTAGAGCCGCCCTGCGTCCTCGTCACCGAGTACAAACACCCACTCGCCACCGGCAGGGCTGGCGGACGTGGGCTTCAGCCGTCCCTGACTCTCGCCGAGGCGGCTCGTGAACGCGGTCAACTCCATCAGGTCTGCCTCAGCAACTCGACGTGGTCGAAGAAGCCCCGGCGGGTCACGTCGGAGACGGCGAAACCGAAACCGCCGCGTCCCGAGGTGAGCGGCTGGGTGCCGCTGTTGATGCCCAGGTGGTCGTCGATGAACTCGGCCATGCCGCTCACCGGCTGCCAGTCCGGGGCGACGCCGAGCGGCTGGTCGTCCATGTCGTTCTGGAACACCTTGAGCACCACGTCGCCGTTGTCGTTGACGATGACATCGAGGCGTAGGTGCAGCCAGGTGCTCTGAGCGAAGCTCTCGCCAGAGGCCAGCAGCACGCCCGCACCGTCCGAGTCCGGCAGCCCTGTGACCACCGAGCCCTTTCGCAGCACGATACGATGCGGATCGTCGTCGGAGAGCCCAAGCAGGTAGGCGCTGTCGTTCACGGAGTTGCCCTGGCAGCACAGGAAGAGAAAAGGCGAGAAGCCGGTGGGTCCGCCGCCGGGTCCGCGCTGGACGCAGCCCCGAATGGACGCCCCCTTGGCCATCGGGGCGAAATCCACCAGGTTGGCGAACAGCCCCACGCAGCCCTCGACGGCCGCGAGCGAGTTGAAGGCGAAGAGGAAGTCGCCGCCGCCCGGTGGCGCGTCCACGCCAGCGGTCACGCCGCGGTCCACGGTGGCGATGTCGAGCCCGTCATTGAGGTAGGTCCAATCTGCTTCTGCCATGAGGCGCTCCTTTAGATGGTGGTGGCGGCGGCCCAGTCGTTCTCGAAGTCCTCGACGTCCTCGGCCCCGGCGTCGAACATCGCGGTGTCCGAGGGCACGCTCGACCACAGCCAGCGGTAGGACTCGTTGCTTCGCCACTGCTCCTCGAAATCCTCGTGGCCCTCGCAGTTGAACAGCCCGGTGTCGTCGCCAACAGCGTTCCAGGCCAAGGCGAAGGCGTCGTTGCTCCAGCCCGCCTCACAGTCCTCGACCGCGCCGCCGCCAAAGGGCGCGGTGATGACCGCGTCCGGAAGCTCGGTCAGGTAGACGTCGGTGCCCCAGCCGTCGGCGAAGTCCTCGTAGCCCTCGGCGAGCGCGTCGAAGAGGCCCATGACGAGCTGGCCGTCGGCAAAGCCATTGAGCAACTCCGTCCACCGCTCAAAGTCCTCACGGCCCCGATGTGGGTCGGGTCCGAAGCCAGCCACGCGCTCGAGCGCCGTGTGGCTGGTCAGCGTCCAGTGCTCGGCGAGCCCGCCCGATGCGCCCTCGTCCTCAAAGCCAGGGTTCAGCACGCCCATCAGAGCAGCCCTCCCGTGTCGCCGTCGGTGAGCGTGACGGCGCCGAGCGTGGGGAACTCCTCGATGGCGAGGTTCACGTCGGCGGGCAGGCCCGACAGCATCAGGTCGCCGTGCCGGTCGCCCATCTTGCGGACGCCCTCGGTGTCGCGGATGACGTTGAAGACGTCGGACCAGGCCACCTCGCCCACGGGGTTGCCGTCGGCGTCGCGGACGTTGAAGCCGAAGTCCACGTTGGGGTTCGGTGTGCCGTCGGCCTCGCTCACCTGGAAGAAGGCGGCGAGGTTGTCCTTGATGCGCTCGCGGACGGTGCTCGGGTCGTGGCCTTGTCGCAGATAGAGCCGCGCGGCCACGTCGATCTTTCGGTAGACCGGATCTTGGACGGCGACCTGGAAGGTCAGCGTGCAGGGGTAGACCTCGGTGACCTGGGCGAGCACCAGGTTCTTGAGCGCGGGCGTGGGCGCGCCGCCGCCCTCGGGGATGACGTAGAGGATGCCGCTGTTCTCGGCGATGCCCGCGTCCTCGTTCGAGGTGAGCATCAGCGCACGCGCCACCCCGGGGACGCGTCGAGCGTTCACCTCGAAGTCTTCACGGGTGACGGTGCGGTTCAGCACTCGCAGGCTCTCGGGCGCGAGCAGCTTGGCGGAAGCCACGGTCTGCCGGTCAGTGCCGCCGCTGGCAGGTTCCTCGTTGTCCACGGTCAGTTGGACCGGTCTCCCGTGGGCGTCGTTGAACACGCCCTCGAGGACCACGAGGCGACCCGCGTCCACGTTGCCGTCTGCGCCGCCGCCGGTCTTGTAGCTGATCTCCACGGTGCCGGTCGGAGGCGCTCCGTTGGCCCCGTCGCCGAAGCGAATGGTGGCGCGGTCATTCTGATCCACCAGCACCATGAAGTGTCGGTCGTTTGGCTCCGAGCCGAGCAGGCTCTCCTCTTCAGCGTAGTCGCCGTTGGCCGCCGTGACGGTTGCCGAGCCGTCGAGGTAAGGCGTGAAATCGAGGGGCACGTCCAGGTTGGCAAGCCCTTGCGTGTCGTAGCGTTGGGTCCGCGTCTCGGAGTGCTCCACGATGGCGGTCTGGGTGAGCGTGTCGGTGCCGGCTGCGAAGGTCACGTCGCTCAGCAGCTGAAAGCGCACCGGCTCGGTGACCTCCTGGGTGCGGACAACCGAGCCGACTGGGATCACCACATCGGCGGACGGCTTGCGGCTCAGCGTGAAGCTCACGTTGGCGGTCGCGGCCTGCGCGCCGTGCAACCGGTAGCCAAGCATCCGGGCAAGCGCGATGACGTTCTTGCGCTGGGTCGCGGTGGCAAGCCGTGACTCCCGAGCCTGGTTGTCCAGGTAGAAGCCGAGCACGTCGCCCACGAAGGCGAACATCTCCAGCAGCACGTTGCCAAAGCCTGCGACCTCGAAGTCCGACCAATCCGGGAACACGCTGCGGATGAGCTCGATGAGCCGCGCACGCAGGGCGTCAAAGTCTTTGTCGGTGTAGTCGACGTTGTGTGCGAGCAGGGCCACGGCGATACCTCCACGGAGGCAAAGTCGCCGAGGCGCTCACGGGGGACAGTTCAGAAGCGCCAGCGCAGCCCCGCCTCGGCGTGCCAGTGGGGGTTGAAGGCCGACAGGTCGAAGGGGTGCTCGACGCCCGCACCGGCCACAGCCGAAAGCCCCTCGGTGAGCCGGTGCTCGTAGTCGAGCCGCCCCCCGAAACCGCTCAGGTTGCGGCCTGCCTTTGGCAGTGCCGTCCTTCGGACTCGCCTTCCGGGCTCGCGCCCCGTTTCCTCCCTTCGGTCGAAAGCCGTGGTGGCGTAGCCGAGCAGCTCCATATGACCGCTGCCGACCGGCGTTCTCTCGACGGCGTCGAGCCGGCGGACAACCCGGTTAGCGATCAGGCCAAAGGGGCGGTGGCCCTCGTCAGCGAAGCACCTCGGATGTCGTGAACTGCGGCCTCGACCTTCGAAGCGATGAGTCCGTCCACCGAGCCGCTGCCAAGTCCGAGTATGTGGCCCAGCTCTTCGAGTCCCTTGGGTCCGAGGTGCGACTTCACGTTGTCGATGGCAGCCTGCTTGATGCGTTGCTTCTCGGCTTCTGTGATCTTGCCGTCGGCGGTCGCCTCCTTGATGGCGTCCACGACCGTCTGCTGAAGCTCTTTCACAGCGGTGAAGACCGCCTCGTCCAGCCGCACCAGCACGCCACGCAGGTACTCGTTCTTGACCTTCGCCTTGATGAGCTGCGCCAGCTTGGCCGACAGCCAGGTCAGGCCCGCCACCAGAATCGGCGCGAGCACCTCCAGCATCGTGAATCCAAAGTGTTCGATCTCCATGTCGCTCCCTGGTCTGTCTTGGGCGCATGGATGCGCCGTCGAAGGAGCAAAGGAGGACCGACTGATTCCGGGGACAGCTACGATGAGACCGGCAGCTGCACCTGCGCTTCCGTCCCGCGCTCACGGACCCGCAGCTTCACCGTGAGCTGGGCGTCCTCCTGCACCACGTCGAGGGCCACGAGCTTCGCGCTCGGCACCCACCGGGCGAGCGCGTCGCGGACATAGACGCGGGCAAGCTCCCCTACGACGGCGTCGTTGCGTTGGTGCCGCAGTCTGCCGAGGGCCGCGCCGAAGCTGGTGCGCCAGGGCAGCTCGCCGTCGGAGCCGTAGGCCGCTCCGTCGGTCAGAAGCGCCTGGAGCACCTTGGAGCGCAGCAGGTCGGAGCCCGTACCCGACGCGAAGTCGCGCTTTCGGTCGCGCTGAAAGGGGATGAGCAGTCCTCGTCGTTCATTCATGGTGTTCTCCCTCAAGGCACCGGCACCATGTCGCGGACGGCTTGCAGCTGCTCCACGATGGCGTCCAGCGGCTCGATGGCCTCGTCGAGCGGCACGTCGGCGAGGTTGGAGAGATCCGGCACCTCGGGCGCGCCGATCATCCCGAGGAAGAGGTTGAGGATCCCGATGAGCTTGCCGATGGACGCCAGGCTCTTGCCCACGTTGGCGGCCTCCTGGGCGACGTTGGCCTCGGCGCAGCTCGTGATGGCCATGAGCCCCGCGTCCTCAAGCTCGGTGGCGCGGTCGATGGCGCCGGTGATCTGCTGGATCTGTGCCTGGAGCTGAAGCAGCTGGCTACGGGCCTGGCGCAGCGTGTCGAGCACCAGGTCGATGATGCCGATGATGGTGTAGGGCAGCGATAGCTGCGGGATGAGCTTCAACAGCGCGTTCACCTTCTCGGCCAGCTCGGGGATGCAAGCGGCGAGCACCGTCGGGTCTGGCGGCGGGCCTAGAGTGTCGGGGATGGCTTTGACGCAGTTGAAGATGGCCACCACGGTGTCGATGATGTTGAACAGCGGCACCAGCGGCGTGAGCGCCGGCTGGATCTGCTCCATCAGGTTGATGGACTCCATGGTCACGCCGCCGGGCAGCGTGATGGAGATGGGGTCCGGCAGCTCGGGGATCTCGATGCAGATGGGCAGCGCCACGTCGTCCTCCTAAATCGGGTCCGCGATGGGGCGGACGATGCGGCCAGCGATGGTGACCTGGGTGGCCTCGAGGGAGATCGCGCCCACCGCCTTGATGGTGATGGCGGTGGTCCCCTCGAGGGTGACGGTGTTCTCCTCGGCGTCGAAGAGCAGGTGGTCGCCTGTCTTCTTGTTGGTGAGCTTGAGCTTCTTGCTGCCCTCGCTCTCGTCGAGCTCCACGCGGAAGGTGGGCGTGGCGAGCACCCGGTTGTCGGGCGGGTCCACCTGGGCCTCTTCGGGGACCTCGCTCTCGCCGTTCGGTTTACCCCAGTGGGCGCAGAGGTAGTACGGCGCGTCCACGTCGCCCTGGTTGAAGAAGAGCGCCACCTCGGCCCCCTCCTCGGGCACGGCGAAGAGCCCGCAGTCCTTCATCCCCCCACCCGAGGTGCCGAGCGGCCAGGCCCAGGCGCTGTTGGGCTCAATCAGTCCCGGCACGCAGACTCGCACGCGGCCGAGTCCCTCGGGATCCTGCCGGTCGGTGACGTAGCCCACGTACATACCCGGAAGGCGGGTGTCTTGGGTCCCGATGTCGTCGTCAAAGGGTGCGTACATGATCTACTCCAGGCTCACGCTCATGCCGGCCTCGGGGTCCTCGGCGCCGATGGCCCGGCCGTCGCGGCGGTATTCGATGTGGGTGGCGCCGGTGTCGGGGTTCACGACCTCCACCTGGGTCATGGAGCCGCCCGAGCGGGTGCGGCTGCGGTTGCGCTCTCCGCGCTGCTGCTGGGCCAGCCTGCGTGCCCGCTTGCCGGAGCCGTCGCGGGTGAGCTTGAGGTCGCAGGTGTACCCGGACGCCGAGATGACGTGCTTGACCTCGGTGACGTAGTACTTGCCCGAGAGCAGCGCCGAGATCCCTTGAACCTCCACGATGCTCTTGGCGTGCAGCGTCGGATCGCCCACAACCTTCATCGACAGCTTCACCGTGCCGCGCTCGGAACGGCGGAAGCGGGCTCTGGACTCCCGCTCTGCACGCGCCGCAGTCGTGGCCGACGAGGCGTGAACGCTGGCGGTGGCGTTGCGTGTCTCGAGCGAGGTGCTGCCCGTCTCCGGGTCCACGACCTCGACCACCTCGGCCAGCGTCGCCCGGTCGGTGGTGTCGTTGTTAGCCGACGCCTCCACCGTGCTGCGGGTGAGCGGGTCGCGGCTGCGGACGGTGACCTTGCCCACCCGCTTGGTCAGGTCGCTCTCTACGCTGACCGCCATGACGTCGCCGCGCCCGGGGTCGGCGTACCAGGTGAAGGTGTGGGTCGGCGTGGCGCTCTGCTGGCGCTCGCGGAAGTGAAATCCGCCGTCGTCCACGAAGAACTCGAACTCCTCGCGGGCGGCCAGGCGGCGCAGGAAGCGAGCGTCCGTCTCGCCGGTCTGGTTGATGACGTCGAAGGCTTCTTGCGTCTCTTCGAGGTCGAGGAAGGTGCCCTCGAAGCCGTGCTCCTTGGCGATCTCCTCTGCCACCTGCGAGCGCGTCTTGCCCTCCCAGGCGCGGGTCTTGGACTCCCGGTCCATGAGCACGCTGGTGGCGCGGCCCTCAAGCGTGAGCGTGGTGAAGCCTTTGAGCTTCTTCACCACGACTCGCCGGGTGGGCGCCATTTTGCCGGGGTAGCCCCAGCTGACCTCAAAGGTTGCCCCGCCGGCCAGCTCCTCCATCTCAAAGAGCGACAGGTCGAAGTTGTCGAGCTGAAGCGCCAGCTTGTCGGCCTTCTTCTCCGAGTCCTCGAAGGTGAACCCGATGATGCGGTCGCCCAACTCGAGCGGCTCGCCGCTCTGGGCCTTCTCGTCGGGCAGCAGTGTGATGCGGACGCCCGGCGCGCTGCGGTCGATGATGGGGTTGCTCATGACGCCCTCCGCTGGCTCTCAGAGAGGATGACGTCCGTGAGCACCCGAAGGGACGGAATGAAGAGCCTGCGGCCCGGCTCGAGGAGCAGCGTCGGGTCCACGATGGGGTCGGGCTGGAAGTCGGCGACGACCCACCAGAAACCGCAGGCCCGTGGC
>Ga0181588_10004366_pt1 | contig 11626 bp, 10 predicted proteins | sample 071ome_26_FD_148607 | JGI IMG/M metagenome (GOLD analysis project Ga0181588, IMG submission 148607) | Coastal salt marsh microbial communities from the Groves Creek Marsh, Skidaway Island, Georgia - 071409BT metaG (spades assembly) | ecosystem: Environmental > Aquatic > Marine > Intertidal zone...
CCCCGGCCTGTGCTCGTTCCTAGAGCCACAACACCTCGCCATTAACCCCAATCCAAGATGTGGGCACGATTCATTGCCTATAAAAGCGGGCACTCAGCGGACTAAGATTTGTTCCTCACCCAATCAGATTTTTGCTTCGCATATCAGATTTTTGTCTCAATTGATGGACCCGAGGCGCTCACCTGTGACTCGAGCCTTTTCGTCGGTATTCCGGTTATTGCTGCCGGCCCGCGACGGTGATTGCACACGGCATCCTGGGCCTCCGTTGACCCCGTGCCGACAGCCAAGTAACGTGCAGGCTCGCGCAGGAGAGATCAGTCCATGGCAGCCAAAAAATCTTTTCCATTTGAATCGACCCTCGAAAAGCTCGAAGCCATTGTGGAACAAATGGAGTCCGGCGATCTGACGCTGGAAGAATCTTTGCGCGCCTTCGAAGAAGGGATTCAGCTGACGCGAGCCTGCCAACAGGCGCTGACTGAGGCGCAACAACAAATCAATGTATTGATTGAGAAAAATGGCACCTTGGCCGCAGAACCGATGACCGACGCCAGCGATGAGTTCTGACTTCCTCACGCCCTTTCAAACGCGTATCGAAACCCAATTAACCTCGATTTTTGAAGCAACACCCGAGCCTGAACGACTGCTCGATGCCATGCGTTATGCCACGCTGGGGGGCGGAAAGCGGCTGCGCGCGGCACTCGTCTACATGAGTTGTGACGCCCTAGCGCTTGATGCGTCCTCTGGCGACAGCTCGGCTCAAGCAGTCGAATTGATTCACGCTTATTCCCTTGTACATGATGATCTGCCTGCCATGGATGACGATGACCTCCGTCGTGGTAAGCCAACCACCCACCGTCAGTTCGATGAGGCCACGGCGATTTTGGCCGGTGATGCCCTGCAATCCCTAGCCTTTCAAGTGTTAAGCGAGGATGAAAGCCTAACTCTTGAGGCTCGCATAGCTTTGATCAAAGCGCTCGCTCGAGCGGTTGGTGCCGACGGGATGGTCGGCGGTCAATCGCTCGACATGATGGCGGAAGGTCAGCGCCTCTCTCTTGAAGCGCTGACCCAGGTTCACGCCAAAAAGACCGGCGCTTTAATCCAATTCGCGGCCGTGGCACCCAGCATCATCGCGGGCCGCCATATTGAGGATCTACAAACATTCGGACGTTGTCTGGGCCTTGCCTTTCAAATTCAGGATGACATTTTGGATGCCGTAGGAACCGATGAGGCCCTCGGCAAGCAGGCTGGCGCTGATCTGCGACAAGCGAAGTCGACCTACGTTGGTCTTTTGGGCCTTGAAGGTGCGAGATCCGCCCTCACCGAGACCACCGCGCGTGCCAGGGCAGCACTCACCGACGCGCAACTGCTGACAAGCGCCTTTGATCACTTAATTCAATTCGTCGCCGAGAGAGACCACTGAAATCGGTCAATTTGAAACCGATTACGGTAAACTGCGCCGTGATCCGGCTGTCTTAACGCGCATGTTTTACTCGATTCCCAGCGAACGCCCCAACACACCACTGCTCGATCGCGTGAGCGATCCAGCAGACCTCAGATCACTGTCTGCTCAAGAACTCTCCACCCTCGCTGGCGAACTACGCCACTACCTCCTTTACACCGTTGGAAAAACAGGCGGACACTTTGGCGCCGGTCTCGGCGTCATCGAACTCACATTGGCTTTGCATTATTGCCTCGAGACCCCAACCGATCACTTAGTTTGGGACGTCGGGCACCAGACTTACCCTCATAAAATTCTGACCGGTCGAAGAGAGCGGATGCATACGCTGAGACAAGCCGGAGGCCTTGCGCCCTTTCCTTTAAGAGAAGAAAGCCCCTACGACACCTTCGGCGTTGGTCATTCATCGACCTCGATTAGCGCAGCACTCGGAATGGCAATCGCCAAAGCAGCCAAAGGTGAACACTCTCGAACGGTCGCCATTATTGGCGACGGCGCGATGACTGCAGGTCTCGCGTTTGAGGCCCTCAATCACGCAGGCGCCACCAATGCCAACGTCCTGGTGATTTTGAACGACAACGCCATGTCCATTTCCGAGAATGTGGGCGGGCTGTCCCGATACTTCGCTCGCATTCTAAGCAGTCAGTTCTACTTAAACGTCCGCGAGAGCGGCAAACGCATGTTAAGTGGTCTGCCGAGTGCTAAGGCTTTCGCAAAGCGAACCGAGGAGCATATGAAGGGGATGGTCGTTCCCGGCACCTTGTTCGATGAACTCGGACTCAACTATATGGGGCCGATTGATGGCCATGATTTGCCCACGCTGGTCAACACCCTCAATAACATCAAGGATTTGAAGGGCCCCCAGTTCCTGCACGTTGTTACGCGCAAAGGCAAAGGCTACCTTCCCGCCGAAGAGTCTCCTATCGGCTCCCACTCGTTAACCAAGCTGGAGGCCACCAAGGGCCAGAACGAGAAGAAAAAGACTTACTCAAACATCTTTGGCGAATGGTTGATTCAGCAAGCGCAAGCGAGTGCTGTATTGATGGCGATTACACCTGCGATGCGAGAGGGTTCGGACCTTATCGCATTTTCTGAACAATTTCCGAATCGCTACTTTGATGTGGCAATTGCGGAACAACACGCCGTTACCCTCGCCGCAGGCCTCGCGTGTGAGGGGATGAAGCCGGTGGTCGCCATATACTCCACTTTCCTGCAACGGGCATACGATCAACTGATCCATGACGTCGCGCTGCAAGACCTCGATGTGTTGTTTGCAATCGATCGAGCGGGCTTACTTGAAGATGGTCCAACGCATTCTGGGGTCTTTGATTTGTCTTTCCTCAGGCCAATTCCCAACCTCATCGTCATGACCCCCTCGGATGAGCGAGAACTGCATCTCATGCTAACGACAGGCTACCAACACCCAGGGCCTGCAGCCGTGAGGTACCCAAGAGGCTCGGGCACAGGCACAGAGCCACCCGACACACTCGAGGTGATCCCTATCGGGAAGGCGCTGAATCGACGGCAGGGTCAGGATGTCGCCATTTTGGCCTTTGGCAGCATGGTCGCGCCGGCGTTACTCGCTGCCGAAACGCTCAATGCCACCGTCTACGATATGCGCTTTGTGAAGCCCTTAGATCTTTCGGTCATCGATTCAGTGGCCAAGTCCCATACGCTTTTGGTCACCGTTGAGGAAAATGCGGGCCAAGGCGGCGCGGGTTCAGCTGTGGGAGAGGCGCTTCATGATATGGGTCATGAGATCAAACTGCTCCGAATTGGGATTCCAGATATCTTTATTGATCCCGACAAACCGGATGCCATGCGAGCCCGATGCGCGCTCGATGCGTCTTCCATCGTCGACCGCGTGGAGCGTGTTAAGCACCCTCGTTAGATTGACCCAACCAATGGCCCATCTTTCCAGCCTTGGTATCTAGGTACCGAGCATTGTGGTCATTGCGACCTGTCTCAATGGGTAACCGCTCAGAGACTTCAACGCCCAGCTTGGTCAAAGCATTCACTTTTAGGGGGTTGTTCGTGAGTAACTGGATGGAGCGAACTTGGAGGTGAGCGAACATATTTCGACACACCGAGTAATCTCTCAAATCAGCATCGAACCCCAACCGCTCGTTAGCCTCAACCGTATCGGCGCCAGCATCCTGGAGCTGGTAAGCCCTGATTTTATTAATCAAGCCGATGCCACGACCCTCTTGACGGAGATAAAGGAGGACCCCCGTTCCGCATTCAGCGATGCGCTCCAACGCCAACTGTAACTGGGCGCCACAGTCACAGCGCTTGCTAAAAAGGCAGTCGCCTGTGAGACATTCGGAGTGCACTCGACAGATCACGTGCTCGCGCTGCCGCACATCACCGAGCGTCAGGGCAATATGTTCTTGCCCCGTATCCGGGTCTTCGAATCCATGCATCTCAAACGTTCCGAATTGGGTCGGAAGCTTACAAGAGGCCACGAATTGAACGGCCATAGGCGATCAACAGCAAAAATGAAACGCGGAGTGTAGCAGGGCCCAGAGACTTGAGGAAATCCCGGTCTTCCCCTGGCGCGCGTTAACCAAGCCTTGACTGGAGCCTTCTTAAGGGTGGGGCTATGATGTCGAGACATTTGTGCCCAGGCGCAATGTCAATTCTCAATGACCACTTCATGCTAAGGAGCCATGTCTATGTCCGATCTCACAGCCGTCGCAGACCGATTCGCCATTCAGGACGTGATGAGCAATTACGCCGCCGGCGTTGATGAACGAGATCTCGATCGCTATCGCGCTTGTTTTGCAGATGATGTGGTGATCGTTGGGTTTGGTGCTGAGCAGACCCAAGGCGCGGATCAATGGGTCAGCGAGGTCATCGGAAAGCTTGAGGCTTTTGGCGCAACACAGCACATGCTGGGACCCGTTTACGCTGAGATAAAAGGTGATCAGGCCAATGTCCGAACCGATGTTCAAGCTTTGCACTACATGGCGAACGATCCCGAAACAACCTTAACCCTCTGGGCAACCTATGTGACTGAGATGAGAAAAATCGAGGGCGCTTGGAAAATCAGCCGCCACGAGTTGGTGCGCCGGGGCACGAGGGTTCAAAAAGGTTAGCTTTGGGCAACTGATACATGACGCTCAGACGACGAAGTTACGAATGGCTGGAGGGCGGATTCGAGGGTCATTTTGGCAGTCGACTCACCTCCACGATCATCGTGGCGCTGATTGTTCTGAATACGCTCGCCGTCGTGTTCGAGTCGATGGCGGCGATCCATGAGACTTATCATGGGGCGTTTGCGCTCTTTGAAGCGGTGTCTATCGCCATTTTTACTCTGGAGTATTTAGCGAGAATCTGGGTTGCGCCTGAAGCGCCCACTTATCAGGGCACTGTGGCGGGGTCAGCGCGACGCCGATATATCACCACGCTACCTGCCTTAATCGACTTGGCCGCCATCCTGCCCGCTTACCTCGCGATGTTTTTCGCCGTCGATCTCCGCCTCCTACGACTTTTTAGACTGTTACGGCTTTTGAAACTCACCCACCACTTTCCGGGTTTGGCACTCTTTTTCTCTGTCATTAATCAGGAACTACGCACACTTCTATCCGCGTTGTTTACGATTCTAATTTTGATGCTCTTAGCCGCTAGCCTCATGTATGTTGCGGAGCATCAAGTTCAACCTGAGGTTTTTGGCAATATTCCCTCGGCTTTTTGGTGGGCAGTGGTGACCATGACCACTGTGGGATACGGAGATGTCCTGCCGGTCACGTCCATCGGCAAACTCTTGGCCACCCTCATTATGTTGTTGGGCATCGGTGTCGTCGCCCTTCCCGCTGGTATTCTTGCGGCGCGATTCGGGGAAGAACTAAGAATCCGGCGCGAGACGCTGTCCCTTGAGGTCGCCAAAGCCATCAAGGATGGCCTGATCAATACTCCCGACATGCGGGACTTGATCCAGTCCCGTCACCAACTGGGTCTCTCCCAAAAACAACTCGAGCAACTGATCCATAACCATCAAGTCAGAACCGAGAAAACTCATTGTCCACATCGTGGCAAGCCCATCACTTGAAAAGCGCCGCATCAGATGGTGCCTCGTATCCGATTGGACGCATAACTTCAGCTGCCTAAAAATTTTATTTTTTATCTAAGACCCCTTCGACTTTTGAACGACACTCACCAAGCCAGAGCCCTCAGCTTATTGTAGAGCCCTCAGCCATAGAGAGCCCTAGGCCATAAAGAGCCTTCAGCCATAAAGAGCCTTCAGCCATAAAGAGCCTTTCCGTCAAATAAAGACCTTCCAGGTCAGCAAGGAGCCCTCTTTCGCATACGAAGCTCTACGGCCTGGCTACCGCACCAATCCTCGCGGAAGACCATCGGATTTACCCAACTGAGGCGCTTCGAAGATCGTGTTGCGCCGACGAGTTTCCTCTATGATCACGGGACTGAACAGGAGCCGGCTATGCACAATGCCCGAGAATTACCCATATCCCGAGGGACAGGTCGGGCGCAATTGATCAGGCACCGCGCCTTGTCCAAAGCCCGCCGAGTGCTCGTCATTTTGACGTTCTTTCTATCCGCCATCGTCACCAAGGAACCTTTCGCCATGACCCATGCCGATCTTTCGAGCCTGATTTCAAGCGGCGACGCGATCGCTATTCAGCGGGCACTGGCCGAAGGGTTGGTGTCCAGCGAGACCTTGACTGCGAGCTATCTGGACAGAATTAAACGGCATGACGGCGCCTACCGCTCCGTGCTTGCATTGAATCCGCACGCATTGGCAGATGCCCGAGCTGCAGATATCGCTCGCAGAAACGGTAGCCGCGCAGCCTTGCTTGGGCTCCCCGTTTTGATCAAAGACAATATCGAGACAAAAGAGCTACCAACCACTGCAGGCTCCCTCGCACTCAAGGACAATCGAACCGAACGCGACGCGCCGCTGATTCAACGATTGAGAGATGCCGGCGCGATCATCCTCGGTAAAACCAATCTCAGTGAGTGGGCTAACTTTCGCTCCGAGCGATCGTCATCTGGCTGGAGCGCCATCGGCGGCCAAACTCGAAACCCCTATGACATACAAAGAACTCCATGTGGGTCGAGCTCGGGCTCCGGTGCCGCGGTGGCTTCACGCTTCGCTCCCTTTGCGGTAGGAACAGAAACCAATGGGTCCATTGTCTGCCCAAGCCATGTCCAAGGCCTAGTGGGGTTTAAGCCAACTGTAGGTTTGGTGTCACAGCAACACATCGTTCCCATCTCAGCATCACAAGATACGGCCGGGCCGATGGCAGTCAACGTTGCCTCCGCCCGACTTTTGCTCCAAGGCATGGCCGATCAAGATCTAACCGTCAACCTTCCAACGCCAACTTCCAACATTCGCTTGGGCGTGATTTCGTCGGCGACGGGTTACCACGAAGGTGTTGATCTGACTTTTGGTAATGCCTTATCAAAGCTGAAAGCAGCCAACGTCCAGCTCGTTGAGGACCTCGCGCTCAAGCCGTCTTATGAAGAATTTTCAAACGACACTTACCTGGTTCTGCTCTGGGAATTCCGGGTTGGCCTCAATGCCTATCTGGCAGGGCTTCCGCGCCCAACACCCATTCGGACCCTCGAAGACCTCATTGCATTCAATCGGGCTCATGCCGATGAAGAACTTCTCTACTTTCCACAGGATATCTTGGAAAAGGCTGCTGCACTCACTGACGTCGATGAGCCTCGCTACCTTGCGGCAAGAGAGCGCGTTCAGAATGAAACGCGGCAAGCCATTCGAACGCTTCTGAGTGAGCATCAACTTGATGCCATCATCGCTCCTTCGGGGGGTCCGGCCTGGTCCATCGACCAAATCACGGGTGACCGATTCCTGGGTGGTTTCTCAACCTATGCTGCGGTGTCCGGCTTCCCTCACCTCACACTGCCGATGGGCCGAGTATTCCATTTGCCAGTCGGTTTGTCTGTTGTTGGTGAAGCCGGTAAAGATCTCGAGGTCCTCTCCATCGGGGAGGCCATTGAAGACATTCTGTCGATCAGCGTTGCGCCAGATTGGGTGTCTGAACATTCATAAGCGTCACGGTCTGTCACATGAGAGACAGCGTGGCGTCTTGAGGTCTGTTCATGATAGCTCTCAATCTATCTGTAGAGGCGAATCATGCGCCCGGGCGCTTAACAGACTATGCAACCGGTGGTGAAACCCTCAACGGGCTTTGACCAACCACTTATCTAGCGCGTTCGCAAACTTTTGCCGGTCTTGCTTCGACAAGACCGGGGGCTGCGACATTTCGATACCCGAGGCACGCATCGTATCCATGAAGTCGCGCATATTGAGACGCTCTTTAATGTTTTCGGGGGTAAAAAATGCGCCCCTAGGACTGAGTGCAACCGCACCCTTCTTGATCACGGCATCGGCTAGGGGAATGTCTTGAGTCACCACAAGGTCACCCATCTCGCATCGAGTTTCGATGGCGTCATCTGCAACATCAAATCCTTTTGGGACTTGAACAAACTCAATCCACTTGGAGGGTGGTCGCTTCAGCGGGTGGTTGGCCACCAACGTCACACGCATCATCGTGCGTTCAGCTGCGCGAAACAAAATGTCCTTGATGACATTTGGACAAGCGTCGGCATCAACCCAAATCTGCGTCATAAATGTTCCTTCCCAAGCCGCTTCAACCTTGGGACCCACAGAAGATAGCGGCGATCTCTTGGCAACAATGCAATGTCGCCTTGCTCAATCCTCAAGGCCCCTCTTATCTATCCGAAAGTCGCTCAATGTTGCGCCGGGGATCTGTTCGATTGACGCTCAATTTTACGTTTTAACAGCGACTCAACACGCGCGTGCATTCGTGCATCAAGCGGCCAAGTGACACACAGATAAAAAGCAAAAATAAATACCACCGTTGGGACCACGCCATACAGTGCACCCAACCACATGAGTTGATCGGCTGTATGTTCAACGCCTCGCGCGGTTTCGTACCCAACCCATGCCAGAATCGGCAAAGAAAGGCCGCCAAAAGACGCTGCGCATTTGGTCATAAAGCCCAAAATCGCGAAATAACTTGCCGGCCGGGCGGCACCAGATTTGATCGTATCCAGGTCCACGACATCTGCAAGCATCGCTCTGGGCAGGTACGCAAAAGCGCCAAAGCAGAAACCCTTTAAAGCAAACAGCACATAAAACTTCGTCATTTCTCCTTCGGACACAGTCAGCACGCCAATGGAGACACAGCCCACGAGCACCATCGCCGCAGCCAGTGAGTTGTGTTTTCCAAATCGTCTGGCGAGCAAATCCCAGAAGGGAATCGCGAGTAACCCCGCGCCAAAATAAAGTAATAACGCTCGGCCTACCGTGGGTAAACCGATGTAATCCTGAATAAACAGTAAGGACAGGGTGTTTCGGAAATTTTCTCCGCCCGCAATCAGCAATTCGATGAAGATCAACCGTGTGAAGAGCTTATTCTTCAGCATTCGGTTCGCGCCCTCACGAAGGGACACCTTAGGCGCATTGTAGGTTGGCACTTCGGGCACCTTCATGACCACAAGCAACGTTGCCAGAGGCACCAACACCACGACGAGAAGCGCGTGATTATGAAGGATAAAACTCGCCTCGTTTCGACCAAATAGCTCTTCGGAAAACAGAATAAGCATCGCTGATGCCATCAGCCCTGCAAGGACATACTTTTCTCTCGCTGACTGAATCAGCGTGCGAAAATGATAGTTGGAAGACAGTTCAAGTCCCCAGGCTGCATAAGGCAACCCGAATAGAGTCGAACAGGTTCGCATCATGAAAAAGAAGAATGCGAGATAAAAGACCGTCACACCCACGGCGGGGTTCAACAGCATCCAAACCGCAAACAGCCAAAAGGGGATACCCAAAAGAATCCAGGGTTTTCGCCGACCCCATCGCGTTTTCAGGCTATCACTGAAGTGACCCATGAGCGGATCAGTGAACGCGTCGAAGATGGCCGCCGCCATAATCACCATGCCGATCTGAGCCAGGCCGATGCCCATTTCAGTGGAATAAAGCCTGGGGATATAGGATCCCAGCGGATACCCTAGAATCGCTAACGGAAAGCCGATGGAGCCATAGATCCAGGCTGTACGACGAGTAACTTTGGGAAAGGCGGCGCCAGCGCTCGCCGTTTCTGATGCTTCCGCCACGGGCGCTACCATCTCGAACTGTCAGATCTGAACATCAAGACAGAAGACGCGAAAAAAGGCAACGACCCTCAGTCAGGGGGCATCAGTCCTCCAAGAGGATTTCTAATCCTAAATCGGCCGCAATTGCATCAAGCTTCTCTTCCAATAATCCAACATCCGTGTCCGGCGGCGTTAGGACTTCCGCTTCAGCGAAAAAAGTCAGATCCCCAGTCATTGGTGCTGGACCGACTTTTGTTTCGAGATCCACAAGATTGATTGCAGAGCGCCGAAGTTCTCGGGTCACCTCATCCAGGATCCCAGGCCGATCAGGCCCAATGATGCTCAAGGTAAATCGCCGCAATTGAGGATTATCTTGGAGCTCGCCTGCTGACTCGAGCTGAACCGTCATCCCTTCGAGCTGATCGAGTTTTTCACGCAGACTAGGGATCGCCTCCTCCGGAACCGAAATTCGAGCCACACCGGCAAACTTGCCCGCAAGCCGCGTCATACGACTCTCAAGCCAATTACCGCCCACCATCACCACGCAGTTCGCAGCGTCTTGAACCATGCCTGCACGATCTTCGCCCAAGAGCGTTAACACTAAATCGGTCTTCATTAAACTATCCTCATCCTTTGGCGAAAGGAAATCAGCGCTTAGTGATTCCACCAAGGTCGATCGGAATGCGCCCTTAAGTCTAGCTCGTGCGTCCAGGTCGATCGGTGCTGGTGAGCCAAGTGGAAGTAAGTTTCCGCAATCTCTTTCGGCAGCATCAAACCATCTTTATCGAGGCCCTTGGTTTGCCTGAGTTTTGCGAAACCTTCCTCGCCCAGCATTTTCCCGAGCGTATCCGGCGCATCGACCGCGCCATCTACAACGATGTGCGCCACATGGATGCCCAAAGCGGACAGTTCTGCATTTAAGCTCTGACACAACATGCGGCGGCCGCCCATTGCAGACGCATGCGAATGCTGACCTGCATTGCCTCTCATTGCGGCGGTGGCAGAGGTCACCAAAAAAGTGCCCTCGCCTCTCGCTGCCATGTGGGGCGCCACAGTTTTCGCTACACGAAAGAGCGCAAGGGTTGCCATTTGCCAGCCACGCGTAAAGTCTTTCACGCTCGTTTCTGACAGGGTTCGATGCCCGATCTGAGCGCCTAGGTTAAATACCACAACCCTAATCGGACCCACAGTTTTCTCGACCTCATCGACGAGATCTTCGATGACCTGGGGTTCAATCAGATTTGCCAAGTAGCCTATTGCCAAACCCCCATCGCTTTGTATGCCAAGCACCAATTCATCGAGCCCGCTCTGATCACTGCGCCTGGTCAACACCGCGTGATAGCCGCCTCGAGCGAATCGAGCTGCGACCGACCCGCCGATACCGCGCCCCGCTCCGAGTACTAAACACACTGGCGCCATCATCAGTCCTCATCGGCCTGTTTCAGGCTACCAACTATTTCTTCTCGCTCTCAGCGCAAGAAAGACATCCCTTTCACTCGCCTCAGCCATCTCAAGGGTGGACTTAATCTCTTCGTTGTTCAGTCTGAAAAAGGTATTGAAAGACCGCTCGTCTCCGATGGTGGTCACCACTGGGCTAACGCCCGGATCAACATCCTTAACTCGATCTAGCCAGGTTTTGGCTGTGGTATTCGATGGCTCAAGTGACAAGGTAAAGGCAAGATTGTTTGCGAGATAATCATGTCCAGGGTAGATGGCCACATGATCAGGCAGCGTATGAAACTGCTGGGCGATGGTCTCATACAGGGCTTCCGGACTTCCACCATTGTGGCAGTTGCCAACTCCAGCGTTAAACAACGTATCCCCTGTAAACACCGCTTGGGGTTCGCCTCCTCTTGTGATCAGAAAACACAGGTGAGCATACGTATGCCCGGGGGTATCTAGCACCCGCAGCGCCTCTGTGTCTGAGAGCGCGATCGATTCTCCTGCCGTTAGCGCTCGAGTCAGCCCGGGGACTTTACCCTGACCATTTTCATGCGCCCAAACTTCACAGCCAAACTTTGCCACCAGTGCCTCATTCCCACGCGTGTGATCCCAATGTTC
>Ga0181588_10004368_pt1 | contig 11624 bp, 11 predicted proteins | sample 071ome_26_FD_148607 | JGI IMG/M metagenome (GOLD analysis project Ga0181588, IMG submission 148607) | Coastal salt marsh microbial communities from the Groves Creek Marsh, Skidaway Island, Georgia - 071409BT metaG (spades assembly) | ecosystem: Environmental > Aquatic > Marine > Intertidal zone...
CAGGTCGGGCGCGAAATCGCCGACGACATCGCGGTAAAGGCCCTCGATGAAGTCCACGGGGACATTGTGGCCGTAGCCCTGATAGGCGAGCGTCGAATCTGCGAACCGGTCACACAGCACGATCGCGCCCTGTTTCATGGCGGGCCAGATGGTCTTGACGAGATGTTCGCGGCGCGCGGCGAACAGCAGCAGGCATTCGCTGAGCGGGTCCCACTTGTCGGTCGCGCCGGAGACGAGGAGCGCGCGTATGGAATCCGCCCCCGCTGCACCGCCCGGCTCGCGCGTGGTTACGACGTCGCGGCCCTCGGCGCGCAGACGCTCGGCCAGCATGCGGATCTGGGTGGTTTTCCCGGTCCCTTCCCCGCCTTCGAATGTGATGAACCGGCCGGGCCGGTCTGCTGCGCTCATGAAGCAGGTGTCACATGCACGCTACCGGGCGTCAACCGCCCGCCGAGGCACCGAAGATGATGAAGTTGATGGCGCTGGTGATGCGGCCGAAAAAGTCGAGCTGCTCCACCGATTTGGCTGTCTTCAGGGGCCTGACAATCGGCTCGATATCCGGAGCGCTCACTTCCAGACGCGCGACCTCCACCCCTTCCGCAATCGGCGCTGGAATGGGGCTCTCGTAGAAGACCTTCACCGTCATGTTGCGCCGTGACGTCTTGGGAATGGTGATGGTCAGGGCCTCGTCGATGACCAGCGGCACATTGGGGGTATTGCCGAGCCAGACCTTGGCGTTCTCCACGGTCTCCCCGGCCTTGAACAGCTCGTAGTTCTCGAAGGTCCCGAAACCCCAGTTAATGAGACGTTCGGAGTCGTTGCCGCGCTCGCGCACGCTCTCCATGCCGTTCAGAACCATGACCAGCCGGCGGTCGCCGCGGATGGCGGAAGCCGTCAGGCCGTAGCCGGAGGCCTCGGTGTGGCCGGTTTTCAGTCCGTCCGCACCGACCGACTTGTAGAGCAGCGGATTGCGGTTGCCCTGGGTGATGGGCTTGCCGTCCAGGCTCTTGCCGTAGGTGAATTCTTTTTCGGAATAGACGCTGTAGAAATCAGGATGTTCACGGATCAGGAACATGGCGAGCGTCGCGAGATCGCGCGCCGTTGTTACGTGCTCCGGATCGGGCCATCCCGTGGCGTTCCGGAAGGTCGTGCTGTTCATCCCGATTTCATGGGCGCGTTCGGTCATGCGCTGTGCGAAGGCGTCTTCGGACCCTGAAATGCCTTCCGCGACAACGATGGAGGCATCGTTGCCGGACTGCACGACAACGCCGCGCAGCAGATCACCCAGCTTTACGTCCGTGTTGACCCGCACGAACATCTTCGAACCGCCCTTGCGCCATGCCTCCTCCGAGACATGGAAGGTGGAATCCATGGTCAGGCGGCCGGCGCGGAGTTCATCGAAAGCCAGGACCGAGGTCATGATCTTGGTCATCGAGGCCGGGAACATCGGCTCATCGGCGTTCTTCTCGTAGAGGGTCGCGCCAGTGTCGAAGTCGATGAGGATCGCCTGTTTTGCGCTTGTCTGGAATGTCGGCGGCGCCGCGAACGAACCGGTTGCAAGCGCAAAGGCGCTGGCCAGAATTGTTGCGGCGACAAACGTAGCGCGCACCAGGTTGTTCATAATCGGCCCCTCTTCAGCCTGTTGCGGTCGGCCGGTCCGAGTATATGGACGAATGCGACGGAAACATGTCGGCGTTCCGACATCCGCGCTATTCGACGATGAGTTGCGCTTCGTTGACGCCCGAATTGACGACGCGCGCCAGTGTAGCGTCGGCAACCTCGACATTGGCCAGCGGCCCGATGCGGACCCGATATACTTCCGTGCCGGAGACGGCGAACCGGCTGATCTGGGTCGGCCCCATCTCGAACAACTGGTCACGCATGCGCAGCGCGTTTTCCAGCCGCGAGAATGCGCCGGCCTGTACGTATATTCCGGTTGGCGAAACAGGCAGAACATCGACCTTTTCCGGCAGGACAGGCTCGACCGGCGGCGGAAGGGTCTCCGTACGCACCGGTAGGGGCGCAGGTGCAGAAGTTGCCCGGGCACGGGGCTGTTCCGGGGAGGGAAGCGGTTTGGCAACCACGGCCTCGCGCGGCGATGCCGCCACCTGGACCTGTTGCCCGCTGCCGATGATGGCCGCCAGTTTCAACTGCCGGCTTTCGTCAGGGAGTACATCCACGCGCACCTTGGCCACGCCGTTTTTCTCAAATCCGAGAAGCTGGGCACCCCGGCGCGACACATCGATAATGCGCCCGCGTGCAAACGGGCCACGATCGTTGATCCGAAGTACCAGCGAGCGGCCGTTCTCCAGATTGGTGACACGCACGGCGCTGGGCATCGGCAAGGTCCGATGCGCGGCGGTCAGGTCGTTCTGATTGTAGTCCTCACCGTTCGCCGTTTTCTTGCCGTGGAAATTCGGGCCGTACCAGGACGCGATACCGGTCTCGGAGTATTCGAAATCTTCCGCCGGATAGTACCAGGTGCCCTTGATCTGGTAAGGCGCGCCGACTTTGTAACGTCCTTCGGACTGCTGTGCGTCTCCGCCGCGTAACTGCTTGGCCGTATGCACAAGAAACTCGGTTTCCGCGCATGCGCTCATTGCGAACAGGGCGCCGATCGCGAGAACGGTGCTGCGCAGACGCACGCGGACAGTGGCGGACGGAGCAGACATGACCGATTTCTAACCTAGCGATAGGCGATTCGGTCGGACAGAAGCCCCACGGCCGTCGCGAAATAGTTGGAGCGGTTCCACCGCAACGTGGCCCGATAGTTCCCATAGACCATATAGGCCGGCTGACCGGGCCCGCCGGGCAGGATGATCGAAGCGTCGATGGTGCGCGACGGCAGCTCGGCACCGTCCGCGCGGCGCACACCCAGCGCCTGCCATTCGGGGATCGTCTTGACGATATCGAGCGAGGCCTGCGCAGTATCGAAGCCGTCAGGCAGCCTAACTTCGCGGCCCCATGTCAGGTCGTCATTCCAGCCGACGCCTTTCAGGTAGTTGGCGGCGGAAGCAAATACGTCCGCCTGGTTTGTCCAGATGTCCTTGTGGCCATCACCGTCATGGTCGTGAGCAAAGCGCAGGAAGCTCGACGGCATAAACTGGCTCTGGCCCATGGCGCCTGCCCAACTTCCCTTCATGTCTTCCGGAGCAATGTGACCCTCTTCGAGGATCTGCAGGGCATTCATCAGTTCACCACGGAAGTAGTCGCTGCGGCGTCCGTCATAGGCGAGCGTGGCCAGCGCATCGACGACCGGGAATCCGCCGGTGAACTGTCCGAAATTGGTCTCGATCCCCCACAGCGCCACGATGAAGCGCGGCTGCACGCCGAACTCGTTGCCGATCCTGGCCAGAAGTTCGCGGTGCTTGTCGTACTGCGCGCGTCCGGCCTTGATGCGCGCAGGGCTGACGATGCGCTCGATGTACTGGGTGAAGGTGATCGTCGATTCCGGCTGGTTACGGTCCAGCTCGATCACCCGCGCGATCGGTTCGATCCCGTCCAGCGCGCGCGACAGTATCGTTTCGCTAATTCCTTTGCCGCGCGCTTCGACACGTACGCCGTCGAGCCATTCGAGGAACTTGGCATCGGGCTCCGCCTGGGCATGCAGCGGGGTGAGAACGGTCGCGGCAAGCAGGGCGGCGGTCAGGACATGTCGGCGCATAAGTGCCTCTAATCGTTGTAGGTCTGCGAGCATCCCGTGCCATATGCGCACCGCGTCGGGCAATGACGTTTGTGCAAACCGGGGGCCCTCGATGGTCGCGGGCAGAAATTGTGACCGCAATCATGGCGAAATGCGGGCCGCCGTCATTATCCCGGCGAAAACGCACCGAACTCCGGCAATGTATCCAGTTCATGCCTTGAGATTTCCTCGACAAGGTAATCGAGCAGCGCGCGGACCTTCCCCGACAATAACCGGCTGTGCGTGAACACGGCGTTGATCGGGCGCGGCGGAAGCTCAAAATCCTCCAGCACCACCTTGAGCCGTCCATGGCCGACATGGTCCGCGACGGACCATGCGGGCGCGAAGGTGATCCCGGCCCCGGCCACGGCGCCGGCAATCACGCCGTCGAGGGTGTTGGAGCTCGCCTTGACGGAAATTCTGGCCTGCCCAGCCTTGCCGTTCACGAGCACGGGCCAGATCGGCGTCTTGCTCTCCTCGCTGTACAGCAGGCAGTCGTGATTGATCAGATCGTCCGGGGTCTGCGGGGTGCCGTGCACCTCGAGATACCCCGGGGCGGCGCTGAACACCCAGCGGAGGTTGCCCAGACGCCGGACCATCAGGTTGGAGTTGTCGAGGTCGTAGATCCGGACTGCCAGGTCGATCCCCTCCTCGACCAGGTTCACGGCGCGGTCTAGCAGCACGATATCCAGCCGGATCTCCGGATACCGGTTCATGAAGTCCGCGAGGATGGGCAGCAGATAGACCCGACCGAACAGGGTCGGGCCGCTTATGGTCAATTGCCCCGTCGGCGAGGCGGCATCGTTTGTGAGGCTGAGTTCCAGATCGTCGATGTCCGTGAGGAGCTGCCGGGCGCGTTCGTAGTAATTCCGCCCGGCTTCCGTCAGTGCAAGTGCGCGCGTCGTGCGTACGAGAAGCTTCGTGCCCACGCGTTCTTCCAGCGCCGTCAGGTGCCGGCTGACCGTCGAGAGGGACAGGCCCGAACTTCGCGCAGCGCCGGACAGGCTTCCGGCATCGACGGTCGCGACGAACAGTGCCATTGCATCGATCCTGTCCAATGTTTGACTCCATAGCCTTTCAATAAAGAAGCAGGCGAAAGCATATCCGAAATATATCGCGCAATTTTGAAATAGTGATTTTCCCTATTCGCACTTCCGGGTAAGGCCTGCAATCTGGGACATATCGCCGGTCAGTCCGCGATTAGGACCAAATCCCCACGGAACGAACGTCATGAAACTCGGTTTCTTCACCCAGCCCGTCCACCCGATCACCCGCGACTACCGCGAGGTCCTGAAAGAAGACCAGGACGCAGTGATTCTTGCCGACCGGCTCGGATACTGCGAAGCCTTCGTCGGTGAGCACATGACCGACCTGGCCGAGCCGATTACCCATTGCCTCACCTTCCTTGCGACACTCATCGACAAGACCGAGCAGATCAAGCTGGGGGCCGGTGTGATCAACATGCCGAGCTATCACCCGGTCCATGTGGCCGCCCATGTGGCGATGATGGACCACCTGCTCGACGGGCGCTTTCTGATGGGGATCGGACCCGGTGGTCTGCCATCGGATATCGAGGTCTTCGGGAATCTCGATCTCGACAAGAACGAGAAGATGGTCGAGGGAATCGACCAGGTGCTTGCGATATGGGCGGGAGAAGCCCCCTATAATCTGGAGGGGAAGCACTACCGCACCTCGACGGAGCGGACGCTATATCCGGAAATCGGTCAGGGCATCGTAAAGACGCCGCTGCAACAGCCGCACCCTCCCATCGTGTTCACGGCGCTGGCCCCCTACTCCAAGGGCATCACGCTGGCCGCCGAGCGCGGCTGGACCGGCATCTCATCCAACTATGTCCAGGGGCACTGGGTCGCGACACACATCCCGAAGTTTCTGGAGGGCCAGCGCAACGCCGGTCTGCCCGAAGATCCGATGAAATGGCGGATCGCGAAATCAATCATGGTCGCGGACAGCCGGGAGGATGCCGAGCGCTATGCCCGCAGTGAGGACGGGCCCTACGGGTTCTACTTCTCCAACCTGATGAAGAAGGTCTCGCGCGGGCGCGGCGCCCAGGGACTGGCCCTGTTCAAGTCTCATCCCGACCAGCCCGATGGGGAGGTCTCGGTGCGTCATTCGCTCGATACGCAGGTAATCGCGGGCAATGTCGATGACGTGGTGAGCCAGATCCTCGAATTTCGCGAACTGGTGGGACCGTTCGGTACGTTGATGTATACAGGCCACGACTGGGCCGACATTCCCTTGGCCCGTCGCTCTATGGAGCTCATGGCCACCGAGGTCATGCCCAAGGTCAACGCGGCCCTCGGCGAATAAGAGGCCGCGCCTGAGGAGAATTCGCTTATGCCGCTTTACGACGGACCGGTCGTCGATTCCCATCATCACCTGTTCTGGGATATCGAGAAAAACTACCCGTGGATGCACCGGCCCATGAAGCCGATGATTTTTGGCGATGACTGGTCGTCGTTGAAGCGTGAGTACCTGATCGACGACCTCAAGGCGGACTTCGCGACTCACAATGTGGTCAAGTCGGTCCACGTCCAGGCGAACTTTGATATCTCACGCCCTGTCGATGAGACGGCCGGGCTGCAGGCGACGGCGGACGAACATGGATTTCCGACCGGGATTGTCGGCTATGCGGATCTGACAGACCCCAACCTCGAAAAGGTCCTCGACGCCCATCAGGGCTATGCCAACACCCGTGGCATCCGCCAGCAGGTCTATTGGCATCCGACCAACGAAAACTGGCGCTTCGTGGACCGGCGGGACTTCTGCCTCTCCACCAGCTTCCGCCGTGGCCTGTCGATCCTGTCTGACCGGGACCTGACCTTCGACTACCAGGGGTTCGCGCCGCAGTTTTCCGACCTTGCCATGCTCGCGCGCGAAAATTCGAACCTGAAGATCTGTCTCGTCCACGCAGGCATGCTGACAGCGACCGATGACTCCACGGTCAGCGAATGGCGCGAATCCCTGCAGGCCCTGGTGCCGTGCGAGAATGTATTCATCAAGGTCTCTGGCCTTAACACCTTCACCCGAAAGATCGATGAAGCTGTGATGGACATCGCCGCGAACACGTCACTCGACATGTTCGGTGCGGACCGGTGCTTCTTCGGGTCGAATTTCCCGGTCGAGGCCATGTGGTGCAGTTTCCAGGACTACACCGCGATGCAAAAGAAAGTTCTGGCCGGCCGTTCGGTCGAAGAAAACCGGAAATTCTTCCACGATACGGCCGTCGCCTTCTACGGCCTGTGAGCCGAATGCCGGATTGAATCCTTCACGGCGGGAGAGATACCACATAAGCTTGCTGTAAATTAAACGACAGCAGGATTGTGTGGATGATCTTCCGCCAGCTCTTCGACAGCGAATCCAGCACCTACACTTACCTGCTCGCCAGCCGGCGCGGCGGCGAAGCCCTGATTGTCGATCCTGTCCTCGACAAGGTGGATCGGTACGTCCAGTTGCTGGATGAGCTGGACCTGAAGCTGATCAAGGCGGTCGATACCCATGTGCATGCTGACCACATCACGGGTCTGGGCGCGTTACGCGACCGGACACGCTGTATCACCGTGATGGGGGAACAGAGCGGCGCGGACGTGGTCTCCATGCGTGTAGCCGAGGGTGACACCATCGACATCGAAGGGCTCTCACTGGATGTGCTCTACACGCCGGGGCACACCGATGATTCCTACAGTTTCCTGATGGAGGACAGGGTGTTCACCGGTGACACCCTGCTGATCCGCGGCACGGGCCGCACCGATTTCCAGAACGGCAGTCCGCGGGCGCAGTACGATTCCATCTTCAACAAGCTGCTGAAGCTGCCGGAGGATACACTCGTCTTCCCCGCCCATGACTACAAGGGCGACATGGTCAGCACCATCGGTGAGGAGCGCGCGTACAACCCGCGCCTGCAGGTGAATTCCGAGGCCGAGTATGTGGAGATCATGGAGAACCTGAATCTCGCCAACCCCAAGATGATGGACGTGGCGGTTCCGGCAAACCTGAAAATCGGACTGAAACAGGACAAGCTGGAAAGTATGGGGCTTTCCCTGAACTGTGGTGACGGCACCGGCAGCCTGGACGATCCCTCTCTGATACTGGTCGATCTGCGCGACGATACCGAGCGCGCCAAGAACGGCATCATCCCAGGGTCGGTCCATGCGCCCTACCCCGATATCGATGAGCATGTGAACGCGGGCGGCATGTTGCACGAGCTGGCGCGCAGTTCCGGGCGCCGGATCGTATTCTACTGCGCCTATGGGGAACGCTCGGCCATGGCCGTCGAGGCCGCGCTGGATGCCGGTCTGACCAACATCTGCCATCTGGCTGGCGGCATGGATGCGTGGAAGGCGGCAGGCGGCCCCACGGCCTGATGTCTAGAACTGCTGCCGCAGCCAATCGTTGCGCATCGCCTCATAGACGAAGGCCTCGCGCCCGAAAATTTTCCGGCCGCTGACCCGCTCCAGCCCGCATTTCTCGAGAACTCGGGCCGACGCAACATTGGCCGGTTCCACCAGGCCGATCAGGCGGTCGAGGCGAAGTGCGGTGAACGCATGTTCGACCGCGCCCAGCCCGGCCTCGCTGGCATAGCCTTTCCCCCACCGGTCTCGCCGCAGGCGGTATGCCAGTTCGATCCCCTCAACGCCGTGCCGGAATTCGGCCAGGCCGCACATGCCGATCAGATCGCCGCTTGCCTGCTCGATCACGGCCCAGATCGAATAGCCTGTGCGCTCCTGACGGTGCATGTTGGTGAGGATGAATTCTTCCGTCGGCTTGCGCGATGTGTGCACGCCGTTCAGGCTGAAGCGCATCACGTCCGGATCGCCGAAGAATTCAAATGCTGCCTCCTCGTCGGCAACCTCGAAGGGTCGCAGGCTCAATCGCGCGGTCTGGATCGGTTGCATCCGGGCGGCTTCGCAAGGTTTCATGCGGGAAATATGAGAAGGGTTTTGCGCCATGAATCGCGTTGAGAGCAAGGTCGCACTGGTCACAGGGGCGGCATCGGGGATCGGACGGGCCTGTGCCGCGATGCTGGCGTCACAGGGCGCGCGCGTCGCGGTAACGGACATCAACTTCGATGGTGCGCGCGCCGTCGCCGCCGCGATTGGCGAAAACGCGCATGCCATTGCCCACAATGTCACGGACGAGGCCGCATGGTCATCCGCGCTGCAGGAAACGGTCGAGACCTTTGGCGGCCTGCATGTCCTGGTGAATTGCGCAGGCAAGGTGATCGTCGGTTCGGTGGAAGACACCTCGCTGGAAGACTGGCGCGATCTCCACACCCTCGATCTCGACAGCGTGTTTCTCGGTTGCAAGCTGGCCATCCCGCACATGGCGGCGTCGGGCGGCGGGTCCATCGTCAACATCTCCTCGATCTCCGGGATCGTCGCCGGGCACAACGTGGCGGCCTACAACTCGGCCAAGGCGGCGGTGCGCCATCTCACCAAGTCCGTGGCGCTCCATTGCGCGCGCCGTGGCTACGGCATCCGCTGCAACTCGGTGCACCCGACCTTCATCGACACGCCGATCCTTGATGACCTCCTGACAGGGATTGAGCGGGACGAAGGCATGCAGAAGCTGGCGCGTCAGGTGCCGCTCGGGATCGTGGGAGAACCGGACGATGTGGCCCACGCGGTCGTGTATCTTGCGTCTGATGAATCCCGGTTAATGACCGGATCTGAAGTCATCCTGGATGGCGGTGTCTCGGCCATGTGAGATTGCGATGCTCGCAACCTGCATCAAATTACTGATAATCTTGCGAAATCGAGGGACCGCGGTTCCGTCGGCCGCTCGTAAACCTGGAGCCGTAGAATGAACTTCCGGATTGTCCTTGCTGCCGCCTCGCTTGTCGCAGCCGTGATCGTGTTCGTATCACCTTCGCAGGCTCAACAGCGCGTGGTTGTCATAAAGGATGCCGGATGCGTGAAGTCGTTCGACTACATCAACGCTTCGGGGGCGAACCACAACGACAACCATATCGATGTGAGCGAAGCCATTTCGGCCGGCATGCCCGACCGTCTGTTCGAGGTGCTGGACAAGGACAATGACCTGATCGTCACGCGCGAAGAGTTCGCCAACTGCGTGTCGTACACGGATGATTATGAGACCTGGACGATCGTGATCGTTGGCGATACGCCTGTCCCGGCGCGCGCCGTCAGCGACCAGTCGGTTTGCGACTATCAGTTCAGCATCCTCAACCGCAATGCAGACCGGCACAACCACGTCTCCCGGGAGGAAGCACTGGCCTGGGATATCAGCGCGGAGACATTCGCGCGTCTCGACACCGACAGCGATGGCATGGTCACGCGGGATGAGTTCCTCGCATGCCGGACGCCACAATAGTCAGAGGTTCCGAAATGCCGACCGAACATCTCCTAACGTCCAAGCCCGAAAATCTCCGCTGGGGCGCCTTCTCGGCCGAATTCGAGCCTGTCCTCGAAGTCGAGTCCGGCGACCGGGTGACCATTGAGACGATTTCCGGCGGACCCGATCAGGTGCCGGAAGAGGTTCTGGCCGAACTGCTGCCGGATCATGCTGACTTCATCGCACACAACAAGCCGATCCTGCCCGGCCATATCATGACGGGGCCCGTCGCGGTCAGGGACGCGGAACCGGGCGACGTGCTCGAGGTTCGGATCATTGATGTGCAGCTTCGGCAGGACTGGGCCTGGAACCTGATCATGCCGCTGCGCGGCGCCCTGCCCGAGGATTTTCCCAACAAGCGGTTGCTGAACATCCCGCTTGACCGTGACGCGAAGGTCGCGAAGCTGCCATGGGGTGTCGATGTGCCCTGCGAACCCTTCTTCGGGGTGATGGGCGTCGCCCCGCCGCCCGAATGGGGCACGATCACATCCATTGTCCCGCAGCCCCATGGCGGGAACCTCGACATCAAGGAACTCGGCGCAGGCTCGACGCTGTACCTGCCGGTGTTTGTCCCCGGCGGGAACTTCCAGACCGGAGACGGCCACGCCCTACAGGGCGATGGCGAGAGCTGCCTCTCGGCGGCGGAGACCGCACTCATCGGCACCTTCGAGTTCCATGTGCGCAAGGATTTGTCCTTTGACATGCCGCGCGCGGAGACCGACACCCACTACATCACCGTCGGCATCAATCAGGACCTCGACGATGCCGCGCGTCAGGGTCTGCGCGAGATGATCAAGCTTATCTGCGAGCGCACCAACCTGTCGCGGGAAGACGCGTATTCGCTGTGCAGCCTGGCGGCGGATGTCCGCATCTCGCAGCTGGTGAATGTGAACAAGGGCTGTCATGTCATGCTGTCCAAGGCCGCGCTGCACGGTGCCGGCGAAGCCGCGGGCAAGCGCATCTAGGCGGAGCCAGGTCCATGCAATTCGTCGAGCGCAACGGCATCCGCGCGCCGGCTATTGGCCTGGGCACCTACCCCATGGTCGGTGAGAATTGCTACCGCGCCGTGCTTTGGGCGCTGGAAGCCGGATACCGGCATATCGACACCGCGCAGCTTTATGGAAACGAAACCGATGTCGGCCATGCGCTTGCGGACAGCGGCGTGCCCCGCGGCGAAATTTTCCTGACAACCAAATGCGGCGTGTTCGACGCCACACCCGAAGCGGTGATGGCGGAACTGGATGACAGCCTTGCCAAGCTGCGCACGGATTATGTCGATCTGTGGATGTTCCACTGGCCGAGCCGCACGGTCCCGATGGACGAAACCCTGGGCGCGATGGCCGGTGCGCGCACGGACGGCCGCGCGAAGTCGCTCGGCGTCGGCAATTTCACGATCCCCCTGATGCATGAAGCCGTCGAGGTTCATGAATCCGACCTGTTCACTAACCAGTTCGAGAGCCATCCCCTGCTCCGCCAGCCACGTGTCGAGCAGGCCGCGCACGACCTCGGTATCACCGTGACTGCCCACTCCCCTTTGGGGCGCGGCAAGGTTCCGGGCAATCCCGTGCTC
>Ga0181588_10004371_pt1 | contig 11620 bp, 9 predicted proteins | sample 071ome_26_FD_148607 | JGI IMG/M metagenome (GOLD analysis project Ga0181588, IMG submission 148607) | Coastal salt marsh microbial communities from the Groves Creek Marsh, Skidaway Island, Georgia - 071409BT metaG (spades assembly) | ecosystem: Environmental > Aquatic > Marine > Intertidal zone...
CTGGCGAGGAGCGCTGGCCGGCTTTCAGCCGGCGCAGGCAGGCCATAAAAAAAGGGCCGGCTGAAAGCCGGCCCTTGGGAAGACCTGAGCGGGTGATGAGATTCGAACTCACGACCCTCACGTTGGCAACGTGATGCTCTACCACTGAGCTACACCCGCTTGGAACAGGTGCCAATAATACACCAATGAGGGCACTTGGATCAAGCACGTCAACCAGCTTTACATGAAGATCACAGATCGCCCGTAAAATGGAATCGTGCCGGTGCTTCATTCAAAGTTGACAGCCAATCCCGAGCAAAAAACCACCCATTCTCGGCTCAGCGTGTATTTTTGCGAACAGCCGGTCGTAAACCAATCCCCGTCGAACCTTCTCCAATCACCATGGCGCATATCATAGACGGAAAAGCCATTTCAGCCCGCATTCGAGAAGAGGTCAAGCAGGCAGTAGCTGACCGATCGGCTGCAGGCCACCGAGCTCCCTACCTGGCCGTTGTCTTGGTCGGTGATGATCCTGCTTCTGCCTCCTACGTACGGGGCAAGGCCAAGGCCTCTGCCGAAGTAGGTATAGAGAGCGACACCTTGACCTATGACGTATCGATCTCGGAAGAAGAGCTGCTTGATGTCGTCCACCGGTTGAACAGTGATGATTCGGTGGATGGTATCCTGGTGCAGCTGCCCCTGCCCGATCATATCGATGATCGCAAGGTCATTGATGCCATCAGCCCTGCCAAAGACGTTGACTGCTTCCACCCTGCCAGTGTCGGTAACCTGGTCATCGGCCTGGATGGATTCAAGCCGGCAACGCCAGCCGGTATTGTCGAGCTCCTGCAACGCTCTGGTGTCCAAACCAGTGGCGCCCATTGCGTCATCATCGGGCGATCAAACATCGTAGGAAAGCCACTGGCCAATCTGATGCTCAACAAGGGCGTGGATGCAACGGTTACCGTGTGCCATAGTCGCACCAAGGATCTACCGGCCATCGCGCGGCAAGCGGATATCCTGGTCGCTGCCATAGGCCGGGCCAATTTCGTCACAGCAGACATGGTAAAACCTGGCGCTGTCGTCATCGACGTGGGTATCAATCGGGTCGAAGATGCTACCCGAGAGCGCGGATATCGTTTGGTGGGCGATGTGGACTTCGAGGCCGTAGCGCCAATTGCAAGCCTCATCACTCCCGTGCCCGGCGGCGTCGGACCCATGACGATTGCCGTCCTGCTGCAAAACACGCTCTTGGCTGCCAGCACCAGCTAAGCCGAAGCGGGCGAGGCAATCATTCCTACTGAAAGGAACTGGCGCTCGGCTCCCAGCAAGGACCCGACCGTGAGGACAGCCCCCATACGTCCGATTTCCCGGATCGAATACGAGTGAAGGGAATATCATAATGCGTCGGGTTCGCACTCTGCGTCCGGACTCCGGCGATGGTAACGGCCTTCTGCCACCCTATCCTGACACTGATGACGTACCTCAAGGCGCTCTTCGCAGGTATCCTGCTGTGTACCCTCCATCCTGCATCCTCCTCGGCCCAATCGCTCCCGGATGTCACAGCCGAGCTTCAACCCAGCTCAGCCATCATCGTGAAGGGACCGGTGGCAGCATCGGTACGGTCCGCGACCTCTTACCGACTTGAGTACCTGGACGGTACGGACATCCCCATCGCAGGTGTCCTTCCAAGGCGGGCCGATGAGGTCCTGATCTCCCCCGCACATCCCCTGGATACAAAAAGACTCTACCGACTCCATATCGAAGGACGGGAAGATCCCGTGCTGGTTCGGCGCAACGACTGGTTCAAATCCCTGTACTCCGATAAAGCGTTGGGGGCTGTGGTTTCCGACGATGATTCCAAGACCACGTTCCGCTTGTTCGCCCCTCGCGCTGATCAGGTGGTTCTGCACCTTTTTCTGGATAGATACCAAGACCTGGATACGCCCTCCTCATCGGTACTCATGACCCGGGATCCCGATGGCGTATGGGAGGCCGAGCAGGCCGGTAATCACCATGGGGTCTTCTACACATTCACTGTTCATGGCCCGGATGAGCCAGGCAACTATTTTCATGGGACGCACCCTGTGCATCTTACAGATCCCTATGCACTGGTCAGCGATGACTCGTTCGGGAAAGCCATGGTGTACAAGCCAGGTCCGCCACCTGCACCTGTCATGGGAGGCCGACCGGCCATGGAGGATGTCGTGGCCTACGAAGTCCATGTGCAGGACTTTACGGACAGGCTTCCGGTATCAGACGATATCAAGAGCACCATGCTGGCCATGATCGAGCCCGGCCTGCGCAATGAACACGGAGCGCCCATCGGGTTTGACCATCTTCTGGACTTGGGCATCAACGTGGTCCACCTGATGCCCATGCAGGAGTACCTGCATTACCCGGATGATGAATGGCAGGAGGCGTTTGCGGACGATCCGTACATGCAGGAGCAGGGTGTGGCCATGGAGAACTACCAATGGGGGTACCGGACTACGCATGCCTTTGCAGTCGAGTCCCGCTTCCGCTCGCGCTCGGCTGCCATTGGACAAGAACGCGAAGAGTTCAAGCAGCTGGTCGAAGCATTTCATCGCGAGGGCATCAGCGTCATCATCGATGTAGTCCCCAACCACACCGGCGAGAACATGGATGGCCGCCACTACCTGTTCAACTTCAACGGCATTGACCTTCCTTATTATTACCGCACGGACGGCAACGTGGGTCATATCGGACCGTTCGGCAATGAAACACGCCCAGAAGACCGCCCGATGGTACAGCGCTGGATGCTGGACCAGCTTCGTCACTGGGTGGATGTATTGGGCGTGGATGGCTTCCGGATCGACCTCGCCGGGCAGATCGACGAGCAGACCCTTGCCTGGATCAAAGACGAACTGCCCGATGACCTGATCATTTACGGCGAGGCATGGATAGCGCCCACGGATCCCGTGACCCGGGCCGATCCGGATCTGTACTGGTACAAGGCCGACGCGCCGATCACCTATTTCCAGGACGATGCGCGCAATGCCTTCAAGGGACCCGTATCGAATCCATCAGACCCGGCCGTAGACCGGGGTTTTGCCGGCGGCGACGGCAGCCAACGCGAGCGCGCCATGATGGGCCTCATGAACTCATTCCCGGAAGAAATAGACCCCAATCGCGGTATCAACTACCTGGACATCCACGACAACTGGGCTCTGGCCGATCGCTTCTCTGATGTCGATTGGGACGGCAGGAAGCACGTCGATGAGGCAGGTGTCCGCTTGGCGGCAACACTGCTATTCACCTCGCTGGGGCCCCTTGTCATCCATGGAGGAACCGAAATGCTGCGATCGAAGGGAGCTGCTCCCCTGATGGAAATCGTCAAGACCACGGCCTCCGGCGACCTGGCCTACCACGGCAAGCGGGACACATACAATCACCGTCGTGCCAACCAGTTTGAGTGGGAGTATGCCGGAGCCGGCCCCGGCGAACGACCCATCGACTACGCAGCCATGAACACCTACTGGAAACGCCTGATAGCCCTTCGAGCTGGTGAGGCCGGCGCGGTGTTCCGCAAGGGTGGCTCCGTGCCGGAAGATCACTACCAATGGTTCCTGCCCGAGAACAACCAACTGTTGGGCTACGTGACAGGTGGAAGCGCCCTTGTGCTCATGAACACGTCTTGGGAGGAGGCCACTTTTGACCTGTCGGAGTTGCCCAGTGGCAGCTGGACACAGGTCTCAGATGGCAACCGGTTCAGGGAAGACGGCTGCGAATGCGGCAATACGTTGGACATCCAGAGCGCAGAGTGGACTGGACAGGTCACCGTTCCGGCCCGCTCGGCACCTGTGTGGATCCGCGAAGACTGGTAAGCACCGCACTCTCAGGCAGATACCGCAGGTACACACGCGTACAAGCATGTACCCTGAGACCGGGACACTACGTCGCCGCCTGTATCAGTCCGCCCTCGAACGCTTCGCCATTCACGGTGTAGCGGTACGAGATGTCCGCCGTTTTTTCGAGGATGCGGGAGACGGAGCAGTACTTGCCCAGGCTGAGCTCAATGGCACGATGCACCCGCGAGGGATCCACATCGCCCTCCAGATTGAAATGGACTTCGACTGTTTCATAGACTGAAGGGGCTACTCCATCCGGCTTCGTACCAGTGACGTCTATCGTGAAGCTATCGATACGCTGCCGTCCTTTCTGGAGTATCGAAACAAGATCCACACCGCTGCACCCCCCAATAGCCATCATCAACAGCTGCATGGGGCCTACCCCATGCCCCTTTCCGTCTTCGTAGGCTGTACCGTCGTCAATGTCGATGCTATGCCCGTCGGCGTTGGTGGCCTTGAAATGGAAGGCGGCCGCTTGCCGCTCGAGATGCACGTTCACAATACCCATGGTGTACCTGAGGGTGATTACAGGAAAAACTCAGTCCAACAACCGCATCACGCTTTATCGTTCCAATTCCATTGCTGCAACGCTTCCATGGCCCGGTATGCTGTGAGATCATGGTGAACAGGCGTCACGGAAACCCAGCCGTTGTCTACTGCCCACAAATCGGTATTCGTGCCGGAATCAAGATTGACGAAGGTACCCGAGAGCCAGTAATACGGCCTGTCGAACGGATCGAGACGCTCCGCAAACTGCTCTTCCCACCGCGCCTGGGCCTGCCGCGTAATCATGACACCCTTGATCTGATCGAATGGAATGTCAGGAATATTGACATTGAGAAGGATACCGGCCGGCCACTCATTGTCCAGAACCTGCTCTACGACCTGCCGGGCAACCCGTCCCGAAGCCTCAAAATCACCACTTCCCCACTTGCAGTAGGAGAAGGCGATCGAGGGAATACCAAGAATGGCTGCCTCAGTAGCTGCGCTGACGGTGCCCGAATAGATGACGTTCACCGCTGTATTGGGACCGTGGTTGATACCCGATACGACAAGATCCGGCCGCCTGGGCACCAGTTTGTCCAACGCAAGCTTGACACAGTCTGCAGGCGTTCCTGAGACCGCATAGGCAGTCAGTTGGCCTGATGGACCGCGAAAGGGCCAGGGACGCGCACGCACAGGATCCCGCATGGTGATGGCATGCCCGACGGCACTCATCTCCTGTAGCGGAGCCGCTATGACGATATCTCCGATCGAATCCAATGCGGCAGCCAGGGACAGGATGCCAGCTGCCTCGATCCCATCATCATTGCTGATGAGGATCAGGGGCCGATCTCGGTTATCTGCCATACGTTCTGTACCCCTACCTCAGTAACTTTCGTCTTCAGATGGGAAATCGCCTGAACGCACGTCAGCAATATATTGCCGCACATGCTGTTCGATCTGCTCGTCAAGGTGCGCGTAACGCCGCACGAACCGTGGATTGAAATCGGTCGTCAGACCGAGGGCATCATGGGTAACCAGAACCTGCCCGTCACACTGCGGGCCGGCACCGATGCCGATGGTTGGAATGGAAACGGAGCCCGTCACTGCTGCAGCCAGGTCTGCAGGAATTTTTTCCAGGACGATGCCAAAGACGCCAGCCCGCTCAAGCAGCACGGCATCTTCCTTCAGCTCTTCCGCCTCAACCTCGTCCCGTGCACGAACTTGATAGGAGCCGAACCGGTAAATACTCTGAGGTGTCAGACCCAGGTGACCCATCACGGGGATTCCGGCCTCCAGGATACGCTCAACGGTCGGGACGATGGACCGCCCGCCCTCCACCTTGACCGCGTGGGCTCCGGACTCTTTCATGACCCGTACGGCGGAAGAAAGAGCCTCCTTTGTGTTGCCTTGGTAGGTCCCAAAGGGCAAATCCACGACAACCAATGCGCGATCAACACCGCGCACTACACACTGCGCGTGGTAAATCATGTGATCAAGCGTGATCGGGAGCGTGGTCTCGTGTCCCGCCATGACATTGGAGGCCGAGTCGCCCACCAGCATGACATCGACGCCCGCCGCATCCAGAATGCGCGCGGAGGTATAGTCATAGGCAGTCAGCATGGCAATGTTGACACCCGAAGCTTTCATCTCCTGCAAGGTGCGTGTGGTTACCCGCACAACATCTTGAGGCGCGTTTCTACCGGAGGTTCGAGTGCTCATGGTGACAGGAAGGTACGTTAGGAGACGGATCCACCGGCTCTTGAGGGTGGCAAACCGCGGTCGCCAATGTCCCTAGAAGTAACGGCCACATCCACAAGGTTCAGCCATCAGTTGACGTCTGAGACCTGCTCCTCATCCACCTCAATGCCCAGCTGCCGCGCGATATCCACATTGATGTTCACGACACGCTCGTCGTTTACATACAACAGTGCTGGAGACCGCATCACAATATCCAGACCTTTCGCCTTGGCAATGGTATCAATGGCATCCTGTACCAACTGCAGCAGCGGAGCCATCAACTCGTCCTGCCTGGCTGCCAATTCCTCGTCCTTCGCCGCGGCAGAGTTCTGGATTTCCTGCTGTAGGGCGGCCAGTTCGGCCTCACGCTCGGCTCGCCGCTCTTCAGAGAGCAACGGCTGCTGGCGCTGATACCGATCGACGCGCTCCTGGAAATCTTCCGCAAGCGCCTGAAGGGCTTCCTGGCTTGTGCGATACTCAATGGCCATCTGCTGCTGGACTTCCTGGTATCCGGGCATGTACGTAATAATGATTTCCGGGTCGGCGTAGCCGATCTGTACGGACTGTGCCTGAACAGACGTCGTGTGGATTCCGGCCAGCAAGAGCAGCGAAAGAAAGGTTGTAATCGAAGCTTTCATGGTTCGTTGGTTCATCCGAACGCAGAGGGTCCGGAAATGAAGAAAGCAGGCACGGGCCCGCCTCGGGTTAGTGGAAGTTGACTATCTCAGCGGCGCGTACTCTCAACGTCTATGCCAAGTTCTCTGAGGACGGTGTCAGAGAGGTCATATTGATCCCTCTTGAACATGAACAGGAATTCACCAGCCGCATCGAAGACGTAATCGTATCCCTCTGAAGTGGCCACATCATTGATGGCCTGAAGAATCTTTTCCTGAACGGGGCGCATGAGCTGCTCCTGCTGGAGGAAAATGTCCCCCTCCGGCCCGAAGTACTTGACGCGCAACCGCTCCAGGTCCTCCTCCTCTCGCAGGATGTCCTGACGGCGGCGCTGACGTTCCTCGTTTGTATAGAGCAACTCACGGGCTTGATACTCCCGGAAGTTCTCATCGAGCGCTGACTTGAGCTCATCCAACTCCGACTGCCACCCCTGCGCCATCCGATCGAGCTGCTGCTGGATCGTTTGGTATTCCGGCAACTGCTCCAGGATGTAGTCTGAGTCGATGTATCCTATTTTCTGTTGCGCCTGCGCAGGGTTGGCAAAGGCGATGAGCAAGGTCATGGCAGCAAGTGCACAACCACGTATGTACGAATGCGTCATCATGAGCGGTGTCCTCCCATCATGGAGCGATGTGATGTCTCGGGCTGGCTTTCTTTCCGTGTTACTGACCGAAGCCCTGTCCGAGGCTGAACTGGAAGGTCCATTTCTTCGAGCCATCATGCCGTGAGTTGATAGGCTCGAATTCGTCGTAGTTGTATCCGTAGGCCATCTCCACCATACCCAGGATGGGCAGGAAGAAACGCATGCCCAGTCCAGCAGAGCGGAACAGGTCGGTAGGGTTGTAGGCATTGAAACCATCCCATGCGTTCGCAGCATCGATGAACAGATACGGGACGGCTTGAAGCTGTTCTGATCGAATTGCCGACCAGCGCAGCTCGGCGGAGTACTTGTTCAGAATGCGACCGCCGAAGGGATCGTTGTCGCTGCTGCGCGGACCCAGGGCACCCAGGGGATAGCCGCGCAAATAGACGATGTCCTTGCCGAAATAGGAATAGAAGCCCTGGGTCTCGAAGGGCGAACCCCCTACAATGAACCGCTCGAACTGGACCTCCTCTCCTGTCAGGGAGCCGATGTACCCGTAATCTGCCGTGAAACCCAGGGCTATTTTACGTGCCAACGGCGTGTTCCAGGCATTGCTGAGCCGCCACTTATGGTACTGGATCAGGTTGCCAAGCGGAGGGGCAATCTCGAGGGACAGCGTGAATCGCGACCCTGACGTCGGGAAAATGGGATTGTCCGTGTTGTTGCGGGACAAGGACTGCGTAATGGTCACTTCCTGGCTGACGCCTGTGGGAAGCGTGGAAATCCAATCCCGGTTGTCATAGAACTGGAATCCCAGCTGGGTCTGGGTCGTGAACCACGGATCCGGAAACTTGAGGCGCTGGGAATAGAACACCCGCTGTGAGAAGGTCAACAACTGACCTGCATTGTTGTCCTCGATGTAATAGGTATAGCCTGCAATACGCGAGAACGAGGTGGAGAAACCAAGCTGTCGGGGTCGCCCTTTGAACCACGGCTCCGTGAATGAGAGGGAGTACTGCTGATACCGACGTCCGTTGGTCTGGATACCTACAGAGAAACGCTGACCATCTCCGGCGGGCAGCGGCTTCCACTCATCCCCTTTCAGCACGTTCTGGGCAGAGAAGTTGTTGAAGTTGAAGCGTAGCATGAGGATCAGGCCGAAGCGCCCCCAGGTGCCTGACAATTCCAACTGGTCCGTACCTGTTTCGGCCAGGTTGTAGGCCAGATCAACCGTCTTGCTCTCCTCCCGTACGTCCACACTCGGCCCGCCCGCCAGTGACTCCTGCGTGAAGTAATTGAGCTGCATCAAGCGTCGGATCGATTCCTGTATCTGCGTCCGGGAGAACGTGCCACCCGGAATGGTGGTCAGTTCCCGTCTGATGACATGATCTTTCGTCTTTGTGTTACCCGCAATGCTGACCGTACCGTACTCATAGACTTCGCCTTCGAAAATATCGAAAACAAGGTCCAGACTGTCTTCTTCGACCGAAGTCAGCTGCTGCACGCTGAACCGCATGTGGCCGTTATTGAAATACAAACTGGAGACGTCGTTGTTTTTCCCAACCCCATACAGGTTTTCCGTCAGCTTCTTGGCATTGTACACGTCGCCCGGCTGCAGATCGAGCCGTTCGGACAACTGCTCGTCACTGTAGAGCGTGTTGCCCTCCCACGCAATGTCGCGGATATGGTAAAGGGGACCTTCACGCACATCGAGTTCGACGACCATATACGGTTCGCTGCTCTCGGCCCCGGCAATGTATACCGTATCCCGGAGTACCTCCGCGTCGTAATACCCCTTCTCATTGTACCGATCGACGATACGACCGATGTCCTTGTCGTACTCGTTCCGGTCCAGTTTGCCACTGCGCCAGAAACGCCATCCCCCTTTGGGCTTCGTTTCCATGGCGTTGACCACCGCGGCATCCGACAGACCCTCATTGCCGTTGACGATGATCTCTTTGACCTTCACTTTGGGGCCCCGGTCGATGTCGAAAGAGACGGTAACCGTATTGTCGTCATGCCGGGTTTGGAGCACATCAACCGTCGCAAGCGGCCTGCCTTTTTCAGCAAAGAACTGCTCGATGATCTGCATGCTGCGGGCAATACTGTTGTCGTGCACGGGGCCACGGGCCACCAGCGGGACTTCCTTGCGCAAATCTTTCGCATGTCCCTTCTTGACGCCCAGAAACTCGTAATCCCTGAGCTTCGACACTTCCCGCACACGAATGACCAGGTACACTCCCTGACCCACGCGACGCTCTTGCACGATCTGGATATCCTCGTAGGTTCTCAGGCGGTAGATAGAGCGTATGGCATCCCCGAGGGCCGGATCACCGGGCAGCGTAAGCCGCTGACCGACCTGCAACCGGGAGGTCTGCTGAATGAAACTGTTGGCATAATCATCCGAGGCGCCCTCGACGGAGATTCCGAGAATCTCCACGATTTCCGGGGAGATTCCTCCGGCGGCAGCCGCCGAGGACACGGTGTTTCCCACCTGTGCTGCAGAAGGCAGAGCGCCGGCCAGCAGGGTCAGGACAAAAAATAGAGCTCGCAATCGCATAGAAGGGGTTGTCGGTTGCTTCAAGATCCGTCAGCACGAGGGAAAGGAGAGGGTGAACGGCCCTGCGAGGGAGGGTGTTTCCTGATAGCGGGATAACAGCATGAGGTACGTTTAAAGAGTGCCTCGCGTTGCATACCGGATACCGGTATGGGATGCGAGTAGCATGTGGGGATGATCTCGGGGCTATGGTCCGGGCGTCAGAACACCGCCGAACCGACGCTCCCGGTCCTGAAAGTCCGCAATCGCCTCAAACAGGTGCTGGCGACGGAATTGTGGCCAATAGACCGGGGTGAAGTGCAGCTCGGTGTAGGCCATCTGCCATAGCATGAAGTTCGATATCCGCTCCTCTCCCCCGGTCCGAACCAGAAGATCCGGATCCGGAATGCCAGCCGTTGAAAGGTGCTCTCCAACCAAGGACTGCGTGATGGATTCCGGATTCAGGGTGCCATCACGTATCTCACGGGCCAGTGCACGCATGGCCTCTGTCACATCCCATCGGCCGCTGTAGGACAAGGCCAGTGTCAGGGTCATATTGGCGTACCCTTGCGTGTCGTCAATAAGGGAGCGCAACTCTTCCTGCGCCTTCCCGGGTAGCTGATCAAGCGATCCAATGGCACTGAGGCGGATGCCATTGTCATGAAACGTTCGTGCCTCCCGCCGAAGAGCCTGAATGAGCAGCTTCATCAGTGCTGACACTTCGGACAGCGGCCGCTTCCAGTTTTCGGTGGAGAACGTGTAGAGTGTCAGATGCGGTATCCCCAATTCCGCACATGCCTCCGTGGTATCCCGCACCGCATGTACACCCTGCCTGTGCCCTTCGACGCGCGGCAAATCACGCTCACGAGCCCATCGACCGTTGCCGTCCATGATTACCGCTATGTGCTCCGGCAAGGGACCGCGCGCTTGCAGGGACTCGATCGTATGGGAGACGGGGCGTGTCAAATGGCCGCTTCGGCGTAACCGGACTTGAGGAGGGGGACAGTCAGCATGACGCGGATCACAGATTCAGGATGTCGTTGAAGATGACGAACGCCATGAATGCCAGCAAAAGAACCATCCCCACCTGCTGTAGCGCCATTCTGATCCGCAGTGAGGGTTCCCTGCGAACAATACCTTCGTAGATCAGGAATACCAGGTGACCACCGTCCAATGCAGGAATGGGAAGAATATTGATGATGGCGAGCGTAATGGAAAGCATCGCCACAATCTGCCAGAAGTAGGGTGCGCCCATATCCGCTGCTTCCCGGGTCACACGGGCTATCATGACCGGTCCCCCGATATTCTCCCGGAAGCTGTCCTGTCCGACAAAAATCCGTTTGAGACTAGAGGCGACCATGCGCGTGTTCAACCAGGTATCGGCTATCCCGCTGCCCACGGCTTCCGTCAGACTGTAATCCCTGAGCCTAACGATCTGGTTTATGCCCAGAATGAATGGTTCGTCGGTATCGGCCTCCTTTACCACGGGGATCATGTAGGCAATTCCGCCCGATGAGAGCGTCGAGTCGGCCACAGGGACAGCGTCGGGGCCAGGCGCTGCGCCGACGGAATCCGGACGTATGATCCGGACCATGAAGGTACCGGAAGGCAGGCTCCTGAGAGCCGGCGTAATATCCCGGAAGAACGTGATGGTGCTGTCACCTATCGCGGTAATCTGATCGCCTGGCTTCAATCCAGCCGCAGCTGCAGGAGTGCCTTCCCCCACGTATCCGACAACAGCAGAGTCGAAGT
>Ga0181588_10004375_pt1 | contig 11614 bp, 7 predicted proteins | sample 071ome_26_FD_148607 | JGI IMG/M metagenome (GOLD analysis project Ga0181588, IMG submission 148607) | Coastal salt marsh microbial communities from the Groves Creek Marsh, Skidaway Island, Georgia - 071409BT metaG (spades assembly) | ecosystem: Environmental > Aquatic > Marine > Intertidal zone...
TGGCGCACTGATTGCCCGCTCGACAACCTGTGGCGAGCTGGCGCTGGAGCCCCGCATGTTAGGTGCCGCGCGAACCTATTTGGCGGAGCACTGCGACGACATACAGCTGCACTTCACCTCCGCCGTAGCGATCGCGCCGGGGGAATCGGCACAGATACTTCACCGGGACCGCGGCATTTGGGGTGGCTATGTACCGCGGCAAATCGAGCCACTGTTCAGCACCATCTGGGCACTCACCCCTTTTACAAAAGAAAACGGTGCCACCCAGGTAGTGGTCGGCTCCCACCGTTGGGAAAAAAATCGTCAGCCGGCGCCCGATGAAATTGCCTATGCCGAAATGTCGCCGGGATCAGTGCTCTGCTACAACGGTACAGTGCTGCACGGCGGGGGTGCCAATGCTACTGAGGACGAGACACGGGTCGGTGTGTTCTTACACTACACACTGAACTGGCTGCGCCAGGAAGAAAATCAGTATTTGTCTTGCCCACCCAAGCATGCGGAGCATCTCTCACAGGAACTCCGCGCGCTGATCGGCTATGCCAAAGGCGGCTATGTGTTGGGCTTCTACTCAGACCCGGAGGACGACAGCGCGCAGCATGAATCGGTGAGCCCGGAGAATCTGTTTAGCCAGCACCGTGGCGATTTCGATGTCTTGCCGACTGAAGAACAATTGGTATCGCAGTCAACGCCCCAGCGCTAGCGCTACCAAGCCGCCACGGTGCCATCCTTACGCATTTCCGTGGCGCCTACATAGACACCATCAGGTAGCCGCATAATGGCCTGATAACCGCCGAAGGGCGCGCCGGTGCCATCTACCTCAACCCGGTGTCCCATTGCTCTCAGCTGCTCGACGGTCTCGGCCGGTACGCCGGGCTCAACCAGCAGCGTACCTAATAGGTCTTCCTGCACGCCGGTGGGCTGACGCCCGCCGTCATGGTTAAAGCGCGCTGCGTCGCCTGCGGTTTGTACGTCCATACCGAAGTCGATGATGTTCACCAGTACCTGCACATGGCCCTGCGGCTGCATGGCGCCGCCCATCAGGCCGAAGCTCATGAATGGCTCGCCGTCTTTCATGACAAACGCCGGAATGATGGTGTGAAACGGCCGCTTACCCGGGGCATAGACGTTGGGGTGGCCCTCATCCAGTGAAAACAGCTCGCCCCGGTTCTGCAACATAAAACCGAGGCCATCAGGCACGAGTCCTGTACCCATGCCGCGGTAGTTGGATTGGATGAGTGACACCATCATGCCCTCGGCGTCAGCGACAGTCAGATAGGTGGTGTCGCCCTCCCCCTCCAACTTGGGTTCACCCGGGCCAAATGCGGGGGTCGCCCGCTCGGGGTCGATGAGCGCAAACCGTTCCTTGCCATACGCCTCTGACAGCAGTGCTTCAAAGGGGATGTCCGCGTAGTCCGGGTCCGCGTAGTAGCGCGCGACGTCTTCAAAGGCCAATCGCTTGGCCTCGACCATGTAATGGAAGGCCTCCGCCGAACCCCGGGGATAATCGCGCAGATCAACCTGTTTCAGGATGTTGAGCATCTGCAGCGCCGCGAAGCCCTGCCCGTTGGGGGGCAATTCGTAGACATCGTAACCATGGTAATGAACGCGACCCGGTGTAACCCATTCACCCTCGTGGGCTGCAAGATCCTCAAGGCGCATATCCGCACCGATGCGCTTGAAGTAGGCATCCATCGCCTCAGCGAGCGTACCCTCATAGAACGCCGTGCGGCCCTCCTCACCCAGTGACTCAAGGGTGTTGGCGAGATCTGGATTACGAAAGACGTCACCCACCTGGGGGCTTGCGCCGTCGGGGAACCAGATCGCCGCAGCATTATCGAGCTCTTCAATCAGCGCTTCCTGCGCCTTAAACGCGGCGAGATTACGCCCGAAATAGTAGGCAATCACAGGCGTGACGGGGAAGCCTTCACGGGCGTAGCGCACCGTCGGCGCCAGCACGTCCGACATGGGCAGCTTGCCAAAGCGCTTGTGGGTGGCGAACCAGCCGTCCACCGTTCCCGGCACGGTCACGGGTAATGACCCGCGCTGGGGCATCCCGAGCATGTCCTCAGGCATCGCGCCGCTCTCGCGCAGGGCCACAATCTGTGTTTTCAGCTCAGCGAGTGATCGACCCAGCGGCGCCCGACCCGAGCCGTTATAACCATAAAGCTGCTCTGTCTTTGGATCCCAGATAATGAGAAAGATATCGCCGCCAATGCCATTGCCCGTGGGCTCCATCAGGCCCAACGCCGCATTGGCGGCGATCGCACCATCAAGCGCTGACCCACCCTGCTTGAGGATATCGATGGCGATTTGTGAGGCTAATGGGTGCGCGGTGGCCGCCATGCCGTTGCGGCCGTATACCGCGCTGCGGCTCCAACTGACGGCATCAGGACGGCCGCCGCCACCCAAAGAGGGCTTTGCGGCACTCATCTCAAGCGAGGGCGTGACGTCAGCACCAGCCCCACAACCGAGCTGTATTGCAATCAGTAAACATAACCACAGCCTGTGAAGCTTTCTCCCAATGCCGCCGTAAATCATTCGCTCAGACGCCTATCAGATCGCCGGAGAAGAGAGCATAAAGAGTCCTACTGCGCCACGCCAACGCGCCATGGATTCATGCAACGCGGACATAGAGGGATGACGACTCACTGCCCACGCTAACCTGAGCAATCTGAGCTCGAGCCCTCCCCCATTCCAAAATAAAACATCAGCATGGCTACCGGGAGGGAAACTGCACACACGACCGCCATCGATGCACCGACGGCACCCGCGTCAGCGAATACGTAATCGGTAACCAGCGCGACGGACGTCGGACCCAATGCCAGCCCGAATAAATTCACGATCACCACATAAATGCCAGCAATCACGCCGCGCATCTCGTTTGGCGTGACCGCCTGTAAACCGGTTGCAAAAAGCGCCATCGGCACGGTGACAAAAAAGCTGGAGACGGCGATGGCTACCAATGCCAAAGTGGTGTCGGCGGTGAACCCTACAAACACAACAGCGGGTAGCAATGCTGCCGCCGCTAACGTTGCGACTCGCAAGCCAGCGTCTTTGTAGCCCCTTCGAGTGAAATACTGGGCGAGGACCGGGCCGCTCAGAACACCTGCCGAACCACAGAGCAGGGCAATGGTGCCATAACCCCGGCCAGCATCTGCGATATCCATCCCGTGAACCCTGATCAGCAACGTCGGCACCCAAGCCTGCAGGGCATACAACGTAATAACGATAAAAGGTGCGCCAAGCAGATAGGCACCGAATACCTTTTTCCTGGAGCGAACGAAATCCATGCCCTCGCTCCACGACACGCTCCTCGCACCCGTATCGCTCAGCGTCTCCTTTCTCATGGGTTCAGCGAGGGTGGCCAGAATCATGGCGAGGAGAATCCCCGGCAGGCCCACCGCGATAAACGTGAATTGCCAGGAAGCAATATCTCCCAGAATCGGCAACGTGACCTGATCAGCCCAACTAATGACCTCCGCCCCAATAATGAGCGACAGACCCGCACCCAGGTAGGGACCCATTAAGAATATACTGACCGGTAACCCTCGCTTGTCCTCGGGAAAATAATCAGCAAGCAGCGACCACGCTGCGGGCGTCACTGAGGCCTCGCCAGCCCCCACACCCATTCTGCCAATAGCCAATTGGGTCATCGTTTTCGAGAGACCACAGAAAACGCAGGCAACACTCCAGACGATGATGCCGCCGATCAGCACTTTTACCCTGCTCACGGTATCGACCAATCGCCCGACAGGGATACTCAGGATCAAATAGGGGACGACAAAAGCCAATCCCTGCAAGAAACTGATTTGGGTATCGGACAGCAGCAAATCAGCCTTGATCGGCTCGACGAGCAAGTTGACGATTTGTCGGTCAATAAACGAGAACGTATAGGTGGCTGTCAGGACAATGGTGGCGTACCACGCCAGCGAAGTATTCGATGTAAAGCGACGATCATTCATCCGTCGCCTCGCTGGATGCATCCACTGGCTCGGCGCGTGCAAGCAGTTCAATCAGCTTGAATTTCTGAATTTTTGTGGCAGAGGATGGCCATTCGTCAACGAATCGGACGATGCGGGGCACTTTGAAGGACGCGATATTATCTCTGCAGAACTGGATGATTTCCTCCTTCCCGCAATGTGCGCCGTCAGAGAGCTCAATAAACGCTGCGGGGACCTCTCCGAGCCGGTCATGCGGCGCCCCGACTACCTGAGCCATTTTTACAGCCGGATGAGTAAGCAATAACCCCTCTATCTCCAGTGCTGCGACGTTCTCACCGCCCACCTTTAGCATGTCCTTTAGTCTTCCGCGAAAGGAAAGGCGCTCTTGCGCATCCAGCGCGCCGATATCACCCGTACGCAACCAACCATCCTCGGTCATCACCGCCCGAGTTTTCTCGGGGTCTTTGTAATAATCAGTAAACAGGGCGTACCCTCTCAACTGAATTTCACCCTCCTCATCTGTGCCGAGTTCACTCTGAGAATCCGGGCAAACAATACGGGCGTCTATGCCCTCAAAAGTTCGACCGCAGGTGTGTGCCCTCTCGAAGTCGGTCTCATCAGCACTACCGTGGCACGCAACACCTGAAATCTCGGTCAACCCGTAGGCACTGACGTGCACCGCCTGTGGGAGTTGTGCCATGTTTTCGAGAAGCCGCGACGCCGGCGCGACGTTATTCACCAACCGTACTCTGGCCATTTTGTCGGCTTGAAAATCATGGTGCGACAGCAGATCTCCCATGATTGCGGGAAAAGCCGGAAACAAAATCGTGGGTTCCACGCGATAGATTTGCTCAAGTGCGCGATCAACGTCGAAGTGCGTGTCAGACGCATAGGCCGCACCAGCCCACATGCTGGCCACCATTGGTAGCAGACTCGACATATGGAAAAACGGTAAGGGATCCCAAAGACAGTCATCCTCTGTAATCGCAAAGCGCTCTTGTTCCGCGGCGGCGTTCCGAACAAACGCCCCGTGTGAGAGCCTGCACCCCTTGGGCACCGAGGTCGTGCCGGAGGTATAGATCATCAGGCAAATGGACTCTAACCCCACACTCGCTGAGCGCTCAGTGACTGCCTCGTCAGTGACATCTCGTCCCCACTGGTCAAAATCTGTCAACGAGATAAACCCGGGCTTTTGAGTGGCCTCAAACATGACAATTGACGCAAGTAGAGGCGCTTCCCCAATGCGCAGCTGGCTTGGATCAGGCGAAGTACTGATTTCTGGATAGCAACCGGTCAGGTGGGCAGAGAAGTCGACCCTGTTGTCGAACTGCGACGTGGTGAATAGCAGTCGGATATCGCTGTCGGCGATCACCTGCTTCAGTTCCGCGCCGCGATATCTTGCATTTAACGGCACTGCCGTGGCGCCGGCCATGCTGATAGCAAAGATGGATTCAACATACTCAGGCAAGTTGAGTGACAAAACCCCAACGTGGTCGCCGGCCCGCACACCAGCACCGATTAAAGATCGCGCCTTTCGCTTGGCAATAGCCTGCAAATTACTGAACGTCAGCTCTGAATCGGGGAATATCAGCGCACTCCTATGAGGCCACTTTGCTGCCGCAATATTGAGTAACTCATCCAGCTTCATCAGCTAATAAAGACCGCTTGTATAGTGCTTCATAATTCAGCCTAGCTCTGAGCGTCTAATCTACAACTCTATGCGGGAAAAGATGCTTTTTAGCGTCGGATAAAGCCGACTGTAGGTTTGCTCATAAATGTGGGAGTAGCGTTCCGCGGTTTGTTGATTTGGCTCTACGCGCTGTGCCTCACCCACCATCGCCAGACAGGCGGCTTCCACAGAGGGGAACCAACCCACAGCCGCGGCACCCACCATCGCAGCGCCGCGGCCACTGGCCTCACAATCTTCGTAACGCTCGACAGGCAGGTTCAGAACATCGGCCATAATCTGCGTGACTTGGTCACTCTGCGCACCGCCGCCAGAGAGGCGAATACAGGTAATCGGCGTTTTGGTCCGGCGCTCGATGCGCGCTTTGCCGGCACGCAGGGCAAAGGCCAGGCCCTCGATCAGGGCACGGTACACATGCGCGCGCGTATGAAAGTCCTTGAATCCGATGATGCTGCCTCTACCCTCAGGCCCGGTCTCACCTAAAACCGGGTTCCAGAAAGGTTGCAGCACCAGACCATCGGCGCCGGGTTCAGTCTGCACCAATAGTTCGTCGAGCAGCGTTTCCGCCGGGACACCACGCTCTGCAGCCTGCCTTCGCTCAGCGTCGCCAAACTGCTGGAGGAACCAGCTGACCATCCAGAAACCTCTGAATACCTGAATTTCAGTATTGAAGTGATTCGGGAGGGCTGCGGGGTAGGCGGGCATGAACGGCACGACCTCCACGTATTGTGGCCGCGTCGTGTTGATCGTCGCGGTGGTGCCACAGGAAACGCTGGCAACGCCGAGTTCAAGCGCGCCCACTCCAAGCACCTCACAGGCCTTATCAGCCGCTCCCGCAATCACCGGCACACCCTCGGGTAGACCGGTCGACTTGGCGGCATCGGCGGTAACGACCCCCAGCGTGTCGCCAACGGCGGCAAGTGCCGGCAGCATGTAGCGCTTGATGGCCATGCTGTGCCATTTCCAATCGGAGTCAGCACCCCAGTCCTGTTTTTTGAAATCAAAGGGCACGTACCCCACCTGACAGCCAACGCTATCTTTAAACACGCCGGTCAGCCGGTAATTCAAGTATCCGGAGAGGAGTAAAAAATGCGCTGTCCGCGCCAGCAGATCAGGCTGATGCCGCTCAAGCCAATTGGCCTCGGTCTCGGCCTCGAGGTTCTCGACGATCGGCCGGATACGCAGCAGCGTAAATAGCATCCGCCACAGCCAGGGCAGTCGTCCACGCGGCGGCGCCCGACGCTGGTCCGTCCAAATGATGGCCGGTCGCAGCGGCTGACCCAACTCGTCCAGATTGATCACCGTGGCACGCTGAGTTGTCACCACGACCGCCGCGATCTCGGCAGGGTCAACGCTCCCGGCCCATAACCCTTGGCAACTCTCACTCAGCAAGGTCCAGAACCCCTCCACATCGTGCTCGGTCCAACCCGAATCCGGGTGCTGATAATTCGAGATAGGTAGTTGATGTTTCGCCCGGCAGCGACCGCCTCGATCGTAGGCGAGGGCGCGGACACTCTGCGTGCCAAAATCGATCGCCAGAATCAGAGAGGGTTCGCCGACGGGAGATCCGTTCACAGATCAGGTGCTCGCACCAGGAGCCTCGGGTGGTAAAAGATTGCCGGGGTTGAGGAGACCCTGCGGGTCGATGGCCTGTTTGAGTTTCCGCAGTAGCGCGAGACCGTTCTCACCCAAGTCATAATGCAAATAGTCGCGCCTGAGGCGGCCGGAGCCATGATGATGAGCGATGCCGCCACCGGCGCTGGCAGTGGCGGTGAGCGCACGATCCCAGCTCTCTAGATAGCGCTCGCCCATTACCGAGGCATCCTCTGGCATGCAGGCAAAGGTGAAATACAGATTGATGCCTGAGCGGTAAACATGAGAGCTGTGCGCCGAGGCGTTCACGCAGTCAGGCACCGTCTTCAATGCGGCAACCACGTCGTCGTAAATGGCATCGATCTGACTCCAGGTGCCCGACACTTCAATGGTGTCAGCGATCAGACCCTGCTCGAGCAGATCCCGCCACTCGGGCACGTTGTTCCGGTGATCCATCCATCCCTCGGCGGCGGCCGCATCGGCAGGGTCGAGCCCCAAATCCGCCATGATGGACTCAATGGCTCGGATCTCGGCGTCCACTCGCGATGAGGGACCCTCGTGCACCAGCAAGATGAGGCACTCCTCGTCTTTCACGTGATCAGGGAATAAACGCGCCACTTCCGAGGCATCGTACTGTCGCATCACCGGGGGCCGCCAATCCTGCTGCACAATCTCGCGCTGCGCGCGAAAACCGGATGCCATATCAGCACAGTACCAGGCGCTGAAACGTTGTGCGTCCGGTTGTCGACGTAACGACAAAGTGACCGACGTGACCACACCATGAGTGCCTTCTGCACCCAGTGCCAGATGCCGGAGGTCTGGCCCAGCTGCCGCCCGCGGCGCTTTGCCCAGCGTTACCAGCTCGCCATCAGGCATCACCATCTCTATGGCATACACGATGTCCTCAATATTGCCGTATGCGGTTGAGAACTGGCCTGAGGCACGGGTTGAAACCCATCCGCCCACCGAGCTGATGCCAATCGATTGCGGCCAATGCCCGATGGTTAGCCCCCGTTCTGCAACGGCCTCTTCAGCGATCAGTCCATTGATACCCGCCTCGACCATGAGCAGTAGATTGTCCTCATCAATAGACAGCACCCGATTCATGGCGCTCATGTCCAGCAGGATCTGGCTGGGGCGTGGCTCAATGCCACCACAGACGCCGCTCCCGAGGCCCCAGGGCACAATCGGGACGTCATGCTCGGCAGCGAAGCGCATCACTTTTTGGATATCCGTCGCATCGCGGGGGCGCACGAGGCAGGCGGGCGTGTCCAATACCTCCCCCTGCCAGTCCTGCCAGTGCTTCAGGCACCAGCGATCGAAGCGATAAGCAGTCAGTGCCTCGGCGTCGGCCGTGACCTGTTCAGGTCCAATCAAATCAGCCAGCTGCGCGGCAATCATCCAGCACTTCCTCCCACCCGGTGGATTCAATAAACCCCGACCGGCTTGCGCCGTCAATTTGACGGCAATTCTCAATCTCGAGTGCCTTGCGGGAATCATCCCAGCCCAGCAGATCTGCCATTCTGTTAGCTGCCTCGTCCAAAACCGGTAACCCCGCGCCCTCATCAAACCAGGCTCGACTGCTGCGACGTGCCCAGTAATCCTCCAGCCGCAATGCGCCCTCCTTGAGCACCGCTTGCTCCACCTCAGCGCTGACCAGCCCATCCCGAGCGGCGCTCGTCACCACATCCACCGCCTCAGCACCGTACAAGCGGGCGAGCCGCTCGGCCTCGGTATCCCCCATCTCTTCAAGCTCACTCGCGCTAACCACCCTGCCACCGCCGGGCAGCGGATTATCCGCCGTGCTGCAAGGCTTTGCCTTCAGCCCGTGATTCTCTATGACGGTATCGACGATTCTCTCGGCCATTGCCCGATACGCTGATAACTTCCCCCCTCCAACAGTAAGGAGACCACTGGGCGCCGTCCAAACCTCGTCTTTACGGGAGAGCTCCTTTGACGCTCGCCCCGAACCATCACCAACCAATGGCCGTATGCCCGACCACACCGACACAATCCGCCCGGCTGACAGATTTGCCTCGGGCATGGCCTTGCGCGTTGAAGACAATAGGTAGCTGACATCCTGATCCGTCACCGGCGGCCAGTACTCAGACTCCGGGTGATAGTCGTCGGTGGTTCCGATGTAGGTATATTGCCCCAAGGGGACGGCAAAAATTCTGCGCGCATCCGGCGTGCGCATCACTACGGTATTGCGTACAGGCACATCAGCATGGTTAAAGACCAAATGCACGCCCCGGCTCAAGGCCAGCCTCGGGGGTTGCGGCGCCTCTAGCCCACAGACTTCGTCCACCCAGGGCCCGGCGGCATTTACCACTGCACGGGCCCGAATGGTGGTTTCACTGTCGTCGCCGGGTAGCGTTGATGCCGCGCTTACCAGAAAGACCTTTTCACGCCGTATGTCGGTGGCTCTCAAGTACGTCGCCACCGTCGCACCGCTCTCAATGGCTGACCGCACTGTCGCAACGGTCAATCGGGAGTCGTCGGTCAAAAATTCGGGATAGACCACCGCCCCGTTCAACCGCAAGCGCTCTATGAGCGGCTCTTTTTCAGCGAGTTCATCTCGTGACCACACCTCGTGATAATCGGCTCGCTCGACACCACCCAGTCGCTCATAGGCCCACAGCGCAGCGCGCAGTATCAACTTGCTGCGCAGACTGCCGGTCGGGATCACGTAGGGTGTTTTTTGCGCGAGGTGAGGCGCAATGCGATGGAGGGTGCTGCGTTCGGAGGCGGACTCTTTTACGACTGCCACGTCGCCTGCGACCAGATAGCGTAAACCGCCATGAATCATCTTGGAACTGCGACTCGAGGTGCCACTGGCGAGGTCTTGAGCCTCTATCAACGCCACGGAGAGACCTCTCAGCGCCGCATCACGGGCGACGCCGGCACCAGTGATGCCGCCGCCAATCACCAGTAAGTCGAAAGTTTGATCAGACAACGCGCTGACGGAGCGGACCCGGACAGCCTGATTGAAATCTTGATACGCCACGATACCACCCCCAGATAGACTCTAATGTACCAGCACTCATCGAAGCGGGGGCCAAAAAGGCAAAAACATAGGCCGCAGTTGCAACACCGACGCCACCGCCGTAAGCCGTCACCAAAAAGCCCGTATGAACACGTATTGAGTCATGCCGCACGGCTTTTTGCTCCGATCGTATGCTAATTTAATCAAAGGTAAATGTTTGCAAAGCCTCCACCAATGAAATCCTTTTTTTTCATTCTGATAACCAGTGTATTAATCGCTTGCCAAGCTGAACCCGAGGCCGTAACCGACGCCTCGGGCGATGTGTCCCAGAGTCAACCCAGTGAGCCCGTCGCAGTGAAGAAGCCCTACATTCTGGAGGCGCACGGCGAGCAGCGCGTCGACAATTACTACTGGCTCCGTGACGATACTCGCTCGGACCCGGAAGTGCTGGCCTACCTTGAGGCCGAAAATGCGTGGACTGACCATGAGCTGCGGGATACCAGAGCCCTGCAGCAGACGCTCTACGATGAAATGGTCTCACGTCTCACCCCGGAAGATGCCAGTGTGCCCGTGCGCGATGGAGACTACTGGTATTACTTCCGCTTCCAAACCGATCAGAATTTCGCCATCCATGCGAGGCGAGCCGGTAGCCTTGAGGCAGCCGAGGAAATCTTGATTGACGGCAACGAACGCGCTGACGGCTATGACTACTACAGCCTTGCTAACCTGACTCCCTCCGATGACGGACGCTTCATCGCCATTGCGGAGGATTTCATAGGCAGACGGATCCACGAGATTCGTATACTCGATACCGATTCCGGCGAATTCTTGCCCGAGGTACTCACCGAAGCGGCCCCCGACCTCGCTTGGTCCGCTGACGGCCAGTACCTGTTCTATCTCAAGCGGGATCCACAAACCCTGCTCGCCAAATATGTCATGCGGCACAAACTGGGTACGGCACCGGCTGAGGACCAGCTCGTCTATGAGGAGCGGGACGAAACTTTTTACACGAGCCTGTACCGGAGCCGCTCAAGCACCTGGCTGGCGCTCATGCACGCTGAGACCAACACCACCGAGGTACAGCTCTTGCCGGCAGACAGCCCAACCGGCGCCTTCAAACCGGTCATACCACGCGAAATCAACCATGAGTATTCGGTGGAGGATGTCGACGGTACGCTCTACATATTGACCAACTGGCAAGCGAAGAACTTCAGAGTGATTGCGACGGACCACGAGTCCGCAGGCGATAAGTCAAAATGGACCGAGGTCATACCTACTACCCCCGGCCTTCTGATTACAGACATCACCGCACTCAGGGACTGGGTGGTGCTGGAAACCTTGCAGGATGGTCAACGCCGGATCTGGGCCCAAAGCCGGCGGTCAGAGGAACGCTTTTCGATTGATACC
>Ga0181588_10004377_pt1 | contig 11612 bp, 13 predicted proteins | sample 071ome_26_FD_148607 | JGI IMG/M metagenome (GOLD analysis project Ga0181588, IMG submission 148607) | Coastal salt marsh microbial communities from the Groves Creek Marsh, Skidaway Island, Georgia - 071409BT metaG (spades assembly) | ecosystem: Environmental > Aquatic > Marine > Intertidal zone...
GGGGACCTGCGGCACCACCGCGCGCAGGATCACCTGCTGGCCACCGGCAAGGCGCTCATCGACGTTCCTCATTGGGCGGCGGAGTGGCTCTGGCTGCCGGTTGCGGCTAGTGCCCTTCGCGAGGACGTGGGCGCCGATAACGTTGCCACCTCGGTGTCGAACATCGACACATCGCCATGGACGGTCCACATTGGGAGGAAGTCGTGAAGGCTCCGAATGCCGAGCAGATCACCTTGCTCGATGTGCAAGAGCACGACACCCGGCTTTCTCAAATCATTCATCGGCTGAACTCGCTGCCCCAAACCGGCCAACTGGCCGAACTTCGCGAGCGCGTGGCTCGGCTACGTAAGGAAGTAATTGCAGCTCAGACGATCGTCTCCGATCTCGAGCGGGAGCAACTGAAGGCGGACGCAGATGTTGATCTCGTTCGCGAGCGCAGTCGCAAGGATCAAGAACTCTTGGACTCCGGTTCTATCTCCGACCCCAAGCAGTTGCAGAGCCTGCAATCGGAAATCGAATCACTCGCTGCCCGTCAAATTGACCTCGAGGATGTGGAACTCGAGGTAATGGAGCGGCTCGAGGGAGCTAAAGCCGCTGTTGTTCAACTCACCGGTGATCTTGCCGCCGCCGAAGCCGAGGAACAGCAGTTGGCTGACGAACTTGCCGGTCTTGAGGCGGGGATAGCTGAGGAACGCGCCAAGGTCACGTCCGAGCGGGAAGAAATCGCCCGCGACGTATCGGCCGACCTACTGGCTCTGTACGAAAAGATCCGCGCCGACCACGGCGCCGTCGGCGCTGCTCGCCTGCATCAAGGCCGGTGCGAGGGATGTCGCCTCGAGCTCCCACCGACCGAAGTGACTGCATTGAAGGCAGCGGCTGAAGACGAGGTCCTGCGCTGCGAAGAGTGCCGATGCATCCTCGTTCGCACTCCCCACTCAGGGATCTAAATGTCCTCACCTGCCACGTTTCTGGTCACCGCCGATGGGGGCGCCCGAGGCAACCCGGGCCCAGCGGCCTACGGCACCGTGATCGTTGATCCGGCCACCAACGACACCGTCGCGGAGCTAGCGGAGTTCTTCGATCACGAGACGAATAACTACGCCGAGTACCGAGGAGCGATAGCCGGCTTGGAATACGTCAACGCCATTGATCCAACGGCTCGCATCGACGTTCAACTCGACTCCAAACTGGTGGTCGAGCAGATGTCGGGTCGGTGGAAGATCAAGAACGACGCCATCCGTCGCCTGGCGCTTCGGGCGCGTGATGCGCACGATCCACGTTTGGTGACGTATACCTGGATTCCCCGCGCAGAGAATGCGCGGGCCGATGCCCTCGTCAACGAAATGATTGACACCGCTCTTGGTGGCGGTCCGCGTGTTATCCGTCGCGGAGTGGAATCCAATGCTGAAGACATCGTCGGTGAGGTTCAAGAGGACGAGGCACGCGCAACCCTTGCGGAGGCGGTGGCAGGAGAGGAACCACCGCGAACGATGATCGGGTGGGCGAATGCTGGGGAGCCCACGACGTTCCTTTTGGCCCGCCACGGTGCCACCGCGTATTCCCTGGAAAAGCGATTCAGTGGTTCGGGCGGCATCGACCTGCCGTTGATCGAACTCGGCGAAAGCCAAGGACGAGCCCTCGCTCAGGAGATCGCCCGCCGCGGGGATGCCGTGGCAATCGTGTCTTCTCCGTTGCTGCGAACCCGCCAGACCGCCGCGCTCATCGCTGAGGAAACCGGACTCGAGGTGACAATCGACAACGATCTCGCCGAATGCTCGTTCGGATTATGGGACGGCCACACCTTCGCTGAGGTGCGCGAGAAGTGGCCTGACGAAATGGCCGATTGGTTGGCCTCGACGTCCGTCGCACCGCCTGAAGGCGAATCTTTCGATACCTGCCAGGCTCGGGTGCGTCGAGCGAGTCGCCGGTTGACCGAGGAGTTCGCCGGTCAGACGATCGTGGTCGTTGCGCACGTGACGCCGATCAAACTTATGGTCACCGATGCGGTGGGGGCTCCCGTTGACAGCATCTACCGCATGGAATTGCCACCCTGCTCGCTTAGCAAGGTGGCGTGGTTTCCTGATGGGAATTCGTCGATGTTCAGCTTTGCGGAGGCCGCGCACTTGCGCGACCTCCGCGGCCCAGCGGGCAGCTGAGAGGTTCGGTTAGGCGCGGGCTCCGAACATTCCGCGCGAGCCCTGATCGCCGCCGTGTCCACGGCCACCGCGCTTACCCATCTTCGGGCCACGCTCGTCCTTATGGCTGGCGATAGCCCTGGACACTGCATCGGCCTGTGACTGCGTCAAGGTGCCGTCAGAGACAAGGCCGGAAAGTGCTGCGTCTCGGGCGGCATCGCGCTCGGCCTGCTTGGCGTCACGATCACTCTCGTGAGCTGCGCGCAATTCGGTGCGAAGGGCTTGCCTGGCCTCTCGATCAATGGTGCCGTCTTGCATCAGTTCGCGCAGGCCACCTTTATCAGCGGCCTTGATGGCGTCTGCCTGAGCCTGGGTCAGGGTGCCTGCAGAGACCAGTTTTGCAAGTGCTGCTTCGCGAGCGGCCTGCTTCGCAGCCTGGTTCGCAGCCTTGTCCGTTTCGCGCTTCGCCTTGAGAGCTTCCCTAATGGCATCGACCTCATCCTGGGTCAGGGTCCCGTCGGTGACCAACTCGGAGAGTGCGCCACCCTTGCCACCGGACTTTCCTGATCCGTCGTGGGCATTGGCGGCGGCGCTTCCGCCGAGAATCAGTGCTGCGGTGGCCGCGATGGCTGCTCCGCTCGTCACGATCATGCGCGTGCTCTTCATGGGGCTTCCTTTCGTCCTCGCGACCGGGTGTCGCTCCTGAAGAGGAGAGTGCAGGTTGTACATGCGACGGTGATGCGAGAAATGTTCAGGTCGTGTAAACGATGATGTCCAGGCCCAAGGGGTCGGTGTCCTTCTTGGGTTCGCGGACTTCGGACCGAAAACCGAGCTGAGTAAGGAAGTCCGGGAGATCATCCGCTGTTCGCGGCACCGACGAAGATTCGAGCACGGCACGGGCGAGATGACCCTTGGTGGCCTTGTTGTGGTGGCTGACCACACTGCGCTTACCGGATTTCTCCAGCAGAACCCTCCCGAGGAAGCCGCGGTGGGCGGCATCCGGAGGAATCGGCCCCAACTTGACGTATGCCCCTGAGCGGAGATCGAGGATGGGGCCCCTCGTCGCTGAGAGTTCAGCCTGGATTGGCTCCTTCCACACGTTCGCGAGTTGACCGAGTCCCGGCAGGCTCGTGTCCCCACTGAGCCGGTAGGCCGGGATTGGATCATTCGGTCGCAGGAGACCAAACAGTGCCGAGGCGATCGCTACGCGTTTGTCGGCACGCTTGCGGGCGGCAGAACTCAAAGATCCAAAGTCGAGAGCCTCGTACAGAACACCGGTGTAGACATCGATCGCCGATGCCGTCGGGGCCTTCTTCAGATCGGCATTGGCCGCGATCAGGTCGAGCTGCGTGCGCCCGAGCCCAAGTGCGGTCGCAGCGCGTGCTTGTTTGCCGCTGCATAGCGAGACAAGATCCCCGAGAACTAACTCACGGGTGCGGGTCAGATCTGGGAAGGACAACGACTTCATGGACAGTTGCGGACCGGATTCAGGTGCGGTCTTGCCCTCACTCGGGGGCAGCAGGATCAGCATTCGACTTCCAAGGTGGGTGCGTTACGGCGCGACGGTGCGCACCGCGACTACGCGGTTCTTCTTGTTTCCACCGACGCCGATCAAACCTCCGTCGCCATTCCCGCACAAGCCCGCATCGCCTTTACACGGACCCATCTCAACTCCGTAAAAGAACTTCCCTTGGCGACCGAGATAGGCGACCAGCCCGAAGGTACCGTCGGTGTTCAACGTTGTGCACGCCTCATCGAGTGTTTGCCATGGCCAGGAGCCGTCTTTCTCCGGCTTGGTCTTGTATCGGGTGAGGCAGACGGTGTTCTCGCCATCGGTCCACTGGGCCAGATTCTTCTGCGCCCGTTTGCTCAACGAGCCGCGAAACGTTACAGGCTCTCCGGCAACTTCCTTCCGTGAATCCGTGCGCAGGCACGCGTAATCCGCGGGATCGGCATTGCAGGCGGACTTGCGCGGCTTGTATTCGTCAGCGGCCTGAGCGGGGACTGCTAGTCCGATCGTTGCGACAATGGCGGCAGAACCCACTAGGGCGATGAATCGACGCATGTTTCTCCTCCTGGATCCAACACGAAACTAACACTGCGATGCGGCTGTAGGTGGGATGCGCGTACCCTCATATCCGGACGAGTCGGCCGGGTGATCGCGGCGCGCAAGCGTCGAGGAAAGTCCGGACTCCACAGGGCGCGGTGGTGGGTAACGCCCACCCGGGGTGACCCGCGGGACAGTGCCACAGAGAGCAGACCGCCTCGAGCGATCGAGGTAAGGGTGAAAGGGCGGTGTAAGAGACCACCAGCACGGCAGGTGACTGTCGTGGCTCGGCAAACCCCACCGGGAGCAAGGTCAAGAGGGTCGGTTCGCCGGCCCTAGTGGATGGGCGGCCCGCTCACAATCCACTGGTAGACCGCACCAGGGTGCTGGCAACAGCACTCGCAGATGGATGATCACCGAATCGTCGCCGTCAGGCGGCGAGGAACAGAATCCGGCTTACAGGCCGACTCGTCCCCCATCCCACGCAAAGTTGGCCCAACGGGGCCCGATGGCTCGTGGTGAGCAGCCCCATTGCGCTGGCATGTAAAGGCTGGCTCGTGAGGTCTATACGGGGTGCCAGCACCCCTTATTCGGGAAATGGTTGGCAGCATCTCAGCCGACTCGTACTGTGATGATCATGAAGTTCAACGTGATCCGCCGCGGTGTGGCGACGGCAACAGTATTTTTGGTGTCAACGGGTCTTGTGCTGAGTCCCGCTCATGCAGATGACCCTTTCAGCCCGAGTGCGAGGGTAAACGTCATTGATCTCAAGGACACCCGAGCCACACTGCCCCAACCCACTATCACGTGGAACGGTAACGGGAATTTCCCACGGGTGGGAGAGACGCTGACGATCACACAGGAGTGGCCTACTACCGAAGGGTCTTTGGAAGATGTGACCATCCGATTGCGTTATGGGTTGTCAACTTCAGTGCCGGACTGCGTATCTAAAACGTTCAGCGCCAGCCCTGCTCCCGGATTCGAAAGAGCGGAGAGAGATTCGTGGACCGCCTCCAATAGCGGAACGTTTGTCACGCGCAATATCTTCATCACCCAGGACATGGTTGGGAAAATTCCGTGTGCTCATGCGTCCTTCCGATGGAGGCCCGCCAGCAGTTCAAGGAACGACTACTTGGAAATCGAAAGTGCGGCCTATGCCCCGGTCATTAAGCCATCAGATCCAGTGGTCATCCGCTATCAGCCGTTGATGCCCTACGTCCAGCCTGGTCAGGAAGTCGTGAGTGGGGGGCCCGTGACAGTCGTGGGACGACTCACCGGTGGAACTATGAGCGACGGCTCGCTCAGCCCCGAGGAAGTACTGGAGCGCTCATTGCGACTCTCGATTGAAGCCCGGGACACTGGAACTTTTTGCAGGCCTCCTAACCAGGGGGGAGTGAGCATCCCCGGAGGTGGAACTGAAAGCATTTTTGGAGAGTTGTCCTTGCCCCCAAACTCCGCCGGCAAGTTCCTGTGTGTCCAGCAAACCCTTCGCACGAGCCTTACTCCCGACAACACCCTCAGTCTTTCGGTGCCGCTTTACGTCCGGATCTCCGCGTCGCTCAGTGATCGGCTGCGGCCACTGGCTTCACTGAGCGATGCGCTCGGCGCCTTGGCGGCTGCCACAACGCGACTGGATTCGTTGCGCTCTCAACCGCAACTGAACGCTGGTGGGCAGAGACTACTAGAAGCAGCAATTGAGCAGGCTGAATCCGCACGCCGTGAAGCAGAAGCGGCGGCTGCCCAAGCAGCCCAGCAAAACGCAGGCCAGCAAACGCCGGGAACTCCCAATCAGGCGACCCCTACCCCTCCGGCAACACCAGCGGAAATTGATGCTGCGCAGGAGGTGATCGAGGCGGCTGGACGCCAGATCGAGGAAGCACTCGACAACCGTCAGATTGGTCAAGGAGCCAACGCGGTTGCTTTGCGTGGATTGGTCACGGCCACGGGCTTTGATCCACTCGCGACACCGATTCTGGCGGCCGGCGAAAAGAACGCTTCAGGGGTAGGCATCAATGTGAAGACGAGAAAGGTGATTCGGCAAAAGAAGCGGCTTAAAGCCACGCTGCAGGTAGAGGATCCCGTTACGCGGGGCGGAATGCGGATGTATCTGGTGTCCTGGGCAAACGGAGAACCTGAAGTGAAACTCATCCGACGAGGATTCGTACCTCGTGGCGCGAAGAACAAGAGGTTCTGGATCAGTAAACAGTTCACTCCCGGCACCTACGGACTACTCACTACCTTCCAGCCGTCGACTCCCGGAGTAGGTGGCGTCGCCACCTACGACGAAATCCAGGTGCGGAAAGCTCGAGCAAAGCGGCGATGAGGAGAGCCCGCTTGCAACGCTGACATGTGTGACTTGACGGATGTTGGCTGGTAAGCGTCGCGAATGAGCGGGTTGCCGAGCGTAAGAGTGACGCACTGCCTCATAATTCTTATTAGCGTCGAAAAGCTGCAAGGTAGGACGGGTGCAATCGAAGGTGGCGGGTGATTTTCGGCAGCCGGTGGGGGAGATAGGACTCGCGTAGCGTCGCGAATCCCGCTTGTTCGAACAGTTGGCGAACCTCGCGGCCGGTGGGCCGGTAAATGTGTGTGGGGTCGTTTGCGTACGTCTTGGAGTAGATCCATTTACCCAGGGCGTTGTCGATAACCGGCAGGTGAACGAGTACCACCGACCCCGGCTCGCAGAGAGCGGAGATGGATTCGATACCGCTGTCCGGATCGGTCAGGTGTTCGATCAAGTTGACCGCGAGGACCACATCGAAGGTTCCTTCGAATGGTGGGCCATCCAGGAGATCCGCCTGGCGATAGTCCCGATCGGGATGACGCCTGCTGGCCATCGAGATCGCGTGTTCGGAGATATCCGATCCAGAGAGCGTCTTGGCCGAGGCGAAGTTGTCCAACAGCCAGCCGTAACCACAGCCGACATCGACAACGCTGCACTCGGACAGGGGGCGGCTGAGCGATGTCTGAGTGATCGAGACGAGCAAGCGATCGCGGGCGCGGTCGATCCGGGTTTGTTGAGGTTCACCGGTCTTCGACGCTGCCCCGTAGACGGTTGCGAAGTACGAGGCATCGTAATCCGCAGACGATAAGGCCACCGAAGGAGCCTAGGGGAGGACGCCGTCGCTGCGAAAGTCGTTTGGTTCTAATATCCGAAGCCGTGACCGATGAGCTGTGTCCGAAACCTTGGCAGGAATTCCCCTCCAAGCAGCAGGAAGCCTTGCTTACGACGCGCAAGCGTGTGCTTCGAATAGTGCCGGGCGCTGACGAGGACCTCTCATGGGGAATGCCCACTCTTCGCGTCGACGGGGACATTCTTTTGTCGTTACATGGCTTCTCGGATCACAACAGTGTCTTTCCCGGCGCCGGTGCGATTCAAGCGCTGGGACCGCATCTGGACGGATACACCGTGACAAAGGGGACCATCCATTTTGATCGGGATAGGCCGTTGTCCGTGGCATTTGCGCGATCACTGGTTGCGGCTTGCCTGACGTCCTTGAACGACTCCTACCCCAAGCGATCCGGCCTCTATAAGCAGTACCACGCCAACGGCGGTGTGAAGGTTCGAGGCAAGCTCAAAGATGGGGTCCGCCACGGGGAATGGCGATGGTGGAAAGCGGACGGCGAGCTTGCTAGGACTCGGCGCTACAAGTTGGGAAAACTGGCTCCCTGATCCTTTCTAGGAGGCCTATCCTCGGTCCATGATCCGACCTTGGAGTGTTCTCGTTCCCGTGGTTACCGCGAGCCTGATCGTTTCCATTGCCCCGGCGTCGACTGCAGCGGGGTTCGACCTCACGGACGTTGCAGAGACCAACATGGGTGGTGTGAGTCCGTTCGCCATGTCGATCGACGCCACGACCGATCGTGTTTTTCACAGCGCCGGTGAAGCCGGCGGCTGGCTCATGAGCACCTGCGCGGTTGGCGGTGCCTGCACGGACACGACACTTCCCCCGGACTTCGGAACCGACTACACGCAGGTGACCTTGGCCGACGGCACCCAGCGCGCCTACTTCGTTATCCCCGAGGTGGATGGAAGCAAAGAGATCGCCACAGCACCGGTGACGTATTCGGGCGGCGTGCCGACTCTTGGCGCCCCGCAACGTCTGGGAATCACCGCGACGGCACAACAGCGTGCGTGGGGTGTTCCGGACTCGGTCGTCACTCCCGATGGGCGCGTTCGGCTCTACTGGGTTGACGAGGGTCAAGGTGCCCGTTTCGAACCGACCGGTGCCCAACAGCGGTGCATCGTCAAGGCACTCGGGCGCAAGGGTGTGTCCGCGGTTACCTCTGGCAAGAAAATCACGTCCAAGGCAAAGAAGGCTCTCAAGAAGTGCGGTGTTCCACTGTCGGCTCTCAAGTCACGTGGGTCGCGTGCCAACGAGATCATTGTCAGCGCAACGTCTACTGACTCTTCGGGGACGCAGTTCGTAAGAGATTCCGGTACGCGAACCACGGGCGGATACGTGGATTCCGATGTGATCCAAGCAGCCGACGGCAACTGGGTGATGCTCCTGTCCACCGGTCCCGGTGAACCGCCTCAGCGGCTCTTCGCGGCCACAAGTCGTGATGGCCTAACGTGGAAAGTTGACAAGACGCCTCTCACATCGGCGTCAGTGAATGCACTTGATCCAACAGCAATCCAGACCGGCCCGAACTCCTGGCGCGTCTATTACGCGCAATCGCCGAAGGCGACACCCTTCTCCGGTCACCGGCTCATGGTGGGAACACTGACGCGCTAGTCCTCGTTTCCTTGGAGGTTCGATGTGATCCGATCACATGCGGCCCCTAGGGCGGCGAAATCTTGAGGCCCGAGCACGTCAACGAGGTGCTCGCGCACACTGGTGACGTGATCCGGGGCGGCGGTCACAATCGCCTTCCAGCCGTGGTCGGTGAGTGCTGCGAACGAGCCGCGCTTATCTAGTTCGCACTCCTGGCGTTCGACGAATCCGCGCTTGACAAGTCGGTCGACCTGGTGGCTGAGTCGGCTGCGGGACGAAAGGGTGGCGTCGGCAAGTTCGCTCATACGCATCCGACGTTCCGGGTGCTCCGATAGTTGAACGAGGATCTCGTAGTCGGCCAGCGTGATGTCGTGCTGACGCTGGAGATCGGCGCTCAGACGGTGATTCAGCAGATTTGATGCCTCGATCCAAGCGCGCCAGGCGCGTTGCTCGTCGTCGTTCAACCAGCGGGTCATGAGGTCAGTTTAGGAGTGTGGGATCTCAGATCCGGTGATGAATGCTGGCCGCGACGACGTCCCAGAGACGAACGCCGCCGATTACCCCGGCAGTGTTAGGAACGATCTCTCCCTTGGGACCGATATCGGAAGGCTCCAAGTGCTTGGCGTTTCCGCCGCCCACGTACAGCCGATCGAAGACCAAGACTTCGTCGAAGTCCTCGATTACCTGGCGCACGCGTCGCTTCCAGCGCTTCTTTCCGATGGTCTTTCGCTCCACGTTCCCGATGGCCTTGTCGATGCTCATGTCATCGCGGAAGGGTCCGTGAGACAGCTCGAGGTGGGGGAGGAGATGTCCGTCACTGAACAAGGCCGTTCCGACTCCGGTCCCGAGTGTTAAGACGAACTCCATGCCTTCTCCGGAAACCACCGCGCAGCCCTGCATGTCTGCGTCGTTCACGATGAGCGTCGGTATGTCCATGACGTGGGCGAGAGCGTGTCCGAGATCAAAGCGGTACCACTGCGCTGCTAGTTCCGGGTCGGTGTCACCGTCGTATGTGGCCCGCGACAACGAGGGAATGGTGAGAACCCGGCCATCGCGGACGAGTCCTGGAAAGCCGACGGATGCACGATGGGCGTGCGGGAGCGTCGATGCCAGATCGACGATGGTTGCCACGAGTCGTTCGGGTGGGCACGGATAGGGGGTGTCGACTCGAACCCGGTCCACCAGCAGGACGCCATTCGGATCGAGGACTGAGGCCTTGACACCGCTCCCACCCACATCGATGGCCAGTGTTCGAACATCGTGCGGCCATACGGGCGCATCGTGCTCGCGACTCATGCGCTCTCCTGATGGCCGGGCAAGGTCAGGATCTCTGCTCCATCGGATGTGACGACGATGGTGTGCTCGAACTGCGCCGTCCACTTACGGTCCTTCGTCACAACGGTCCATCCGTCGTCCCACATGTCGTAGTCGTACGTCCCGAGGGTGAGCATCGGTTCGATCGTGAATGTCATGCCCTCACGAAGCTCCACCTCAATTCGTGGATCGTCATAGTGGGGGACGACGAGACCGCTGTGGAAAGACGTGCTTATCCCGTGTCCCGTGAAGTCACGGACAACTCCGTAGCCGAAGCGCTTGGCGTAACTTTCGATAACTCGGCCCACAACGCTGAGTGGTCGTCCTGGCTTGACCGCGTTGATCGCCCGCATCGTGGCTTCGTGCGTGCGTTCCACCAGTAGTCGAGCCTCTTCTCGAACGTCGCCTACCAGGAAGGTGGCGTTGGTATCGCCGTGGACCCCACCGATGAACGCGGTGATGTCGATGTTGCAGATGTCCCCATCCCGAAGTTCAGTCGAATCGGGGATCCCATGGCAAATGACCTCGTTCAGGCTCGAACATAGAGACTTCGGGAAGCCGCGGTATCCGAGAGTCGAGGGGTACGCCCCGTGTTCGATCAGGTATTCGTGACCAATTCGGTCCAGCTCGTCTGTGGTCACACCTGGTTTGATCGCCTTACCGACCTCCGCGAGCGCGTCCGCCGCGATCCGACCGGCCACACGCATGGCTTCGATGGTGTCCAGCGATTGAACGTCGGACCCTTCGAAGCGAGCTGGAGCGGGCTTATCGACGTACTCGGGTCGGGTGATGGAAGAGGGAACCGATCGACGCGGCGAGAGGTGACCAGGGACCAAGGATTCCCGAACTGCGGTGCCCATGCGAGAGAGTGTATGGGCGCACTAGATTGAACGCAGAGTATGACCGTGAACAGACGTTACGAAGGGAAAGCCATGAGTTGGTACTTCTGTCTCGAACATCAGCAGGTGGAGCCGGAAGATGGATGCGCCAATGCCGAACGGCTGGGTCCGTACGAGACGGAAGATGCTGCCCGGCACGCGCTGGAGCGGGCAGCCGAGCGCAACGCGGCGTTCGATGAGGATGACGACTAGCCAGACCCTGCACGACAAGATGGCCCGCACCTTGAGGTGCGGGCCATCTTGTATTCACGTGCTCTAGCGGCGACGAGTCGCCTTCTTTGCAGGCCGCTTGGCTGCCTTCTTTGCAGGCCGCTTGGCTGCCTTCTTTGCAGGCCGCTTGGCTGCCTTCTTGGCGGTGCGCTTGGTTGCCTTCTTGGCTGCCTTCTTTGCAGGCCGCTTGGCTGCCTTCTTGGCGGTGCGCTTGGTTGCCTTCTTGGCTGCCTTCTTTGCAGGCCGCTTGGCTGCCTTCTTGGCGGTGCGCTTGGTTGCCTTCTTGGCT
>Ga0181588_10004393_pt1 | contig 11591 bp, 7 predicted proteins | sample 071ome_26_FD_148607 | JGI IMG/M metagenome (GOLD analysis project Ga0181588, IMG submission 148607) | Coastal salt marsh microbial communities from the Groves Creek Marsh, Skidaway Island, Georgia - 071409BT metaG (spades assembly) | ecosystem: Environmental > Aquatic > Marine > Intertidal zone...
TGGCTTCGAGTTGACCGAAGACAAACCGTTCAATGGCGTACCCGAATTCATCAATTTCGACGACGGCTCCCAGGATAATTCTGTAAAAATTGTAGACGGCGTGAAAGCTTTGTTGCAAGTTTTTCTTAACTACGGCTTCTGCAAAGAGTTTCAAGTCTCGCTTCGGGATGGGAAGTTGATCGTTGATGTCGTTGGTCCCGCAATGTTGTGGTCGATTGGCGCGTTAGAAAACGAAGGAGCGCGAGTGGTGAACGATTACATCGGGTACACGACTAGTTATTTTCTATACAAAAGCGGCGTAAAGTCCAAAAGGAGGTACGTGAAAACCGACTCGTCGATGGTGTATACTTTCGATTTATTCGTGTGAGAGAAACGGAGAGAGGAATTATTGCGCCCGTGGTAAAGCTTATTGTAGTTCACGCATTGATAAAATATAGCACTTTAGTAGTAATAGAAGACATACTGATAGTCTCACCCTCGGCAACTGCCGTTACTTTCTTCTCCTCGCAAGGATAAATCTACATTCGTGTCAATTAGTATCTTTCAGCAGAGAAAAGAAAATCTAGCCACTGCGTGCCTCCTCGTAGAGCTCGTCGATGATATCGAGCACGCGCTTTTGACTTTCCATCTCGTCTACTTTTCTCGTCGTCCCGTGCTGCTGCTGTTTTTCTGCGTTTTCGCACTGCCTTTTCATACCATTCAACGCCGCTTCCGTGTTTGAATCTGCGCAGAAGAACGGTTTCAGAAGGATTTCCAGGTACTCCTTCGCGGCGCCGTAATATCTCGCGTTGAAATTTTTCGCCGAGGCGAATCGCAAACACCGACAAATTAGCTTCGGACTGAGCAGAAACTGTTGACTAAACCCGCCAAAAACGCTCTCGTCTGCCATGTACGTGACGGTTGCTAACGTGCGCGCTAACTTTGCGCACAAGTCTACGTTTCCTTTGTTCTCTTCGCACTTTAAAATCAAAAACGCCGCGACTAAGTGCGTCTTTGCTTTTGCGAACGCGATATCTCCCGAGTGGTAATTATCGCGCAAAAGAACGCAGGCGTTTTGGAAATCGCGCAAAGCGCCGCCTAAATCGTTCAAGTTAAACTTTATGATTCCAGCTTGCACGAGCACCTTCGCGTGCGCGACTTGATCTTCGTTCGGGGAGCGAGCGTTCCTCGCGTCTCTAAGTTCTAATTTTCGCGCGACGTCGAGCTCATCGTCGCTTCTAAACGGGTCGTTCTCCATGGACGATTCGAGTAAATATGACTCCGAAACGTCTTCTTTTTCTTCTCGTCCTTTATTATTTCTATTGCTGCTATTTTCTTCTTCTTTCGTCGATTTTGTTTTTACTTTTGTCTTTACGGAATCGAACTCGAGCGGCTCCTCGACGCGTAAATCGCTCAAAATCCCGCTCGGCGAATTCGCTTCTTCCACGAATGCGTATTTCCCGTACTTCTTCTTCGCCGTGTGCGTCAACTCTTCCACGTATTTTTCTTCTCGCTCGCTCTCGTCCTCGCCTCTCGTTTTTTCCTGCCACGCGTCGTTTCCGTGCGTGAGCCAACCTTCGTTTATTTCTTCTTCTTCTTCTTTTTTCTTCTCCTCTTCCTTCTCCTCTTCTTCTTCTGCAAGAGCAGGAGTTGACGGCGACGGAACGGTGGACGAAAATCCAGGCGGTGGTTTCAAGGAAAACTTTTCGAACATTTCCCTCGTCGATTGCACCGACATCGACGACGACGCGCCTTCTTTTCCCGTCGACGTCGTCGTCGTCGAAGCCGCCGCCGCCGCCGCTGGTTTAATCACGAATTTCAACTTCTTCACGCTTTTGTTGTTGTTGTTGTTGTTGGACTCCGACGACTTTGAAGTCGTCGTCGTTTCTCCTCGACTCTGTTGAAACCGTTCGATGGGATTAAACACCTCCTCGTCGTCGTCGTCGTCTTCATCATCATCGTCATCATCCGTGGAATCGTTGTTGTGCTTGTTTTGAGCATCATCGCCCGCTCCCCGTCTCCTCATAGTTTGTTGGACTCTGACAACGCGTTGTTGTTGTAGTAGTGGTGTTGTTCTGTCTTTTCCTCCCTGCGAAAAGCGCTGTTTGCTTCGTTCAAGTTAATAACGACCCTCTTATTAGAAAAGAAGTCAGAGAACACACAAATCAAAAAAAAATCAAAAAATATCACGCGCGCATCCATCTTCTTCTCTGAAATTTTGCGTGCGACCGCCAAGAGAACCAAACGACGAACTCATATCATAGAAATAATTTTGAATTTTTTCTCTCTCTCTTCTCATTAACTTACACGCGGATGACAACCACCACAGAGGCGGTCGCCGCAACAACGCGCGAGAAAAACGACGACATCATCGACGGAGAAGGACCATCGACAGCAATGATTTCTGGAAACGGCGCGACGTCGGAGAGAGAGAAGGAGAACGTTCCTTTTTTAGAAAAAACGACGAGGAGCGAGAACGAAATTCAAAAAGTTGCCGATGATGTCCACCTTCTCGGAGAAGACGACGACGGAGACGAAGAAGAAGAAGAAGAAGAAAGAGACGAGCGCGCGACGACGATCGAGAAGGAAGCCGCGAACATCAACTCGTCGAGAGAAGAAGAAGAAGAGGAAGAGGAAGAAGACTTCATTCGCATCAAGAGAAGAGTTCGGGGAACGGAAGCACCCGAAGAAGAAGAAGAAGCGGAGAAGAAGAGAGAGGAAAAAGAAACGGAGAAGAACGATGGAAAAGAAGAAGAAGATGATGATGATGATGAGAAAGAGAGCAAAGATGAAGCCGAAGGCGTCGCGCCATCGAACAAAAAGAAGGTTTTGAAACACAAATCGGGCGAAAGAGTGATTCATAACAACAATAACAGAGGTGGTTTGGCTGCTGATGATGATGCCGTTGGAAGAGGAGAAGACAAGTTTGAATTTGAAATCCAAGAGGACGACGACGCGGAAGAAGACGAGGAAGAAGAAGACGAGGAAAGAATCTTAGAGCGACGCTTCGCGGAAACTGGACGATTGTCCGAAGACGAAGAGGAGGACGAAGAATCTGAATCCGAGTTGAACTTCTCCTCCTCCTCTGAGGAAGAAGATGAGTCTTCGGACTCCGAAGAAGAAGAAGAGGAAGGAGGAAGTCGACGACGAGGACGAGGAGGACGGAAAGCAACCAAAAAAGGCGGTGGAAGAAAGAAGAAACCAATCGATCCAAACGATAAAGAAGCGGTTATGCGTCGAAAGAAGGAAGAAGCCGACGAAGCGCACGAGAAATTGATGCGTAAAGCGGCAAAACACATACACTTTCCTGGATACCGAGTGCAGCCGGAACGAACGTCTTTCCTACCGGTGATTGAAAAGTTGCAGAATAATTTACGAATGGTCGAGAACGATGAAAATTTACGAGCTAGGTTTCCTCGACCGCCTCCGTCGCCGGAGAAGAAAGATTTTCATGTGGAAGGGGACATGGAAGGCGCAAGCGATGATGGAGTGAACGAAGACGTTTCGGAAGATGAAGGCAAAGAGGGAGGTGAGGAGAAAACGAACTTTGATGAGATCGATGAGATGGATTTATTGAGCGAAGAGGAAGAGGAAGAAATGACTGATCTCGAAGAAGAGAGCGATTCGGACGCTGAAGCCGACGCGGAATTGATCCGTAAATCTATCGCCTCGAAGAAAGCCAAGAATGTTGTCATCAAAGATCCGACTCAAGCCGAGGACAAAGATAATGCCGCGGTGGACAAAAATGAAAACGAAGAAGAAGACGAAGAAGGCGACGACGACGACGGCGAACTTTCCGAGGAAGAAGAGATGACGGCAAAGGAAAGGCGCGAACAGAGGAAACTCGCGAGGAACTTCTACAGGGAGGATCGAAAGAATCAAAAGAAGGAGAGAAGATCTAAGAGAGCAACCGAAGGCGTCGACGATGAAGCCGAAATGTCTGAGGATGGCGGTCACACCGACGATGATGACGAAGATGACATAGAAACTGCCCGCGCTGAAATCGACGAAATGGCTGATTTCGTTGATTTCAGAGAAGGTACCGCATTAGACGCGGATGAAAGAAGAAATGAAGCGAGAGCGAGGGCGCACGCAGAGAGAGAATTCCTGAAAGACGAAGAAGAGACGAAAAAAATGAAAGAGTTATTAGAAAATGGATTCAAGAGGCCGAGAAACGGTTTGAATGGCGAAGAAGACGACGATGGTAAATGGAAAACCAGGAGGAAGCAAGAGAAGGGAGATGATTCCGAGAGCGATTCTGATTCTGATGACTTGCGCGACTTTAGACCCGAGGACGCAGTTGAAGTTTCTGACGACGAAGACGAAGACGCGAAAGCATTTAAAGAGAGACAGGCTCAGCGATTTTACATGAAGAAAGCTTCGGGAGGTGATACCCAAGAAATGGATAGAAACGATGCGTTACCGGAAGTCGACGAAGGTAAAGTATCGAAGGAGGTGATGAAGTTATTCGAGAAGGACAAGAACAAAAAATCGACGAGGCATAACAACAAAGGCCAAGACAACACTCAGAGTCAAACGATCGCGAACGATCTCAGCAACAGAGGAGGAAGTGGTAGTGGACTCTCGCGAGGTAATTCTCAGTTTTCAAATCTAGGCGCCGCGCGAACTTCGTCGTCGATTAGTTTCTTAAATCGCAACGGAAGCTCAAGATCTCAGAGCGGTTTCGCGAAAGGCATCATCAACGGCGGCACGGCCTCGAGAACATTCGTGTTTGGTAACGCATTAGACAACTCAAACTCGCAATGGGCGACGCAGCGCGAAGGTGAGACGATGCCGTCTTCATTAGGTAACAACTTACTCGGAGGCGATGAAGCTCGAACTGGTTTTGGCGACGACGTTGCCAATAACAACATCAACTCGAGCGCTTCCGTGAGAGAGAATAAAAAGAAGAGTTTGTTTGCCATGTTGCAGAAGAGCACGACTGAAGAAGATTGGGAGAAGGAAGATAGCAGAATCAAAAACGTGGTGGGAAAGTAAAGGAGTGAACCACACGCAAACATGTAGAATATACACATAGAACAAACACGAAAAACTCTTGTGTTTTTTTGCTTTGTTGAAACGAATACGCGTTTATTACAGTATTTCTTAAGTGCTAAAATCTATATATTAATTATATCTTTAGTTTTCCGCTCCGATGATTGGCTTGGCCATGTTTTCATCCTCCTTCGGCTCCTTAATGACAATGGTATCCGGAATCGGCGTCTTTGGACCCATTCTACCCTTCGGATCGTGATCAAGCATGATCTTCACCTTAATACCGACGACACCTTGTCTCAACAAGACGTGTCTCGTCGAGCTAACAATGTATTCGCGCACCGGGTTACCCGAAGAAATCATGTAACCATCCTTGAACTTCATAGCCTTCGCTCTTTGGCCTCTCAACTTACCGGAAACGATGACCTCCGCACCCTTCGCGCCGTTTTCCATGATGAATCTCAAGACGCCATAGCACGCTCTTCTGACCGCCAAGCCGCCGAGCAACTTGTATCGCAAGGACTCGCACTGAGAAATGGCGCACAAACCACGGTTAGCAACCTTTTCGGCGTACAACTCCACCGCACCTTCGGCGAAACCGAATCTCTTTTGGACCAACGAAGTCAATTCACGGATTCTGCGACCCTTTTCGCCGAGAACGTTTTGCGTCTTCGTCGCGCGGATGATGATTTCCATCTTCACCGGCGTCGATCGAACTTCAACTCCAGAGTAGCCATCTTCCGCGAGTTCGCGAACGAGCATTTCGTTCAACTCGGCGAAGAAGACGCCATCGGCGACGAATTTGCGCTTTTTGGAAATGTTAAGGGAAGAAGCCTGCATAGGAGAAAGAGTAATGTTAGTTATCGTTGTCGTCAGAGAATGAACACGTGAGTTTTGCGAAAGCCCTGTCTTGTGTGCTTTTTTGTTCGAAATCGCGCGTAAAAGGAAAAAGTGGAAAGAAACCATCCCGGCGTGAGGCTTCATCCGAGCGCACATCGCACCCCTCGTTTGCCATTTACGACGAATAAACGCACGAATGATGCGAAACTCTCTTCGATGGATCGATTCCACTTTCGCATCGCGCGCTCGAGACCTCGGTTTAGTAAGTCCTCTTCTCACACATTTCACCCCAAAAACATTAGAAGAGGTTGTTTTTCCTCGAGCGCCCTAAAAAATCGAAAAAGGAAAATCGCACGCGCGGAACGATAGACGCGACCCGCGCGGAAGTCTCGCGCGGACGAATTCGAACGCAAACGAAACCGCATCATCCAACGCAGGACGACGACGGGAGGGAGAATCTATAGGAACGCACCATTTTTTATTATGTTTGATAGCAAAACAAATTTATGAAGAAGATGAGGGTGCGAGAAGAGAGAAAGAGGAAAAAATGCAAAAAACGAAAATCTCGCGTTGTGGTGGGGGCGCTGCAAAAAATGCAGGAAAACAAAATACAGACTCTGTCTGCTGTGCAATAAAAAGAAAAAGAAAGTCATCCGATCGATGTCATGTCGCGTCAGTAGCAATAGTTTGAAAAGTCAACAAGTTTGTTACATTCTGCACCCCTGCGCAGAGGCTTTATTTGCTTTCGTCACTCGCGACGACGGATGACTGGAACAACACGAGAACAGAACGATGTGCTTCTCGCACGCAAAAACAAATGAATCAATTTAATAAAATACAATACACTCGACCGACCCATGGTAATCATCGGTACTCATCATTCACGCGCTCTCGGCTGCTGCGTTTTGCAAACTCAGATTGTTCACCAAGTCTTTTAAAGAGGCGACGTTGTCTTTCAAATCTTCAATCTCTTCGTCTTTTTCTCCCAAAAGCTCCAAGACGACGTTGTACCTCTTTTCGATTTCCTTGAACTCTTCTCGAAGCTGAGCGTCGGCCAAATCTTTCAACGACGTTTGACCGTGTGATTGAAAGTAACTCTCGTCTTCGCTCAACAAATACGACGTGAGCTCCTCGCTCAGAGCGTCTCTCGTAGCCTCTAATCGCTTTATTCTCGTGTTCGCGATCTCTAACTGTTCTGTGCGAGCTTGAAGTTGTCTCTCCGCGTTTTCTAAAATCTGCTGCACTTGTAAAGACGAGCCTTCTCCGAAGGAAGAGAGAGAGTCTAACGTTATAGGGGCGGTCCACATGGACGGTCCCCCTTTCCCGTTGCTTTGTTGGCTTTTTGCTGCACCTGATCCTCCCTCGCCGTTACCGGCGATACCATCACCGCTGCCACTACCACCGTGACCGCGCAATTCCGCCAACTTGGTATTCGCTTGACGTAATTTTTCTTCTAAACTTTTCACCGTTTCTTCAAATCGGTCTCGCTCTTCGTTCAACGTGCGATCAATCTTTTCCACTTTTGCGCGTTCTTCAGCGAGAAGATTCCGCAGCTGTTTCATTTGATCTTTGATTTCTTGTTCGCGCTCTTCTCGTTTGGCTTCTTTCTCCGCGATGTTTTGCATCACAGCTTTTTGCGCTTCGTTATCCTCCTCGCGCTGCGTCTTCATCTCTTCGCACTCGTCTCGTATTTTTCGAATCTCTTCATCTTTCTGAGCAATCTTCATTTTATGCGATTTCAAATCGGCGTTGATCTTCTCGCACTTTTCCATCGCCTCGAGTTTCAGCGCCCTTTCTTCCTCGGTCGCACTTTCAGCCTGTTCGATTCTCGCAAATAACACTGCCTCTACTTCTCGCCATTCGTTTGTTTTCTCGTCCATTAATTTCTCGTTGCTTTCGATTTGTTTCAACAGCGGTCGCGTGCTTTCCGGCATTTTTCTAGTCATCTCCTCCAAATTCTCCTCGGCTATTCTGCATCTCTCCTCGACTTCAATTAAGTCTCGTTTCAATCTCTCCTCTTGCCGTTCGTATTGTACAGTGTTGCGCTTGAGCGTGTGCTCTAAATCTTTCTTCAGCTCTATGAGATTGAACTCTCTTTCTTTCGCCTCAGATAACTCCTGCTCTAACTTGGCTTTACCAGAATTCGTGATGGATAAATCCGCGGTTTCTCTTCTCGCTTCTGCCAATTTATCCGAAAAGTATTGATTCTTCTCCTCTAAATCAGTTGTCAACTCTCGGTTGTTCATTTCGGCGACTTTCAAGTTTTCTTGTACGCGGACGAGTTCGTTGTTCCGTTCTTTCATCTCTTCGTCTTTTTCTCGTAACGTAGCTTTCAGCTTTTTAATCGTGCCTTCCATTTCCGACTGTTTCTTACTCAACACTTCGCCTTCTTTCATGACCTCGTCGATAATTTTATCCTTTTCTTTCACTAAATCCGAAACCGCTCTATTTTTCTCTAAAGATTTCTTCAACGTGTCTCGCTCTTTCGTCAAAGCGAGGACTTTCCGTTCGGCTTGAGCGACGCGATCCTTCATCTCTTGTTCGAGCTTCAAAGCCTCGTTTACGTCTTGTCTTTTCAATTCCGCATCGGCTTCGTTTTTTCTTTGCAAAGTTTCCTCTCGAGCCGCGAGCGCTTGTTTCGTCGTTTCGAGTTCTTTCGATTGTTCGAGATGTTTCGCTTTCAACGTCTCGAGTTCTCTCAGAAGCTCCGCGGTTGCAGAGCTACTTTCGTCGTTTGCATTGTTATCGACTGCTGCTGCTGCTGTTTTTGCTATCGTCTTTTCTTTCGTGCTATTACTAGTGGTAGCAGTAGTGCTAGATTTGCTCGTCGACTTTGGTGGTTGTGGTTGTGATGACGACGACGACGAAGCCGGCGTCCCTTCAGCGTCTCGTTTCTTCTCCGCGTCCTCAGCAACCACCGGCGAAGCTTTCTTCTTACTTTTCTTCTCCTCCATCTCTGCCTTTTCTTTCGCGCAAGCGGTGGCAGCGGCGGCGGCAGCAGCAGCTTTCTTCTTTTCGTTTTCTTCTTTCTCTTTCTGCGCGGCTGCGGCGGCAGCAGCGGCTGCGGCGGCAGCGCGTTCTCGTTCTCGTTCTTCTTCCATCTTCTCCTTCTTCTCCCTTTCCTTAGCTGCCGCGGCTTCCGCCTCCGCTTCCGCTTTCTCTTTCTCTTTTCTCTTTGCTTCTTCTTCTTTTTCTTTTTGTTCTTCTTCTTCTTCTTTCCTCTTCTTCTCCGCTTTCGCCTTTTCTAGTTTCTTCTTCGCCTCTTCCTTCTTCTGTTCTTTTTGTTCTCGTTCTCTTTTCGCATTCAGAATCTCCTCCTCCTTCTCTCTCGCCGCCTTCTCTTTCTCTTCCTCTTCTCTCACTTCTACCTCCTCTCGCTCTTCCTCTTTGCTCATCCTCTCCGCTTCCATGACCGTGTTCTTCATCGCCTCGTCCGTCATTCCTTTCATCTGTTCGTACGCCTCGTCCGCTTTCGATTCCAATTCTTTCACCGCGCTGGAGATTGTATCCGTCAGAGAGGAGAAGTCCGGAGCGGCGATTGGAAGCGAAGGGAGCGAGAATCCCCATCCTGATCCGTATCCTTGTTCTTCTTCTTCTTCTTCTTCTTCTTCTTTGTTCTCGCTCATGATGATGAATGATGAATGATGAATGATGTTGTTGTTGTTGTTGAGCTTCTCTTCTGTTTTATTTAATCTGTTACGAGTTACAGAGAGAGTCAGTCACACACACGACGAGTGTCAGAGAAGAGAGTGAAGAGAGTAAATAGTAGTGTTCAGAGTAAATAGAAAAGTGTGAATTTGTGAGAGAGCTCTTTCCTCAAATGACGTTACCACCATCGAATACGCGATCGAATACGCGATCGACGACGGTATTTTCCAGAGTGCACGTGTACGATAACAACAACAACGCGCCAATCCAAAACGACTGGGGCCGAGACCCGCTGTTTTGGGCGACGGCGAAAGTCTTCGTGAGCGAGATTTTAAACTCCCGAGCGGTGGAGAATACGAACGATACCGTTTGGGAGATTGAAGATAGAAGAGTAGGAGGAGAAGAAGGAGGAGAAGAAGAAGATCTCGCCGCCGCTGCTGCTGCTGCTGTCGTGAATGAGGAAAAGAAAATCAGGAGAATACGAAAGTGCGAACTGTGCGGGGTCATCGTCGAGTTTACCACGAGGAAAGACTCCAAGATATTTCTCACCTTGGACGATGGGACCGGAGTGATTGAGTGCGTGATTTGGGCGCCTTCGACGATGACTTCAAAAGCAACCTCAGAAGCCATCGTCGATGACCACGAGGAAGAGGAAAACTATAACCTCAACCAAGTGGAGCGAGACCCGTTCGGGAGGATAGTCGCCGACGATGGCGTGTTACTTCTCCACGGAAAACTTCGTCTCGGCGAAACCGTCTTTGTTCAAGGTCGGGTGAGTTTATACAACGGCGAGAAGCAAATAGTCGTAAACTCGATGCAGATGATATGCGAAAAAGAGGGGTTAGCGAGGGAGAGAGATTTAGAGAGTTTGTTTTGGTTAGACGTGGTCGAGCAAAGGATGGATAAAGGCTATTGATGTTGTAAAAGTAGTAGTAGTAGTAGTAGTACTTCTGGAGTAAAAGGTGCTCTCTCTTGATGTGTATTTTTTCTTTTTTTTCTGCTGGGATGGGTTCTCCACCTCCTCCTTGGTTTTTTTGGTTCCTTTGGCCCAAAAACTGAAGTGAAAAATCGCCATACTAAATAGAGAGAGAGAGATAATAGATTGAGAAAAATGGTTACTCCGTTGGTGAAAACGAACAAGATCAAGAAGAAACCCAATGGGTTCACGCGTTATCAATCCGATACCGCGAAGAGAGTTTCGGTACGTCTATTTTACGAGCGCATTTCGACTCCCCCCGCGATGGCTCTTTTTTCTTCCGCCTAAAAAAGAAAGGGCGAGAGAAAATGGGACAGAGGTCTTTTTTTAATCCGTGGGGGAGGGATAAACGCGCGTTTGCGACGCATAAAAGAGGGACATCGAGACGTATTCGAATGAAATGAATGTTTTTACGTTCATTTTAATCGTCATCTCGAGACGTTTTGCACGCTTGGACCCCTTTTTTGCGCGTTCGACGCGCGCGATTTTTCCACCCATTTTCGAGTCCGCCGAAGCCCTGTTTTGGTCTTTTTGCGCGTCTCTCTTCTCGCGTAGGAGAATTTTTTCTTCTCTTTCTTCGTCTTAAAATACTAACCGTCGCGTTTCTCTCTCCCTCTTTAACAACAATAACAGACGTCTTGGAGAAGACCGAAAGGTATCGATTCTCGCTTCAGACGTAAATTCAAAGGTTTGCCGTACATGCCGAACATCGGCTACGGTACCGCCAAGAAAGCCAGACACGTCTTGCCGAATGGTTTCTTGAAGTTTGTCGTCAAGAACGTCAAGGACTTGGACCTCTTGTTGATGCACAACAGAAAGTACTGCGCGGAAATTGCCCACAACGTCTCTGCGTTGAAGAGAAAAGCTATCGTCGAGAGAGCGGCGCAATTGAACGTCTGCGTAGTGAACAAGGACGCGCGCTTGCGCTCCGAAGAAGACGAATAAATTTCTTATATATTTGTTCGCGTATTCTTCGCGTGTTAGATTTTTTGTAGTAGAAGCTTAGTAAAACAGAGAGAGGTGAGAGAGAGAGAATAGGGAGAGAGAGGGAAAGTTGTGTTTTGTAATATACATTATATCATGATGCGACGAGTGTGAATCTAAAATATCGAAAATCCATTTGAATATTAAAGTAGTAAAGTACGCGCTCATC
>Ga0181588_10004404_pt1 | contig 11578 bp, 8 predicted proteins | sample 071ome_26_FD_148607 | JGI IMG/M metagenome (GOLD analysis project Ga0181588, IMG submission 148607) | Coastal salt marsh microbial communities from the Groves Creek Marsh, Skidaway Island, Georgia - 071409BT metaG (spades assembly) | ecosystem: Environmental > Aquatic > Marine > Intertidal zone...
ATTGGTGAGCAGGCATGGGCGGTGCGCCTGCAATACAAGCCGATGGTGCGTTGGTTGTGGTTGGGCGCCTTGATGATCGGCCTGGGGGCGCTGGTGACCGCCTTCGATCGTCGATACCGATCGCAGAGATCCAATGTGACGGCAGCTCAATCTGGAGTCGCAGCCGTTGCGGGCTAAGAGGTTTATCCCGCTCGTTGCCTTTGCCGTGCTTGCCGGCCTGCTCTTTCGTGGCCTGTCGATTGACCCGACCGAACTGCCCGCCGCGCGTTTGGGCCAACCCTTCCCCGAGTTCGCCCAAACTGAACTAAACAGCGGCCGCCAGATTTCGGTGTCAGCGCTCTCCGAGTTGCCCGCGCTGGTGAATGTGTGGGCGACTTGGTGCTACTCCTGTCGAGTTGAGCACCCGTACTTATTGGCCCTGGCTGAGCAAGGTGTCCCGATCTATGGCCTCAATTACAAAGATGAGCCGGTCAAGGCCAGAGAGTGGTTGGCACAATTGGGCGATCCCTATCAGCTCAACGTGTCCGATGTAGAGGGCTCGGTCGGGCTGGATCTTGGGGTCTACGGCGCGCCGGAAACCTATGTACTCGACGCGGCAGGGCATATCGCGCATCGGCATGTGGGTGTCTTGGACGAGGCAGTCTTTCAGCGCGACTTCAGTCGCTGGTTTCCGGCGGTGGCGTCGCCTGCGGTCGCAGCGGGTCCGGAGGGTGGTCAGTGAAGCCTGCGCTGAAAGCGCTGATGAGCGCCATGATCTGCGGCCAATTGTGGCTCGCGCCGGTTGTGTTAGCTGTGATCGAAACCTACGAGTTTTCATCTCCTGATCTCGAGCTGCGATATCACCAGCTCAGTCAGGAGCTGCGCTGCCCCAAGTGTCAGAATCAAAATATTGCCGACTCTAATGCGCCCATCGCACGGGACCTCCGCGTTGTGCTCTACGAGCAGTTGGAGCAGGGCGCGACCGATGACGAGATTCTGGCGTTTATGGTGGCGCGATACGGAGAATTTGTGCGCTACCGACCCGGTGTAGACCGCAATACGGTATTGCTGTGGGCCGCACCGGGGCTATTACTGCTGCTGGGGGCCGTCGGCTTGCTATTTCATTTCAGGCAACGCCCGAGTGCCGAGGCCAGCGATTTGACTGATGCAGAGCAGGCGGAAATAGCAAGATTGCTAGGGGAGCCTCGCGATTGAATAGCGCCTTTCCCGCATTCGCGCTGCTGTTGTGGGTCGCAGCCGCAGCGTTGATGGTTTGGCTGCCCCGAATCTGGCGTCGAGGCGACGCCCCAGAGACGAACGAGGACTGGCTGCGGCTTCGTCAACGCGAGCTCGCCGGAGAGGTAGAGGCGGCTGAGCTCCGGGAGGAAGCCGCGCTGCGGTTGCTTGAGGACCAAGCTGGGGAGGTGCCCCCGGAGAAGAGCCAGCGTCCGACGTATTCCGGTCGAGGGCAGCTTGTTGCCGTCGCGGTGGTCGCGATTGCGGCTTGGCTGCTGTACCGGATGCTGGGCGGCTGGGAGGATGTTCAAATTGCTGAGCAGCTTGGGCGGATCGAGCAGTCGCAGCCTGAAGACGTGTTGGCGCTCATCGATCGGATCACGGTGCGCGCGGAGGCGCGCCCGGGAAACGCCGACTATGCCCTGTTACTGGGAGAGTACTATCTGTCGGGTAACGAGCCGGCCGAGGCGTTGCGATATTACGACCGGTTGATTGAAGCGGGTGCAACAGCGCCCGAGATTCTCGGTAAAGCCGCTCAGTCAGAATTTCTCTCGTCGGGTCGTGTGCTGAGCCGTCGGGCACGCGCGCGTGCAGAGCAAGCTTTGGCGGTCGACCCCATGCAGGCGGCCGCTTTGGCCACGATGGGGATGGCAGCGTTTGAAGAGGCGGACTACCGGCAGGCCATTGTTTACTGGCAGCGGCTTCGGGATTTGGAGCCGCCTGGCTCACCCGGGCATGACATGCTCGGCCAGATTATTGAGCGCGCCCGCCAGGAGCTCGGTGAACCCCTTCCCGAACCGATTGCCACAGCAGGCGTGGCGGTTGAGATCTCGCTATCGGGGGAGCAGCCGGTGCCGGCCGACGCCGTGTTATTTGTCCTGGCGCGTCCAGAGGGGGCCGAGGCAGGCATGCCGATCGCTGTGGTAAGACAAACGCCAGCAAGCTGGCCCCTGACCGTGCGCCTGGATGACAGTGCCTCCATGGCGGGTCAGCAAATTTCGAGTTTCAGCGCCGTATCGATCGAGGTGCAAGTGTCCGTTAATGGGCAACCCGGGCGCGATAACGCCCTCGCCTGGAGTGCGCTTTCGTCGGTGCCGGTTGGGTTCGGGGAGCCCGTAAAAATCAGCCTTCAGACCGAATAGTCGCGGAAAATCATCATCAAACATAGTGTTGTCGGCCAGAAGTCGATACACTACATCTTGTGTTTTTTAGTGCTGGAGGCCCGAGCTGGGACTGCAGTGCGAGTGACGGGTAACCAGAGTCAACAATGCGCCTGAAATCCATCAAACTGGCCGGTTTTAAGTCTTTTGTAGATTCCACCACGGTCCAGTTTCCCGGCAACATGTGCGCGGTGGTCGGCCCCAACGGCTGCGGCAAGTCCAACATTATCGACGCTGTAAGATGGGTTATGGGCGAGAGCTCGGCAAAGACCCTGCGCGGCGAGTCGATGACCGATGTCATTTTCAATGGCACAACCAGTCGCCAGCCTGTCAGTCAGGCATCCATCGAGCTGGTCTTCGATAACGCCCAAGGCAAAGTCGCCGGTGAGTTCGCCGCCTACAGTGAGATCTCTGTGCGTCGGGTGGTGACCAGGCAGGCGCAATCGGAGTACTACCTGAATGGGGCAAAGTGCCGCCGACGCGACATCACCGATTTGTTTCTGGGGACGGGCCTGGGTCCTCGGAGCTACGCGATTATCGAGCAGGGAGTGGTGTCGCGGTTGATCGAGTCGAAGCCCGAGGAACTCCGGGTTTTCATCGAAGAGGCCGCCGGCATTTCCAAGTACAAGGAGCGCCGGCGCGAAACCGAAAGTCGTATGCGCCGCACTTCGGAAAACTTGGAGCGTCTCACCGATTTGCGAGACGAGCTCCAGCGCAATCTGTCCCATCTGGATCGACAGGCCAGGGCGGCTGAAAAGTATGCTGAGCTGAAATCCGAGGAGCGGACGGTACAGAGCGAACTGTTCGCGATTCAATGGCGGAATCTGAGCGCCTCTCGGGGCCAAGTGGCGGGTGAAATTGGTGCGCTCGACGTCAAGCGCGAAGCCGCCCGAGCTGAAGTGACTCATACCATTAGCGGGATAGAAGCCTCGCGGTCACAGCAAAGCGAAGCCGCCGATGCGCTGAATGCGGCGCAGGAACAGTACTACGCGATTGGCGGCGAGGTGACTCGTGTTGAGCAGGCGCTTCGCTTTGCGCAAGAACGCCGGGGAGAGCTTCAACGAGACCTCGAGCAAACCCGGAGCAGCCTCGAGCAGACCCGACAGCTTCTCGACAGTGATCGGCAGCGACTCCTTGACTGGGAAGGCGAGTTAGAGCGTTCAGAGCCCGCGTTGACAGAATTCAGAGCGCAGGCCCGGCTTGCCACAGAAGCGCTATCTGCGGCGGACACCGCGATGCAACAGTGGTCGCAAAATTGGGATGGCTTTAACGAGCGGGCGCGAGAGCCCAGTCAGGCAGCAGAGGTGCAGCAGAGCCGCATTGCTTACCTGGAGCAGGTGCTTACCAAGCTGCAGGAACGCTCGCAGCAACACCAGACGGAGTGGGAGACGCTGTCTGCCGAACCTGCAGACGAGGCAGTGTCGCCGCTGTCAGCAAAGATTGAGCAGGCGGATAGCGAGATTGAAAGCCGAGAAGCCGAAATGGTGAATCTCAGAGGCCAGTTGACGGATTCCCAGTCGGCGATAGAGCAATCGCGGCAGCAGCAGGACGACATCAGGGCTGCGCTTCAGGAGACGCGAGGACACATCGCATCCTTGACCGCGCTGCAGGAAGCGGCCTCCGATGACAGGGAGCGTGCCGCGTTGGGGGATTGGATAGAAGCTGAATCTCTGCAATCTGACGGCACTGTCTATGCCTCGCTCGAAGTCGATGCCGGCTGGGAAACGGCGATCGAGCAAGTGTTGGGTGAGGCGTTATCGGCGCAGCTTCTAGCGGAAGTCGATGTGAGAGGGCTGGCCGGTATTGCCGCGCTGCCATCCGGTGCCTTTGTGGTAGACAACAAGCTGGAATTGGCAGGCGATCTGGCGGGGACTCTGGCGGCCCACGTGAGAGGTCCTGCGCGTGTGAGGAGCTGGCTGCAGTCTGTCCTAGTCGCGGAGGATCTTGATGACGCGCAGCGCCTCTGTCGGGATTTGTCCCCCGGACAGTCAGTGGTGACGCCCGATGGGCATTGGCTGGGGACTGGGTGGCACCGGCGCCGGTCAGAGTCGGATACCGCGGCCGGGATGCTTGCTCGGCAGAGCCAGCTCGAGGCACTTCAGTCAGACTTCGAGGACAAACGATCGAAGGCTGACGAGCTTGAGAAGCGCATCAGTGATTTGCTTAAGGCGCGGGTCGAGCTGGAAAAGCAGGCTACTCAGGCGCAGAAGGCGCAGCAGCTGGCAGTCAACGCGCGGGCGGAACTCGTTGCAGAGCAGCGCGCTGCCGCCACCAAGCTCGAGCAGCTAATGAAACGCCGCAATCGGCTCAAGTCGGACATGGAAGAGACCCAGCGTCAGTACGAGCAGGAGCAGTCGAACCTAGCTGATGCGCGAAAGCAGCTATCTGAGTCGCTGGACCAAATGGAACTCGATCGCAATGAGCGGGAGCGCCTGCAAAGCGAGCGAACGACGCTGACTGAGCAACTGACGCAGCAGCGCGAGGCTTCGCGTGAGGCCTCGGACGCCCTTATGCGGGGTGAGCTACAAAACCAGAATCTCGATACCCAGGTGACGACGCTCAAAGAGGGTATCGGGCGAATGGAAGCGCAGCTCCGAGACCTGGAATCCCGCGAGACTGAACTCACGGGCACCCTGCCTCAGAGTGATGATCCCGACGCGGAGAACAAGGCGCGACTTGCTGAGTTGCTGGAGCAGAGAGTGGTCGCAGAAGGCGAACTGAACAGTCAGCGCACTCGGGTCGGCGAAATCGACAATGCATTACGTGAGCTTGAGGCGTCACGGATGAAGCAGGAACAGGCTGTCCAGGGCATCCAAAGCGATATAGAGCGCCTGCGTCTCCAGGAAACTGAATCCTCGGTTCGATTAGAAACGCTGGCCGAGGAGATTACCAAGCGCGACGCAGTCCCTCAGGAGATTGCCTCGGCATTGCCTGAAGAAGCCGGCGAGGCGGAATGGCAGGAGAAGGTGGATCGGGCCGCAGCGCGCATCAATCGTCTTGGGCCCATTAACCTTGCCGCTATCGATGAGCATGCCAAGGCGTCTGAGAGAAAGCAGTATCTGGACGCGCAGAATGATGACCTCGAGTCGGCTTTGGAGACATTGCAGTCGGCGATTCGCAAGATCGACAAGGAAACTCGGCAGCGCTTTAAGGATACCTTCGATCAAATCAATACTGGTTTTGCCGAACTGTTCCCGCGCGTGTTTGGGGGCGGTACCGCTTGTCTGGAGATGACGGGAGACGACCTGCTTGATACCGGCGTCGCGATTTTTGCCAGACCGCCTGGCAAGAAAAATTCCACGATTCATTTGCTGTCGGGTGGAGAAAAGGCGATGACGGCAATTGCGCTGGTGTTTTCCATCTTCCAATTGAATCCGGCGCCGTTTTGTATGCTGGATGAGGTCGACGCACCGCTGGATGACGCCAACGTGGGCCGCTACGCCAGGATGGTCAGGGAGATGTCGGAGAAGGTGCAGTTCGTTTTCATCACGCACAACAAGATCACCATGGAGGCCGCTGATCAGCTGATGGGGGTCACCATGCAAGAGCCCGGCGTGTCTCGTCTGGTAACCGTGGACGTCGAAGAGGCCGCGCAGTTGGCCGCCAGCTAGGGATTGCCCTATGGAGCAGTTGTCGATAAGAGACTGGATGATCCTCATCGGTGGGATGATGATCGCGGCGGTGCTGATCGATGCGATTCGTCGCTACTGGCGTGAGCGACGTGCCGAAATCAAGTTAAATGCCCGTATTGAGCGCGCCTCGCCGCTGTCTGAGGACGATGACGCCTTTAACTTGCTGACCGAGTTGCCTAACGGCGGTGCGCGGATAGTGCATCGAGATGACCTACAGACTGACCCGCAAACGCCGGGACCCATATCGGACGCCTTATCCGCTGAGAGCGATTTGGGGGCGTCACCGCCACCAAATGAGCCCGCGCCAGATCCGATTGATGTAATGGTCGCCACTCAGCTTGCGGAGACCGGGCAAGCCGAGCCCGAGGAAGGCACGTACGCTCACACCGAAACGGCCAGTCATGATCCAACGTTGAGTGAGCCCGAAGTAGTGGAGTCTGCGACTGATGCTGCGGCCGCTGAGCCAGGCGCAGATCCGTCTTCCTCCTTTCCAGACGCAGAAGCCGCAGAAGAGGCTGTCTCGGCTGTGCGTGCTGTAGCCCGCGAGGCGATTGCTCAGGCTCCGCAGGAAGAGCAGGCGGAGGCGGCTTCGCGCCGACGAACCGTCAAGCGGGCGCCTGAGATCACCGCGGAGGCACCGAATGACGATGCTGATACATCGGGGACCGTCGATTGGCTCGATTCTCTAGAGCCCGAGGAGTCGCTTGAGCCCGACGCCCCAGAGCATGGAAGGTTGCCGCGAGGAGCGAATACCCACGTGTTCATACTGTATGTGGTGGCGCAGGCGGAGGAGGGTTTTTCCGGTACTGACATTCTGGAGACCCTGCTGGCTTGTGATTTGCGGTTTGGTGATATGGACTTTTTCCATCGTCACGAGCGGGCATCGGGGCGTGGCCCGATCGAGTTCAGCGTCGCCAATATGATGAAGCCCGGCGTGTTCGATATCGACAACATGGAGCCGCTGCAGACCCGAGGTTTGATGTTCTTTGTGACGTTGCCAGGCCCCACTGACATGCTGAAGGCCTTTGACTACATGTACGAGACGGTCAAGGTCGCCGCCAAAAGTCTCGGTGGGGATATTCAGGATGAGACGCGGAGCGTGATTACCCGGCAGAGTCTCGAGCATATGCGTCAGCAGATCCGAGAACTCGAAAGACGCCTCCTCGTTCGTCGGAACTGATCCGTGACCCCCTCACCGGTTGAGGAAGCAGCAACGCTCAGAGCTCAGCTTCTGGGCTGGGCTGAAGCGTATTTCGAACGTGATGCGCCGGTTGTGCCAGACGCGGATTATGACCAGGCTATGAAACGGCTGGAGGCGCTCGAGCGGGAGTTTCCAGATTTGGTAACGCCTGATTCACCGACTCAACGCGTGGGCTCAGCGCCATTGAGTGAGTTTGAGTCGGTGGAGCACCGACTGCCGATGCTCTCCCTCGATAATGCGTTTTCTTCCGAAGACATGGACGACTTCCATCGCCGCGTCACGGAGCGGCTGGGTGCTGGCGACGTGGCCTACTGCTGCGAGCCCAAGCTCGATGGTGTGGCCGTCAGTATCGTCTACGAGCGCGGCGCGTTGGTGCTGGCGGCGACTCGAGGTGACGGTACCCGCGGCGAAAACATCACAGCGAATGTGCGGACGATCAGCAACGTGCCTTTGATGCTCAGTGGAGACGGTGTGCCGCCGTACCTTGAAGTCAGGGGCGAGGTCGTGATCCCGCGTGATGCGTTCGAGCGAATGAATGCGCAGGCGAGAGCCGCCGATGACAAGGTATTCGTGAACCCAAGAAATGCGGCTGCCGGGAGCCTCCGGCAACTGGATTCACGGATTACCGCTAGACGACCGCTGGCCTTTACCGCCTATTCCGTGGGTGCGGTAGAGGGTGACTTGCCGGCTGCCCATGACGCCATTTTGCACCGGCTCAGCGAGTGGGGCCTGCCAATTTCTGAGTACATGCAAACGGTTAGCGGCATAGCCGCCTGTGACGACTACTACGAGGCGCTCGCCCGGCAGCGCGATACGTTGCCTTTTGATATCGACGGCATTGTTTTCAAGATCAACGGCATGGCGGAGCAAGAAAAGCTGGGTTTTGTCTCCAGAGCCCCCCGCTGGGCGATTGCTCGCAAGTTTCCGGCCCAGGAGGTGAGCACCCAGCTGTTGGGCGTCGATTTTCAGGTGGGTCGTACGGGGGCGATTACGCCGGTTGCTCGCTTGGACCCCGTGTTTGTGGGAGGCGTCACGATCAGTAATGCCACGCTCCACAATGCCGATGAGATTGAGCGCCTGGGCGTTCAGGTAGGTGATACGGTTGTCGTGCGCCGAGCAGGTGATGTGATTCCCCAGATCGTATCGGTAATGGAAGGCGGCACACCTGACTCGAGTATGGAGCGCAAGCCGATTGTCTTCCCCGATCAGTGTCCGGACTGCGGATCCGATGTGGCGCGCGAAGAAGGTGAGGCGGTAATCCGCTGTGTTGGCGGCATGGCCTGCAGCGCGCAACTGAAGGCGGTGATTCGCCATTTTGCGTCGCGCAAAGCAATGGATATTGAAGGCTTGGGAGACAAGCTGATCGACCAGCTGGTCGATGATGGCCTCGTCGGCAGCGTCGCCGATATCTTTCGGTTGAGCCAGCCCCAATTGGCTGCGCTTGAACGCATGGGCGATAAATCCAGCGAGAATTTGCTGGCATCGATCGATCAATCGCGATCAACGACCCTGCCCAAGTTTATTTACGCTCTGGGTATTCGCGAGGTCGGCGAGGCGACCGCGCGCGCCTTGGCGAACCATTTTCTGGGATTGGAAGCGCTTTTGGTCGCTTCTACTGACGTACTGGAAGGGGTCGATGACGTGGGACCTATTGTCGCGCGCCATATTCGAGGTTTTGCCAGCGATGACCGTAACAAACAGGTTATCGTGGATTTATTAGCCCTCGGGGTCAATTGGCCGCCCGTTACAGTGGCCAGCGGTGAGGGGCCGCTGGGTGGCACCATCTGGGTGGTGACGGGCAAGCTGGAGTCGATGAGCCGGGGTGATGCAGAGCAGCGACTGCGATCTCTGGGCGCCAAGACCGCCAGTAGCGTGTCTGCGAAGACCAGCTCCGTGTTGGCCGGGCCGGGAGCGGGCAGCAAGCGCAAGAAAGCGGAAGAGCTGGGCATATCGATTGTGGGCGAGACCGAGTGGCTCGCGATGCTGGAGGAGATGGAATGAAATCAGTCAATCGATCGCAACGGGTCATCGCAGCGCTTGTGCTGCTGATCATATCGGGGTGTGCAACGTCTCCGCCCGAGCAGGTCGACAATGTCTGTGACATTTTCAGAGAGAAATCCGGGTGGTATGGCGATGCTAAGGATGCCCGGGCGCGATGGGGTGTGCCCATTTCGGTGTCGATGGCATTTATGTACCAGGAATCCCGCTTTGTTGCGACGGCAAAGCCGCCGCGTAAAAAGATATTTGGTGTGATCCCAGGGCCACGTCCATCTGATTCCTACGGATACTCACAGGCCAAGGAGGCCACCTGGGACTGGTATCAGCGCAGCACCGGTAACTACGGCGCGGACCGGGACGATTTTGGTGACGCCATCGACTTCATTGGTTGGTACAACAACGTGTCCAATAAAGAGCTGGGCATCAGCAAGCAGGATACCTTTCGCTTGTACCTCGCCTACCACGAGGGGCACGGCGGCTACCGAAAACAGAGCTATCGCAGTAAAGAATGGCTCATCGATGTCGCTCGTAAGGTGGATCGACAGGCCCAGCGCTACAATTCTCAGTTGCAAGAGTGTGCTGAAGAGCTCGAGCCGAGGGGCTGGTTCGATTGGTGGTGACCTGCGCCCGGTTACAGTGCGCAGGCTGTCACGTAGATGTCACATTACTGACATGTAATAGGGGTTTTTAGGCCTATCCCAAATTGGAGGCGGTATGTCAGCGAAAAAAGTGCTGGTAGTCGATGACGAGGCAAGTATCCGCGAGATGCTTCGTCTGGCCCTAGAGATCTCCGAGTTTCAGTGTCTCGAGGCGGCCGATATTCACGAAGCCTATCGGCTGATCACCGACGAATCGCCCGATATGGTGCTTTTGGACTGGATGCTGCCCGGCGGGAGCGGTATTGAGCTGCTTCGACGCCTGAAGAAGGAAGAGGCTACTCACGCGTTGCCCGTGATCATGCTGACCGCCAAGACACACGAAGATAACGTTGTTCAGGGGCTGGAAGTCGGCGCTGATGACTACATCACCAAGCCCTTTGCGCCTAAGGAGCTGATTGCGCGGATGAAGGCGATACTTCGTCGCTCGTCCAGCGAAGAGGCAGGCAGCGAGCTGCGTGTTGGCGAACTCGTTCTGGAAATTGACAGCCGCCGTGTCATGCTCAGCGAAAGAGCGCTCGAGATGGGGCCCACAGAATTTAAGCTGCTGCATTTTTTCATGTCTCACCCGGAGCGGGCTTATTCCCGCGCGCAGCTGCTGGACAGGGTTTGGGGTGCGAATGTCTACGTAGAAGAACGGACGGTCGATGTGCACATTCGTCGCCTGAGAAAAGCGTTGCAGGCGGGGGACCCCATTTATGCGGATTTGATCCAGACGGTGAGGGGCACGGGCTATCGATTCTCACCCCGTGATCTGGCGGTGGCGTGACCACGCGTAGCTTTCTGGCTCTGGAATCGCGCCGTTTCATAGCGGCACTGTTTACAGCCTGTGGGATTTGGCTTGTAACCCAGGACTGGAAATTGGCTTTGTTGGCGCTGGCGCTCGTCCTGGCAATTTTTTGGGGCTGGCAGCTGACCAAGGTATACCACTGGTTTGCGAATCCTGAGCAGCTGCCTCCCATCTCGAACTCGGGCCTCGGGGGTATTCTTCGTGATGTCTATGTTCTCCGCAGCCGAGACACGCTGAGCGTCAAGGCAGCCTCGCGGTCACAGCCTTATCTGACAGACTCCTTAGCGTCTATGCGGGACGCAGCGCTGATCATCAATTCAGATGGGCGGCTGGTGTGGTGCAATGACGCAGCCGAATACCTGTTAGGAATCAGTTTTCAGGACGAAGAGGGTAAGCCATTCTCTGAAGTTGCACCCGGTAAGTCGCTCAAGCGCTACATGCGGGATGAGAACTATCAAAAACCACTGCGAATCAAGCCGGGACCGGATCCGGAGCTCTGTCTACAGCTCGAGTTTTCTCGTTTTGGCGTCAACGACCGCTTGGTGTTCGTGAAAGATGTTACCGAACAGGACAAGCTGGAGCGTATGCGGCGGGATTTTGTAGGCAACGTGTCCCACGAGCTGCGCACACCGTTGACGGTGATCAAGGGCTACATAGAAACATTGCAATCGTTAATGCCAGAATCTGACACGCGACTTCAAAAGTCGCTTGGCTCGATGGATATCCAGGCAGCCCGAATGGAGAGCTTGATCTCGGATCTACTGTGGCTGTCGAGAATCGAGAGTGTGGAAGGGGAGCGCAAAGATGACCAGCTTGACTTGGTCGACCTGCTGACCCATCTGTGCGACGAGTTGATGGCCGCTTGGCCGGATCGAAGAATTGAGCTGGTGACTGCTTCAGAGCTCTGTGTGCTGGGTAATGCCGCG
>Ga0181588_10004405_pt1 | contig 11575 bp, 5 predicted proteins | sample 071ome_26_FD_148607 | JGI IMG/M metagenome (GOLD analysis project Ga0181588, IMG submission 148607) | Coastal salt marsh microbial communities from the Groves Creek Marsh, Skidaway Island, Georgia - 071409BT metaG (spades assembly) | ecosystem: Environmental > Aquatic > Marine > Intertidal zone...
GAGCCCGAGACGGTCGAGACGGACGCGGCTCGCGGTCCGGACATGCCATTGTAACGGCGTGAGGACCTATTGACTTTCGCCGTCCGGCGCCGACATAGTCTTGTTCCATGCAGTTTGTGCAGAGTTCAACACCAATGATTTCGCCATGCTGACACTCAACGGCGCTTCATCCAACGACTACTGCGACGGCGTTTCGCGGCGTCAGTTCCTGCGCCTGGGCGCTTTGGGCATGGGCGGGCTCTGCCTGCCGGACCTGCTTCGCGCGGAGGCCTCGGCTGGCGTTGGCTCGTCCCACAAGTCGGTCATCATGATCTTTCTGGCTGGCGGTCCGCCGCATCAGGACATGTGGGACCTCAAGCCGGACGCCCCCTCGGAGATCCGAGGGGAATTCAAACCCATATCGACCAATGTGCCGGGAATCCAGATCGGCGAGTTGTTTCCGCGCATGGCCCGGATATCGGACAAGTTGACCTATGTGCGCTCGATCGTGGGCGCGACCGGCGGACACGACGCGGTTCAGTGTCTTACCGGGCGCACGAACCGGAACATGCCGCCGGGCGGCTGGCCTTCCATGGGCGCGGCCCTTTCGAAGCTGCACGGGCCGGTCAATGAGGCGCTGCCGCCGTTTGTCGGTCTGGCTCCCAAATGCCGGCATGATCCCTGGGGTGACTGCGGCACGCCGGGATTCCTGGGGCCTTCCCATGGCCCGTTCAAACCATTTAGGGGAGCCAGCAAGACCGACATGGTCCTGAACGGCGTCACCGTTGATCGCCTGGATGACCGGCGAAGTCTGGTCAAGGGGTTCGACCGTTTGCGCCGGGACATCGATCGGAGCGGCATGATGGATGGGTTGGACACCTTCAATCAGCAGGCCTTCGGCATCCTGACGTCCAGCCGGTTGGCGGAGGCCCTGGATATTTCCAAGGAAGATCCAAAGCTGGTGGAACGCTACGGCAAGGGCACGGAGAAGCCTACGGCGGACGGTCCCTGGAAACGGCTGGATCAATTCCTGATGGCCCGGCGGCTGGTTGAGGCGGGCGCGCGATGCGTCACCCTGTCCTTCAGTCGATGGGACTGGCACGGCAACAATTTCGGGCGCGCCCGGCAGGATTTCCCCCTCCTGGACCAAGGCGTCAGCGCGTTGGTGGAAGATCTTCATGAGCGGGGCATGGACAAGGATGTTTCCGTTGTCGTCTGGGGTGAATTTGGCCGGACGCCCAAGATCAACTCCAATGCCGGACGCGATCATTGGCCGCGGGTCTCCTGCGCCATGTTGGCGGGCGGGGGGATGAATCACGGCCAGGTGATCGGCGCCACGGATCGCCTCGGCGGCGAAGCGGTCGATCGCCCCGTGCGTTTTGGCGACATGTTTGCGACCCTTTATCGCGCGATGGGCGTTGATCCGTTCACCACGACGGTCAGCGACCTGACGGGGCGTCCCCAATACCTTGTCGATCAGGATTCCCGTCCGTTGCCTGAGTTGGTCGGGTGATCGGGCTCCAGGTCAAGCGCGGGATCAACCGTAGGTGGTGGGCGGCGGTATGATCGCCTTGGGGCGGTTGCGCGCCGGTTCGGACCTCGGCCAACAAGCGGAATGCATAGAATGAAACGAAGCTTTTTTTTCAATGGATGGTTCGCGGCATTGACCGCGCTGGCCTGGCTGCCCACTGGCGCGTTCGCGGAACGGCAGTCGCCGGCGAGCGTCGCCGGAATTGAGTTTCAATCTGTCGCCGTGGAAACGGTTGACGGGGTTGAGACGCTGGCGTTGAGGGGCGCGGATGAGCGGCGGCAGTTGCTGCTGAACGCGAGATTGACCGACGGCTCGGTTCGCGATGTCACCCATGAGGCGGCGTTGCGGGTTGAGCCCGAGGGCGTCGTCACCGTGACGCGGACGGGGCGGGTGATTCCGGCCGGCGACGGGAAAGCGACGATTGTCGCGGAATGGCCCGGGGGCAAGGAGGCCGTCATGGCGGTGTCAGTGAGTGGCTACAATGAGACCCGCCCGATCAATTTTCCGAATCAGATTGTTCCCATCTTCACCAAGCTGGGCTGCAATGGCGGCGGTTGCCATGGGAAATCAGGCGGGCAGAACGGCTTCCGGTTGTCCTTGCTGGGGTTTGAGCCGCAGGAAGACTACGAGTATCTGGTCAAGGAGTCGCGCGGGCGGCGCATCTTCACCGCGGCTCCGGAACGCAGCCTTCTGCTGCTGAAAGGCGTGGCGGCCTTGCCGCATGGGGGAGGCCGATTGTTGGAGGAGAATTCCGACGATTACCGTCTGCTGACGCGCTGGATTCGGCAAGGCATGCCCTACGGCAATCCGGACGATCCCAAGGTGGAGCGGATCGAAGTGTATCCGAAGACCCGGACCATGGCGATGCAGGGGAAACAGCAGTTGGTCGCCTTGGCGCATTACACGGACGGCTCCGTGGAGGATGTGACGCGGAGCGCGCTGTATGAGCCGAATGACAAGGAACTGGCGGAGACGGACAAGGACGGGCATGTCAGGGTCTTCGATCGTCCGGGCGATGTGGCGGTCATGGTGCGCTACCAGGCTCAAGTCGCCGTGTTTCAGGCGACCGTCCCCTTGGGGGCGCCGGTCGAAAACCTGCCGAAGCCCAAGAATTTCATTGATGAGCTCGTCTTCAAGAAGTTGAAGACCGTTGGCATGCCGCCGTCGGAGATCAGCGACGACGCCACGTTCCTACGCCGCGTGACGCTGGACGTCGCGGGGCGGTTGCCCAGCATGGAGGAGGCCAAGGCGTTTCAAGCCGACGCGGACCCCGGGAAGCGTGACAAGCTGGTTGAACGCCTGATTGCCAGCGGCGACTACGCGGACTTCTTCGCGAACAAGTGGAGCGCGTTGCTGCGCAACAAGCGGACCACCGGAGCTCACGCGCGCGGGACCTACGCCTTTCACGGCTGGATTCGGGACAGCCTCTACCGGAACAAGCCCTACGATCAGTTTGTTCGCGAGGTGGTCGCGGCCTCGGGAGAGATCGGGAACAATCCGCCGGTCGCCTGGTATCGTCAGGTGAACGACGCCACCGCCCAGTTGGAGGATTCGGCCCAATTGTTCCTGGGGATGCGACTGCAGTGCGCGCAGTGCCATCATCACCCCTTTGAGAAGTGGAGTCAGAAGGATTACTACAGTTTTTCCGCGTTTTTCAGCCGCATTGGCAAACGCGCCGGGCAGCGTCCGACCGAGGAGATGATCTTTCATCGGCGCGGCAAGGCGTCGGCGAAGAACAAGAAGAACAACGAGACCGTTTTACCGGCCGGGCTGGGAGCCGAGCCGTTGGACATTCCGGTGGACCAGGATCCGCGGCACGCCCTGGCGGATTGGATGGGGGCCTCGGACAACCCCTTCTTCGCCAAGGCCCTGGTGAATCGCTATTGGAAACACTTCTTCGGTCGCGGCCTGGTGGATCCGGAGGACGACATGCGCGCGACCAATCCCGCGACCAATCCCGAACTGCTCGACGCGCTGGCCGAGGACTTCATCAACAACGGGTTTGATCTCAAACGACTGGTGCGCCTGATCACCGAGTCCAAGACCTATCAATTGAGCGCGACGCCCAACGAGCACAATGCCGTGGACAAACACAACTTTGCCCGATTCTACCCACGGCGACTGGGTGCGGAGTCGCTGCTGGACGCCATCAACAGCATCACCGACCACCAGACCGTTTTCGCCGGTTTGGAGAAGGGGACGCGCGCGATACAACTGCCGGACAACAGCTACAACGACAGCGTCTTCTTCCTGAAGATTTTCGGGCGTCCGGATTCCTCCAGCGCCTGCGAGTGCGAGCGTTCCGACGACGCCAGTCTCGCACAGAGCCTGCATCTGATCAATTCCAAGGGCATTCAGGACAAGCTGACGGATCCCAAGGGGCGCGCGGCCGCGATGGCCGCCGACGGTCAGCGAAAGGATGAGGACAAGATCCGGGATCTGTATTACCTGGTCTATTCCCGCGAACCGGACGCCGAGGAAATGAAAATTGCCCTGGCGCACCTGGCCAAGCGACCCAAGGACAAGGACGGCAAGGAGATCGCCCCGGACCTTGCCCGGCGGCAGGCCTACGAGGACATCGTGCTGGCCCTGATCAACACGAAGGAGTTTCTGTTCAATCATTGAACCCTGATCATGCCATTGATTGGGGACTTGCCATGAGTCGAAGCGTCTTTTCCTGCAATCCGTTTTCCAAGGCGCGCGCGCTCGTTGCGCCAGCGAATTTCTGGGGCGCCATTATCTGCCTGTTTGCCTGGACGGCGTCCGCCCAATTGCCGCATTCCCGCCTTGCTTCAGTCTTTCCCCCGGGCGGCCAAGCGGGGTCGGAAGTCGAGGTGACGACGAGTGGGGCGGATCTGGTCGAAGGCCGCGCCTTGCTGTTTTCAAATCCAAACATCTCGGGCAAGCCGATCGAAGGGCAGGCGAACAAGTTCAAGGTCTCGATTTCAGCCGACGTCGCGCCGGGAATCTATGACGTTTGGCAGGTCGGAAAGTACGGCGTTTCCACCTCGCGCGCCTTTGTGGTGGGATTGCGCAGGGAGGTGAGTGAATCAGGTTCGCACGGATCGTTGACGTCCGCCGCGGAGGTCCCGCTGGGCGTTACGCTGAACGCGCGCGCGGAGTCGGGCGCATCGGATTTCTACCGCTTCAAGGCGAGGCGGGGACAACGCATCCTGATCGAGTGCGCGGCGCCGGAACTCGATTCACGAATGGAGCCTTCCCTTGTCTTGTATGACCTTGACGCGGCCGAGTTGGGCCGTTCGCGCAGCGGTGGCTTGATCGACTACGTGGCGACGGAGGACGGCGATTTGGCGGTCAAGGTTCATGATCTGCAGTTTCGCGGCGGGGCGGACCATGTTTACCGATTGCTTATCCACGATGGTCCGCGGATTGATTTCATGCTTCCGGCTGCCGGGCAGGCGGGCAAGGCGGCCCGGCATGTGGTATTTGGCCGCAATCTCCCGGACGCCCGATCCGCACCGAAGGATGGACCGTTGGAGCGATTGGAAGTCGAGGTGACGCCGCCGGCGAATGCGGTTGATTGGCGCGGGGCCCGGCCGGCGGGCATGGCTGCGCCGTCTGCGATCGGGATTCAGGGCTTTGAGTATCGGGTCGCTTCGGAGGAGGCGGGCTCGAATCCTTTTGCTGTGGGCATTTCCAGCGCTCCGGTTGCCGTTGAGAAAGAGCCCAACGACACCTCGGCGGAGGCGCAGAAGATTGCCGTTCCCATCGAGATTTCCGGGCAGTTTTACCGGCAGCGCGACCAGGATTGGTATGAGTTTCCGGCGAAGAAGGGGGATTCGTTCTGGATCGAGGTCATCTCCGAACGGCTCGGGTTGCCGACGCATCCCTTTGCGCTGGTCCAGCGGGTCACGGTGGATGATGGTGGCGTGGAGAAGCTGACGGACATCAAGGAGCTGTATGAGAACGCCGCCAATCTGGGAGGGAGGCGGTTCAACACCTATTCACGGGACGCGTCCTGGCGTTTCGATGTGAAGGAGGATGGGATCTATCGCGTGATGGCGAGGGATCTCTACAACGTGGCGGGCGCGCAGCCGGAACGCATTTATCGTTTGGCGATTCGGGCCGCGGCGCCGGATTTTCAGTTGGCGGCGATGACGGAGGAGCCGCTGCCGGTAAAGGCCAACACCCGTCCCGTTTATCAGTGGCCCCTGCACGTGCGCAAGGGAGGTTCCATGCCTGTTCGGGTGATGGCGGCCCGCAAGGATGGTTTCAACGACCCCATCACCGTCTCGGTCGAAGGCCTGCCGAAAGGGGTGATCGCGCCGAACGTGGTGATTCCTGCGGGGCAGACGACGGCCTGGCTTGTGTTCACCGCCTCGCCCGACGCCGCCGACTGGGGCGGGCTGATCAAGATCATCGGCGAGGGCAGCATTGGCGGCAAGCCGGTCAAACGCATGGCCCGCGGCGCAGGCATCAATTGGCCGATCGGCGATTATCGGACGGAAGCGGTGATCTCGCGGATGACGTCGGCGATTGCCTTGGGCGTGATTGGTTCGGAGTCGGCGGCGATCGCCATGACCGCCGGGGACGGGAAGCTCATCGAAGCGACGGCGGGCGGCAAGGTCGATTTGCCGGTCAAGGTGGCGCGCGCCGCCGGCTTTGGCGCGGACCTCAAGGTGAAGGTTCTGGGCCATGGCGCCTTTGCCAAGTTCAAGGACGCGACGATCAAGGGGGCGGAGGGCAAGGTGGCGATTGACCTCAAGGCCTACAAGTTGCCTCCGGGTGAACACGCGTTGTTCCTGCGAACCCAATCCAAGGGCAAGTGGGACAAGAAGGATTTGACCGCGACGTTCTACTCCACGCCGTTTCGGATCAAAGTGAATCCCGACCCGAAGAAATAGGAGCCGGGAAGCGCCGGTTGCTGGAGCGGCCCACTTGCGAATGAAATCAAGCAGAACTGAATACCGGTTGTCGGCCTCGATCGTCGTGGCGCTGTGCGCCCTCGTCCAACTTTCCGCGGCGCCCATACCGATCAAGGAGTTGAAGCGCACGACGCCGGTGGATTTTGAGAAGGAAGTGCTGCCCATTCTGCGGAGCAATTGTCTGGCGTGCCACAACAAGACCAAGGCGAAGGCGGATCTGCTGCTGGAGACGCCGAAGGACATCATCCGGGGCGGCGATTCCGGGCCCTCGGCCGTTCCCGGCGACGGGGCAAAGAGTCTGATCGTGGAATTGTCCGCGCACCAGGACGAGGATTCGATCATGCCGCCGCAAGGCAACAAGGTTCAGGCGAAGGACCTGACCCCGGAGGAGCTCGGCTTGATCAAGTTGTGGATCGACCAGGGAGCCACCGGCGAGGTGCTCGGCTCGAGCCAGATTGAGTGGCAGGCGTTGCCGAAGGGTTTCAATCCGATTTACTCCGTGGCGCTCAGTGGCGACGGTCATTACGCGGCATGCGGGCGGGCCAATCGAATTCATGTCTATCATCTGCCCACCGGGAAACTGATTACGGAGTTGCTGGATCCGGCGTTGGTAAAAGACGGTCCTTATCACGGATCCGGAGCCGCTCATCTGGATATGGTGAACTCGTTGGCGTTCAGTCCGGACGGGACGCTGTTGGCCTCGGGCGGATATCGCGAGATCAAGATCTGGCGGCGTCCGTTGGGCGTGAGTGACCTGGAGGTGAGCGCATCGAAGGTCGAGATCAGGGCGGCAACAGTCAGTCCCGACGGAAAATGGCTGGCGACCGGGGATGTCGCCGGTTCCGTGCGCTTGTTCGACCTTGCCAACGGCAAGCCCGGCAAGACCGTGGCGGCTCACCCGAAGCCGGTTGTCGCGCTGGCCTGGTCGCCGTCCGGCGGCCACCTGGCGTCGGTCGGTGAGGATAATCGGATTCGTGTTTGGACGGGGGCGGGCGACGTATTCTGCGACGCGCAATCCGGTTCGAGGGTTCGGAGCCTCGCCTGGGCGGGCAAGGAACCCCGGTTGATCACGGCCGGTGATGACAAGGCGATCCGGTTGTGGCAGCTCCCGGACGCGGCTGCGGCTGCGGCCAAGGCCCAATTGGACAAGGCGGAGGCGGAGGCGGTGAAAGCGCTGGAAGCGGCCGTTGCCAAACTGGGTTCCGCCAAGCAGGCGTCAACGGCGCAGGAAAAACTGATCGCCTCCGCAAAGGCCGCGGCGGACTCGGCTCAAACGGCCTGGGACAAGGCGGTTGCGGCGGCGGTCAAGGCCGACAAGGCGGTGGCGGTCGCTCCGGAAGAGGAAGCGAAGAAGGCGGCCCAGGCGACGGCGATGACGGCCAAGAAACAGGTCGAGGCGACGCTGGCGGGACTGGAGAAATCGAAGAAGGCGGCTCAGGCGGCCGAGATGAAGTTGGCTGGTTTGAAGAAGGCTTTGGAGGCTGCCGTGGCGGGGGCGAAGGCGGCGGAGAAAGGCGCATTTGAGGCCGCGTCCGCGGCGGCGGCCGCTGCGATGACCTTGGAGAAAGAGTTGTCGGGGCATACGGCTGTGGTTTTGCAGTTGGCGGGCAACCCGAAGGATGCGGGCCAGTTGTTGGCGGGGGACGCCTCGGGCTCGGTGCGTATCTGGGACCTGGCTGCGGGCAAGTCCGTGCGGGAATTCAAAGCCGGCGCGGCCGTGACCCATCTGGATGTGGGTCCGGACGGCAGTCGCGCGGTCGTCATCGCCAAGGGGCAACCGGCCAAGCTCTGGAACCTGGCGGACGGCAAGCTGATCGCCGAATTGAAGGGGGATCGCTTGGCCGGACTGACGGAGGCCGAAGCAACGAGGACCGTCGCCTTCGGCAAGGCGGAAGTCGCCTACCACAAAAGCCAGACGACCGCGGCGGAGAAACGCCAGAAGGCCGAGGCTGAACGAGTCAAGAAGGCGACGGAGGCTCTCGCGGCCAAGAAGAAGACCACGGACGAGAAGAAGGCCGCCTTGGCCTCGGCCCAGCAGGAGAAGGCGGCTGCGGACAAGGCCTTGACCACCCTGAAGGCGGAGATCAAGAAGATCACCGATGCATTCAATGCGGCGACCGCGGCGCAGAAGCAGGCGGAAGCCGCCACCACGGCCGCTTTCGAGAAGAGCGCCGCGGCCAGGTTGGCCGCGGATGGAGCCGCCGCCCGCAAGACGGCGGCCGACAAGGCGGACCAGGCCTCGGCGGAGGCCGCGAAAAAGAACCCGGGCGATACGGCGTTGGCCGAGGCCGCCAAGACGGCCAAATTGGCGGCGGAAGCCGCTTCGGCGGATGCGGCCGCCAAGCGGAAGGCGGCGGATGCGGCGAAGAAGGCAGCGGACCAGGCGGTCGCCGCAGTGGGCGTCAAGGGCTTTGCAGCAGGTCAGTTGAAACCGGAGTATGACCGAATCACCAAGGATGCGGCGGCGCGGACCAAGGCCGCGGAGGACAAGGTCGGGGCCGCCGACAAGAAGGTTGCCGCCGCGGACGCGGAGGCGAACAAGGCGGAGGAGGAACGCGGCCGCGCCGAGAATGAATTGAAGCTGGCGCAGACGGCGGAGAAACGCGAAGCCGCCGCGGTCGCCGCCTCCAAGAAGGCGGTTGGCGCCGCGGAAGCCGCGCTCAAGAAGATGGAGACCGACCTCGCAGCGGCCAAGGCGGCGGCCGGTCGCCAACCCGTGCATGTCGCCGCCGCGTTTTCTCCCGACGGGGCGAGGGTCGCCGTCGGGGCCGCCGATGGACGGGCGCTCTACTGGGACGGGAAATCGGGCGCGGCCCTGGACGGCTTCAGCGCGCATGGCAAAACCGTCAATGCGGTCCGGTATGGCAAGGCCGGTCGATTGATCACGGCCGGCGCCGACGGTCGCGTCCAGGTCTGGAGAAAGTCATCCGGTTGGAGTCTGGCGCGCCGAATCGGGACTGGCGACGCCAAATCGCCGCTGGTCGATCGTGTCAATGCGCTCGCGTTCAGTCCCGATGGAAAAAGTCTGGCTTCAGGAGGCGGCGAGCCGTCGAGGGAAGGGGAGTTGAAGATCTGGAATGTCGCGGACGGTCGGGAATTGAAGTCCATCCGCGGCGCCCACAGCGACTCCATTCTGGATCTCCAGTTTTCCTCGGATGGAACCAAGCTGGCTTCCTCCGGCGCGGATCGGTTTGTGAAGGTGATTGATGTGGCTTCGGGGAAAGCAATGAACTCCTTCGAGGGGCACACGCACCATGTGCTGGGGGTCAGTTGGAAGCGAGACGCCCGCACGCTGGCGAGCGGGGGCGCGGACGCGGCGATCAAGGTCTGGGACGCCCAGAGCGGCTCGCGCAAGAAGTCGATCGGCGGCTTCAAGAAGGAAGTCACGGCCGTGCGATACGTGGACAACAAGAACTACTTCCTCGCGGTCGCCGGCGACAGCGCCGCCCGCTTCGTGGACGAGAACGGCAAGACGGTCCGCAGTTTTGGCGGAGCCTCGGATTTTCTCCATGCGGCTGCGGTCACGGCGGATGGAAGCGTGGTTGCCGCAGGCGGGCAGGATGGGGCTCTGAGAATCTGGAACGGGGCCGACGGCAAACTCAGGTCGACCTTCGCGGCTCCGAAGTAGGCGTCCATCCCGGTGAGAGTGATTGGCCGCCGAGGGCGTTTCTCAGCTCTTGGAAAAGAGGTAATTGAGCAGGAAGAGGAGCAGGCCGCAAAAGGCCGCGAAAACCAGCATGATCAGCAACGCAATGCGGAACTGGCGACCGGGATTCTCCTGCGGCGTGCCGCAATCCACACAACGCAGGTCGCGTCGGTGAAGCTTGCCGCCACAGAGTTTGCAGCGGGTCGGGCGTGTGCTGAGAATGCTCATTCGTGCTGGTTGCTGGAAACGAGCCGGGAGGTTAATCCGCCGCTCCACAACTTCCAGATAATTCTCTGACCGAGGCTCCAGGTCGCGAAAGGCAAGGCGGCGCGTTTGCAGCTTGAATGCCCCGGATTTGCGCCTGGGGGCGACGGTTCAGTCGGCTGTCGCGGCCGGGGGCTTAGGGGAGGCTTGGCTGAGAGCCTGGCGAATACGCGCGATGGGGGCCTTGCGCTCCTCTTCGGTCTGGGTGAACCGGTATCCCATCTCTTTCAGGTCGAGACCGAAAGCCTTGAGGAAACCATTTTGGGTGAACTGACGGTTGACGAGGTAGGGGTCGTTCAGCATGCGGACAAGGCCTGGCATCGCCCAGGTTGCCCGCTGTTCGAACAGGGCCTGGCTGGCTGCGAGTCTCACCGCCTCATGCGGACTGAGCAGATAGTTGACCCCGGTCGGCGCGGCGCGCTCACGATGATTCTCATTCAAGCGGGCCTCGTCATAGACATGCTCCCCGCCATACCAGTCGCGGAGGTGGGAGATCGTCCAGTCGACCGGTTGGTCGAGGTGGCACAGGTTGCAGGCGTTCGGTTGGTTGGCCTCGATCATCCGCGGGTCCGTCGGACTGGAGATCTTGTGGGTCCGGACCATGTCCTGGAGTCCCTCGGTGGTCTTGGGCATGTGGCAGTTCATGCAGCGGCTGCCCGCGCTGTCCGGGGCGTGTCGTGTATGGGCGCGCAGGGAGGATTCCTCCTTGAATTGCTGGTGGCAGGCGATGCACTTGGCGTCGTCTTGTCGCGGTGAGAGCGGCCACTTCTTTCCGATGCCCTTGTGGGGGTCGTGGCAGTGGACGCAGGTCAGTTGATCGAGGCCGCTGGTGTGCGCCTGGTTGATGTCATAGCAGTGGCCGGAAACAGCGTCGCTGTATTCAGTGGAGTTCCAGGTGTCGGCGCCGTTGGCGTATTCCGGGCGGCCGCCGGAATGACAGCGGGAGCAGAGCCAGTTCTTGTTCTGGGAGGTTCTTGCCCAGATGTCGCTCGGGGACTCCCCGCTGACGTGGAGTTGCGGGTCGGCCAGGAAGAAGGGCGGTTTGACGCTTTCATCCTTCGCATGCTGGGCGCAGCCGAAGTGGCAGGCCTCGCAACTGATGCCGAGATTGACGGCGCTCTTGACGTTGATCGCGGTGTTGACGTCGTCTCGGAGCAGTTCTGTGATCTCCGTGACGGAGTAGTCGGTGAAGTCCCGTTCCGGCGGAACCAGCCCGGGGTGCGTTTCGGCGAGGTATTGCGACGCGTGGAAGTCGACTTTCCGAGGGGT
>Ga0181588_10004406_pt1 | contig 11573 bp, 10 predicted proteins | sample 071ome_26_FD_148607 | JGI IMG/M metagenome (GOLD analysis project Ga0181588, IMG submission 148607) | Coastal salt marsh microbial communities from the Groves Creek Marsh, Skidaway Island, Georgia - 071409BT metaG (spades assembly) | ecosystem: Environmental > Aquatic > Marine > Intertidal zone...
CAGCCGCACCGAATCGGCGATACCGACGTGGTGGCTTTCGGTCGCGATCTCGAGCTCACCTATCGAGTGTGGTCCCCCGACAGTGGCTACCCCGGGGATCCTTGGTACCTCGACTTCCACTCGTTCGATCACGCCTGGGGAATGCGCTCATACCGAGTGACGGACAAACAATCCGATGTGAAGGATCCGTACGAACCTCGCGCCACCGCGGCGAGCATCGACCGCGATGTGGATGACTTCATCTCCGCTGCTCGAACAATCATGATCAACAGCCCCACCCCTGATCCGGTCATCGTCGCTGCCTACGACACCGAACTCTTCGGACATTGGTGGCACGAAGGCCCCGCGTTCCTTACGCGCCTGTTGGACAAAGTGCCCGAGGCTGGGATCGAGCTCACCACGCTGTCTCGAGAGCGTTCACGCGCTGCCGACAGCCCACCAATCGAACTCCCGAGCGGAAGTTGGGGAAGCGGTAAGGACTTCGGTGTGTGGGAAGAAGGCGAAGCAGGCGAACTCCACATGCGCGGCCGCACTATCCAAAAGGAGGTCTGTGACTACCTGGCATCTCACCATAAATCACACCGCACCGGTCGCGATCATTTCGGGGACGCTCTTACGACCGAAACATTCCTTGCCCTTGCCAGCGACTGGGCATTCATGATCACCAAAGACTCTGCGGCCGACTACGCCCGCAACCGAGCCGACGGGCATTTTCAGCGGGTAGCCGAACTCCTCCACAGCGCCGGCCACGAACCCGGGCAATCGCGGATCACCACGCGTGATGCTCGCTTGCCGTTTCTGGATTCCCGAACGTGGCGCGCCGCATCACACGGGATTGGCGTCCCGTAGATGAATTCGCTCGCGTGTGGCTTCGCGAGCCTTGCGAGCCATGTCCGCGACATCCCGGCGTACCTGTTCTGACTGCGCCTCCCGCACACGACGATCGGCGATAACGCGAGCCGGGACTCCGCCGACGATGGAGAATTCGGGAACGTCGCCCCGCACCAGCGCGTGCGCTCCCACCACGCACCCACGGCCGACGACACTTCCGCGAAGGATGGTTGATTTCACACCCAGCCACACGTCCGGGCCGATGATGACCGGGCTCTTCACGAGCCCCTGCGAGCGAATGGGCACGTCGGTCACATCCATTCGGTGATCGAAGTCCCCGACATACACCGAATCCGCAACGATGCATTCCTTACCGATCTCGACGTCGAGGTGACAGTTGATCGTGTTGTTCTGACCGAAGACACATTTGTCACCGATGCGCAGCGTCCCCTCGTGGCACCGAACCACCGTGCCGCTTCCCAGATGCACCCATCGACCGACGATGACCCGACCAACGCGGTGTCGAACTTCGAAACGCGCACCTCGGCCGAGAAAAACGGGGCCGGTGAATGTAACCCCGCGGGTGAACACCACCACCCGCAGGAACCTGACGTACCGGATGAGATACCAGGGACTGACAGCTCGCTTGTCGATGATCCATCGCAGTGTCGCCCATCCCCACCATCGCCACGGCTGCGCCGCGGATAAGTCTTCCCGCGCCGGCTCGGCCGCTGGGCCGGGCACGTCGTTGTCGGGCACGTCGTTCGACATCTCACTGGCCATCGAACAACAGGTTTCCGTTGAGTTCGACATCGTCCACCCACGCCCCGACCGCTTGTCGCGCACCACTGCCCCGGGTAGTGACCTTTGCCTGAGTGGCCCGGTACTCGTCCACGATGCGCTCGGTGATCGACGCCCATCCGTGCTCGGCGAGCACATGGCTTTGGGCTTGATCCGCTCGCGCACGTGATTCCTGAGCGTCGTTGACACACGAGATCACCGCATCGGCCAGTTCGCGTGCATTGCCAGCGTCGAAGGACCACCCGTGCCGATCGCTATCCAAAAACTCCGCGAGGCCACCCGCCCTCGACGTGACGACCGGTGTTCCCAGAACGGCGGCTTCCAGCGCAACGATGCCGAATGGTTCGTAGATGGATGGAACGACGGCGACGTCAGCGTCTCGCACCAGCGCTCGTAGTTGGGCATCCGGCAGCCAGCCGGTGAAATCCACTCGCGAAGCGACGTCTTTGTCGTGGGCCAGTTCCTTCAAGGCATCGAGCTGCGATCCGCGCCCCGCCACCACGAGGTGGGCGTCGGGAAGAGCGCGGCGGATGAACGGCATCGCTTCGATCACCGTGTGTGCCCCCTTCTCCCACTCCAACCGTCCCGTGTGGACGATGAGCGGGCGCCCCTGCTGCGTGACGATGGATGCGGCAGCAGTCGTATCGACGAGAGGGGGCGGCGAATCGATGCCGTTCGGGATCACCGCCACATCCGACATGCCGAACAGGCGCTCCACCTCCCACTTCATGTGCCTGCTGCACACCAGGATCCGATCGGCGTGATCCACCGACCACTGTTCGACGCTGTGAATGGTGCGAGACAGGCCATTGGGCAACCACCCTTGATGACGGCCGGCCTCGGTCGCATGAATGGTGTGCACCCACGGAACACCGATCTCCTCGGTCACCGTGGCGGCGGCGCGAGCGGTGAGCCAGTCATGAGCGTGCACCACGTCTGGCTTCCAGGTTCGATCCAGGTGCAAACCCCGCCGGGTCATCGCTGATTCCAGGCCTGAGACCCAACCCATGAGCGTCTCCGCATCGAAGGGAACGAACGGGGCATCTCGAGCGACACGGATGACCCTCACCCCCTGCACCACCTCGTCGATTTCCTCCGCGGTGGCATCGTCAACGGTCAACCCCACGTGCGAGATCACCGTCACGTCGTGGCCATCTCTCGCCTGCTGGGTTGCCACGGCATGGACGTGACGTCCCAGGCCCCCATACACAACAGGTGGGAACTCCCACGACAGATGACAAATGCGCACTACGGCTTCACCCCGGTCACGCCTACGTTGTAGAAGAACCCATCAGGGACGACGGCGGCGAGGACGTTGCGATCGAGAGCGTTCAATCGTTGCCACCCCCGGTAGGCGAAGTTCGCCCACGACCAACCGAGCACGCCCGGCTTCACCGCTGCCTCGAAGGTGCGCACCGGCCACCCGAACCACGCGGCCGTCAATTCCTCCGTGCACGTCCGAACATCCACCGCCCCCGCATTCATGCAGGCCGCTGCAAGGCGCTCGGGATCGAACGTATGCAGGTCGACAATCGCCTCCAACGCTTCTTCTCGTGACGATTGTTCGAGTTCCTCGGACGACTTCGCCCAGTTGTTCGGGACCAGCGGCAGGGTCGCAGCGAAACGTGCAGACCGCCACGTGAGCCGGGACAAACGACGGGCAACAAAGTCCCCCTTTCGGGTCGGCTCGCCGCACACAACGAAACGCCCACCCGGGCGTAGCACTCGCATGATCTCTCGCAGCGCTTGATCGACGTCGGGAATGTGATGGAGAAAAGCGTGACCGACGACGAGGTCGAAAGACGCATCATCGAAAGGCAGTTCTTCTACATCGGCGACCTGTCCTGAGACCTGCAGGCCTAACTGCTCCGCGTTGCGTACTGCCTGATCGACCATGCCCTGGGAAATGTCGGTCACGGTCCCCGACGTCGCGACACCGGATTGCATCAGGTTCAGCAGAAAGAATCCAGTGCCGCCACCGATCTCGAGTGCAGTCTCCGCCGGCACGTGCATCTGACCACCGACAAGGCGATCGAAGATGTCGCGCGCGTACTCGATACACCGATCGTCGTAAGAGATGCTCCACTTGTCGTCGTAAGTTGCCGCTTCCCAATCGTGGTAGACGACATTCGCCAACTTCGGATCACTCCATGCAGCGTCCAGAGCGTCCACCGGCGGCGGCGCGTCGCTGACGGCGTCACTTACGGCGTCGCTCACAGCGTCCCTCACAGCGTCGCCCATGTCATTCGTCATCTCGTCGGCCGCCGTCCTTAGCGACCGGTGAACTCGGCTTTGCCAGGTCCGTTCTCCAGGAACGACTCCATGCCGATTCTCTGGTCCTCGGTGGCGAACAGTGCCGCGAACTGCACTCGTTCGATCTGCAGTCCCGTATCCAAATCCACATCGAGTCCTGCATCGATGGCCGCCTTCGCTGCCTGCATGGCGATCCGCGGCCCCTTCGCAAGAGCCTTCGCCCAGGCCAACGCTTCGGAGTAAACGTCATCCGGAGCACATACCCGGTCGACAAGACCGATCGCGAGCGCTTCGTCCGCCCCCACGAATCGACCGCTGAAGACAAGATCCTTGGCGCGAGCGGGTCCGATAAGGCGCGGCAGACGCTGGGTTCCACCTGCGCCGGGAATGATGCCGAGGGCGATTTCGGGTTGGCCGACTTTCGCGTTGTCACCGGCGACCCGGAAGTCGCAACACATAGCCAACTCCAGGCCACCTCCGAGGGCGTACCCGGTGATCGCCGCGATGGTCGGTTGGGGGATCTGGGCGACAGTCGAAAAGGCGCTGCGAAGACCACGCGAGCGGTGCACCATGTCGACGTAGCCCATCGTCGACATTTCGGCGATATCTGCTCCCGCGGCGAAGACCTTCGGGCCGCCGTACACGATGACGGCGCCGATCGACGCGTCCTCGGACACCACCTCAGCTGCCTGCCGGATCTCTTCTTGCACGGTCGCATTCAGCGCATTCATGGGTGGACGCTGCAGCGTGATCGTCGCGACGTCCGCATCAACGCTCACGCTCACGAACTCACCATCGACATCTGCCATCGGACACCCCTCACTTACGACGTGACGTACCGCTCAATCGAACCGGTCCTTCGGACTGTGAGCGTAGCCCTCGGTCGGATTCACCGACTCGCTCGTCGTCACTCTCTCGTCCTCTCCCGTCCTCTCCCGTCGCCCCTCGTCATCTCCCGTCGCAGCCGTTCGGGTGAGAACCCGTGCGCACTAGAGTTTGTGGTCATGGAATTTCGGCACCTCGGGCGCAGTGGACTGAAGATCAGCGCCCTGACCTACGGCAACTGGATTACGCACGGCTCGCAGGTGGACGACACCACCGCGCACGCGACGATCCACGCCGCACTCGATGCAGGAATCACAACGTTCGACACCGCGGACGTCTATGCCGGCACCCGCGCTGAAGAGGTCATGGGTGCAGCCCTTCGCGGCCAACGACGTGAAGGAGTGGAGATCTTCACGAAGGTCTACTGGCCCACCGGACCGGGGGTGAACGATCGTGGCCTGTCTCGCAAACACATCATGGAGTCTTGCGAGGCCTCGCTTCGACGGCTGCAGACCGACTACGTCGACCTCTACCAAGCGCACCGCTACGACTACAGCACTCCGCTCGAGGAGACCCTGCGTGCCTTCGACGATCTCGTTCGTCAGGGCAAGGTTCTCTACGTCGGGGTGTCGGAGTGGACAGCGGATGAGATCCGCGAAGCCACGCGGATCGCAGCAGACATGGGATTCGACCGAATCATCAGCAACCAGCCTCAGTACTCGATGCTCTACCGAGTGATCGAAGCCGAGGTGGTACCAGCGTGTGAGGAACTCGGCATCGGGCAAATCGTGTGGTCTCCGATGGCGCAGGGGGTTCTCACCGGAAAGTACGAGCCCGGACAGCAACCACCAGCGGGCTCACGTGCGTCCGGGGGTGAAGGCGCATCGATGATCGAGCGGTGGATGCGGGACGACGTCCTTCATGCGGTTCAGCGACTTGCCCCCATCGCGCGCGACATGGATCTCACCTTGTCGCAGTTGGCCATCGCCTGGGTGCTCACGAACCCCAACGTGGCCGCGGCGATCATCGGCGCCTCTCGACCCGAGCAAATTGACGAAAACGTCAAGGCCGCCGGTATCACCTTGCCCGACGACGTCATGAGTGCGATCGACTATGCCCTCGGCGATCTCGTCATCAGCGATCCGAGCCTGACCAAGTCGCCGAACCCACGCCCGTAGTCCGACGACGCGAGCACACGAACACCAATCGGGAGGAAGCCATGGGATGGACCTGGACCTACGCGAATGAATCCGGCACCGCCGTGTCCCCCGCCTCGGGCACGGACGAAGCGTTCGCGAGTCAAGCCGATGCTGAGTCCTGGATCGGTGAGAATTTTCGAACGCTGCTGGATGAGGGAGTCGACACCGTCACGCTGCTAGAAGACGGGTCGGTGACGTACGAGATGAGCCTGCACCCGGAGTAGTCCATCATTCAACCACGCCGGAATCTCTCCACCCTTTGACACAGGCACCGGTGCCGTGGTCGGATTCGGCTACAACTGAATGCACGCGTTCGACGTCCAGGGGAAGTCGGTGCAAATCCGACGCTGTCCCGCAACCGTGAGTTCATCGAGGCCCGTGTCTCGAATCGAGCGAGTCGGAGCACCTGGCGAGCGCGAGCGGCTCCATCCGTCGAGGTAACGGGACGAGTCCACGGGATCACCCTGACGCGTCTCTCATGCCTAAGCATGAGGGATTTTTTTGTCGGGCGGTCGACGAGGACAGCGCTCCGGACCGCTCAACAGAAAAGAGATATTCGTGACTACTCGAGTCTCGTTCGCCACCAGGGCCGGCAGAAGTGTCCTTGCTGCACTCGGGGCCGTCTCACTTTCCGCCGCTGTGCTCACCGCCCCGGCGCACGCAGCCGATACCGGACTGTTTGGAACTCAAGACGCAACGTACGACGGCGTCTACCGTCAATCGCTGGCGATCGCAGGGCTGGCTGCCGCCGATGCGCGCATTCCTGCAGCCGCGGTCAACTGGCTGGAAGATCAGCAGTGTGCCGACGGATCGTTCGAAGCCTTCCGGTCGAACACATCGACCCCCTGCTCCCCCTCTGATCCGAAGAAGTTCTCCGGTCCGGATACCAACAGCACAGCGATGGCGGCCATCGCGTTGTACTTGGCAGGTCGAACCGCACCGGCACGCGACGCCATCGTGTGGCTGAACGACGTGCAGAACGACGATTGGGGCTTCCCCTTCTACGCTGGCGGCGACTCCGATGCCAACTCCACCGCCTTGTCGGTCATGGCACTGCAAACCGTGCAACCGCAGGATCGAAGCGGACGTGTTCCGAACGCCCAGGAGTGGCTCGGCACATTGAAACTGAAGTGCGCCAGCGGTGGTGGGCTCGCGTATCAAAAGGGCAGTAAGGCGAACGGGCTCGCGACCGCCCAGGGGCTGATGGGTCTGGCCGGAGCCCTTCCGGTATCCGCACAAGACGACCTCTCAGCCGATCCCACCTGCCGCAAGCGAAACACCAACGCCAATGTCGGTGCGTTCGTAGCTACGGCCATCGACGACGACGGTGCCTTGACGTCCGACTTCGGTTCCGGTGCCGACTACACCTCCACGGGCTGGGCCCTGCTGGGCCTCACGGCCTTCGGCACCGGTTCCTCCGCGGTTCCGACAGCACTGGCGACCTTGCAGGACAACGTGCGCTCCTACGCCTACGCCGACAACGAGGTAGTGCCGGGTGCGGTGGGACTCCTGCTGCTCGTAGCCGAGGCGACCGATAGCAATCCGCGCGACTTCGGGGGCGTCAACCTCGTTCGCGCACTGAGCCGCAGCCTGCAGTGACCACTCGGGGAGCGGCGCCGACTCATCGGTCGATCAGTGCTGTGGCATTGATCGCGGTGCTGGTGGTCGGCGTCGCTACCCCGTCCGCGGTCGCAACCACCACCTACCGTTACTGGTCCTACTGGATCGTTGACGCCGGAACGTCACCCGAGTGGGGCTACGCATCGGAAGGGGCCGGAACCCGCGTCCCCGCCGACGGCTCGGTGGAAGGGTGGCGATTCGGGTTGGCCGGTCAAGTGTCCGACATCAAACCGTCTGTCGAGCCCGACTTCGAGTCCATCTGCGCGCGAACCGAGCGTCAAGACGACACCAAGCGCGTCGGGGTCGTGATCGACCCCGGAACTGTCGACGAGTCGCCCGACGGTGAGCAACCCGGCGCACTCGTGGCCACCTGCGTCGTCGTCGATAAATCCGCCACCGGACTGGCGATCGCGCAAGCCGTCGCCGACATGCGAGTGGAGTCCGGTTTCGTGTGTGGAATCGACGGTTATCCGGCGAGCGAGTGCGCGCCCTTGGTCGAGGTCCCTACTACTTCCCGCGCGGATGACGCATCGCCGACGCAATCCGACGAGGTCGACAACGTCGATCAAATCGATGCTGCATCCGCAGTTGTCGACTCCCCCGACGAGCCGCCCACACAAGAGACGTCCCCCACAACACCGCTCGCCGCTGCGCTCACGGTGTCGGTTATCGCGGTGGTGGGCTTCGCTCTGTGGCGCCGCTCTCGACAGGCGGCGACGCGATGACGGCACCCACGGTCACATCGGGCACGAGTCACGCCACTGTGCCCAACCTCGCACGAGACGACCGGGCCCGATGGCTGCACCCGCTGGCCTGGTGGGCGTGGGCTCTCGGTGTCGCAGTCGCGGCCAGCATGACCACGAACCCGCTGCTGCTGCTCGGACTGATTACCTGCACAGCCGTCGTGGTCGACCGTCGACGCTCCGATGCTCCCTGGGCGCGATCGTTCGGATTCTTCCTTCGGCTCGCACTCATCGTCGTCGCGTTTCGACTCGTCGCACAGATTCTCTTCGTCGCCCCGATGGGAACCACGGTGCTACTCGAGCTGCCGGGGATCACGCTTCCTTCGTGGCTCGCGGGCATCCGCCTCGGTGGCACGCTCATGCTCGAACCCGCACTCCACGCCCTCTACGAGGGCCTTCGCCTGGCCGCGATCATCGTCGCGGTGGGAGCCGCCAGCTCACTTGCCTCACCCCATCGATTGCTGAAGTCGATACCGGCAGCGGTGTATGAGGTCGGTGTCAGTGTTGTGGTCGCCACGACTTTTCTTCCTCAACTCGCCAGTGATGTGGCTCGCATCCGTGCCAACCGACGACTGCGCGGACGCACGGACTCCGGTCTGCGAGGAGTCGGTGGAACCGTCATGCCCGTCCTTCACGGAGCCATGGATCGATCGATCGCACTTGCGGCGGCTATGGACTCTCGTGGGTACGGCCGATCAGCGACCGTCAGCCGTGCGCGGTCTCGACTGACGGCGACCGTGTTCATCGTCGGCCTCGCGGCCATCGCGATCGGCACGTACGGAGTTCTTGGAACCGGATCAGTTGCCACCTGGGGGGCGGGAATCTTGATCACGGGAGTGGTGTGCGTGGTCGTGGGTGTTTCGCTCGCTGGTCGCCGGAGTCTTCGCACGCGCTACCGCCCCAATACCTGGCACCGGCCGGACGTCCTCACCGCACTCGCCGGCGGCGTCGTCGCTGCGACGTTCGTGATCGCGTCCGTCCAGGACCCCGCGGGCATGAACCCATCGACGTCACCGCCACTGTGGCCGACGCTTCCGGTTCTTGCCCTCATCGGCCTGGGAGCGGTACTGGCTCCGGCGTACCTGACTCCCCCACCACCATCGGTCGGGCCCGCGACCGATCTCGACCCGGCCACGGTCGACCTGGCAGGGCGGGACGAGTCATGATCGAGTTCGACAACGTCTCCATTCGGTACAGCCCGGACGCACCCTATGTGGTGGACAAGGTCAACCTGACCGTTGCCGAGGGTGAATTCATCCTCGTCGTCGGTGGGACGGGCTCGGGGAAGAGCACCTTGCTCGGGGCAATCAACGGGCTTGTGCCCCATTTCACCGGTGGGGTGCTGACCGGCGATGTGCGCATCGACGGACGAAGCACCTCGACCAACCGACCGCGCGACCTAGCCGACCTGGTGGGCGTGGTCCCCCAGGACCCGATGGCCAGCTTCGTCACTGACACTGTCGAGGAAGAGCTCGCGTACACCATGGAGTGCCTCGGCATCGCGCCCGCCGTGATGCGTCGCCGGGTGGAGGAGACTCTCGACCTTCTGGGCCTGCAAGAACTACGCCAACGGCCCTTGCGGACCCTCAGTGGAGGCCAACGACAGCGCGCGGCAATCGGCGCGGTGCTCACCGCGCATCCGCGGGTACTCGTCCTCGATGAACCCACCTCCGCACTCGACCCCGGGGCGGCGGAGGAAGTCCTCGCCGCGTTGCATCGACTCGTTCACGATCTCGGCGTCACCGTCGTTCTCGCCGAACACCGCCTCGAGCGGGTCCTGCAATACGCCGACCGGATCATCGCTTTGAGTTCCCCCGGGGGTCCGATCACTATCGGCAGCCCGGCAGACGTCATGTCAACGGCACCCATCGCACCGCCCGTCGTCCACCTCGGACGCGTCGCAGGCTGGAGCCCGACCCCGATCACCGTCCGCGACGCACGCCGCCAGGCTTCTACGCTGCGGCAACTACTCGTCGGTCACGTACCACCGGTGCGCGTGGTCGAACAATCCACCGTGGCGGCAACGACGGATCACCTCGAGATCCATTACGGGACCACCCGAGCTTTGCGCTCGGTCTCCACCACGCTGCACCGGGGAGAAGTCATCGCGTTGATGGGTCGCAACGGTGCAGGGAAGTCGACGATGCTCCACTCACTCGTCGGTATGACAAAACCCACGGGTGGATCGATCGACATCGCCGGAGTTCAACCGAGTGACGTCGACGGCCCTGAGCTCATCCGCCGAGTCGGCCTCGTTCCTCAAGAGCCAGCTGACCTTCTCGAGGCGCCGACGGTCGCAGAGGAATGCGCGGCGTCCGACAAGGATGCTGGGTGCGACCCCGGAAGAACCCGCGCACTACTGGCGCTTCTCGCACCCGAGATCGTCGACACAACGCACCCTCGCGACCTCAGCGAGGGTCAGCGACTGCTGTTGGTGTTGAGTCTCGTCCTGGCGGCTCGGCCCGGAGTGATCTGCCTTGACGAGCCCACCCGCGGGCTGGACTACTCAACCAAGGAACGCCTCGCCGGCGTCATCTCCGATCTTTCGTCGGCCGGTCACACCGTCATCGTCGCAACGCACGACGTCGAACTCGCCGCCGACGTGGCGTCTCGCGTGATCATCCTCGCCGACGGCGAAATCGTTGCCGACGGATCCACCGCAGACGTCATCACCTCCTCGCCGATGTTCGCACCACAGGTCGCCAAGATCCTGGCTCCGCAACCGTGGTTGACCGTCGATCAAGTCCGTCAGGCACTCGCGCAGGATTCGGCATGAGCACCAGGACCATCACCCGCACCGCGAAAGCCATTCCTCTGGGCACCCGGTCGATTCTCGCGGTGTCTTTGGCATCCGTTGTCGGCTTGATCGCCTTCTTGTGGCCGTTCCTCGCCGCCCCCGAGTCGGCTGTCGTTGCTCACGCCACCGATGCACCGTTCTTCTTCGCACTGCTGGTGCCTTTGGTGTTGGTGGTTGTTCTTGCGCAATTCGCCGACGGCGCCATGGACGCCAAGTCGATTGCTCTGCTCGGCGTTCTCTCCGCGGTCATCGCGGCATTGCGGCCGCTCGGGGCCGGGGTAGCAGGGATAGAACCCATGTGGGCTGTCCTCATTCTCGGCGGCTTCGCGTTGGGGCCCGGGTTCGGTTTCGTCTTGGGTTCGGTGTCGCTATTCGCCTCCGCACTCATCACCGGCGGCGTCGGGCCCTGGCTCCCCTTTCAGATGATCGCTGCCGCATGGATCGGCATGGGCGCGGGTCTCATCGCGAGAATCCCCGTCGTCCAGCGGTTCACCTCGAACCACC
>Ga0181588_10004408_pt1 | contig 11568 bp, 10 predicted proteins | sample 071ome_26_FD_148607 | JGI IMG/M metagenome (GOLD analysis project Ga0181588, IMG submission 148607) | Coastal salt marsh microbial communities from the Groves Creek Marsh, Skidaway Island, Georgia - 071409BT metaG (spades assembly) | ecosystem: Environmental > Aquatic > Marine > Intertidal zone...
CAATAATAGTCTTCGCTTCACGGTGGTGCGAAACCCTTACGAAAGGGTCGTTTCGCTCTATGGGTACGTCCAGAAGCATCGTACCTACACGAGCGATTTTGCAACGTTTCTTGAACAACTAGAGCTGGAGCGTACTCCTGTCGGCCTCTACAATGTTGCCGGGCTTTCCCAGGGCAATCCTCAACTGAACTGGCTGACGGACACCGATGGCGGCTTGCTTCCACATCATGTGTTTCATCAGGAGAACCTCGACGAGATCGAAGATGTTCTGCCAAACCTGCTCGGCTGGACGCCGCGCACTCGACTAGGACGTAAAAATGTGGGCAAAAAAACGTCGATCGACGAACTCTTGGCGGGTAACACAAAGCATCTTGAAACCATCAACAGGATTTACCGAGCCGATTTCAAACGCCTCGGCTATCCTATGATCCCGGCCTGAGAATTCACATGGCCAAAGTCTCGATCATCATGTCGGCTTACAATGCGGCTGCAACCCTCGGCGCAACTCTTGAAGCGTTGCCCGGCTCAAGTATGAGCGACTGGGAGGCCGTCATCGTTAACGATGCTTCCCAGGATGATACCGGTGATCGGCTGGAAGCATTCGCTGCCCGCGACCGCCGCGTGCGCGTTCTGCACAACAGCCAGAACATGGGCTTACCTGCGTCGCTTAACCGAGCCATTGATGCGGCTCGCGGTCTTTATCTGGCGCGACTGGACGCCGATGACATCTCGCTGCCAGACCGGCTCGCCCTGCAATGCGCTTATCTAGACGCGCATCCTGCGGTCGGTGCCCTTGGTATGGGGGCCTATGTCATTGATGGCGTCGGCCGGTTGCGGAGCTACAAGGCACCGCTTCCAAGTACGATCCTTTCATGGGCTAAGATTTGGCGCGTGCCATTTATCCACCCCACCGTGATGCTTCGGCGCGACGTGTTGGAGGCCTATGGTCTTCGATACGACCCGACCTTTCGACTGGCTCAGGACTTCGAGCTCTGGAGCCGTCTGTTGGACGTCACCGAAGGTGCCAATCTGAAACGTCCTGGCATCTACTATCGTGTGCATGGAGGTCAATCTACAAGATCTAAGGTTGATCTTCGGCTCGATCTTCACCGCGAGACCTCCCGTCGCCAGCTTGCAAAGATTGTACCGGGGGTGGTCAGCAATGATATGATGGAGGCGCAGCGTGCCTTCTTTCTCGGCGAGGCCGCACGTGGTGCTGGCATCCCGAGCCTGCAGGAGGCCGTGACCTGGAGACAAGCTGTCGCAGAAATGATGCTGTCCCGCCATACCGCGGAACAGCCAGTCAAAATCGGATTTGGATTGGATCTCTGGCACGTTTTTCGTCGACAAGCTGGCAAAATACTGGGTGACAGTTTTCAACGACAAGCCCTTACCGCAGCGATGCCAGTTCTTGTGCAAGGTCGTGTCCATATGAAATTTTGGGCAAGCCAACGCCGGGCCTGCGTTGGCATGGAGCAGAGCGTTGAAGTCTGCTGAGCGACATGTGGGGGGTTCGAGTTGAACGTTGTGAGGGCTATTTCGAGCCGCTTGAGCCGCCTTGTACTTTCGGCTCGTTCGATGCTGATCGTCTGTATACAGGGCTGTAAAACTGGTCGCGGATGCAAGCTAAGTATAGGGGTCCGATTGAGAAAGACGGATGGGGCATGGCTTGCCCTCGGAAACGAAGTCGTAATCGACCGCTATGCGGACATTACGGTCAAACATGGTTCCCTTCAGATCGGCAACCGTACCTATATTGGTCAGTTTTGCGTGATAACCGCACGCGATTGCATTCGGATCGGCAACGACTGCCTCGTTGCAGAACACGTAACAATCCGCGATCAAGATCACTTGTTCGAGTTCGGGACCATTACCGCGCAAGGTGGATTTACGTCAGCTCCTATTTCAATTGGAAACAACGTTTGGATCGGCGCCAAGGCGACCGTGACCAAGGGAGTGCGCATCGGCGACAACGCGGTGATCGGCGCGAACGCCGTGGTCACGTGCGACATTCCCGCGAACAGCGTGGCGGTAGGCGCTCCGGCTCGCGTTATCCGAACGATGGAAGTGGCGCAGTGAAGTTCCTGCACGTCATCGATACGCTTGGGCGCGGCGGGGCGGAGCGGCTCCTTGTAATGCTGCTGCCAGAACTAGCGCGGCAGGGGCACGAGGTGGCATTGGCAGTGCTGCGCGGTCCGTATGATCTGCAACCTGAGCTGGAAGCTGCCGGTGTGCAGGTGATCCAACTGCCGAAACGGCGTCAGTGGAACCTGCTCGCGCGCGCCTGGGACATTGCGCGGGCCATGCCCGATGCCGATATTGTTCATGCGCATTTGTATTTTCCGGCCGTCGGCACGGCTTTGGCGCGCTTGCTTGGCCTGACCCGGTCAAAGACCTGCGTCACCTTCCACAACCTTGCCTATGCCGGCGCCAATCGGGACGGTGTGAAGCTGCGGTTCCGCAAGGCGCTGGCACGGCGGCTCTACCCGCGCGGGATGGTTGTACGACTGGCCGTGTCGCGGGCGGTGGCCGATCACTACGGTAAGGCGCTGGCACTGGAACGGGTCGCGGTGCTGCACAACCCGATTGATCTCGCTGCCATCGACGCCATCTCTGTTCCACCGCGTGCGCGCGATGCCCCCCTGCACATCGTCCTGCCTGGGCGGCTGGTGCCCGAGAAGGGCCATCGCGACCTTGTCAAGGCGCTGCTCGATCCCCGCCTCGCTAGTCTGCCGCTGAGGGTCACCTTCGCCGGTCACGGCAGGCTGCAGGCCAGCCTGCAGGATCTTTCGGCCGACCTGCCCTTTCCGCTGGAGATCACGGGAAACCTCGAGCACAGGGCGTTTCTGTGCGTGATGGCGGGGGCGGATATCGTCACCCTGCCGTCGCGATTCGAGGGGTTCGGACTGACCGCGCTCGAAGCGATGGCCCTGTCGAAACCCGTCATCGCCTCAACCGCGGGCGGCCTGCCTGAAGTTCTTGGCGATACAGGCCGCCTTGTTGCGATTGGCGATGTGGCAGCTCTTGGGCAGGCCATTCTCGATCTCGCTACTAACCCGGACCAGCGCGACAGTATTGGCCGGGCGGGGCGCGCGCGGGCCGAGGCGGAATTCGCCCTACCTGCCATCGCTAGGCGGCTGGTCCGGACATACGCCGCGCCAGTGCTTCGATGAGAACTGGCGCATCCCTTCCGACGGTTCCCGAGGCAGCATGACCCAAAGCGTTCTCTACATCTCCTATACCGGGCTGTTGGACCCCCTTGGGCAAAGCCAGGTGATGCAATATGTGCTCGCGCTCGGGCGGTCGGGGCACCGAATGACGGTACTCAGCTTCGAGAAACCGGCCGCGCTGGCGGACCGGGGCCGTTTCGCGGCGATGCGCGCAGTCTGTGAGGCCGAGGGTGTCGACTGGCGACCGCGGGTCTGGCACAATAAACCGGTGGGAACGCTCGCGACGCTCTACGACGTGGGCGCCGGAAGTCGGCAGGCAATCCGGATCGCCCGCGAGGTGGGGGCAGAGATCGTGCATTGCCGCAGCTACATCGCAAGCCTCATGGGCCTTGCGGTCAAGCGCACGACCGGGGCGCGACTAATCTTCGACATGCGCGGGTTTTGGCCCGATGAACGGGTCGATGGCGGGATCTGGTCCCAATCGAGCGCGCCATACCGCGTCTTCAAGCGAGTGGAGCGCAGCCTGTTCCTGAACGCCGATCACATCGTGTCGCTGACCAAGGCGGGCGTGCGGGAATTCGAGGCCTTCGACTACATGAAGGGCGTGACTCCGAAATCGACCGTGATCCCCACCTGCACCAATCTCGATCTGTTCCGGCCCGAGACCGCCCCGCGTGAGGGTTTCACGCTGGGCTATGTCGGCTCGGTCGGAAGTTGGTACCTCTTCGACGAGGTCGCAAAGGCGGTTGCGCAGGCCTTTGCCCTGCGCCCCGATGCGCGTTTTCTGGTGGTAACCAAGGGCAACCACGATCTGGTGTACCGGGCGCTGGACCGGACGGGGGTGGATCTGGCCCGGGTCGAGGTGCGGGGCGCGGATTTCGCGGAAGTCGCGGGCCAGATTGCCCGCATGGATGCAGGGCTCTTCTTCATCCGTCCCGCCTGGTCCAAGCGGGCCTCCTGCCCGACCCGGATGGGCGAATTCCTGGCCTGCGGCAAGCCCTTAGTCGCCAATGGCGGGGTAGGGGACGTGGCCCAAGACATCGACGAGACCGGCACCGGTATCGCGCTGCCACCGCTCGGCACCGAGACGGTCGACCTGGGCAATCTCGATGCGGCGTTAGAGGCGATCTTCGCGATGGCCGCCGATCCCGATATGGCGGCGCGCTGCCGCGCAGTGGCCGAGGAGCGGTTCTCGCTGGCCACAGGCGTCGCGGCCTATTCCGACATCTATGCTCGGCTGGCGGGACGCCTATCATGACCCGCGTGCTGTTCCTGACGCGCTACCCTGTCGAGGGGGCTTCGAGCCGCTACAGGGTCTTGCAGTACGTGCCGCACCTGGAACGGCTGGGCGTGCAGGCGGAGGTCCAGAGCTTCATGGACGCGCCCATGTACCGTCTGTCGCTACGCCCGGGGCGAACCCCAACCAAGATCGCGGCAACGGTCATGGCAACCCTTAGGCGGCTATGGATTCTACGCAACTGGCAGCTCTACGACGGTCTCTACCTGCAGCGCGAATTGCTGCCTTTCGGCGGGCCGGTCGTGGAACGATGGCTGAAACGCCGCGGTGTCGTGCTGCTCTTCGACTATGACGATGCGCTCTTCATCAAGAAGCCTTCCCGCTACAACTGGATCGCCACAGCGCTGCGTTCCGGCGACAAGACGCGCGCCCTGTTCCGCCTCGTTGATTGCGTTGTGGCCGGCAACAGCTGGCTGCGCGATGCCGCGACCGCGGCCGGGGCGCAGCGGGCGGTGACGCTGGAGGTTGCCGAAGATACCGGGCGCATCCCGATGCACGCCCCGCATACCAACGACAGACCTGTTACGATCGGCTGGTTGGGCTCTCCGTCCACGGTCAAGTATCTGCGCATCATCGAACCGGTGCTGCAGGACATCGCGCGACGATACCCCCAGGTCCGGTGGGAGATCATGGGCGGTAACGATTTCCGGATGGACGGGGTCGAATGGCAGCTCAGCGACTGGTCGCTCGAAGGCGAGCTCGCTGCGCTGGGACGCTTCGACATCGGGCTTATGCCCCTACCGCCCGAGGATTGGGCCCGGGGCAAGTCTGGTGGCAAGGCGCGGACCTACATGGCCGCGGGCGTCGTCCCGGTCGTGTCAGCCATAGGCTACAATCTCGAACTCATCCGCCACGATGAGACCGGGTTTCTCTGCGAGACCCCGGAAGACTGGGAACGCCACCTGACGCGGGCCATCGAGGATGCAACGCTGCGCCAGCGCGTGGCCCTTGCCGCCCGGGCGGATGTCGAACACAGGTTCGATCCTGCCAGGATCGCGGCCCAGATGGCGCGGGTGCTGAGGGAGGTGATCGACGATGCCCGAAAGCGTTGACGTCATCGTCCTGGGCCTGTCGCCCACCGGCCTCTATGCCGTGCGCGAGGCGGCGCGGGCGGGGTATTCGGTGCTGGGCGTCGGCGCGCCGGGCGCGCCCGGGCTTTGGTCGCGGTTCCTGACGGCGCGCCTTTCGGCGGTGACGCCCGAGGAACGGGTCGAGGCGATCCTGCAACGGGTACCTGCAGGCGGCGACAAACCCGTGCTGATCGTCACCTCGGACCAGGATCTCGAGGCGGTCATCGCCCGTGCGAGCGATCTCGCCGGACGGGTGCACCTGCAGGATTCCTACACTGACGGCCTCGCCGCCCGTATCATGGATAAGGACAGCTTCTACCGGCTCTGCAAATCGCATGGCGTGGCCTACCCGTCGCTCTGGTCAGCCCATATGACACAGGCGGCTGGGCATCGCGACCGCATCGCCTATCCCGCGATGATCAAGCCCGCGCGTATTCAGGACGTGAAGCACCTGATGGCGGGTCGGAAGGGTTGGATCGTGCGCAGCCCGTCCGATTTCGACGCGGTATTGCCCCTCATCCCTGCCGAGGCGGGCACGCTGCTGATGCAGGAGATCGTGCCTGGGCCGGAAAGCGATATCACCCTCTGGTGCGGCTATCTCGACAGCGCGGGGCAGGTTTGCCAGCGCTTCACCGCGCGCAAGCTGCGACAATACCCGGCTGGGTTCGGCTCGGCTTCGCTTGTCCAGAGCGAAACCTGCCCCGAAACCGCCGAGATCGCGGAGCAGCTGCTGACCGCGCTGGGATACAGGGGCATCGCCGCGGCCGAATTCAAGCGCCATCCCGCAACTGGTGCCTTGAACATCATCGAGATGAACCCCCGTCCTTCACTGTGGTTCTCGGTCGCCACGCGGGCTGGCGTGCCTCTGGTCGAGACCGCCATCGCCGATGCCAGGGGCGCCACCCTGCCGCTAGTCGCCAGGCAGAAAGACGGCGTGCTCTGGCGCTACACGGCCAAAGACCTTGCCTCGCGGCTCTTCTATGCGCGCAACCGAGATTTCGTCCTGCCCGCGCCGGACCTGTCCCGCATGGCGCCGGTCACGGGCCATGCTGACGTGACGGGCGCACGCGACGATCCCGCGCCGAGCTTCGGCGAACTGGTCGCCTTTGCAGGCAAGCTGACCAGACGCCTCGCCCCCGGGAACAGGGGGGGTACATGACCGGAGCCTTCGTCATTTCGCTCGACCTCGAACTCATGTGGGGGGTGAGAGACCACCGGACTGTCGCGGAATACGGCGATGCCGTGCTGGGCGGACGGGAGGCTATCCCCTTGATGCTGTCGCGGTTCAGGGAGGCCAGGATCCAGGCGACATGGGCGACGGTGGGCCTGCTATTCGCAAGAAACCGCACCGAGATGCTCGATCATGCGCCCGCGCTGCGGCCCGCCTATAGGGATGCATCTCTGTCGCCCTATCCCGCAATCGAGACGAGCCTGATCGGCGATGACGAACAGGCCGACCCGCTGCATTTCGGGGCCTCCTTGCTCGACCGGATTGCCGGGACCGAGGGGCAAGAGATCGCAACCCATACCTACAGCCATTACTGCTGCCTAGAGCCGGGCGCGGATGTCGCCTCCTTCGAGGCGGATGTCGCCTCCGCCGTGGCCATCGCCAGCGAGACGGGGCACAGCTTGCAGAGTATAGTCTTTCCGCGCAACCAGAAATCGGAGGCCTTCGTCGCGGTTGCTGCCGGGCTCGGCGTGACTACCTATCGTGGCGATGCGACCGGCTGGCTCTACCGGGCCCGGTCGGGCGGCGAGACCACCCTGCCGTTCCGACTGGCGCGTTTTCTCGACGGCGCGCTGCCGATAGGGCCTGCGCAGGTCGTGCACCCCAAACACCATGGACCGGCATGCAATGTGCCGGCCTCGCGGTTCCTGAGGCCTTGGTCCGCCAAGCTCGCCGCCTATCATGAACTGCATATACGCCGGATCGAAGCCGAGATGGAATTGGCTGCGCGGCTGGGCGGATGTTATCACCTTTGGTGGCACCCGCACAATTTCGGCCGCAACACGGCCCGTAACCTCGCGCAGCTCGACCGGTTGATCGCCTGCTTCAAACGGTGCCGCGACGATTTCGGAATGGAAAGCCGAACCATGCGCGACCTTGCCCTGTCATGACCGCCCGGCGTAGCATTACAACGTAACCGCATACGGAGGCCTTAAGAATTATGCTCGTCTATCTGGGCATCTACAGTGGGCTAGCGCTTGCGGCGGTCGGAAACTACTCCCGGCGCAACACGCTGTTCTTCGCGCTCAGCGGGATCTTCCTCGTGTGGTTCATGGGGTTCCGCTACGCGACCGGCTGCGACTATTACAGCTACCTTCACCGCTGGGTGACTTTCTCGCCTTCGGACAGCCTCGCACTGCTTCTGCAGAGCGAGGAGGCGGGATTTAACTTTCTCTTGGGGTGGATCAAAGCTTCCGGCCTGGATTACACTTGGCTGAATGTCGCGGTGTCGGCGATCCTGGTGGTCTGCTTCATCCACTTCGCCCGGGCGCACCTGTTCGCGCCCCTAATCCTTGCCCTGTTGTTCCCTGTGATCATCGTGCAGCTCGGTATGTCAGGCATACGACAGGCGCTGGCGGCCGGGTTCCTGATGCTGTCCTTCAATGCCTTCGCCAGACAGGAAAAGCTGTGGACCGCGATCTGGATCCTGATCGGCATGCAGTTCCATGCCAGCGTAGTGATGTTTTTGCCAATCGCTCTTCTTGCCGGACGGAGAATCGACACGGTTCGTGTCGGAGCAAGCTTGTTGATAATTGGGCCAATTGCCGCGCTCTTGCTCGGCGCTCGCCTTGATACGTACGAAGAACGGTATGGTTCCGGAGATGTTGAGTCTGGAGGTGCATTAATTCGATACGCTTTGGTTTTTTTGCCAGTACCGTTTTTTATATTTTATCGAAACAAGGTTAAGACAGTTTTTCCGGATGTTTACCCGTTACTCAAGCTTGGCGTGTTGATTATAATTTCACTTGCATCTTTGATTTTTCTTTCTTCAATAGCCCTTCACCGATTAAATTTCTACGTGTTTCCCTTATCGATTCTGCTTTGTGTCTATGTTGGCGCCATCGTTGCAAAGCGGCCATCGCATGGCCATTGGCTCGCAGTGATTGGATACGGTGGCTACTCATTTTTGTGGTTTCTTAACTCGGGACATGCCCAATCATGCTACATCCCCTACGAAAATACATGGCTCATGTAACCCTAAAAAAAACTTAGTCGTTTGCGAGGGTGGAGCTTTTTAATGTTGTCAAATCTTAAAATAGAGTTGTCGGGCCTAATTGTGATTACGCCCCACCGCCATGGCGACCACCGTGGTTTTTTTGCGGAGACCTACAGCCAGCGGGCCTATGCGGCGCTGGGGGTAGATGCCACTTTTGTGCAAGATAACCACTCGGTTTCTGCGGCTTTGGGCACGGTGCGGGGCTTGCATTTTCAGGCGCCTCCTGCTGCGCAGGCCAAGCTGGTGCGCTGTGGGCGAGGTGCTATTTTTGACGTAGCGGTCGATATTCGGCGCGGCAGCCCCACTTATGGCCGCTGGGCGGGCTACACGCTCAGCGCTGAAAACGGCGTGCAGCTTTATATTCCCGTGGGCTTTGCCCATGGTTTTGCCACGCTCGAACTTGACAGCGAGATTATATACAAATGTAGCGATTATTACGCCCTGGAAACCGAGGGTGCGCTGCGCTGGGATGACCCGGATATTGGCATCAATTGGCCCCTCTCGGCCTCGCCGGTGCTGAGCGGCAAAGACGCCACAGCCCCGCTGCTGGCCGACTTTAACAGCCCATTCACCTTTGAGGGATAACAGATGAAGCTACTAGTCACAGGGGGTGCGGGGTTTATCGGCTCGGCCGTAGTGCGGCTGGCGGTGGCGCGCGGGCATCAGGTGGTCAACCTGGATGCGCTGACCTATGCCGCCAATCTGGCCAATGTGGCGCCGGTGGCGGATAGCCCGCTGTATGCCTTTCAGCAGGCCGATATCCGCGACCGCGCGGCGCTGGATGCGGCCTTTGCCACGCACCAGCCCGATATCGTGCTGCATCTGGCGGCCGAATCCCACGTCGACCGCTCTATCGATGGGCCCGCTGATTTTATCGACACTAATATCACCGGCACGTTTAACATGTTGGAGGCTGCGCGCAAATATTGGCAGGCGGCGGGACGGCCTGATGAGTTTCGATTTCATCACATCTCGACGGACGAGGTGTTTGGCTCGCTGCCCACAGACCCAGCCGTGCAATTCACCGAGACCACGGCATACGATCCGCGCAGCCCCTATTCCGCCTCGAAAGCCGCGTCAGACCACCTGGTGCGCGCCTGGCATGAGACTTATGGCCTGCCCGTGGTGCTTAGCAATTGCTCCAATAATTACGGGCCCTACCACTTCCCAGAAAAGCTGATCCCGGTCGTGATCTTGAACGCGCTGGCCGGCAAACCGCTGCCGATCTACGGCGACGGCAGCAATATCCGAGATTGGCTGTATGTCGAAGATCATGCGGATGCGTTGTTGCTCGTTGCAACCAAAGGCCAACTTGGGCGCAGCTACAATATCGGTGGCGAGAACGAGCGGACGAATTTGGAGGTGGTGCAAACGATCTGCGCCATCCTCGACCGGTTGCGCTCGCGCGACACGGGCGCTTACGCCAATCTGATCACCTTCGTCACCGATCGCCCCGGCCATGACGCGCGCTATGCCATCGACCCTACGCGCATTCGCACCGAGCTAGGCTGGCGCCCCAGCGTGACGGTGGAAGAGGGGTTGGAACGCACCGTGCGCTGGTATCTGGATAACGAGGCCTGGTGGCGCCCGCTGCTGGGCCGCCACGGTGTGGGTCAGCGACTTGGAACCGCTAGCGCCGGTTCAAAATGATGCCGTGTTAACGCTAGTTGGATGAGGCTATCTTGATTAATTCGCTTCAGTTAGGTTGCTTGCTGGCCGCGATGGCAGTTGTGGTGTCCCATCCTGTTATCAGCACAACAGCATTTGTTGCCCCCCCACCAACATACAACTTATCCTCAGTTTCGGCTTTCTCGGAGTGGATTTCTTTTTTGTTCTTTCTGGGTTCATCATCCATTACATGATGAACACTCGGCCGCGCCCGGCCTTGCGGTTTGCTTTGGATCGTTTCACTCGGATCATGCTGCCTTATTGGCCGGTTGGAATTGTTCTAGCTGTTGCATATACGCTTTTCCCCAGCCTGAGTGCCGGAGAGAGAAGCTGGGGGTGAATTTCAACGCTTACGCTCATCCCGACCGAATTGCCGCCCGCGCTCAGCGTCGCATGGACACTGCAACATGAACTGATTTTCTACCTTATGTACGCGGTACTCTTCGTTTTAGGCCGTATCTGGATTGGCCTTGGGATCTGGGCTGACATAATAATTGCCAATGCGTTGATCGCCTAACCTTAATGGCCAATACTGAATATCGCTTTGGCGCCAATCAATCTTGAGTTCATATCAGGAGTTGTGGCTGCTGCCATGTTTCTATATTCACGAACCATGTCAGGCTTAGGATCTATAACATTAGCAGCGGGCTTTATGTTTGTATTTGTCTTTTCAGGCGCCGCTCGCAGCGAAAGTTGGTTGGTAGGTTTCGCCATCGACGCTTTGGTGCCCTGGTTATGTAGGCTCGAGGTTGATGGCGCTTTTCAGGTGCCCGGTTGGCTCGTATTTGGCGGAGCATCATCCTATGCGATCTACCTGGTTCACAACCCTTTGCTTTCATTACTGTCGCGTCTCATGTCTCAACTCGACATAGGTTGGGCAGTTGCATTGCTGGTTTCAGCAGTCGCCTCCGCAGTCGCCGGAACAGTATGGTATATAACTTGGGAGCAACCAATCATGAAGCTGGTCAAGTCGCTAAGATGAAAGTGCTCGTTTTTGGCAAGACTGGCCAAATAGCCACTGAACTCCAGAAATTGGCGGAGGTCACAGCGCTTGGGCGAAATGAAGTAGACCTGAGCGCTCCAGACGCCTGCTCCGCCGTGATTCGATCGCTTCGACCAGGTACTGTAATCAATGCTGC
>Ga0181588_10004410_pt1 | contig 11564 bp, 9 predicted proteins | sample 071ome_26_FD_148607 | JGI IMG/M metagenome (GOLD analysis project Ga0181588, IMG submission 148607) | Coastal salt marsh microbial communities from the Groves Creek Marsh, Skidaway Island, Georgia - 071409BT metaG (spades assembly) | ecosystem: Environmental > Aquatic > Marine > Intertidal zone...
GAGCAGAGATCCGAGAGCAGGTAGAGGCCCGCCTCCGCAAGAAGATCCTCCCCTCACTCAAGTCTTACGAGGTGCTCTGGAACACAGAGACTGGCGTGGTCCGCTTCTTTACCACGAACAAGAGCCTCAATGAGGAGCTGATGGACCTCTTTGAGGACTCTTTTAACCTCACCCTCATCCCAGACTACGCCTACACCATCGCTCAGAGCGATGAGCTTGGGCTCGAGAAGGGGGAGCTTGAGGCGCTTGAGAGCATTGAGCCAACCCCATTTGTTGATGAAGACACCCTCTACGAGAGCATGAAAGGTTAAGCGAGATGGACTTTACAGAGCGCGTCACACGCACACAGTTTATCGGCCCTGAGTTCATCACCTGGCTTTGGTATCAAGAGGAGCTCAACGGGGGGACCTTCGACCTCGGACCTGAGCTCGGTGAGGTGGAGCTCACCTTTGAGGATAAGCTCGTGATGGGGAGCACAGCCCTCGATGAGCAACAGGACAGCTTCAAGGGCGGTCGACCTACGGCGAGCCTTGAGGCGCGCGCGGCGCTTAAGCTCGGGAAGCTCGCCCAGTCTGCGGCGGTTAAGCTCACGCAAGGTGATCAAGAGTGGCGCTTTACGCTCAAGGCGGAGCCTCTCATGATGAGCGCGATTAAGCTCCCTGAGGTACTCGCAGATGAGCCTGCCGCGAGCTTTCAGGAGCGCATGTTCTTACTCGAGAACCTCGACCGACTCTACCGTCACCTGTTCAAGGCCTTCCTCGAGGAGCGCCTCTCAAAAGAGTGGACCTCGGAGCTCTTGCCTGCCATCCAGACGTGGGCGGCTCAGGGGAGAGTGTAAGCGGAGATGAGCCCTACCCAAGGCGCGCTGTACGGAGTGATTATGGCGGGAGGGTCAGGGCTGAGGTTCTGGCCTGCCTCACGCGCTCATCGCCCTAAGCAGCTCCTCTCGATCTCTAGCGACCGCCCGCTGGTCGTTGAGGCGCTCGAGCGCCTCGCGCCCGTGATCGGTCCGGTTCGGTCAGGTCGACAGCTGATCGTCGCGGGCGCCCAGCACCGCGACCAGCTCCTTGAGGTGTGCCCTGAGCTGACAGAGGGTCAGCTTGTGATCGAGCCATGCCCAAGGAACACCGCCCCTTGCGTAGCGCTGGCCGCGCTCCACATCGCTCAGCGGGACCCAGAGGCCGTGATGATCATCAGCCCTGCCGATCACCACGTCGCGTACCAAGAGGCCTTCACTCAGGCGATCTTGCGAGCCGTTGAGGGCGCGCGCCGTGGCGCGCTCGTCACCCTAGGGGTGAGCCCCAATCGCCCTGAGACGGGCTATGGGTACATCGAGCTCGCGGGTGAAATTGAAGGGGGGGGAGAGCGCCTCTCTCCTGCAGGAGGGGGTGAGGTTGGGGCTCGGACGCGCGTAGCGCGCTTTGTTGAGAAGCCATCTAGCGAGGTCGCTCAAAGGTACCTAGAGAGCGGTAGGTACCTTTGGAACAGCGGGGTTTTTGTGATGAAGGTGAGCCGTCTCTTTGAGGAGCTCCAACGTCAGCTACCCGCTCATTGGGAGGCGCTTGAGCGAATCAGGGAGTCCATGGGTACACCTGCCTATGGGCGAGCGCTGAGCGAGCAGTTCTCGAGTATGCGCTCGATCAGCCTTGATTATGGGGTCATGGAGGGGGCGTCAGAGGTTGAGGTTGTGCCTGTGTCGCTTGGCTGGAGCGACGTGGGGCATTGGGCGGCGCTACGTGAGCTCTACCCTGCTGACTCGCAAGGGAACGTGTGTGTCGGTGACGGCCACATCTGTCTAGACGCTCAAGACAACGTGATCTACAGCGTTGGATCGCGCGCGCCACAGGTCGCCCTGCTTGGTGTTCAGGGGCTCGTCGTCGCGCACAGCCCAGAGGCGCTCCTCATCTGTAAGGTAGACGAGAGCCAGCGCGTGAGAGAGGTTGTTGAGGCCCTCAAGGCGCGCGGTGACAAGCACCTGTTATAGCGTTAGCGTGAACGTTTAGCCTTCTGCTACAACCCTCTAAAGTCTTTCGTACGCTCCGCTCAATCTAGGAGGGCACATGCGACTCAAGCTCTTGGCTCAAGGCCATTGGCAAACGACCTGTGCGTTTGCTTTGATCGTTGTTTTTGGCGCATGTTCTGAGCCTAAACCTCAGCGAGGTAGCCCGGTCGGTGGTGAAAGCTCACCTGAGGCGGGGTCAGTCGTAGAGGAAGTGGCCGGCGAAGTAGCTGGCGAAGTAGCTGGCGAAGTAGCCGGCGAAGTAGCCGGCGAAGGGGCTAGCGAAGCCACGCCACCTGAGCTGAGCTTAGAGGAGAGGCTCGTGATGGGCCTGCCGGTAGGCCCAGACCGGTCGCGCTTTGATTGCAGGTCTGTAGACAGCTTTGAGCCTCCGACATCGGTGACCTATGACCCCTTATGCCCGCTCAACCCAAGCTGTCAACGCCGACTCATCGTCGCGCACAGAGGAGCTGGGGGAGCTCTAGGCTACCTCGCGCCTGAGAACTCATTGAGCGCGATCCGTGTCGCGCTCTTGATGGGGGTGGACGGGGTTGAGCTCGACGTACGGACGAGCGCTGATGATGAGCTTGTGCTCGTTCATGACTCCACCGTAGACAGAACCACGACAGGCTCTGGTGAGGTGGAGCAAATGACCCTAATGGAGCTCAAGGCGCTTACCTTGACCCCTCCACCCCTCAGGCACCCTGAGGCAGGTGAGGCAGACTTTAGTTGTGAGCAGGTCCCAACGCTCCATGAGGCGCTCATGATGACACAAGGGAGGCTGTTTGTTGACCTCGACATGAAGACGAGCCGTGTCGACCTGGTGCTCCCTCTCCTCACAGAGCTTGAGCTGCTCGATGAGGTCTACATCAGCGTGTCTAACGCGGAGGTCGCCTCCCGCGCGAGGGCCTTAGAGCCGAGGGCGCGTGTGCAGATTCGGCCGGGCTCCCCAGAGGAGCTCAGCGAGCTGGATGAGCTGTTTGGTTCAGGCAGGAGCCCAGAGATGATCGAGGTCCCCTCACAGCGTCTGGAGGCGTTCGCTCCTCTGATGCAGGGTCGAAGCGCGCGCCTCTTTACGGATGGATGGGGCGCAGACTTCAGAGCGCAAGCGGGAGAGTTGAGCGCCTACACCGATTTATATGAGCGAGGGGCTGAGGTGGTTCAAAGCGAGCTCCCCCTCCTGATTCTACATGCGCTCGGGAGAGCGCAGGAGCCCTGAGCTCCGATAAGTGACTTTGCATGCGTCTGTGCCTGTGCCATAAAGAGCTGTCGACCATCACCTCCCGCGTACCATGTCATCAAGCGCCCTCATCAACTCGCTCGCGCTCCTGCGCTTTCAGGCACACACGAGCCACTCCGAACATCGGACGGATCGAGGCGCCTTTGAGGTCACGCGTGACTTTCTCGCGCGTGGCCATCAGGCGCTTGAGTCTGGCGCACATGGAGACCTGAGGACCTACACGCGCAACGGTCAGACGCGTGGCTATTTTATGCACTGGAGGCAGGAGGAGTCTTGGTATGGCTCCCCCACACACACCTGCGCGCTCGACTTTGACTGGGCTGACCCGGAGGCGGCGCTGTGGGCGACCCAGACCTTGCTGAGCGCTGAGCTGAGCCCAGAGGCTGAGCTGATGTTAAGCTCACGCTACCCGTCTACCCTTGGGGTCGCGCTCGGGGCGGGCTTTGGGCTAGACGCCGTGACCATCTTAGGGAGCCCAAAGCACGCCTTACAGAGGCTAAAGAGCGCCTATGCGCCTCCCGCGCACCTTGGAGCGATGAACCTTGAGCTGAGGCCGTTGTCTAGTAGCACCGAGATCGAGCTCGCGCTCGCGCTCAAGCGTATTTATTTTACTAAGCACCCTGAATATTGTTGGTTCGGTGCGAATGAGCGTCACCTAGACCTCTGCCGTGAGGAGCTCAGCCAGGCGCTCCATCACAGCAGGAGAGGGGGCCAGGGGCCGGTGAGGGCGTGGGTGTTATACCGAGAGGGCCAGTTTATGGGGCTGTTTACACACAGCGTGACCCTTGAGCATCCGCTCTGGAGCTCTCTCGCGGGTTTGGATATCATCCTACACCCTAAGATTCAGCATCGTGGTGTAGTCAAGACGGTCTACAGGGTGATGCTTGAGTCGATGGTTGAGCTGAATTTGAAGGTCTTTAAAGGTGGGACCTCACAGCCCGCAGTGATGGCGCTTGGGCGCGTGATGGAGCGACCTTTATTCTCGTGGGTGCTCCGTAAGGTCGCCCCCTTCCCAGTCGGGCACTTCGCCCCGTACTTACCTCCTCACCTTAAGGCACTCGAGGGTGGGAGCTTGACACAGTGGAGTGAGACTTGAGACCGAGGAGAGGTGAGCGTGTCATTGTATAAGAGGGAGGTAGCATGATTGAGTGGCTTACGCTGTACTTTGAGCAGTTTCAGTACGTAGCGATCGCGTTGGTGTTGTTCCTAGCGGGGCTTGGCGTGCCGATCCCTGAGGACATCCCGCTGATCTATGGTGGGGTGATGTCAGGGAAGGGCTCGATGAACGTCTATGTGCACTTCATCGTGAGCATGGTCTTTATCTTAATTGGGGACGTCTGCTTGTACTTCATAGGCAGGCGACTAGCCCGCACTCAAGAGGGCGCGGGAGAGGCACCTCCCTCTCGTTGGCAAAAGATCGCGAGCCCTGAGCGCTTAGCGAAGGTGCAGGGCTTCTTTGACAAGTATGGGAGCTGGTCTGTGTTCTTCGGGCGCTTCGTGGCTGGGGTTCGAGGCGCCGTGTTCTTGACCGCGGGGATGGGGGGGTTCCCGCTCGTGAAGTTCATCATCCTAGATGGGCTCGCCGCGCTGATCTCTGTCCCTGTATGGATTGGCTTAGGCTACTGGGCAGGCGCCCACTGGGAGGAGCTCCTTGAGCAGGCCAAGGGGTACCAAATGTATGTGCTCGGCGCGCTCGCGTTCACTGCCCTGCTCTTCATCTGGTTTAGTAAACGTAAACAGGCTCAAGCGACAGAGGCACAAGCGACAGAGGCTCAAGAGTAGAGCGAGCCTGTCCCTTGTGGCTCAGCGCCTGTAGAGATCAAGCTGAGCGCGGTGGCGAAGGAGGTGTTCGCTTGGGAGAGCACAGAGATCCCAGCGCTCTGGATGATCTGAGCGGAGCTGAGCTGAGTGACCTCTTGGGCGAAGTCAGCGTCATTGATCCGGCTGTATGCGTTACTCAGGTCATAGCGGGCCTGCTCGAAGTTGTTGACCATGCTCCCGAGCCTTGACTGGGTCGCGCCAAGGTTACCTCGATAGTAGTTCACCTCCTCAAGCGCGACGTCGAGGATCCCAAGCGCGCGCTCTGCGCCTCGCGCGGTTGAGATGTCAATGGAGGCGACGTGGTTGCTGTCGAGGCGCTTCGTCATGTAGGCCTCGACCGGGCCTCCACCGCCACCCGCAACAGACGCCTCACTGAGCTCTAACTTAAAGCCACTCACTTGGAAATCTCTCGAGCCCGGTGGACCTGTGAGTTGGAGCGATGAGTCAATAGACCCTGTTTGGTAGTTGATCTTCACAGATGATCCATTGATCGAGAAGGTGTTACTCCCTGAGATCCCTGAGCTGGTGAGCTGGTCTGTCACGTCAACATCGGTGTCATTACCCACAGACAAATACATCTGCCCGTTCGCAAAGTAACCGTAGAACGTCTGTGGGTTGCTGTAGATGCCACCTGATACATAGGCGCCGGTTACGGAGGTGACCTCAGTGTTGGCGTTAAAAGCACCTGTACCAACGCTGTAAGCAGACGGGTTACCACCCCCTCCTCCCGCCGCGAAGGTCACCTCACCAGTGGAGATGATCCGGGATGTGAGCGACGGGGAGCTACCACTGCCTCCCGATACGTTCGCCACGCCACCCAGCGTCGCGCTGTTCACGCTCGCGTCAGAGAAGCGCAAGGTGTAGCTCTGCGTAGAGGTCAGGGTCAGCTGACCGCCTTGAATTGTCCCGTCGGTAAAGCCAAGCCCGGTCGCTGTCCCTTGAGCGCCGATCGCGATGTTGCGCCCATCCTCAGCGGTGAGCTCAATCAGGCCCTGATCGTCGCGAGTCGCGGTCACCCCTGTGACACGGCTGGCGGCGTTGATCTCTCGGACGAGCGTCCCATCTGCGTCCCCCTTCTGGACGGTCACCCCTGAGATCTGAACCCCATTGATGGTGAGCGAGTCGCTGTTCCCTAGCGTAACCGAGGCGCCAATCCCTGCGCTGGTGAGGGTCGTGGGGCCCGCGGTCGCGCTCACCCCATGATAGATGGTCCCCTCATTGATCGCGGCGGCCTTAGAGATCGCTGACCCGCTCCGCGCGACGGTAGACAAGGTGTCATCGCCCTCACGGGTCGCTCGGACATTGACCTCTCTCCCCTCACGGGTGATGACGGTCAGGTCTCCATTGGCGAGGCCTAGAGAGGTGTCAACGCCTCGTGACGAGGTGTAGTTGCTGTGCGCGCCAAGGCGATCGCTTGAGAGCCTCTGAGAGACAAAATACAGCCCCGCCTGAACCTCCGCGCCAGTCCCTACATGGAAGCGGAAATCCTCACCAAACAGCCCCCGCTTATTAAAGCGAGCGCCTCCGATCTTATCGATCTCTTGGATGAGCTGGCTCGCTTCTTTTTGGAGATCTCCGCGCTGACCATCGCTGTAGAGCTCGCTCGCCGACTGCACAGAGAGCTCTCGGAGGCGCTGGAGCAGGTTTGACACCTCGCCAAGCGCGCCCTCTGCGGTTTGGGTAAAGGAGATCGCGTCTTGGGCGTTTCGAACCGCCTGAGTCAGCCCACGCTGGGAGGCGCTCAGCCTCGTGCTGATCGAGAGCCCAGCCGCGTCATCTCCCGCGCCATTGATCCTCTGGCCACTTGAGATGCGCTCAATAGGCTTATTGAGGCGCACCCGCTGGAGATCGAGCTGATGTGTAGCGTTGAGCGCGTCAAGGTTTGTGTTCAGAGTGATCATATCAAAGCTCCTAATTGATCAAACTAAAGGCCTGTTAATGATAGCACTTTGTCTGTTTGCCGTTAAGATATAATTGATGTGAAGTGGGTCACATTCTCCCATGAGTCACGGGAGGTCACCACAGCGGGGAGGCCTTTGAGCACAACGCATTTAAGCACACAGGGTCAGTCGCTCATCAGGCTCACAGCTCAGCTCCTCACTCAGGCGCTCGGGGTCGCGTTGCTCCTCAACCTGACCTTAGTGCTTGGTCAGCTAATTAAGCTGAGCCGGGCGCTGTCTTTAAGCGTTTCAACGCTGTGGATGATCGATGAGTGGAGCTCCTCGCTCTTCGCTATGGTGATGTGGGCAACACCGGTGATGTGGGAGGCGACCGCTCCGCTACTCGCGCTCGTCACCACGGCGACCTGCTATCACGGCCTTAAGCAAGAGGGCTTTGACCTCGCGTGGCGCTCTGCAGGCCTCTCCCCCGCTCTCTACCTCGCGCCCGCGCTCTTTGTGTCTACCCTGCTCGGCTTAAGCGCGCTGTATAGCGCTCACTATATCACACCTACAGCGCTCCAGCGGATCGCAAATCAAACCCAATCTCTAGCGAGTCAGGTCGCCTTAAAAGAGCTCACAGCGGGTGGTGAGCCTGTGGGTGGACTCACGACGCCAGACAGCTCGAGGCTCGCGCTTACGCGAGCGTACGCGTGGCGAGACCCTGAGCGTAACGAGCTGTGGCTCTGGTCACCACCGGAGGAGCGATACCTCAGCGCGAAGCTCTCAAGCCAGCCCATTGTCTCCATGGGTGATCATAGGGCGTCAGGGGAGCTTAACATTCAGCTGAGCGACGTGCGCCTCTGGAGCCCGGAGCTGGAGCTCAACGTTAAGGAGCTGAGCCTCACCCTGCGTAGCGAGGGGCTCATGAGTCAGCTCAAGAGCCTCTCTGCGCCGAACAATGTCCCGAGTGAGCGCTTGGGAGAGAGCGCTCACGAGCGCTTCACCTTTCACAAGCGGAGCGCGCTCCCAAGCTCGGCGCTCGCGTGGGGTCTGCTGGGCGCCCTCTTAGGCCTGCTCGGGCGAGCCCAGCGCGCCTCGTTGATCAGCGTCCTCTGTATTGGGGGCGCCTACACCCTGCTCCGAGCTCTTGAGCTGAGGGCGCGTTTTGGTGGAGGCGACCCCACCTTCGCGGCGTGGTGCCCGACCCTGGCCCTGAGCGTGATCAGCCTCGTGACGCTCAGTCTTTGGCTTCGTCGTGGCGGTCGCTGGTGATCTCTAAGAGCGCGTCATCCATATCGACGCTGGTCTTCAACGCGCTGAGGTTCGCGCGGTGCGCGTGCTCCGCCTGCTTCATGAGCACGGCTTCACTTGAGAGCGAGTAGCCCTGGGTAGGGCGTACCCCATACACCCGAGGGCGGGCGGCTCCTGTTAACTCAAGTGTATACGCTGGGTCGCCAGACGTCCCTGGCAGATCCCACTTGCTCACCCTTGACGCGCTCTGGGTGAGCTGTCGTTCAGCGCGACGGACCCCCTCTGCGCTGGTTTGGATCGCGAGGCTCATCAGCGCACCTCCCGTGCGACTCGAGTCACGCGATGGAGGAGAGAGAGCATAAGCAACATGAGCGCGAGGAGCGAGGGTGTGGCTGAGCGTTGCTGACAGCCCTTCTCCTCCACATCTCCTCCTGAGCTCTCCGATGTGCTCCCGCCATCTGCGCTATCCTCTGCGCCCGCTGTCGGCCCCTCAGAGGCTGGGGTCATCTCCTCAGGGTCACGCTCCATGAGCAGCTCAGGCTGGCCTGCCTCATACATCTGCTCAATGGTCGCCGCCGCGGGCACGTCTTGGCCTCGGATCGTCTCACCATCTTGACGTACGACAGGGGTCGCCTCCTCCGCGGTGAAACTCCTGCCGTCCGCGAGCGTGATCGTGATCTCCTCGGTGTAAGGGTCTTGTGTACAGCTGACCTGAGCGGTCGCGGTGTGGACGTTTGATACCGACTCTAGGTCGGGGTTGATCGAAAAGGAGGGGTCGCGGTCCATCTCCTCGGCGCTGAGGGTTGAGTAGAGGCGCGTGACATATGGGGTCTGGGCGATCACCTCATTGAGCTGCTCATATACCTCGTTGACCTCTGTGCGGAGGGCCTCTGCGATCTGAGCGCCGTCGATCGGTTGATCGGAGTCACTGTAGCACTCTACGCAGCGGAAGAACTGAGACGGATCTTGCCCCTCTGGGACCTCGGCGAAGTTCCCGAGGACGCGGTGCAGATCAGGGTTCGTGCGGTCATCAAAAATATCCATGAGCTGGTACAGCGTGCTCGCTTGGCTCACCTGTGACAAGAGGCCCTCGGAGTATGGGCTCAGGACACCTGTGAGCTGGTCACCTACCTCACCCGCGTAGTCGGTCACAAAGGCGCGCCCCCCCGCCTCATCCACAGCCTGGCTCACGACATCAGGGTAGTTACGACCTTGATTGAGCCAGTCGATCGCCGCCTCATTGATGGTCACGTGGCTGTAGTTTACCGGCACCGCGCGCGCCTCGTCCAAGACGTGGACGATCACGCCCATGTCTGGGTCAGCGGCCACAGAGGTCGGGATGATGGGGATCGAGGGGCGGTCTCCAGGGAAGCTGAGCCTGAGCGGGACGATGTCGCCAGCGTCGAGACCAGGGAGGAGCTTGATGGCGACAAAGGCTGAGCCGAGGTCCACATAGGGCTGAAGCTTCGCGTCGATGTCGCTCGGGATCTGGTAGCCGTTGGCGTCGAGCCAGTCACGGAGCACCTGAACGTTATCAGGGAGCAGGATCGCTCGGTCATACGGGCCGATCGCCTCACGTGAGAGCACCTGCACCGTTGGTCCTCCCTCTCCACCATTCGCTGAGGGCGGAGAGGGCTCAGCGTCCTCAAAGAGAAGACCACAGCCCTCATCATATTGGTACTCAAGGTTAAAGCGAGGTCCATATAGGCGATCTAAAGCGCTGAAGAAGGCCTCGCTTGAGATCGCGGTCTCGACCCGAGGTGAGGTGGGGAGGAGCCAGCCAAATGAGGTTGGAGGCCCTTGATAATTGATCTGAACATGCATGTGGAGCTGACCCTCAACCCTCGCGAAGACGACACGCTCGGCGCTCTGGGTGACAGGCAGGTTCGCGTTGCAGAAGAACCCTCCACAGGCGTGGGCAGGGGTGATGAGGCTGGGAGCAGAGAGGAGCGCTGACGCGCTTATCGTGGCTAAGGTGAGGCGCCTCTTGGCGCTTCTCAAGATGCTCATGATGACTCCTAAGTGTCTGTGAAGCTCAATATAAATAACGAGGTCCTCGTGATGAGATCAACCGTAATCAATTAAGGCGTGGGGGGGAGAGCGCACACCGAAGCGTCCCCAACAGAGGTACATTGATACCCCCTTGGGCAGTCTTGACCCCCGAGACAAAAACTCGTGCATTGGTTACGCGAGACGTCCTCTTCATCGACCAAGCAGGTCATCGAGAGGCACTGCTCTACACCTCGATCGGACTCAGGGCACACCGAGCCTGCGAAGGGGACACAGAGCCCTGGACGGGTCGGGTCTCCTGTGTCGGTCACCCGTGAGCAGGCGAAGCCGTTGGGGCAGTCTTGGGCGTCGCTACAGGTACAACTACAGTACCCTGCCTGCTGTTGATACCCCCCGACACAGACCACGATGTCCTCCTCCGCTCGGCTCCCATCGACGGGGCAGACCCCACCACAGGTGAGGGCGTCACCCGTTGGGCAAGCGCTCACCTGTGTTGATTGAACACAGACGTCGCTGTCTGCGCCAGGCACCTGGCCACAGATGTAGCCCGTTGGGCACTTGAGGTCGCTCTCACAGCGCATCGTACAGACCGCCTGTGGTGACGCCCATGGGACCACCTCACCGGGGGTGATGCAGATCCCAGAGCTACACCCGCTTGGGCCTTGGCAAGGGAAGGAGGTCTCATTCGGGATACACACCCCAACGACCGTCCCTGCGGGTGGAAGCTCTGCCGGGCTCTCGGGGCATCGATCACTCGCAGGCGCGACCTCTGCTTGTAGACAAGTGTCGATCCCTGGGCAGTCTCGCTCGACTTCACAGGGCGCTGAGCAGGTTCGGCTACGCTTCATCTTGTTCTGGACACAGTAGCCAGAGGCGCAATCGCTTGGGCAGGCGCAGGGGTCACCATATTGCCCTGTGCCTGTGGGGGGTGACTCGCCTCCTGTTGGTAACGCACCTCCAACAGGGCCACTCACCCCTGCTGTTTGCACGCCGGCCTCAGGCTCAGTAGCGCTCCCAGCGCTTGTCCCTGCGCTTGTCCCTGCGCTTGTCCCTGCGCTTGTCCCTGCGCTTGTCCCTGCGCTTGTCCCTGCGTTAGGTGTCCACGTGGATCCTCCGGTCGCTCCGCTCATCCCCGCCAGAGGTGGAGACACCATGCTGGGCGCGACACACGCTCGATACGCTGGGTCGCAGACCTCTTGGAAGGCGGCGCACTCTTCATCGCTTGAGCAGACGTTGGGTCGGCGATAGCAGACCCCTTCATAACAGCGCTCACCGGCCTCACAGTCACTGCTCACACGGCACTCTAATCGGCACTTACCCTCGACACAGCGCTCGGGGAGCGGACAGTCGCTGTGATACTCAC
>Ga0181588_10004413_pt1 | contig 11559 bp, 8 predicted proteins | sample 071ome_26_FD_148607 | JGI IMG/M metagenome (GOLD analysis project Ga0181588, IMG submission 148607) | Coastal salt marsh microbial communities from the Groves Creek Marsh, Skidaway Island, Georgia - 071409BT metaG (spades assembly) | ecosystem: Environmental > Aquatic > Marine > Intertidal zone...
ATGGTGTAGATGAACTGACCTGCCATGCCTCGGAGGCTACCGAGGACGATTTGCGGTTCTGCCGGATGGCAGCGACAAGCCGAGGAAAACGGCGAGAGCCCCGGCCGAAGCCAGGGCTCTCGATCGGCGTCAGAGACGAAGACTCAGCGGCGCTTCTTGGCGGGTGCTTTCTTGGCTGGAGCTTTCTTTGCCGCTTTCTTGGCGGGTGCTTTCTTGGCCGCTTTCTTGGCGGGTGCTTTCTTGGCCGCTTTCTTGGCGGGTGCTTTCTTGGCCGCTTTCTTGGCTGGAGCTTTCTTGGCCGCCTTCTTTGCTGCCACGGTTGGGCGTTTCCGTTGAGGTTTCGTATCGACCTGGGGTGCCGATGCATCAGTCGTGCCGGTCGAGGATTCCAACGGAACGATCCCTGCATCGATGCCACGTCGGTCGTCGTCGAAGCGGTGCACGAAGAAATCACGGGTCTCGCCGACGGAGACCGCATCGCGGGCCCGCCTCGGAGTCGGGTCGCCGAGGAATTGGAGTGGGAGATAGATCGAAGCATCGCCGGCACGGGCGTACGCGCCATGGCTCGAGAATGACTCGACAGTTGCCGTAACGACGGTGCCGAGTGGGTGCGCTCGGCGGAACGTCCTCCATGCCGCAACCGTGTTGGCACCAGGCTGCTTGCTGCGCGTCGCCTTCTTGGCCGCCTTCTTCTTCGTCGTTCCCTTCACCTGCGGTGACGTCTCGGCCTGCTCGACCGGTTGCGTCGCTGTTGCTTTCTTGCGGCTACGACTTCCCGTTTTCTTGGCCGGGGCCTTGGATGGTTTGGTATCGGCCTCGTCGGCCTGGGCCCGCGCTCGACGACTCACGGGTCCGCGCACTGGCGCCCGAGGCACATACACCCAGCCGACGCCGGGGATCGGCTTACCGCCGATCAAACGACCCTCGTCGAAGAGCCATTCGTGGGTGCCGTGAAATTCCTGGAACGAGTCGTTGCTCAGCACGACCGCGTTCGCTCGGTCGGCGACCTGCAAAATGAAGGTGTCGCCGCGGCCGATGACGCCGGCCGGAGGCGTGATGATCTCGTTGTCGTCGATCGCCTGGCGAGCGGCCTGCCGTTCGCTCTTCGCGACCCGATGCTCGAACGAGGCGTCGACGATGACGGTGACCCGCTCGAAGTCGTACTCGGCGATGAACTGTGTGACCGCTTCGTCGAGCTGCTGCAGCGATGGCTCGCTGCGTCCTTCGGTGGCGATGTTGGATCCGTCGACGACGGCGTGTCCGCTTGGCATGGAGGCCAGTCAACCATGTCGGTACGCTGCGCCGGTGATTCGAGCCGTGCTCTTCGACTTCGGCGGGGTGATCTTGTCGAGTCCCTTCGAGGCGTTCAACCGCTACGAGGCCGAGGTCGGTCTGCCGCTCGACACGATCCGCCGCATCAACGCGACGAACCCCGACGACAACGCGTGGGCGCACTTCGAGCGGGGCGAGTACTCCGCCGCCCGATTCGTCGAGGCGTTCGAAGGCGAGGCTCGCGCGATCGGTTTCGAGGTCGACGGCTCGCGAGTGATTGCGTCGCTTCGCGGCGTGGTCCGCCCGGCGATGCTCGAGGCACTGCGCCGGTGTTCGGCGAACTTCAAGACCGCGATGCTGACCAACAACTTCACGCCGCCGACCAGCGAATCAGGTACCGAAGCGATGGTGTCCGATGCCGGGGTCAATGGTGATGGCGCGTCGCTTGCCGAGATCCATGGCCTCTTCGACGAGATCGTCGAGTCGAGTGTGGTGGGCGTTCGAAAGCCGGAGCCGCGTTTCTACGAGATCGCGTGCGAGCGCCTCGATGTGGAGCCGAGCGAGTGTGTCTTCCTCGATGATCTCGGCATCAATCTCAAGCCCGCCAAGGCGATGGGAATGCAGACGATCAAGGTCGTCGACCCCGACATCGCCCTCGCGGAACTCGAGGCGATCATCGAGATCCCTCTGCGTTGACCCAACGGAGGTGAATCAGGCGCCGTAGTCCCAGGAGATTCGGCGCTCGATCGCAACATCGATGTACGCCGACCCTGGCCTCGGCTCGGTTGGGAGGTCGGCTTCCGCGACCCCGCGCGCCGCCGCAGCTTTCCGCGTGATGTCGAGCACCGACGCAGGATCGCGTCGAACGACCGCCGTTCCCTGGACCATCGCTCCCTTGATGTCGCTCATCGTCGAACCGGACTCGATCACGAGCGAGACCTTCGGGTTCTGCTCGATGTTGCGAATCTTGGTCGTGTGATCGACACAACCGCAGTAGATGTGGTCGCCGTCGCGGAAGTAGCCGAGGGGCACGCTGTGCGGGTAGCCGTCAGGGGCGATCGTCGTCAGGACGATCCAGCCCGGCTTGCTGTCGAGGAAGTCGTTGAAGGCCTCGAGGTCGAGCGATTCGGCCATCGGCTCAGCCCAGGGCTTCGTCGAGCAGGAGCTGGAGTTCCTGCGCATGCACGGCAGCCGAACCGGTGGCCGGCGAACCTGACTCGTGACGGCTCACCCGGTGGATGTCGTGGGTCTCGCCGTGCGCCTCGTACAGGCGGCCCTTGATCGAGTTCCACGGGCCCATGTTCTCCGGCTCTTCCTGGACCCAGAAGATTTCCTTCGCGTTGTGGAAGGTCTCGAGTTGGCGGGCAACAGCGGCGAAAGGCCACGGGTAGAGCTGCTCGACCCGGGCGACTGCGACCTTGGCGCCCCGCTTGTCGCGTTCCGCCATGAGGTCGAAGGCGACCTTTCCGGAGCAGAACACGATCCGCTCAACCTCGGCGGCGGGGGGCGGGTTCACGTCGCCGAGGAGTTCCTCGAACGTGCCGGACATCAGGTCACCGATCGGTGAGCGTGAGTGCTTCGAACGCAGGAGCGACTTCGGGGTGAAGACGACGAGCGGAGTCGGCACCGACTGCATCGACTGGCGCCGCATCAGGTGGAAGAACTGGGCGGCGGTGGTGGCGTTGCAGACGTGCATGTTGTCCTCGGCCGCGAGGACCATGAACCGTTCGATGCGGGCCGACGAGTGCTCAGGCCCCTGCCCCTCGTAACCGTGGGGGAGCAGCATGACCAGACCGCAGTCCTGGTTCCACTTGTCCTTCGCAGCGACGATGAACTGGTCGATGATGATCTGGGCTCCGTTGGCGAAGTCGCCGAACTGGGCCTCCCAGAGCACGAGTGCCTTCGGGTTGGCGATCGAATAGCCGTACTCGAAGCCAAGCACGGCGTACTCGCTCAACAACGAGTCGTACACCCAGAAGTTTGAGCCGTGACCCTCGCCCAGTTCCTTGAGCGGGGTGTGTTCGGCGCTGGTCTCGAAATCGACGAGGGTTGCGTGGCGATGGCTGAACGTGCCGCGACGTGAGTCCTGGCCCGAGAGGCGCACCGAGGTGCCCTCGACGAGAAGACTGCCGTAGGCCATCGCCTCGCCGAGCGCCCAGTCGATCTCGCCGCCCTCGAACATCGTGTGGCGGGTCGCGAACTGTTGGGCGAGCTTCGGATGCATCGTGAAGCCCTCGGGGGTGGTGGTAAGGATTTCGTAGACCTCGTCGACCATGGCCTGGTTGATCGAGGTGCGCAGATGCGGCCGCACGCCGCTGCCCTCGATCGGCCGTTGAGCAACACCACCCTCGTTTCGGACTTCTCGGGTTTCGTCGAGCGCCGACTGCAGCCGGGTGCGGAAGTCGTTGAGTGCTGCCTCCTCGTCATCGGGGGTGAAGGCCCCACGCTTCACGAGTGACGTGGTGTAGAGCTCTCGGACCGAGGGTCGTTCGTCGATCCGGCGATACATCTCGGGGAGCGTGTAGCTGGGGTCGTCCCCTTCGTTGTGGCCGTGACGTCGGTAGCAGATCATGTCGATCACGACGTCTTTGTTGAACTTTTGGCGGTACTCGAACGCCAGTCGGGCGACCCGGACGCAGGCTTCCGGATCGTCGCCGTTCACATGGAAGATCGGGGCCTGGATCATCTTGGCCACGTCGGTGGAGTACTCCGACGACCGGGCGGCAGCTGGCGAGGTCGTGAAACCGACCTGGTTGTTGATCACGACGTGCACGCAGCCGCCGACTCGATACCCGCGGATTTGCGACAGGTTGAGGGTCTCGGCGACGACACCTTGACCGGCGAAGGCTGCGTCGCCGTGCAGAAGCAGCGGCAGGACGGGGTAGGCCTCGAATTCGGTGCTGTCTCGACGGATCTCGTCCATCCGGGCCCGGACCATGCCGAGCACCACCGGGTTGACCGCTTCGAGATGCGACGGGTTCGCGGCCAGTTCGAGTGGAAGCTCGTTGCCGTTGCGCGAGACGAACGTGCCGGTCTGGCCGAGGTGGTACTTCACGTCGCCCGAACCCATGGTCATGGAGCCGACGTCGCCGCCCTCGAACTCGTTGAACAACGAGCCGTAGTCCTTGCCGACGATGTTAACGAGCACGTTGAGGCGGCCGCGGTGGGCCATGCCGATCACGGCCTCGGCCATACCGGCGTCGGCCGCCGCGCCGAGTAGGGCGTCGACCAGCGGGATCGTGGATTCGGCGCCTTCGATGCCGAAGCGCTTCTGGCCGACGTACTTCGTGCCGAGGAAGGTCTCCAGCGCCTCAGCGGCGTTGAGCCGTCCGAGGATGTGGCGTTGTTCGTCCGGTTCGATGGAGCGGTCGGCGCCCTCGAGTTGCTCCTGCATCCAGCGCTTCTCGACCGGATCCTGGATGTGCATGTACTCCACACCGACGGTGCGGCAGTACGCGTCACGAAGCACACCGAGCAGATCGCCGAGCGGCATGCGGTTCTGGCCGCCGACCTGGGCATAGATGCCGGAGTCGGAGCCGGTAAGGAACTCGCGATCGAGATCCCAGATGGTGAGCCCGTAGGTCGCAGGGTCGAGCTCGGGGTGCATCTTGGGTTCTTTCACCTGCAACGGATCGAGATCCGCGATGAGGTGGCCGCGCACGCGGTGCATGTTGATCAACTGGTTGACCTTGGCCTGCTTCTCGAGCAGGCCGGTCTCCCGGTCGAGCGGGTTGACGTCGCGACGCCACTTCACCGCTTCGTACGGCACATCGAGCGAACGGAAGACGTCGACGTAGAAGTCGTCCTCGCCGAGGAGGAGTTCGTGGACCTTCTTCAAGAACATGCCGGACTCGGCACCCTGGATGATCCGGTGGTCATAGGTCGAGGTGATGGTGATGACCTTCGACACGCCGAGCTCGGCGAGCTTCGACGGATCGGCGGCCTGGAACTCGGTGGGGAACGCGATCGAACCCACACCGACGATCAGGCCTTGGCCCGGCATCAGGCGCGGCACCGATTGCAGGGTGCCGATCGTGCCGGGGTTCGTGAGGCTGACGGTCGTGTCGGCGAAGTCGTCGACGCCGAGTTTGCCGTCGCGGGCCTTCACGATCAGGTCCTGGTAGGCATCGACGAACTGCCGGAAGTCGAGTGTGTCGGCCGCCTTGATAGTCGGGACCATCAGCGTGCGGCTGCCGTCGGCCTTCTCGAGGTCGATCGCAATGCCGAGCCCCACGTGGGGGTTCTTCACGAGGACCGGCTTGCCGTGGTCGTCGGTGGTGTAGGTGTTGTTCATCGCCGGCATGGAGTCGGCGATTGCCCGCACGACGGCGTAGCCGATCAGATGGGTGAAGCTGACCTTGCCGCTGAGTTTGCGGCCGAGGTGGCCGTTGATGATCTTGCGGTTGACCTCGAGCAGCTTCGCCGGCACCTGACGAAAGCTCGTTGCCGTCGGCACCTCAAGTGACGCTTCCATATTGGTGACAATGCGGGCCGATGCGCCTCGCAGGGGTTGCTCGACCGGGGCGTTGGGATCGGGGGTGCGCTCGCTGGCATTCGCTGGGGTCGGTGCCGGTGGGCTCGGGGCAGCCGGTGGAGCGGCTGTCGGCGTTACGTCGACGGAGGGCACCTCGATCGGCGCTGTGGGTGCGGTGGTGCCGTTGTCGCTGACGTTGCCGTTGGCGACCTCGGCCTCAAAGATCACCCGCCAGCTCGGATCGACAGAGGTCGGATCTACGTTCCAGCGAGATCGCATTTCATCGGCCATCCAGGCGTTCGGGCCGAGGTCGAGAGGGTCCGTGGTGCTCACGAGAACCAGCATACGGCGGCGTGCTGTAGGGTCCCGCTCGTGCGGATTGCGACCTGGAATGTCAACTCGCTCAACGCACGGCTCTCTCGGGTCGAGCGTTGGCTGGAGACGTTCGAACCCGACGTTTTGTGCCTGCAGGAAACCAAGCTCGCCGACGATGCCTTCCCCGCGATGACCTTCCAGTCGTTGGGATACGAAACCCTCCATCACGGCGAGGGTCGATGGAACGGGGTTGCGATCTTGTCCAAGGTCGGACTTGAGGATCCGATCGCTGGATTTGGCGACGGCGATGAGCCCGACCAGGACGCCCGCATCGCGTGGGCGACCTGTGGCGGCGTGCGGATCGCGTCCTGCTACGTGCCCAACGGCCGGTCGCTCGACCATGAGCACTATCAGTACAAGCTGCGCTGGCTCGATCGGTTGGCCAAGGATCTCGACGGGCAGTGCGATCCGGATGACGACGTTGTCGTCGTGGGTGATTACAACATCTGTCCCGCCGATATCGACTGCTGGGATCCGAAGAAGTTCGAGACCGCGACCCATACGAGCCAGGCCGAACGGGACCGTCTTGTTGCGCTTGAGCAGTGGGGGCTCGTCGATGTCTTCCGTGAGCACCATCCCGAGGAACGTCTGTATTCCTGGTGGGACTATCGGGGCGGCAGCTTTTACAAGAAGATGGGACTGCGCATCGATCTGCTGATGACCTCCCGCTCAGTCACCGCCAAAACGAAGCTCGCGCTCATCGACCGCAACGAGCGCAAAGGTCCCAAGGACGATCCGCCCTCGGATCATGCACCCGTATTCATCGACGTGGAACGCTGACGCTTGCAGTTCGCCCTGACGCCGCTCGACGAACACGAGTTGTTGGTCTTTTGGACCCAACTCCTGGTCCTGGTCGCGGCCGCCCGTTTTTGTGGGGCGTTGATGCGGCGTCTCAATCTGCCTTCAGTGATCGGCCAGCTCGGCGCGGGCGTGATCCTGGGACCGTCGATCTTTGGTCGGCTTTGGCCTGAGGGTTTCGACTGGTTCCTGCCCGAGCACGAGATCAGCTCCGGGGCACTCTTCGCCGTGAGCTGGCTCGGGGTTGCGTTCTTGCTCGTCACGGCGGGCTTTGAGACCGACCTCGGCTTGATCCGTCGCTTGGGGCGGGCCGCTGCCCTCGTGACCGGTTTCAGCCTGGTCGTGCCGTTGATCGGTGGTCTCGTGGTTGGTGGGGTTCTGCCTGAATCGTTCATCGGCAGCGAGAGCGATCGCACCGTTTTTGCCCTGTTCGTCGCTGCGGCCCTTGCCGTCTCGGCGCTGGCGGTGATCGCCAAGATCCTCAGCGAACTCGGCCTGATGCGTCGCGACTTTGGCCAGATCACGGTCGCCGCTGGCATGGCCAACGACGTTGTCGGGTGGATCATGCTCGCGGTCTTCACTGGCTTCGCGACGTCCGGTGAAGTCTCGGCCTCCGGCATCGTCCGCACCGTCGGCGGCCTGGCGATCTTCCTTGCGCTCGCCATGACCGTCGGTCAGCGCGTGGTCGACCGGGCGTTGCGGTGGGTGCGTCGCGATGGTCCCGACGTCGCCGGCGCCATGACGGTCGTCGTCATGACCATGCTGATCTTCGGCGTCGCCACGCAGGCCCTCGGGATCGAGGCGGTGCTCGGTGCCTTTGTCGCCGGTGTCGTGTTGCACCGGTCGCGGTTCCAGCAGCGAGAGGTGCTCGACCATCTCGAATCGATCACCAATACCTTCCTCGCCCCGGTGTTCTTCGCGACTGCGGGTCTGCGGGTTGACCTCGGCCTGCTCGGCCAGGACGACGCGATCGCCTGGGCCGGCGTCGTGGTGGCCGTGGCGATCGTCGCCAAGTTCGTCGGCGCGTTCGTTGGCGCCAAGCTCGCCGGCCAGTCGAACCGTGCAGCCACCGCCCTCGGCGCCGGGCTCAACGCTCGAGGCGCCCTGGAGATCGTGATCGCCTCGGTCGGACTGTCGCTCGGTGTGTTCACCGAGACCGCCTACACGGTGATCGTGATCGTTCCCTTGATCACCTCGATCTTCGCTGCCGTTAGCTTGCGCATCGTCGTGCGCGACTGGCGCGGTACCGACACGGAACAGGAGCGACTCGACCGTGAGGAGGCGTTGGCCAAGAACCTCATCGTGACATCACAGCGGATCTTGTTGCCGGCGAGGGGGCAGCCTGCGTCGATCGCCGCCGCCCAGCTAGCCCAGTTCGCGTGGCCGAAGGAGGCGCCCCTGACGATTCTCACCGTCGACGACACCGAGGCTGACATCAGCGTCCTCGAAGCGGTGCTCGACGAACGCGAGGTCGATCACAATCGCGTGAGTGGGGTTTCGGTCGGCGGCGATCACGGCGTCGCGGCGTCGATCGTGGCCGAGTCCAACCTCGGCTATGGCGTGGTGGTCGTGGGTGTGGCCGAGCGTCACGAGGGCGTTCTCTACTCGCCGATGGTCGACGAGTTGTTGCTCAACGCCGTGACGCCCGTCGTCATCGTGCGGCGGGCCCGGGGGCTTGATCGGCCGCTCCCGCCAGCCTTCTCACGAGCCATCGTCCCCGTCACGGGTACACCCTCGTCGCGGTCGGCTCAGGAGGTCGCGTTCGCGATCTCGGGCCAGCTCGGCACGGAGGTCCTCCTCACGCACGTTGTCAACCGGGTCAACCAGCTACCGTGGATCTTCGCCCGGCGTGGCGCCCTCATCGACGATCCGGCGATCGCAGCGGCGGAGTCGATGATGGCTCGGGCCGTCGAGCGAGCTCACGAAGCGGGGATCAGTCCGCGAGAGATCCTTCGCGAAGGCACATCGGCGGGCGAGGCACTCGTCGATACGGCCCGCGCCGAGCAGGCCGATCTCGTTGTGCTCGGTGCGCAACTCCGCAACGTCGACGGCCGCCCCTTCATCGGCCACACGGTCGAGGCGGTGCTCGAACGTTCTGACGCCACGGTCGTCGTGGTCGCTCAGCCTCGGCCGAAGGATCCGCCGACGGGCGAGTGATCCCCAGCCCCGACGGTTACTCGTCGAGGCAGGTGATCTCGAGCAGCTTGAGGCCGAAGCGTCGGGCTTTGCTCTGGCCGATGCCCTCGATGTCGGCGAGTTCGTCCATTCGGCATGGTCGTTCGATCGAGAGGGCTTCGACAGCGCGATCCGAGAGCACGGCCGTGGGGGAGACGTGTGCTTTCTCAGCCCAGTCTTCGCGCCAGATGAGCAGCTGATCACGCACGATCTCGCGTTCGTGGCGATCAGTGACCGTGAGGTCGACCTCGGGGACGGCAGCGATCTTTGCCCGCAGATTCGCGATCGATGGGCGCTCGTCGGGGAGAGGATCGGGTTCGCCGCGGAATGCCTCGATCCACGGCGATGGTTCGCGTTCGACGAGTTGGTCGCCGATCACGCGCGCATCGCTCCAGGAGACATGGAGTTCGCGTTCGGCGCGGGTGGCGGCAACATAGAGGAGGCGCCGCTCTTCGGCGCGGGCGTCGGCGCTCTGGGCGAATCCGATCGGGACGTAACCGTCTTCGATGCCGACCAGATGCACGATCGGCCATTCGAGGCCCTTGGCCGAATGGAAGGTGCCGAGCTCGACGCCATCGGTGACGGCGGAGACACGATCGTCGGTCCGCAGCGACGAGAGGAAGTCGTCCACGGTGGCGCGGCGTTCGAGCTCGAGGTGTCCGCGGGCGATGTCGAGGAACGCCTGGAGCATCGCCCGCCGTTCTTCGCTCAGGTGGGCGCCGTCGAGCGAGTCCGGGAGCTCGGTGGTGGCGTCGGCCAAGACGTCGGACAGCGACTGATCTCCGTGCCAGGTGTCGATGAGTTCCATCACTTCAGGTCGTCGCAGCAGCGCACCGTCGCCGCGGGAACGAACGGGGATGCCTGCACGTTCGAGTGCATTGCGCACCGCCGGGAGCTGCGCGTTGGTGCGAGCGAGCACGGCCTGGTGCCGCCACGGGGCGCCAGGCTTGTGACGACCCCGCACCGAGCGGGCGATGGCGACCGCTTCACCCTCGGCATCGAGGCGGCGCACGCTGGGTTCGTCGCCTGAGGGGCGAGCAGCCGGCTGGGGCTCGATATCGAGCACGCGAGCGGCGGCGGCGAGGATCTCCGGGGTCGAGCGGAAGTTGGTGCGGAGGTGGATCACGGCACAGCCGGGGAGATGGTCGCCGATCTCGTCGAGGAGCTCGGGTTTGGCTCCGTTCCAGCCGTAGATCGCCTGGTTCGGATCACCGACGACGACGAGCGATGATTCGGGTCCGAGCCAGCTCTGCAGGAGCGCAAATTGGAGCGGGTTGACGTCCTGGAACTCGTCGACGAGGACGTGGCGATGACGCCATTGTTGAGCCTCGGCGAAGCGGGTGTCCTGGGTCATGGTCGCGTGGCAGAGGGCGAGCAGGTCGTCGAAGTCGACGAGCTTCCGCTTGCGTTTGGCTTCTTCGTATTGCCCGTAGATGTCGGCCACGAACGCCAGGCTTCGCCCGGGGCGCCGTCGTGCGGCCTTCGCCGCGTCGGCGTACTGATCGGGCGTGACGAGTCGGGCACGGGCCCACCCGATCTCGCCGTCGATGTCGGCGATCGATGCGCGGTCGAGGTTGCGGTGTTGGCGGGCGAGAAACGACATCCGCCGCTCAAGCAACTCGGGAGCCCGTCGGCCGGAGTCCTTCCAGTGGTTGCGCAGGATTGCCAGGGCGATCGAGTGGAACGTTCCGGCCGCGACATCGTCGCGCAGGCCGAGGGCACGGGTGCGGCGTCGGAGCTCGCCGGCGGCGCGTCGGGTAAACGTGACGGCGAGAACCCGGCGGGGATCGACGGTGCCGGTGGCGGCCTGCCAGGCGATGCGGCGGGTGAGGACGCGTGTCTTGCCGGACCCAGCGCCGGCCACGATGCACAGTGGTGTCGCCGAGGTTGTGACCGCGTCGCGCTGCTCGGGGGTGAGGTCTTCGAGCAAGACATCGGCGTCGGTGAGGCGTTTGGCCACGACGTGACCCTACCGACTCACGCCGACACGCTCTCCGGGAACCCGGGGATGACGGTAGGTTTCGCCCATGGAGGCGATCCCGCGTCGTGAGTTCGAACGGCTGGTCTCCGCTGCGCTCGACGAGATGCCGCCGCAACTCATGCGTTTGATGGACAACGTCGCCGTGGTTGTTGCGGACCGGCACCCGACCGAGGATCTGCTGGGACTGTACGAAGGGGTGCCGCTCACCGAACGTGGCGACTACGGCGGCATGGTCATGCCCGACGTCGTCACGCTCTACCGGCTGCCCCTCTGCGAGTTCGCTCGCGACGAGGACGAACTCGTCGAGGAGGTGATGGTCACCGTCGTCCACGAGATCGCCCATCACTTCGGCATCGATGACGACAAGCTTCACGAATGGGGCTGGGGATGATCGATGTCGCTGCCGTCGTCGACCGGGCGACGCCGGGTGTCGTTCGGGCATTTGTCGGGGAGTGGATCGTGCGCTCGTCTCTGGGGGAAACCG